>Ga0209512_1002331_pt1 | contig 20528 bp, 20 predicted proteins | sample frozenSSSSmetaG_FD_184142 | JGI IMG/M metagenome (GOLD analysis project Ga0209512, IMG submission 184142) | Glacier valley bacterial and archeal communities from Borup Fiord, Nunavut, Canada, to study Microbial Dark Matter (Phase II) -... | ecosystem: Environmental > Aquatic > Freshwater > Ice >... | reverse complement strand
CTTGTAGTGGGTCTCAGAGAGACTCCGCAGCCGCTCGGCACTGGACTCGGCGGTGACATCGCGTTGCGGATTGCCCAACAATTCATAGCCTACCATAAATTTGCGAATAGTAGCGGAACGCAAGAGGGGCGGGAAAAAGTGGGCGTGCAAATGCTCACCGAGATACACCTTGCCATTGGTGGGAGACTGGTGGAAGCCCATCGAATAGGGAAAACTAATCTCAAACAGGTTGTCGTAACGGGTGGTCAGCCGCTTCAAAATATCCGCCAAGCCATCGCGTTGGGCCTCATTTAGTTCTGAGATTGACCCGGCATGCCCCTTGCTAATCACCAGCGTCTCGAAAGGCCAGACCGCCCAGAACGGCACTACTGCCAGAAAATGGTCATTCTGACAAACTATCCGGCTCCCTTCTTTTTCCTCCAGAGCGGCATAATCGCACAACAGGCAACTACCCTTGTTTTGAAAATATTCGGCCTGAGCTGCCAACTCTTTAGCAGGTTCTTGCGGGATAGTCTGTTGGGCCCAAATTTGCCCATGCGGGTGGGGATTGCTGGCCCCCATCATCGCCCCCCGGTTCTCGAAAACCTGGACATAGGAAATCTCAGGGTTTTGGGCTAACTCCTCATACTGCGCCGCCCACAAATCCACCACCTGCCGGATGCCGGGGCGTTCCATCAAGGCCAGGGTCAAGTCGTGGCGAGGGGAGAAGCACAGCACGCGGGCAGTGCCGCTTTCGCTGTTAGCAATCAACAAATCGGCCTCTTTATAAGAGCTTTCGGGGGTGTCCAGTAACATAGCCGGGTAATCATTATCGAAAACGTAAACCGACTCATATTTTGGGGTCAACTTGCCACCAGCGCGTGGGTTGCCGGGGCAAAGATAACAGGTGGGGTCATATTCGGGCTTTTTTTCTTCGGCGATTTTCTCCACTTGTCCCTGCCAGGGGCGTTGGGTGCGGTGGGGCGAAACCAGAATCCATTCACGGGTTAGGGGATTGTAACGGCGGTGCGGTTGTCTGAATAATTCGCCATTTTCGACTGTCACGGCAAACCACCTTTCAGCTATAGGTTAATTAACGCCCTTGTTATCGGCAAAACGCGCCCGACTGGCTTCGACTTCCGGGATGTGTTGCATGGCCCAATTGCACAAAGTTTTAAGCGGCTCAATTAAAGTTTGGCCCATCGCGGTCAGGTTATATTCTACCATTGGCGGCACTACCGGGTAAACTGTGCGCGCCACTATGCCATTGCATTCCAGTTCTCGTAAGGTCTGGGTTAACATCTTTTGAGTAATGCCCAAAACCAGCCGTTGCAATTCGCCGTTGCGCTTCGTTCCACTGGATAAAGCATAGATTACCAGGACTGTCCACTTGTTGGCAAGTAAATCCAGTACCCGCCGCGAGGGACAGGTATCATCCAGTACGTCTATATTATAGGAAAAAACCTCTGTTTCGCGCGATTGGGTGGTCATAACTTCTCCAAAAGATAATAGTATCCAAAAGGTGCGTATACCACTTTTTAGTGTGTACTTGTGAAATAGATATTATTTTGTTATTAAAAGGATACAACCAGTTAAATAAATTTGCAATCATCTGACTTTTGCTTTGGAACTCACTACTGAATAGTACGAGCAACAACGAGCTAAAATTGGCCTCAAGCGAAAGTCCTAAATTGAAAGTAGAAGTTTTTATGATACTTGTGACAGGCGCAAGCGGCGCGAACGGCAACGGTAGTCAGGCAGTAAAATTGTTGGCAAAACAGGGGCAAAAAGTGCGGGTTATGGCGCGCACTCCCGAAAAGGTGGCAGAATTAGCCGCACTCCCGGGGGTGGAGGTGGTACAGGGGGATTTTTCCCAGCCTGAAAGCCTTGCCGCAGCCTTTTCGGGCATAGACAAGCTTTATCTTATCTCCGGCAACGACCCCCACCTGGTAGAACACCAAACCGAATTGCTGGAAGTTGCAAAAAAAGCGGGCATTAAACATATTGTGCGCTTTTCGGTGTATAGTCTAGGGCCAGATTCAACTGTTAGCTTCTTGCGCTGGCACTACGAAGCCGACCAGCAGCTAATCCAGTCGGGCCTACCCTACACTATCCTGCGCCCAAACGCTTTTATGCAAAATCTGGTTAGTAGCTATACACAGGCGATTATGCAATATGGGGCGGTGGATTTGCCGACCTACGATGGCAAAATCAGCTTTGTGGATTGCCGGGATATTGCCGAGGTAGCGGTGGATTGCCTAACCCAAGAGGGACAAGAAGGTAAAATTTACGAGCTAACCGGGGCGGAAGCGATAACGCTGGGCTACCTGGTCGAAAAACTTTCGGTAGCTCTGGATAAACCCATCGCTTATTATCCGGCAGAGTTCGACAAATACCAACAAAACCTGCTGGGCTACGGTGTCCCGGAGTGGTTGGCCCATGACCTGGCCGAGCTTGACCGCCTCTATAGCCTGGGAGAGGGGAAAGCCGTTACCACTACTATTCAAGATATAATCAAGCGTCCACCCCGCACCATTAAGGATTTCGCCAGGGATTACGCCCCGGTCTTCAAAGGCGAATCTCCCGCACCTTTAGGATAAGGTTGTCGGTGGTCAATTGTCGGACAAACCATTTACAAGGATGGACAGGATGTTTAAAAGTGCCGAGTGCCAAGTCATGGGAGAAGGGGTGACTCCCTCTATCCTACTCTAAAAACTAAGTTTTCCCTGCCCTACCGAGTGACAATTTTCTGGATTTCGGTGTAGAATATCTCCATAGCAAACCTTATCTTTCAGTTTGGATTATTTTGATTTGTGACTTACTGAAAGATAAGCAGTTTGCTTTTTAATGTAAATTTCTTCCTTTTTTGCCTTATTTGACCGATTCATCTCATCCCTTAAACCACATTAGGGAAGGGAAAACTTAATGGAGCTAAAAATATGACTAGCGAGATATGCATAATAGTTGGAGCAGGGCCAGGAATGGGGCTAGGGACGGCCCGGAAGTTTGGCAAACAGGGCTATAAAGTAGCGTTGATAGCTCGTCGGCAAGATGCATTGGATGGTTACACCGAGCAATTGGGCCGACTAGGAATTGAGGCCAAAGGTTTTGCCGCTAACATTGGCGATTTTACCAGCCTGAAAGGTGCTTTTGACCAGATTAAAAGCGAATGGGGCGACCCGGAAGTTTTGATTTACAATGCCGCCTTTATGAAAGCGGGCAACCCTTCCGAGCTTTCGATTGAGGATTTGCAGGAATCGTTTCATATCTGCGTATCAGGGGCATTGTTCAGTGCCCAGCAGGTAATTCCAGCCATGAAAGCCAAAAAGAAAGGGACGATTTTGTTTACCGGGGGCGGTTTGGCCTTGAATCCCTATCCCTTCTACACCTCGCTGGCAATTGGAAAGGCCGGGATACGTAGTCTGACTTTTAACCTGGGAGCAGAGCTTGAGCCAGAAAATATTCAAGTGGCAACTATCACAATTTCCGGGATAGTCCAACCCGACACGCATTTTGACCCTGACCTGATTGCCGAGTCTTATTGGCTGCTTCATTCGCAACAATCTGGGCAACGTCAGCGCGAGATTGTTTATAAATAGGATTAAAAATGACCCTAACAATCGAAGAAATCAGCCAAAACTCAAACGACGAGGCGGTTTCAGCCTTAATATCGCCTACCCCGCCGTTTGATTTCAAACAATCTATGAAATCCCTCAAAGAAAGTGGGGCTATCGACCAGACCGATGTGCTAGACGAGAATCTGGACTGGCTGGAACGCCCTTTACTGCTCAACGGGAAGCCCTTTCTGGTGCGTCTGACCAACTTTAGCACCAATCAAGCTGAGCCGCGCCTGCAACTTACCCTTTGGGCTGACGATAACGCGGCTGAACCACCCAACGAGGCCGATTTACGGCTGGCGGCAGAATGGGCCAATCGCCGCTTCTTTCTGGATGTTGATATGGAAAAAGTGCGTGAGGCCCTGAAGGTAGATAGTTATGGCGAGGAACTTAGTGCTATCTATTGGCCTTCGCGCCCTGGTAATCTGGGGGGGGCCTGGGAAGGGCTGCTGAAAACTGTTATCAGCAATCAGGTTTACCCTGGTTTGGCAGTACAGTTGCAAAAGGGACTACTGGCCTTTTACGGTAGCCTGGCTCTTTTTAAAGGCAAAGAATATCGCCTGTTTCCTTCGGTGGAAAAGCTGGCCGCGCTTCAGCCAGACGATTTATTAGGCATGAAGTTCAGCCGCCAAAAAGCCTCTTACTTGCCGGGAATTGCCCAAATGATTGAGGCTAACCCTGACAGGTTTGATTTTGAGCGGTTACGAGGTTTGCCAGGGGAAGAAGCGGTAGCGATTTTGGACGAGTTGCCGGGAGTTGGCCCCTGGACGGCCCATTATGTGGCGATGCATGGTCTACCCCACCTGGACGTTTTTATTGACGAACAGGGCTTGCGAAAAACTTTAGGGGTTGCCTATAACCATCCCGCAACCCTCAGTAACGACGAGTTTTCCAATCTGACCAAAATTTTTGCCCCCTATCGCACCTTCGCCTGTTACTACACTTATATGAAGATGTACAACGTTTAAACCAGTTTTGCTAATTGTAGAGGCTGGTGTGATACTTCGGGCGGGTTTCAAACCCGCCCCTACAAATTTCCTTGGGTCTAAAAGGCCAGAATGAAGCTTTAATTGATTACTTTTTGGTAACACATATTGGCTATTTTTGGTACAAGGCTTGAGTTCGTTTCGGGAATAAGCTAGAATGACGGACAAAGGCTTTGGTTTTGGATTTCAGCTTTTTTACCGACAACTGACGACCGACAACCGATTTTAGATATGAAAAGGTTAAGAGCGATTGATAAGTGGGCGTGAACCAACTGGCAACTTTGACGACACCGTAACCTTACAGGGCTTGGCGGATAATCCCTTGCCCTGGCCCAAGCAACCGGGCGGGCTGGAACGCTACAAAAGCGAGATGAGCTATTTGCGCCAAGCCCTTAAACCCAGCCTGTTGAAAGCCAGCCTGACCCGCGCCCAGGACGTAGTAATCGAGATTGAGACCGCCCTCCAACCAAGCCTGACGCTCTATCTTAAAACGGGGGTGCGTTACCCCTATGTTGGGCCGGAGTTGGTGGCGGTAAAAAACGGCAAGGAAGTCGAACTCAGTTCCGCCACGCTACGGAGTTGGGATGCCAATTGCGCCCTGTACCAAGTCTGCCAGGATGCCCAGCTAGTCAAGAAAAACCTCATCAAACCCCAGGCGGCGTTGGTGGTAGGTGGAGTTATTCTGGTACTATTATTGATAGTCTGGTCATTTAGTTTAGTGGCGGGCAAGGCTAATCAGCCAGACCTTGATAGCTCAGTGAAAGCTACGCTGACAGCTATGGAACAAACTCCTGAAGCGGGCGGGCAAACCAACTTACCCTATGAGCTAAATATCCGAGCCATCAGCAGCCAGAGCGAATATGAAGGGTTGCTGCGGAACTATGTTCTGGATAGTGCCTTGGTCAAGAAAAATCGCCTTTTGTTGGTGGTAAATCAGCCCGTTGAGGCCAAAACCAGGTTGCGGGCTATTAACCAGACTACCGGGCGGGTGCGATTGCTGGATTTGCCGGACAAGCGTAACGCGACGGCCTTTGATAATCTCGATAGCGGTTGCCAATCGGGTCATACCTGTGAATTTGTACTGATAAAGCCCGACGGTAACAGCGAGTCGAGTGAACCGTTGGTAGTCAGCCGCTTTTATACCGACAGATTTTATATTTTGAGTGTGAATGTGACCAATTCCGGGGGAACAAAAAGCTAAGTGTCAGAAACTACCCAGAATAAGCTTATTTGGAGTGAAAAGCCGGAGAATGTGCAGCGTTTTCGGGTTGAGTATGGTCGCCTCAAGAATTTAGCCGACGTTCAGGGGGTGGAGGTTAAGAAAATTAGCGGGTCGGTGGTTTTTAAGTTGACCACCAAAGCTCCCAACGTCCACTCAATTTACCTGACTACCAGCCCAAACTATCCCCAGGCTGCCCCTAACGTTTTGGCGGAAAAAGAGGGCAAAAAAGTTGAGGTTAGAAGTCGTACCCTCAGCCAGTGGAAATCCCAACATTTTCTGGCGGAAGTTGTGCTGGATATTATTAATACTGCCAACCGTCGCAAAGTTGCCCTATTATTTTGGGGAGCAGGGTTAGTAGTGACGCTGCTTTTGATTGTGGGCAGCTTTCTGGTAATTTCGGCCTTGAGCAACAATATTAACCTGGATAAAATCAGTGCGGCCAATGATAATGTCCAGCGCATTGACTCGCAGATTAGTGGGTTGGATTCGCAGATTGATGAGGTCAAAAAGAAAATCGGGGCGGGTGACGAAAAGGCCAAAGAGGATTTAGCCCGTCTGGAAGCAGAGAAAAGTAAGCTTGAACAGCAAAAGACTCAGGCGGAGGCCGAGCGCAAACGCTTGATTGCCGAAGCCGCCAAGAATGATGCTACCGCGACGGCAATTGTGCTTAATATTAACGCTACTGTTACCGCCAATTATATCCAGACCTTAAACGCGCCTACCATCACGCCCTCTCCCTTACCAACCGTTACGCCCGCCCCCACCGCACGCCCAACCATTGCGCCAAAGGTCGTACCCAGCAATACGCCCGCGCCTACCACTACCGAAGCCCAGCCTACCCCTTCGCCTGAGCCAACTACGCTGGCAGCAACCGCAACGGCCTTGCCTACTACCGAAATAGTTGTTACTACAACCGTAGCTGTTACCACGACAGTGGCCCTAACCCCGACCCCCAAACCTACCCCTACCAATACACCCGCGCCCCCTGCGCCGACTCCTACCCCCAAGCCCACCCCTACCCGTACACCTGTACCGCCAACCGCTACCCCTCTGCCGACTAGCACCCCAGTGCCACCAACTGCTACCCCTACTACCACCGTTGCTACCACCACGCCACCACCAACCACTACAACGGTAGCGACCACCACTGTAGTCACTACAACCGCTACTACCACAACGACCACCGTAGCAACGACCACCACCCCGCCCCCTTCCTCTGTGCCTGCACCTCCAATAACCCCTACCCCCGGAGGTAAGAATTAATGATTGCGCTTGGCGGTTATATTATTTTGCAGAGTATGGCGTTGGGAGCAGGGGTTGGCCTGGGAGTAACGGTTTTGCAGCAACCTCGCTTTAACTCTGGCGACTCGCTAGTTTCGCTACCAATTTATGTCGGGATGGTGGTAGGTCTGGTTTTAGGATTGATTTTTGTGGGGCTGTTTGCTTCCACCCGTAACCGCAACCCCTACCAGCCCCGCTTAACTATAACCAGTCTGCCACTGTGGCTGGCGAGTATCTTTTTTGGTTATGCTCTTTCCGGGCTGATGTTGTGGGTGTTGAGTGGCTTGCCGCGCACCGAGGAACGCCCCGAATTGGATTGGCGGATTGTGCTGGCGACGGGCTTATTAGGCAGTATGTTGGGGCTGTTAAGTGGAAGTTTCCTGACCTGGCAATTTGCACGACTCTCGGCCCGCCCCGCCCTGACTGAGATGTTGCCGCCCTTGCTTGAGGGGATGGAGGAATTTGCCCCGCTTGATCGGGCCGCCTCTCCCGGCGAAAAACGGCTGTCCGACTATATGCTACACGCTGCCCGCCGACATAAGGTAAAATGTCGTATGCAAAGGTTACAGAACTCTTTTGTGGTGCAGTTCAAATGGAATAATCTGCCCGGTGACGAAATAACTACCTATGTTATCTGTTCGGAGAAGTTTCCAGAAGATTTGCCAACAGATGTTAAAATTGAGATTACCTACTCGGATGGGCGAGCCGAGGAGCGACCTTTTAACCTGAGTAGTTTGCAAAGAATGTCCCGCCACGATCTATTTTATTATATTATTAGCGATGCCCGCCAAATCGCAGGATAGGGGAACAAACCTAACCCCCTAACCCCCTTCCCTAGCAAGGTTTAAGGGCGGACAGGTTTCATTAAAATCAAGTTTAGGGCTTTGGGAAAGGCTATCAAACCTAACTCCCTAGCCCCCTTCCCTAAAGCGGAAGGGGGAATAATTTTCCTAAAAGGTTGAAAAAGGAGGTAAAAGCCCTATTTCTAACCTTTTTACAGGGGTTGGGGTTAAAAAGCCTTCTCTTTTCCCAAATCTTTATAAAAACTGTCCGCCCTTAAACCCTAGCAAGGAAGGGGGGAAAGATTCTTAACTCGTTACTCGGCACTCTTTACCGACTACCGACAACCATTTTAGATATTCGATTTACTAGGAGGTACATCATGTCACAAGGGCCACGTAAAAACACAACCTTAGAAGAACTAAAACGCGCGCTGGAAACGGCTGAAACTGTGATGGTGGACGAAAACGGGCGATTGATTAGCGAACAGGCGATGCAACAGAACGCCTTTGAGGAAAAGCGTGGTGGAACCGGCGTGCTCCAAACGCCACCCGCCACCACCAGGGTAAAACCCACTCGTTGGTTCTAATCAGGTTATAACCCTATATAGATTCTTGGTAGGGGTGGGTTTCCAACCCGCCCGGTAGGATGCTAAACCCTGCCTTACAGCAATAGGATACTTTGGTCGAGAGGAAAGATGGAGCAGGATAATATACCTGAAACTAGCCAATTAAAACCAACGCGCTGGTATGCCGCCTGGCATGAGCTTGACCCGCGCCGGTTGGTTTTCGAGCGCAATATGATGACCGAAAAATTCCCTTCGTTCAGGATGCACCGTCTACAGGATGGGCGGTTGGCCTGGAGCGGCACTTTGGAGAGCAACCGGAGCAACCAGTACCAGATTTTGTTGGTCTACCCGGAGCAATTCCCCTGGAAGCCGCCGATGGTTTATCCGGTCAATCCGCCGATTCGGGCGGTGGAACGCGACGGCAACAAGTTCAAGCATCAGTATCCCGATGGTCATTTGTGCCTTTATTTCCCGGCAGACCGCGATTTTGACGTTAAAACCTCGGCGGCAACAGTGGTGGCAGTCACGGCGGCCTGGTTCTTTGCGTATGAATGTTGGCTGGATAGTGACCGCAAACAGTGGCCCGGCCCGGAGATTGACCACTAGGGTAAGAAGGCAGGATAGATAGGTGGAGACAAATCCAGCTAAACCTCAAAAAGTAGTTTTTGCCCAACGCGCTTGGGCCGTTATTGAGGAAAATACTATGGAGGCCGGGCGTAAAGAGACGGGCGGCATTCTGGTGGGCTGTCGGCTGTCTCTGTCTAAAGAATGTTTTCTGGCGGTGGTGCAAGCCAGTGGGCCGGGTAAACGCGCCGACCAGCAACTTTACACCTATGCCCCCGATGTGGAAGCCCTGCAATTGGCACTGGATACCACCTACGCCCGCTATAAGGGGCTAGGGGTAAGCGTGGAATATATCGGGGAGTGGCACAAACACCCCAAAGGTATGAACCGTCTCAGCAGTGGCGATGTGGAACAGGGTAAGGCGATTCTGTCTGACCCCGATTATAAGCTGGAATTTGGCGGAATAATCTTACCTATCGCTACTCTTGGTGCAAAAAAGGGCAGCAAGGAAGAAAAAGTTGAGCTATATCCCTTTTATATGTCGCGCCAGCAATTAGAACCCTCCGCCCTGGATATGGCAATCTGGGCTGATGAGGAGTTAGATGAGGTTTTGATTAAATCTAAAATCCAGTAATTTACGGGCATTGTCATTCTGAGCTTGCGAAGAATCTTCTCAGACTTGGCAAGATCCTTCACTTCGTTCAGGATGACAATTGGGGTATTTAGGGTTTTAGATATTTGATTTTAGATTGCCCAAGAGGAATGGAATGTATCTTGTAATTTCGGAAGAGTATCTGGCGAAATTATTGGCTGACCAGAACGCGAGTGGCGGCGAGTTAGTAGGACGAGTGCTGGATAATGGTAATGTGGTGCGCCTGTTGGATTATGACGACCCACAAAATGAGCGGGTAGGTAAGTGGCTACGGGTGGGACAAACCTTAGAGGGACAATCCGGCGACCTGTTGCTAGTGGCGGGCGCAGAAGGTCAGATTGAAACTTTCCGGGTAGAAGCTGATGGCACCCTGACTGAACAGGAAGCCGAGCGACTGGTTTTTTATGATGATTATCAGAGCCGAATTCAGGGGCTTTTCGACCCTAGCGGCTTACGGCACAAGACTGTGGCGGTGATTGGCCTGGGTACGGGCGGAAGTATTGCTGCCGCCGAACTAGCCAAAGCCGGGGTTGGTCAGATGCGGTTGGTAGATTTTGACCGACTAAAAGTTCATAATCTGGTGCGGCATGTCTGTGGGTTGCGCGACCTTGGCCGTTATAAAACCGATGCCCTGAAAGATTTTTTGCTTAATACCAGCCCGTTTATCGGGATTGAAACTTTTAACTTTGATGTCACCGAGGATATGGAGCGGTTGGAGGATGTTATCCAGGGCTGCGATTTGGTGATAGGCGCGACTGACTCGGAGGTGGCGAAAGCCCTGATTAACCGGGTGGCCTGGGAAAATGGTGTTCCAGCGGTCTATGGGGCGGCTTACGAAATGGGCTTTGGTGGGGATATTTTTGTAGCGCGCCCCGGTTGGGAAACTGAGGAAGGCGACCTATACGGCTGTTACCAGTGTTTCCGCATCTCCACCGCCGACCTGTTTGGTGAACAACCGCATGATGAGGTCGAGGATTATGGGGTGATTCGCCCGCAACCCGCTTTGGGTATGGATGTAGGGATGGTGGCCCTTTTGATGGCTCGTTCGGCGATGGGGGTGCTGTTGCGCGATGATCTTACCGCCCGAATAAAGCCCTATCCCTCAAACTGGATTTTGTGGGGCAACCAACCTGAACCCGGCTGGATTTTCGATAAACCTTTGCAAAGCCGTTTTGTAGACATCTGGGCCGTGCCGGATTGCTCGGTTTGCGGACTAACTCAGGATGAGGAGTTGGCCGAGCAAGCGCGGGAGTTTGTAGACCACCTGGACGCGCCGCCCGATTTGCCCCCCGGTTTGAGGTAGGGCTGAGGAGTTGAAGCTGTGAATCCCGATGGCAATAATCCGAATAAAAGCCGCTTTTCCAACCTGGGTCGGGAGTCAACGGACTATGCCGAGTTAAGTTCGGATTATGCGCCACCGCCCCTCAGTGCCTATGGTTTGCCCGAAGCTGGCGACGAAGAAGATATGAGTGGGATGCTGGATGTGGTGGGGGTGCGCGCTCGCCATCGTCAGGCCATGATTTTGGGTTGGGTTAGCGGGGTGCTGGCGGTGCTAGTGCTGGCGGGTGGGACGCTTTTCTGGTGGATGGGCTTGCAACGGTTGAATTCGCAGACGGCGATAGCTCCCGATTTGTGTATTGACAGGTTGGCGACGGTAGCCCAGAGCTATAATCAAGGGTTTAATCTAGCAGGGACAGCGACTGCCGCCGAGGATTTTCTGGCTGACCCTAAATGTGCCAAATATGACACCGCCCGCCTTTTTGCTTTTGCCGCCTATGCCCAACAAGGCAAGTTATACGACCAACGAATTGAAACCGAACTGGCACTAACCAATTACGAGGCGGCCCTGAAATATCCCCGGGTCAATCCATTACCAAATACTAAAATAGCTATTCCAACCCTGCCCGCCGATTACCTCTCTTTTGAGGAGTGGGGCAAGGCGGTTGCAAAGCGGCGCGACTTTATCAAGAATTACGCCAACGCCCTGAAACTGAGTCAGAGTTACCCCCTTCAGCAAGGCGATGATAAGAAAAAAACTCAAACCGAGGCGGTTACGCTCTGGCAACGGCTTTATGGCGAAGACCCGCTCTACGCCAAAGATAGTCTCAGTGGAGTGGCTGCCAAGTTGATGGAAGCTTATCGTGACCAAGCCAGCCTGAGCTGTCAGGAAAGTAAGGATTTTACCTCGGCCAAAACCGCGCTGGATAGTGCCCTGCAAATCGGCAATAGTCCCGCTTTGAAGGATAATATTAATATTCGGGGCATTATGGGCGGTGTCCTCGAAACCCGTGCTAAGGTTTGCAACTTGAGCTAAATTGAAAGTAGGAGCAGGCTCTGTCCTGCGATTCCTATCGGATGACGGAGCATCCTCCTACAAATTCGATACAGGGTAGACACATTTATCTACTCCTACAAATTACCCTGATTTTCTTCATCCTTCATCCTTCTTAGCTTTCTCCGTTCTTGACATAGCCCCCCGCCAATGCTATCATTATTCTCGTAATCCTGACTTACTTAATAGACAAAGCCGTAAATAGCCTTAATTAACACCATACCTTTCGAGGGATAAAAAAATGGGCGATACCTATAATAAGCTCCTAAAACAAACTAAAAACGAAATTCGAGAAACTACCCCAACTCAGGCCGACGACCTGGTGCGGCATAATCGGGCAGTGCGCCTGATAGATGTACGCGAGAAATACGAATGGGACGACGGCTACATTCCGGGCGCGACTCACGTACCGCGTGGTTTTCTGGAAAGTCGAATTGAAGAAACTGTTCCTGATAAAAATATTCCCTTGGTGGTATATTGCGCGGGGGGGGTGCGGAGTGCCTTCGCCACCAAAACCCTCCAGGAAATGGGTTATAACGACGTAGTGTCACTGTCGGGCGGCTATAACGGCTGGAAAAATGCCGGATTCAAAACCGTAAAACCCCAAAGCCTGACCAAAGAGCAGCAGTCCCGCTATAGCCGCCATATTTTAGTGCCGGAAGTGGGCGAGGCAGGACAGCTTAAATTGCTGGCAGCCAAAGTGCTGCTAATCGGCGCGGGCGGGCTGGGCTCACCCAACGCCTTCTATCTTGCCGCCGCCGGAATTGGGACATTGGGCATTATTGACAATGACCAGGTGGAAGAAAGCAATTTGCAACGCCAGATTATCCACACCCTTGACCGGGTTGGGCAGTACAAGGCCGATAGCGCGGCTAAGGCGATTGCTGGCCTGAACCCTGATGTAAATGTGGTGGTTTATAAGGAGCGTTTGACCGCCGAGAATATTGAACGCATTTTGCCAGAATATGATTTGGTGGTAGATGGTACGGATAATTTCGAGACGCGCTATCTGGTTAACGACTTCGCGGTGAAGTATCGCAAGCCCGTGATTCACGCTAGCATTCTTTCGTTTGATGGGCAACTAACGGCCTTGCTACCCTACGAAGGCCCTTGCTATCGCTGCATCTATCCCGACCCACCCCCAGCCGCAATGGCACCCAACTGCTCCGAGGCGGGCGTGCTAGGAGTATTACCGGGGGTAATTGGCTTGTTGCAAGCCAACGAAGCGATTAAGCTGGTGTTGGGGATTGGTAACAGCCTAGCGGGGCGTTTCCTATTGTTCGATGCGCTGGAAGCCGAATTTACCGAACTAAAGCTACGGCGCGACCCGAATTGTGTGGCCTGTGGCGAGCATGCCGATATTGATGACCTGATTGAGCAACACAAGCGGGGCGATGTGCTTATTCCCGCTTGCCGGATAGCCTAAGATATTCACCACAGAGACACAGAGGACACAAAGAAATAATTAAAATATTCTTGGTGTCTTTGTGACTTGGTGGTTTGTTCCCTTATTTTTTAGAGGAGATTTAGATGAGTAGCGTAAAATTGCCGCCAGTATTGCGAAAACTTTCGGGCGGAGTTAAAGAAGTAAAGGTTGAAGGCCAGACCATCGGCGAAGTGCTGGACGCTTTAGACCGCCAGTATCCTACGATTAAAACCCAGCTTTTGACCGAAGATGGGCAGATTGCCCGTTTCGTCAACATCTACCTGAACGATGAGGACGTGCGCTATCTGCAAGGTCTGGTAACGCCTGTCGCCAACAGCGATACCATCGTAATTCTCCCCGCCATGAGCGGCGGTAAATAGGGTTTTTGATGTTATACCCTAGCTTACTGGCGGCAATTGGTAATACGCCGTTGGTCGAAATAAGCGAACTCAGCCCCTACCCTGACCTGGTGCGGATTTATGCTAAACTGGAGGGTCAAAACCCCTCTGGCAGCGTCAAAGACCGCATCGCTCTCGCAATGATTGAAGCCGCCGAGCGCGAAGGTAAACTAAAACCCGGTAGTGGACAGCATATCCTGGAACCCAGCAGCGGAAACACCGGGATTGCCCTGGCGATGATTGGCAGCCTCAAGGGTTATAAAGTTACGGTGGTTATGCCCGACAGCTTCACGATGGAGCGGCGGCAACTTCTGGAACTTTACGGGGCCGAGGTAGTGTTAAGCGATGGTAGCAAGGGCAGCAACGGCTCGGTAGAACTGGCCCTCGAAATAGGGGCTAAAGACCCAAAATATTTTATGCCCTTTCAGTATGCCAACCCCGCCAACCCCAACGCTCACTACACCACCACTGCGCCAGAAATTTATCGCGACTTGCCCGACATCTCGGCTTTTGTGGCGGGGCTGGGCACGGGCGGCACGCTGATGGGCATGAGTCGCTATCTCAAGGAGCAGAACCCCAATATCCAGATTGTGGCTGTTGAGCCAATGATGGGCGAGGTAGTACAGGGTTTACGCAACCTGGATGGGGGCTATGTCCCGCCAATTATCGAACTTGAGCGGCTTGACCGTAAGTTAGTAGTTACTAACGCCCAATCGGTGCTAAGTCAACGCGCCTTGTTGCAAAAAACCGGGATTTTCGCCGGAGTGTCGTGCGGGGCGGCAGTCTACGGAGCAATGCGAATTGCCAAAGAATGGGGCGCGGCGGGCAAACCTGGTAAGGTGGTAGTGTTGCTGGCAGAAGGTGGCTGGAAATATCTCAGTGCGGGCCTTTTCACCAAAAATATGGAGTCGCTTGAGGAAGAGATGGAGCAAAAGCTCTGGTGGTGAGAAGCTAACAACCCATTGTTAGCTTAGTGTAGGAATTGTTAACAAGGAGGAATCCTGTTATGGCTGATATACCGATGTTACGAGGAGTTGCCACTATTAGTTTTTTCGCGGCTGACCATGAAGCAGCAAAAAAGTGGTATACGGAATTGCTGGGGATTGAACCCTACTTTGAACGCACCGGCTATGCCGAATTTCGCCTGGGTGACTACCAACAAGAGTTGGGCCTGATTGATAGCAAGTACGCGCCAAACTTCTCCACTGGCAGTCCTAGCGGGGCGATATTGTACTGGCATGTGGACGATGTAAACACAACCTTTGACCGATTACTAGCGGTGGGGGCGAAACAGCTTGAACCTATCCGAGAGCGGGGTGGCGGATTCATCACTGCTTCGGTAGCTGACCCTTTCGGCAATATCCTGGGCATAATGTATAACCCGCACTATTTGGAAGTTCTAGCCTCGAAAACTTAACCCCCTGCCCCCCTTCCATAAATCAGGGAAGGGGGAAATTCGTAGGGCGGTTTGCGAACAGCCCGGGTTTGGGGCGAGGTTTGAAACCAACTTCGCACAACTAGACTAGATTTTGGTTTTTTACCTAACGCCTAATCCCTAGCTGACGCTGAACTCGATAGTACGGTCTAGCTTGCCATTAAGATAAAGTTCAACCTTATATTTCCCCGTAGGCCAGTCTTTAGCATAAGTCAGCGTGAAATTTATCACCGACTCCCGGTTCGGGGTAGTGACCTCTTTATCCAGAATCGGGTCATTCTGTGTACCACCCGCATCAACGATAGACCAAACCGCTTTCACTTTAGTATCAGTCTTGGGGTTATTCAGATTTACCACACAGTTAAAGGGGTTATCTTTGGGCGTATAAACCGAGGTAACATCTACGGCTTTATCATCCTTGAAACCTTTCGCCATCACCGCAGTTTTAATGCTGGGGTCGCCAAAGCCAAAAGTCACTACATAACCGCCACCTGTTATCAGGATAATTATCACCAGCACAATTGCGAACCAACCCCACACCGGGAATCCGCCTTTTTTCGGGATAGGAGCTTGAGGATAGCCCGGTTGCTGATAGGGATATTGACCCTGTGGCGGTGGCTGCTGATAAGGATATTGACCCTGTGGTGGGGGCTGCTGATAGGGATATTGTGGCGGTTGTTGTTGGGGATAAGGATTCTGACCCTGGGGGGGCTGTTGGTAAGGATACTGCGGCGGTTGACCTTGAGGCGGTTGTTGATTAGGTGGTGGTTGCATAATGGCCCTTTTTCTTTCTCGCTTTTTCAAACCCAAATTTTCGATATTTTAATTATCTACCCTTATTGCACTATTATCAAGAGCGATTTTTAGGCAAAAATGAAGAGCCGCTACTGGATAGAAGTAGCGACCCTGTGGCCTAAAGGCCGTGCGGAAGGAGGGTAGTCAGTCCAAAAAACTACATATCAATCTCGCAAGTACCCGCCGAGCAAGCTAACTCCTGCGCCGCCTTGGTGAAATCCTCGCTCTCGTAACGATAGAGTTTTGAGAAATCCACTTCGGGGAACTGCGGCGCAAGCTTCTCGAACTCCTCTTTGGTGATCTCAATGTAGGGCAACTGGGCGTATTGAGCATCGAAGGTCGGCAGGAAGGCCATCCCGCCAAGCTGTCCCCGATGTTCCCAAATCCAGTTGAGCAAGCCCAAAATCTCGTCAGGGCGATAGGTGATAGTTACTGACGGGTTATGCTCCGTCCAGTGCAACTTGTTTTGCAGCCAATAGTCGCACTGTTCGATGGCGGTGCGCCCGTTGCGAGTAACCGCGCCTTCGGGGGCTTTCACCGGGAAGTGAATCACGTAAGTGTTAGCGTTTTCCTCGGTCTGACCATTTTCCGGGTCCATCGGCACGCCCGCATCTTTTAGCACCTTAAACAGGGGCGAGTGAGTCGCCACCCGCACGTTGCGGATGTAGTAGGGAGCCCAGCGCGCATGCAAGCCGGAGGAGCAATCCACCAGTTGGGAGGTGTTACCGCTAGGTTTGACGCAGGTTATCGAGGCGGAGTGGTTGATGCCCAACTTGCCCGCAATTTCCCGGTTAACCTCAATCGCATACTCCCGCAACTCGGCCTTGATTTCGGCATTCTGAGCGGCAGGGCTGTCTAATTGCCCAGTTATGTCAACTCCAAGCAGTCGTTCGTCCTGGCAGTTCTTGGCCCATTGCGGACGCAAGCCGGGGAAGTTGGTCGCCATTGATTGGATTGAGCCGATGATGGTCGCCAGTTCGATTTTCTCCCGCATACTTTCGAGGGTGTCTTCCTGACGGGCAATCGCGGCGGACAGGTTGCAGAACTGGAATGGTCTGAGGATGATCTCTCCGCATGGATTTGTGCCAAATTTGATAGTCTTGCCGTTTTCGTCAGTAAGCTGGCGGCGGGTAGGAGCCATATCCAGGGCGGCTTGACGATTGAAGATGCCGGGTTCACCCCGACCAGACTGTACCATATCCAGCACCTGTTGGGCTACTTCTACCTGGCTCAGGCCACCTTCGGGCCAAACCGCCGAGTTATTGGCGTTCCAACGCTGGCTGTTTTCGTGTTCAAAGTCGCCATTTTTGGACTGGCGCATTTCCAAATCATCATAATCAAACAGCGAAATCATGGCGGTGCGGCGCACTCCACCCGATACCGCCGCGTTGCCAACGATGCACATAATGTCGTGGGCATCTATCGGGCGCAGGAACGTACCCTGGCGGGAAAGCAAGCGCGAGCGCACAAATTCCAGCATCGCCCGGAGCGGTTCTGGCCCGGAAGCCCGACCACCTTTGGTTTGGAGCGGCACTCCGACGGGGCGCAGTTGCGATAGGTCGAAGCGGATATCACCACCATCGAACCAGGTTTCCAGACCCAACCGCAGTGCCTCTGACCAGCCTTCCGCCGAGTCTGGCACGATATAGGTGGGAGCCATGCGCCCGGTCTGGCGACGGATGCGCGGGAAGTTTTCAATATATTCGCGCTCTACCGAGAAACCCACCCCACAGCCGCTCATCGAGATTATCAGAGCCTCTACAAAGGACTGGATGCCGTCTACGGGTTGGTAGGAGCAGTTGTAGATGGTGATGTTGCTGCGGCGGGCGGCAGGACCAGCCATCGCCAGCATCCGCATGCTGGGCATAACTTTCATTTCCAGAATGCCCCGGCGTACTCGTTCATAGGTTTCGGCTTCGAGGCGCGGCCCGGCCAGTTCGTGCAAGAAGCTGACGGTGCGGTCTACGGTTTCGACCCAGGTTTCGCGGCGACCCAAATCGTAGTTAAAGCGGGCGTATTTATCAAAGAACTGGAACTGCTGCAAGACTGTCGGGAAATAGGTGGCTGACTCGGCGAAGGCGGCGCGCACTCTTTCCGGCACGGGGCGTTGTTCGCGCTTGCGGGCATGCTCGGCCCGATACAGGATGTAGCGTTTGGCGGCTTCAAATTCGCCCGCCGCTTGCAACACCATTTCTACGATGTCCTGCACCCCTTCCACCGTCATTGACAGGTCTTTGGCGACCATGATGTTAACCACGCGCTGGGCTAGTTCTGTCACCGGGGATACTGGCGTGCGCCCAAAGCTGTCAAAGCAGCGTTCCAGGGCGTTCTCGATGCGCTCTATGTCAAACGGCACTACTCGTCCGTCGCGTTTAAGGATTGTTTCGGGCGGCGGCAACTTGGTGAAGCCGGGAAAGCGTTCGGTTACGGATGATACTCGTCCGTTTGGTGCGGAAAGTGTGTCGGTCATAAGGTCAAGTCCCCTTTCGTTGTTGGATTCTAAATCAGGAATATTTATTATAAAACTGCGTTATTCATTCCCTAAACTTGTTATTTTCCCCCAACCTTGTCATTCTGAGCTTGCGAAGAATCTTCTTATTCTCAGCAAGATCCTTCACTTCGTTCAGGATGACAATTGTGGTGAATGTTTACTTTGTCTTACTGTGTTCCATCGTCATTGATGGTGTAGTGGTTATGGCGTTAATCTAAATTAAGCAAATCGTGAAGAAAGCTTTCAAGATAGCGGAAGAGTTGTCTTGCTTCTTTTTTGCCTTTAAATTGGTGTGCTGCACTACTCGAACGATTGTAAAGTTCTCGCATTGCTTCAACTGAAAATTCTATCATTGAAGACACTTTTTCTACCAACTCTTGCTCACTGGAACTTTGTTTCTGGTTTTTTAGAATATATCTAAATTTTTGGCTTTGAGTAGGTTTAGTTCTTAATTGTTTTCTTTCATTATCAAATTCAAACTTAAAACCTACTTGTTTTGTAACTTCTTCATCAGTAGCAAGCTTTTCAACAACCCCGCGATAAATTTCTCTAATTTCATGGGCTGCACCAATCCAAGATTTGCGGGTTGAGTCATTCAAGTCAATAATAACTTGCTCGTAGCTATTAGCAAGGTTCTCCGAAAGATGCAATAAAACCTGATGAATTTTACTATTGCGTTTTATTTGGCTTTCATCATCTTCCGGTTCAGTATCGGATTGAGAAATTGAAGGAAGAAATATTGGATCGTTTTTATAGTTGTAGGGCAAGTACAGCGCAGGTCCTGTACTCAGCTGACCAAGCAATGTGGTATTTGAAAACTTACTTATCGCAGAAATAGTATTTTGATTATTTTCAGTTAAACTTTCTACCAATGATTTGGTTAGATCATTATATCTCACCATACTATTTTCTACATATTTAATTATAATATGCTTGAAATCCTTGAAAGAAAGGTTATCTTGTACAGTTAACTCAGATTTTTGCCATTTTCTTACCCAAAACTCTACTAACTCTAAAAGCTGCTGGTTTGACCAAGTTTTCAACATTTCTAAAGTCACTTTGGGATGTTTAATTATGTCAAGTAGGATATTTTCGATAAACTCACGATCTGAGTAGTTAGAAACGATTAGCTTATCTATATTAATAACATTACTCATAGTTAAGTATGGTTGGAGTTTTATAACACCAAGCCCATCAATTTCTTTATCAACTGGTTTTATATAACCCATTTCATTCTTTCGGTTGTTTTTGTACTCAAAAAATAGCAAAACTAAATACACCCCCAGCCGATGCGGGAAAGCACGGGGCTGGAAAAAAGACCCTGAATTTTAAGTTTGGGATGAATTTAAAGGGCTGCCATGTGGAGAAATGGGATTAGGGCGTAGGGTCTAATTTGGCAACTTCGGCATGGGGATGCCCATTCTGGCGGGCGCGTTCCTGGCGTTCCAATTCGGCCAGTTTTTCGATTTCGCGCAACATCTCACCCAGGTCGGCATACTCGCGGTAGACACTGGCGAAGCGGATATAGGCCACTGAGTCTCGCTGGCGGAGCTTTTCCATTACCAGTTCGCCAATCGTGCGACTACTCAGTTCCAGTTCGCCGTTGCGGAAAACCTCCGCCTCTACCTCATCCACCAGTTGCTCAATTTCCGAGGCGGGGATTGGTCGCTTGGTAAAAGCGGTAAAAATGCCCCGGCTGAGTTTCTGGCGATTGTATTCCTCGCGTACGCCATCCTTCTTGATGACCAGAATGTTAATCGGTTCGACCCGTTCGTAGGTGGTAAAACGATGCCCACATTTAAGACACTCACGGCGGCGGCGAATATTCTCGCCCCCTCGCAAGTCTCGTGAATCTATCACCTTACTATCATTTTGATGGCAATAGGGACACTTCACTAGGCAGTGCGCTCTCTCCCACTATCCAAATTTCTCTTACCCCACATCTGAAGGTGCTCACTTTAGCGAGCCAGATTTAGTTTTAGTACAAATGGATACTTGTCAT
>Ga0209512_1002329_pt1 | contig 20544 bp, 14 predicted proteins | sample frozenSSSSmetaG_FD_184142 | JGI IMG/M metagenome (GOLD analysis project Ga0209512, IMG submission 184142) | Glacier valley bacterial and archeal communities from Borup Fiord, Nunavut, Canada, to study Microbial Dark Matter (Phase II) -... | ecosystem: Environmental > Aquatic > Freshwater > Ice >... | reverse complement strand
ATTTCCAGAGGGGTGATCGCTCTCGTCTCAGTGCTGCAATCGCTGCCTGCCAGTTTTCTTCCGGTGTGCCTTGTTGCCCTCGCTTTTTCCACATCTCATAAGCACGGACGCTAATTTGCTCCTCTGTGAAGGGTAGGGGCTTCAGCTTGCCAGCAAGTCGTTTCAGTCTTTGCACACCTGAATAGCTCAATAAATTTCGTCTATCAAAAATTTAACCTAAACGGTAGTGTCATTTACGGGTCAGAGACCCATTTATGGGGTTCTTTGCACAACCCCTCAAAAAGGTGTAGTCCACTTTGAGATGTGTGAGTCTTACATCAAGAAAGCATTGATCTTTGTCTCTGATTCAAGCAGATGCTGCATAGTCGAGAAACGCTACATCAGGCATTCCAGCGTTTTATAAAGTCTAAGACTTTGTGAGAAATGTTATTTGAGACATGAATTGAGACACAGAGATCGCGATGTCTCGAAAGGTATACCTTTCGAGACGTTCTTGAGTGGAAAGAGCACTGACGCATTGATCGCGATGCTGACGGGCGCAGGCGTAGTAAACCGCCAGAAGTTTTGACATAAGAGCGTTTTGACAGCTATTAGCTTGCCAAAAATCACGCTAAGACTTAATCGTCTCAATGTGGAATATACCTTTTTGGGGGGTTATGCAAAGAACCCCAGATTGAGACAGGCTGTCTCAAAAATGGTCTGGACTAAACTCGGACTGAATCTTACTTCTGTAGTACGCTGTAACGTCGAAAACTCGTGAGACTGACAACTGATTGCAAAGAGCCAGAAAATGAGTTGTTCGCCTTGCTCAGCAACGCTGACAGGGCTGTCTCATTTCTGGGGACTTCTGCAATACCCGCAGTTAACCAATGACTTACCAACTAGAAGTGGCTTTGCCTAGAACCAACAATTAGCAGCACTTTCGAGCTTCCGTGGCATAACTTAAACGTATCTCGGCTCAATCCCAAAGCCGTATAACGTTTCGCTTGAGCGGCTGAAAATAGTTTATGTAATGCACCAAGATCTTACGGCAGTCTGCTCCGAGCGAATTGTTATGCCGCCTCACAAGTATATGAGTCGTTTTATTCAGCAACTACATCACCTAAGTTCCCAAGTTTGATAATTGCCTTTTTACCAAAGAAATACTCTCCAGATCCAGTTGAAACATATGGAATAAATTGAAGACATTTCTCTTGGAGTGTTTCAAGCTTTTGGAATTCTTGAAAAGCTCTGACTACTCTCTGACTACCAACAAAACCTGGAGCACTAGGGGAAATACTTCGATGCTGAGAATTAATGGCTGCTTCTCTCATACCAGAGTAACTCAACAGGAAGATACCCCTCGATCTAGCTGGTATAGTGCCAGGTACACCTACACATTCAAGAGTTCCTATTGCGCTTTCCTGACCTCTCATATGTAAATGTGAGTCAGGCAAATCAACCAAATTTATTAATTTAGGTTTACCCCAAGACTTTGGAGGAACTTTAATTCCTACTTCGTTAATAACAACAGGATAAATTCCTTGGTTATATACCTCAAAGAGCAAAAACTCTTTTTGAGGGTTTTGAAGTATGAGAGGTCCATTTTTAGCACGTTGGACAACTACATTTACTCTCGTGATGTCTTTCTTTAGGTTTTTCCAACCAATTATCAACCCACCAATTGCAGCAGATGCACTAATAATTGCAGCAAATGCAGTAATTGACTTAATCGGATCGCTTGCCAAAGCAGACCAAATCCAATTTAGGGTATTCAACAAAGAAGTTGTAACTCCTGCCATGAACGTGTCTCTACACTAATTGCCAATAGCAACAATACCCTCAATTAATAGTAATTATCCTCATCTAACCTGTAATAATCGACCAGTGTAACTTCCTCGTACTAGCTTTGGAGTAAGTCGTTAGTGTTGCCCTAATCGAGGGACTGAGCTGCATAACGCTAAAGCTCACCTGCCGCCGCGACTGAGGGAGATGGAACTCTGGAAAGTCGTAATGCCGCCACGGTCAGGTGCAGCGTTTTGTTCGGCAGTTACTTACTCCGAGGGAATAGGGCTTTGCCGAGCCACCCGTGCACGGAGACTATGGATTCTCGCCAATTATTATATCTAATCCATTATTTAATACTCCGGACAAAATTTGAGCAGATTTTAGACTCCAAACCCTGATTCCGCCGTAGGCTGGATCTTTTCTTTCAAGTCAGGGGTGGGGCTAACTTTGAAAAAATAGCTCAGTCTTGAAGTCGTAAGCCTTGAAAGCCTTTTGAAACCGTTCCAAAAAATGTCCGGAGTATTGATTATTACTACCCCCACAAATAATCTGACTCCTCGGAAAAGTGCCTTTATCGTAAAGGGGATAATGGACGGTACAGTTTGTCGTATTCTCGATCACCATCGCGTAAGGAGTGGGTGACTGCTCCGCTGAGTTTAACTCAATCCCACTAAAAAGCCACTCAGAAGTCTGTTTAAACTAGGCAACTTCTATATGAAGGAATGGTTAGATTCTCCCCACATGGACGTTAGAAATGCCAGTATGTGAAGCAAGCTAAATGTAGCACCTGTTATACGCTTTCTCATAATGCTAATGCTTAAGCAACCTGAATTTGGCGAGTTAGTCCGAGAGATGCGGCATTGTAGCGGGTTAACTCAGGAAGAACTCGCCTCTAAGATTGGGGTATCTTATGCTTCGCTCAATCGTTGGGAGAATTGCAGGACAATGCCTGTTGGTTTAGTTGTAAAGCGGGTGAGGGAAGTTTTGGTAGAAATGGGTGATCGCGGGCAGGATTTGCTAGAGCACTATTTTTTGGAAGAGTAGAAATAAGTTATGGAGGAGAAACTGATTGGGAAGCGCATCGCAATTGCAGGACAGTTTACCGGATTTGTCACAGTTGAGGCGGCCACTCTGGTTGAAAACGTTGTGCTATTGCAAGTTCGCACGCAGCAAGGAGTGTTGCGTGATGCCTACTTAAGCCTGCCAGAGGTTGAAGAGATTCTCACCAACGATCAGCGATCCTCTGCTTTGCCTGTAGGCGCGAACCAATTTTTTCTATTTATTGAGTCCGCTCGCATCAAGCTGGCATTTTCTTACGACCCGCACTTTGCAGTTAGTTTGAGTGGCGTGCGTCCTCTTCCTCACCAGTTAGAAGCGGTCTATGAGAGAATTTTGCCTCAAGTTCGACTGCGTTTTCTATTAGCAGATGATCCGGGTGCAGGCAAAACGATTATGGCAGGACTGCTGCTGAAAGAACTGAAGCTGCGAGGGGCGATCGAACGAGTGTTGATTCTGTCTCCTGCTCCTCTCACGTTGCAGTGGCAAGATGAACTCCGCAGCAAGTTTACCGAAACCTATGAAGTGATCAACTCTGCATTGGCAAAAGGTCAACTGGCGGGTAATCCCTGGGAACGATTCCGGCAGTGTATTGCTTCAATCGATTTTGCCAAGCGAGACGACATTCTTCCGGGTATTCTTCAAGTTGATTGGGATTTAGTCATCGTAGATGAGGCACACAAATGTTCTGCCCGCACCCAGGGTGACGATCTGCGGCGTACAGGTCGCTATGAGCTAGTTGAAGAATTATCCAAAAAAGCTGAACGGATCTTGCTGCTGACGGCAACGCCTCATCAAGGCGACGTGGATCAGTTCCATAACTTCTTGCGGCTGCTTGATCCGGAGCAGTTTATTTCAAATAAAGTCAATCCAGAAATGCTGAGATTGGATAACAGCCCCTGGTTCTTACGCCGCATTAAAGAAGAGCTAAAAGACTTTGAGGGGCGCAAGTTGTTTAAAGAGCGATTTGCGATCACCGTTCCTTTTGACTTATCTCCTGCGGAAAAACGGCTTTATGACGAAGTTACAAAATACATCAATAGATATTTGGGTCGAACCAAAGGCAAGAAACAAGCAGCGGTTGCTCTGGCTCGCACAGTATTGCAACGTCGACTTGCTAGTAGCCTCAATGCCATTTACAGCTCGTTGAAGCGGCGGCGCGATCGATTTGCAAATCTGCTGGAAGAATTGGACGGGCTGTCTCCAGAGGAGCAGCAGATTCGATTGGTCAATATGGGTAAACCTGTTGACACAGAACAGGAGAGTGACGATCGCGATGAGGATGAGCTGGATGATTTGGTCGTTGAATCTACTGTTGCAGAACGGTTAGATCAGCTTCGAGATGAACTGCATGACTTAGAGAGATTGGTCAAACTCACCAAGCAGACGATCGAAGCTGGCACAGAAATGAAGTTAAACAAACTCAAAGAGTGCTTGAAACGGGCAGAATTCTCGGAACTGGAAGGTGGGAAAGGTAAACTGCTTCTTTTCACAGAGCATCGAGACACGCTGAACTACCTAAAGCAAAATTTGGAGGCTTGGGGGTATACCACCTGCGAAATTCATGGTGGGATGAATCCACTGGCTCGAAAAGTGGCCCAAAAAGATTTCCAATTGAATCGGCAAATTTGCCTTGCAACCGAAGCAGCGGGCGAAGGAATCAACCTGCAATTTTGTCAGTTGATGATTAACTATGACTTGCCGTGGAATCCAAATCGACTGGAGCAGCGGATGGGACGGATTCACCGCATCGGTCAAGAGTATGCAGTCTATATTTTCAACTTTTTGGCTGCCAATACGGTTGAAGGGCGAGTGCTGGAGAAACTGCTGACTAAACTAGAAGAAATTCGCAAGGCTATGGGCGATCGCGTGTTTGATGTGATCGGTCAACTGTTGCAGCTTAACGACATCCGCTTTGAGGATATGGTGCGGGATGCCACCTACACTAAAGCCATTGAAGAAGATGTGCTGGAGCAAATTGAACGCCTTGATCCAGATCGCTTAGAAGCATTGGAAAACGCGACAGGAATTGCACTAGCCACGAGCCACGTCGATCTTTCTCAAATTCGCCGAACTCAGAGCCAAGACTTTCGATCAGAAGAACATCGGCTGATGCCGCGCTATATCGAAGAATTCTTCAAGCGATCGTGTGAGTTTTTGGGCATCAACCTGGAAGTTCGGGCAGATGGCTTGTGGCGAGTGCCTTATGTGAAAGAAGAGTTTCGCTCTAATAATCTGGATGCAGTGCGGCGATTGGGAACGGTTGAGAAATCTTATCCTAAGCTGACGTTCTACAAAGATCAGCTTGCTAACCCGACCCATCAAGACGCGGATCTACTGTCACCTGGGCATTCGCTGTTTGGCGCGATCTCAGAACGGTTAGACAAGGAGCTAGATCAGTCGATTTGTACAGGGTCGGCTGTGTTTGTCGATGCGGATGCTGAACAGCCCTACCGAATTTACTTTTTTGAGGTTGAGGTGTCGGGGCAGCAGCGCGACGGTAAGGGAACGGTGATTCGAGCAGCACTTTGTGCCGTACAGGAAAAATTGACGGGTGAGCGGATGCTGATTTCGGCGGACGTACTGCACGATTTAGCCCCTGCTGAACCTTTGCCCGAACTGATAGTGCAGGCTCCATCTCCGCCAGAACAAGAGCAAGTGCAGATGTGGCTTAGAGTCAAAGTTCAAATCCCGATGATGAAACAGGAGAAAGAACAGCGGCAGCGGGAGCTAGAAATCCGGCAGGATTATTTGACAAAGGCAATGGAGACGGCAATTCGAGAGGCGCAAGCCACTCAAATGAAGCTGGCAGCTAAAGTCGCTGGTGGAGACGAAACCTATCGTGTGGCGAGAGATAGTGCTCAGAAAAAAGTCAAAGAATTCCAGGAGCGGTATAGATCTAAGCAGAGCGAACTGGATTATCTCAAAATTGTTGGGGTCGGACGGGTCGCCTTCTTAGGCTGCGCTCTGGTTTATCCGGCTCCGATCGCGCTGTCGGGGCTACCGGGGATGAAGAATGACCCAGAAGTGGAAGCTTTCGCAATGAGTTATGTGATGAACCATGAGCGCGATCGGGGATGGACACCAGAAGATGTGAGCCAGAACCGAGACGGCAGTGGTTTTGATATCCGTAGCGTCGGGTCGGTTGATTCTCATACGGGCATTGCGCCGGTACGCCGAATTGAGGTGAAGGGGCGGGCACAGGCTGAGCAGGAAGTCTCGTTGACTGCTAATGAGTGGCGGAGGGCGCAGCAGCTAGGGGAGTCTTACTGGCTTTATGTGGTTTGGGGCTGCAAGACGGCGACTCCTCAGCTTTTGCAGATCCAGAATCCAGCTAGGGTTTTGATGAGTGATATTCAGGAAGTTCGGCAAGTGACTCGATATTTAGTTCCTGCGGAAGCCATTAGCCGGAATGCTCAAGCAGATTTGGAGGCAAATGCAGGATGACTCAGCCTATTTGTCTCGCGTTTCCGATCGAAAAGGCGGTTTATCTCTTTACCCGCGAAACAGAACCAAAGATAGGAGGAGATAAGCAAAAATTTTGGCGAGAGGTGATGGGTTTTGAGTCTCCAGAAGCAATTCGAGAGGTGATTTTGGCAGAGGTTACGGTAGATGACCTGCAAATAAGAGGACAAGATGATCATGGGTATCGCTTTCAAGCGGTGGTTTTAATTACAGGACGTTCTGGAGTATCTTGGCAAGTCAGAACAGGCTGGATTGTTCGCTATGGTGAGGATGTAGCAAGGTTTGTGACCGCAGTTCCAGAGCGATTGGGGAGGCAAAAATGAGTCAATTTCAGTTATTTGATGGGGTGCAACTAACGGAAGCCATTCCCTTATCGGGGGATTTCACCAATGCTGCTATGCAACCTGACATGGCTCCTGTTGGGACGCATGGAGCGATCGTTGAAATGTTTAACGATGGAGAAGCCTATTTGGTGGAGTTATTTGGTGGTTGGGCAAAGGTAGGGGTTGAAACCGATGAATTAATTGCTGCTGAGTCTAGTGATCCTCAAGCGTTTCGGGAAACGATCGGCGTTGAAACCGTTTACCCCCATCAACTTCGGTTAGTTAAACCTGCCAGAGAAACGATGAGTGCCAGAGGGCATCTTGCTTCGATTGTGGAGGATTTACCGGAAGAACTCATTGCAGAAGTGCGCGACTTTGCCGAGTTTCTTCAGCAAAAGCGACAACGCCAGCAAGTCTAGCCTTTCTTGACTTTCAATTCCCACCCCTAATTTTGCCCCTTATGTCTCAAGATCGTCGTTTAATTGAAGATTTTATTCCCATCCGCGAGATCTCGATCGAGGCGGCGCGGGAGAAGTCGATTCGGAAGGGACATATCTCAACGCTGCATTTGTGGTGGGCGCGGCGACCTTTGGTCGCGGCACGGGCGGCAGTCTTTGCTTCGTTGGTCGCAGCACCTGAGAGCCATCAGAAGCGAACGGCTTTGAGAGATGCCATGATCGAGCTTTGCAAATGGGAAGCGGGCGCACTGACGATCGACAAAGCCAAAAAGCAGATTTTGGAGGCACAGCGCGATCGTCTGGGTTTGCCTGTGGATACGCCGCTCAAAGATGTGCCGCCGCCAAAGGTGCTGGATATGTTTGCGGGGGGTGGGGCGATTCCGCTAGAGGCGTTGAGGCTTGGCTGCGAAACCTATGCGGTGGATTTGAACCCAGTGGCGCATATTGTGGAGCTTTGTACGCTGGTGTATCCGCAGCAGTATGGCAAAGCGTTGGCGGATCAAGTGGAGCAGTGGGGAAACTGGGTGATCGATCGCGTCCGAGCTGAGATTGGTGATTTGTATCCGCCAATTCAAGTGGGTGAGATGGCGGTGCAGGATGAGCAGTTGGAGTTATTAGGTTCTGCCAAGCCTAAGCAACTTAAGCTGTCGCAGGCGTTGACCCCGGTGGCGTATTTGTGGACGCGGACGGTGAAGTGCCCAAACCCGGCTTGTGGGGCGCAGGTGCCGTTAGTGCGGCAGACGTGGCTGTGCAAGAAGAAGGATAAGTATGTCGCGCTCAAAACGATTCCCGACCATGAGACGAAGCGGGTTGAGTTTGCGGTAGTGGAGGCAAGAACGGAGCAGGAATTAGGGTTTGATCCGGCAGCGGGAAGTTCGCGGGGAAATGCAACCTGTAGGCATTGTGGTACGACGATCAATGTGAAATATGTCAAAAAAGAAGGCATTGCCGGACGTATTAACCAGCAGCCAATGGCGATCGTTTGCACTACATCAGGTGAGCAAGGTAAAACATATTTAGCTGGTAAGCAATATGAAAAATATATTCCTGATGAAATTGCCTTGCAGCAGCGAATTGAAAAGCTCTGTGAAGAGACAAAGCTAACGATTCCAACAGAACCTTTACCAGATTACGGAGTATTAGGTTTTCGAGTACAACCTTATGGATTACTGCAATGGGCTGATCTCTTCACTCCCCGGCAACTTCTAGCACTGATGACTTTTGTGAAGTGGGTACGATCGGCGCATCAAGAGATGATTCAGCAGGGCTATGAGGAAGAGTTGGCGAAAGCGATTTCTACTTACTTGAGTTTAGGAGTCACCAAAGTCTCTAATCGGGGAAGCAATCTAGGCGTTTATCACACGGGACGGGAAACCATAGAAAGTCCTATCGGCAGTGGGCGATTGCCAATGTGCTGGGACTTTCCAGAAACTAATCCTATAGGTCATGGCTCTGGTAATTGGTCTGATGGACTAGCTTGGACTATCCAAACTCTTCGAGCTTTAACTGAAGTTAACCATGCTGCCAAGGTTCAGAGATCTACTGCTCAAAGTCTTGATTTAAGCGATGGCTACCTAGATGCAGTTATTACCGATCCACCGTACTTTGATGCTGTTCCTTACGCAGATCTCTCTGATTACTTCTATGTTTGGCTAAAGCGGTCTATTGGACATCTCTATCCAGAGCATTTCTCAGGACAACTCACACCTAAGAAAAATGAAGCCATCATGGAACCCTCGCGCTGTGAGGGAGATAAACGTAAAGCAGCACAAGCTTACGAAGATATGATGCATCAGGCATTCTGTGAAGCCAGCAGAGTTCTAAAGCCTGGTGGAATGATGGTTGTAGTGTATGCCCATAAAACAACAGCAGGATGGTCAACTCTAATTGACTCATTGCGACGGGCGAAGTTTACCATTACTGAAGCATGGCCTCTTGATACCGAACAGCAAGGAGGTTTGAGAGGTCTTCGTGCGTCCCTTGCATCCAGCATTTTTCTCGTCGCCCGCAAACGCAAAGATGCCACGATCGGTGACTACGCAATGGACGTTCGCCCTCAACTTAGTGCGATCGTTCGAGAGCGCGTCAAAACCTTGATGGAAGAAGGCGTAACTGGAGCCGATCTCGTCATTGCCTGCATTGGAGCCGGACTCCGCGCCTACACCCAATATGAGCGCGTCGAACTGCCAAACGGCGACGAACTCAACGCCCAATCTTTTTTAGACGAAGTGCAAAAAGAAGTGGTAGAAACCGTTCTCACTAGCGTCATGCAGTGCGACAGAAAAGGCGTGAGCCTCGTCGATAAAGCAACTCAGTATTACATCATGGGACGCTACGAATATGGTGAACTAGCAGTAGACTTCGACGAAGCCAACACCCTCGCCAAAGGCATCGGACTCGAACTCGACGGCATCGGTGGACTCACCGACGGCAAATACGCCCTAGTCAAAAAAGTCAAAACCACCGTACAACTGCAAGACTACAGCGATCGTGGCATCCACGAAGACTTAGGCATTCAACGCACCGAAGCCCACCAACCCTTTAACGTCAAACCTCAAGTAATTGGCGCACCCCCCAGCCTCATCGACATCTTGCACCGCCTCCTCTGGCTAGCAGACCACAAACCCTCCGAAATTCCCCCATTCCTCAATCTTGCCCAGCCCGACGCAACCCAACTGCGCCTCGTTGCCCAAGCCCTCGCCGGACGCGCCCTCACCCCAGAAGCCGGACAAGAAGGCGGCCCTCGCACCAAAGAGCAAGGCGCGATCGACACACTTCTTGCATCCTGGAAGCGGCTGATTGAAGACAACTTATTTACTCAAAGCAGGTGAAAAAATGGTGCAAACAATTCAGGCAAAAAACGTGACGCTGCGAACCCTAATTGATGACTTTAGGATTCATCTGGTTGAAGATTCTGCATTCTTCCCAGAATGGCAAGAAACCCTCCCAGAAGTCAGCGACCTCGAAAAACAACAGCTTGACCGTATCCGGGCTGGTTTTATCAACCTGCTCAACTATCCGCCGCTACTAGAAGGCGTAATTCGGATGTCGATCGTTGATCCGCTGTTGTTTTTAGGCGGCTTCTACTTGCCGCCCTTTCATGTGCGATCGGAACCCTCGATCGAAATTCAAACTGAGGACGAAGGCATAGTTATCACAGGCAGTCTCGACACACTTGTTCTTAAAGATCGCCTTTGGGTGCTAGTTGTCGAGTCCAAACGCGCATCCTATTCAGTAGAAGCTGGACTCGCTCAAATTTTGGCTTATATGCTGGCGAATCCCAACCCAAATCAATCCTGTTTTGGACTACTGGTAGATGGCAGCAGTTTCATGTTTATCAAATTAGTAAAAGGCGCATCCCCTCAATACAGCACCTCTCGCCTCTTCGGGATTCGTAATCCGGGCGATCTCTACACCGTTTTCGCCATCTTCAAACACCTCGGACAACTCGATAGCTAACCAGTCTCAACCCCAAACTCCTCCTACACCATGACCAGCGCCTATCAACTCAAACCCTGGACTCAAGTCGCCATTCCTCACAAAGATATTCGCGATGGCAGACTCGATAGCTCTGTCTATGCCGCCAGCTTAGGAGCCGTCGTTCGCCAAGACCCGCAGTGTCCGCCAGTCTACCGCAAGGCCGTTCAGTTCTTCGCCGCTACCTATCTCACCAAAGAACTGAAAAAGCTGCTGGAAACTGTCTTACAGGGATTGTGTGGGCAACCGGGCGATCGTGTCCTGCAACTCCGCACCCCCTTTGGTGGCGGCAAAACCCATGCGCTGGTCAGCCTCTACCACATCACCAAAAACCGCAATCAGATTGCTGATATAGAAGATGTCGATCTGCATCGAGACTTAACCCTGTTACCCAATCCTGGCACTGTAGAAGTTGCAGCTTTCATTGGCTTAGACATGGATGCCATCACCGGAACACAGCTTCCTGATGGCACTTCTATTCTTACGCCTTGGGGCTACTTAGCTTGGCAAATTGGCGGAGCCGATGCCTATTCCCTCGTCGCCCAGCAAGACCAGCAGCGCATCGCCCCCGGCAACGATGTGATTCGGCAAATAATTGGCGATCGCGCCGTGCTGCTATTAATCGACGAACTGCTGGTCTACATCGAGAACGCAATGGCGCTGCCTGTCGGCGATTCCACTTTTGGACGACAGGTTCTGACTTTCGTTCAAAAGCTCACCGAAGTCGTGCGCGAACTTCCCAAAACCGTATTGGTCTACTCGCTGCAAGCCAGTGTTCAGGAAGCCGTTGGCAATGAAGGGCTTCTAGGCGCACTCGATAAGCTGGTTTCTCGCATTGATGCCAAAAAAGAGCCAGTCTCCGGTGACGAAGTGATGAAAGTAGTCCAACGTCGTCTATTCGAGAGTATCAGCGACCCTGAAACGATCGCCGAAATCGCCGCCCAACAAGCCGAACTCTATGGCAAATTCCGCGAAAGCTATGCCGAAACCGATCGCAGCAGGCTAGAAGCGCAGCAAGAAGCTGCACTGCTGGCTGAACGGATCAAGCTCAGCTATCCATTTCATCCCGATCTGATAGATTTGATGTATCACCGCTGGGGCAGTTTACCCAGTTACCAGCGCACACGTGGAGCGTTGCAGTTTCTTGCCCGTGTCGTCTACGCACTCTGGCAAACCAAAGATACTTCCTGGCTGATCACTCCGGGAGATGTGCTATTTCAAGATGAAGGTGTGCGGGGAGCTTTCTTTTCTCAAGTCGGTGAGCGAGAACAGTATAGCTCGGTCATCGAAGCTGACCTGATCGGTAGGAAAGCCAAAGTCAAAGTCATTGACGCTCGCATTGCTCAGGATGCACCTGCCCTCAGCCACTTCAAACTCGGCACTCGTCTGACCTCTGCAATCTTGATGTATTCTTTCGGCGCACGTGGTGGTGAAGATCGCGGTGTTTTAGAACAAGACATCACCGCTGCCTGCCTTGCCCCCGGGCTCGATCGCAACCTGATCACTGCCACCCTCAGTGACCTGCGCGACAACTTACTTTATCTGCACCATGTCGGCAAACGCTACCGCTTTGAAACCAAGCCCAACCTTAATAAGCTGATCGCCGACGAGGAAAGCAAAATTGCAGGCGAGTATGTGCTGGAGAAAATTCGCACTGAACTTGGGACGCTGCTACAAACGGTTCGCGGTAAGGTGTCGCTGTGGGCAAAAGACTCGCTTGCCATTGCTGATCGCGATCCCCGGTTCACGGTCGTTTATCTCAGTCCAGACTGGGCAGAGAAAAGCCGCGACGTTGTGAGTGTCGAAGCGATGCATTGGCTTGAACAGCGAGGCAATGACAAACGAGACTACAAAAATGCGCTGGCCTTCGTTGTGCCCAACAAACTCCAGATCGATAAAGCCCGCAAGGGGGCAAGACTCGCTTTGTCGATCGCGTCCTTGCTAGACCAGAAGAAGAAATACCAATTCACTCCAGAAGATGTTGAAGAACTAACCGCTAAGTCAAAAGATGCTGCCAATGAAGTCAGCGCCGCGCTGCGTCGTCTCTACGAATACATCTTATTGCCGCTTCCTTCTGCCGATCTTGCCCAACCCATCTATTTAGAAACTTTCGATCTACAATCCCAAATCCATACCAGTCAAAATCTGCAAGACCGAGTACTAGACGCACTCAAGAACCATGTTTTTGAAACGATTCGTTCTACTAAACTCGTTCAGCTTTCCGGCTTGGAAAGCTCTGAAACTGGATACATCACAGGAGATGATCTAGTTAGCTTCTTCTTCCGCTTCCCCAATTTCCCCAAAATGCTCGATGCTCATGGATTGCGGCAAGCAATTCTACAAGGGATTGAACAGGGAACCGTTGGCTATAGTCCCTATCTAACCATTTCAAGCACAGGCACTCCTAAAGTCGAGAACATAGATTTGATCAGCTTCCGATGCGCTGTTCCTAACGACGAATTGGATCTGTCCGGCTATCTGCTTTCTCCTGCGCTAGTGCAGCAGTTACGCGAAATTCAGCCTAAACAAGAACCAGTCTTTAAGCAGGCAGAAGAGACTCCGCCTCTTCAACCCAGTGATAACGACACCATCGTTGACCCATCGGTAAATGAGAAGACCGTTGAATATAAGTCAGAAAGCAGCAGTTTGACTCGGAATGTTTTGGTAGATATTATTGACGGCAAGCGACCTGCTCGCATTTATTCCCTAGAAGCAATCACAAATAAATCCAAACTCTTTCAACTATTTGAAGTATTGCAAACCCTATCAGACCAATCAGACGATATGACGATCCAGATTAAAGTTAAAGCCAATACAACTAAACAGTTCGACAGAACCTGGATCAACGGAGCGATCGAAGAACCTTTAGACGAACTTGACATCAGAGCTTCAACCAGACTGGAATAAGATTAACTAATCAAGCCCAAGTTGTTAGGAAAAAGGCATCAAAATGGGTCATACCCGCCTTGGCTCTATTCCCAAGACCCAGAAATGGAAGTCTGTCGTCTCTCTGATCGCCGGTGGAGGAGCCACGGGTGCGGGTGCAGGCAGTTCAACTCTGCTGGCTGAAGATGTTGAAACGATCGCACTTCAAGCGCTCGATGCTGCCCAGAATGGATTAAAAGCTGCGATCGACGACATTGGGCTACAGTATGTTTTTTACATGCTGACTCAGCTTGTTTTATCGTCCCGTGGAGACGATTGGCAAGCCCAGCTCGAAAATATTGGAATTCAACTGTCAGAAGATGCAACCGTCTTTGACCTGACGGCGGCGTTTCAAAATGTCATTGACGACTATTTATTTGAACACTCACGTTCTAGTGATATTAGCGAGATTGCTCAAAAGGCAGCAGGCGAGGCCATCACCGCATTAGCTAGCATCAACCAGCTATCGCTGCTAGACAGTAGTCGAGATGAATTAAAGTCAGTCATCCATAGTCTTTCTACCAAAAATGGCTTCTCAAGGCTAGGACAAGTATTTTTTGGACGCTTCATGTCTCGGTTCCTAAATTTTTATCTTAGCCGAGTGACTGCTGCTCATTTAGATAGCGATCGTCTTCAGCAGATTGGAGACGTTTCTAATTTTAATCAGGTTCTACAGCGCCACTGTGAACAAAGTGCCCGCATTCTCTACGAGTTTTGTGGACAGTGGTACTCGAAAACAGAATTTCAGCAGGGAATTGACTTGTACAATGCTTCACGCTTCATGGCAGTCGCTATGAAGAAGCTGCAAGCTGAGTTAAAGCAACAGCGAGGGGAAGTATGACTGATCCTCGGCTGTTTTTGTGTAATGGTGTCGAAGTTCCGGAAAGCGATCCGATACGAATCGATCGTCAAGTTATCGAGTTAAATACGCACGGTTCTCAACCTAACGTCAACATTCAGTTACAAGATGTCGCCAAAGTATTCATGCGACATCTTACTCCTCGATTAACGGATTTGATTGAAATTGCTGCTTATGTCTATTCTGCCGATTGTGCCACATCTCGCGGTCAAGGCTGGTCTAACCATAATTCCACGGAGCGTTGGAGCCGCGATTTTCAGCTTGTTATTGGTGTACGTGAGCCAAACTTCTGGCGACAAAGTAACGTCAAACAATTACTTAGTCAAATTCTTAACTTTCTTTCTGATGACAAATATAATTTTGAGTTTCGTCCATTTGAACAGGAACAAAATCAACAGTTGTACTTGGAACTGAATGACCAAGAAGATTGGAATTTCTATAATGCAGAGCGAGTGTTGATGTTTTCCGGCGGACTAGATTCCTTGGCTGGAGCAGTAGAAATGGCTGCGAAAGGAGAGAATCTCGTTTTGGTAAGCCATAGACCCGTAGCCACAATGGATAAGCGACTACGCAAGCTGGTTACCGAATTACGAGCAGCTTATCCAGTACAAATACGACATATCCCAGTTTGGATTAACAAAGACGGTGACTTTGGACGCGAAGGAACTCAGCGTACTCGCTCATTTCTATTTTCGGCATTGGGCACAGCAGTTGCTCAATCTATGCAGGCAGAGGGAGTGCGCTTTTTTGAAAACGGTGTGGTTAGCTTAAACTTTCCGGTTGCTGATGAAGTTTTACGTGCTAGAGCGTCAAGAACAACTCACCCACGAGCGATCAATCTATTTGCACAACTGTACTCTCTCATCACTGAGCGCGATTTTAAGGTTGACAATCCATACCTGTTCAAAACGAAAGCGGATGTCATCTCAACTATTACTGAGAATGGCGGAAGCCGCTTGATTCCTCATACCTGTTCCTGCGCTCACCAGCGATTTAAGCCTCGAACCCAATGGCATTGCGGAACTTGTAGCCAGTGCATCGATCGCCGGATTGCGATGTACGCTAGCGGCTGTGAAGAGCATGACTTTGAAGCAGATTACGAAACCGATGTATTTACGGGTCGTCGCAAGGAAGGCTACGAGAGAAATATTGCCGTAGGCTATGCTCGTCATGCTCTTGAATTAAATCGGATGAGTGAAAACGAGATAGCATCTCGGTTTAATACAGAAATCTCCCGTGCTATTCGGGGAATGTCAAAAACTGGGGAGTCTGCTCAGCAGATCATAGATGTGCATAAGCGACACGGAGAAACTGTAGAACGCGTCCTTCATCAACAACTACAGATTCATCTTAAAGATCTAATGAATGGAAAGCTTGAATCTACATCCTTGTTGCGGATGGTTTTTGGTCAAGAGCATCTTGAAACGTCCTGGCAGCGTTACGCTGAACGGATTATTTCTCTGCTTCAAAATGGCATACCTACAGCTTGTAAAACCCATAAGCCAAAAGATGAGCCTCATTTACAAGAAATTTGCGACGGGATTCTTAAAGCTCATGATAATGATCTCATACGTGAATTTCCCTTTATGGCATGGTCATCTTCATTGACAAAACCAGACTGGTCTGCTGAGTCAATGAGACTATGGATTGAATTAAAATATGTACGCAAAAAAACAGATATTCGTCCGATCACAAGAGACATTGCAGAAGACATCACAAAGTATGGGGATAACAATCGACGTACCCTATTCGTGGTGTATGACCCAAGTCATTTAATTGTGAATGAAGCGACCTTTTCAAAAGAGATTCTCAAGCGCCCAGATCTACTAGTTCACTTTATACGGTAGTCACTAAGGCTAAGTTTCTGAGATATCTCGATCATGCAGTCTTTTCTAAACCAGCTAGGATAGTTTTATTCCAATCCTTCCAACAGTTTCGCCACTTGCTACATCGCACCGCTACTTTTACCCCAACTAGGGATTGAGTTAAACTCAATCCCTAGTTCATTTGCTAGTGCGCCGAGCGAAGCTCGGCTCTGCCAGCCGGAGGAAGAAACCGGCACCGAAAGCCTTGGTCAGGCATCGGAGACCGAGTGTTGCGTTGGCAGTGGTAACGCTGACGGCGAAGCGTACACAGGGAGATGATGGGCCGCAATGCGAAAGCGTGAAGGGATTGAGCCCCGATATGAACTAAAGCGTGGATGCTGACCCAGTTAGCAATGGGGAAGGCAACACCAAAGAAGCCAACGACCAAGGCTTCCGAGGGTCCACCGGGGTCGGAGACCGTGGCACGTCATCAAGGGAGAGTCGGGAACTCGGGAGATCCCCTGAATTCCTCGTGATGGAGGTAGGGCATAACAACCAGCACACCGGGAGGAAGCCCAACGATTCAGGGGAAGTCGGATGCTCCCATAGTAGTGCCGAAGTGGGGTAACGCCCAGGGAGCGAAGGGGAGCACAGTGGGTCGAACTCTCGATGGCAACGTTATTCACACTCAGAGGTGAAACGATGACGACAACCGGAATCGAGCGGATAGCTAGACAGGCGAGAATCCTGTCTGGTGAATGACTCACTGAAGAGGCTTGTGCGGGAAAACCGCAGGCAGGCTTCTGTGGGGGTGAAGCTCCTGACTGTGCATGGCTGAATCGTGTGACACTCTCGTGTTCCGAAAGGTGAGAGCAACCGGGAATACAAAGCAAGCCTAAACATTGGCAGGAGTCTTCTCTACCCGACCAGGAACGGCATCTTCAATCAACCTTTTGCTGTATAAACTTTGACAATTTGCGTGTTATCTGCATCCCTGTAGCATACTCTAGCCAGAGATACCGTCCGAATGGATTAATATCTAGTAGCCAGTATTCCTGCGTTGAATCTACGCACAAATCAATAGATACATAATCAAGGCTCATCATCTTACATAATGACAAAATTTTATTTTTTAATTCTGATGGTGTTTCTATATAGTGGTGAGGAGTATTGGGCATATCATATGCTCGATAGTCTACGTTTCCAAGTAGCGACTTACTAGCATCAATTTTACAAGTCATTACTTCGGAGCCAATCACTACTAACCGAAGGTCGTAGATCTTATCAATAAATTTTTGTAGAAACAAAGGGCTTTCATCTTGTTCTTCATAGCTAGAAAAATCTTGTTCTAAAATCTTCTGAGTAAGAAGCATTGTCATCTCTCCCTCAGACTCAAGTGGCATTTGATGAAGCGTCTTTAAGACCACTTGCGAATCGTGTGCAAAAAAATCTTTAATAGAAGACTCTGCATTGCTGATTAGGGATTTGGGAACTTTTAGACCTGCTTGGTGGGCAAACGGAAACGTCAAAATCTTGCTTTGGCATCTCAAGCAATTTTCAATCGACCCGTTAATGAATCGGTTCCTTAATGCCAGTAGAGCGTAAAAACCATACAAAGATTCCTTCCAAGAAAAGTACCAGAATCTAGCTTTTTGAGTTTGTTCTTTACCGTCTAATCTAAACAGTGGAGACAGACAAAAAGCTAGATCTATATTGTCAAGATTTATAGTTTTTTCAGATTGGCTAATGATACATGAATAGGTACCATCTGTTTTTGAGAAGAAAGAAAACTGTGTGTCAAGTAAATCATCGCGCTCTGTGGATAAAATTTGACATTCCTGAGCTTGATTTATCTCGGTACAAAGTTCTTGTAGATGAGGGTCGGTATGATCTCCAATTAAAAGGAACATTTATATTTCCTTAATAAAAATTACTCATTAGTGTAATCATCTGCTTTATTCTTGCCACTGAAGGTTGCTGTTTTTATGTTGAGAATCTGAGGTTGCTCAGGGTCCCAAATCCAATTCTGCTTCTCATCGATAGAAGGATTTTCTTTTAGAAAACGAAGCGTAAAGGTTTTTTCCACGTCAGAGTTACGTACAAAAGGCTCAATTGTTGATTTTTTCATTTTTATTTCCTCTTCTGAGTACTTAAATCAATTCAGCAGTCACTAAACTTAGTACGTATAATAACTTTTATAAAACCTATCCAGGTTCAGTATATTTACTGAAATTATATTGTTTGATCTAACAAATTCTGATTCTCAGTTTTGAGAAATAGTGAAACCCTTAGCAGCAAAGCAATTGGTAGGTCACTCTCAGCCCAACACGAACTTAATCCAAGTAAAAAACTGTAACATATTCCAACTCTGGTTTTTTAAGTTTCCTCCTTGACCTACGTAAGGGGTCGTTCGGAGCAATGAAATGGAAAATAGGGATTGGCGTTCCCGGTCGAGTAGAGAGGACTCCTGGAATGTTTAGGCTTGCTTTATATTCCCCGTTGCTCTCACCTTTCGGAACGCGAGAGTGTCACAAGATTCAGCCCTGCATCGTGGGAAGCCTTCCCCTCACAGAGGGTATGGCAGCGATGTCCTACTCAACTGCATCCCAATCCCTTTTTGATGGCAGGGCTAGTTCATTGAAAAGAGAATAATCTTGAAACCGCTATTCTTACGTTTGGTTCTGAAGCAGCCTGCTTAAGATGGAACGGAGTCATATGGATCTTAGGATTTTCCTTCTTCCAATGAACCAGCCCTGCTTTTTGATGGGGAGCCTCTGGCAGCAACTTAGCGAACACTTCGTGGCCTGTAGCGTTCGCTAATTGGTCGCCTTGAATATTTTTAGGTCGCTTCATTCTGCCTCCAGCTTAAGATATTCCATCAGCACAGATTCTATCGACTCATAACTACTCAGCCATTCAAGACGGGCGATCGCGGGGTAGCTTGGCTCTTGAGTTTTGTAGCGACGGGGAAACTGAACGATAGATTTTACCTTCCACATTTGCCCCTGATATGGGAACTCTTCACCGACCGATGGGAAACTGCTGAACGATAGGACGAATGCCCCGTGAGCCTTCCTAACGACTTCACGGGCTAATCTATCTCTCACCTCTTCTGGCAACCGACAGACACACAAAACATGGGTGCGAGTAGATTTGATCTTGTGCCAAGTAATCGACAGGACATCCTCTTGAAACTCAGACATTTATAGACACCTTTACCTAATAAAAATTAATTGATTTATAGACTGCCCCAACTCGCCTCATAGTTTTGCCCCAGACTGCCCCAGGATTTGCCCCGAAAGTCTGCCCCAGACGAAGGGCAGTCGTGGGGCAGTCTTTTGATCGGTCGTGGGGCAATCTGGGGCAAGGGGCAAAACTGTTAGAAGAAACTCCAGAGCAGGATGAATTAGGACGGCTGATTCCATTGAATCCTTCCTTCGTCGTCAACGCTTACATAATGCAGTTTTGAGACTGCGCTAATGCTTGCCCTAACGGTGATGAGTGAGGGTCGCTTGCCTGTCGTTGTTTCAATGAATCGATTTGTTCTAATCGCCTCATCGTTGTAAGACTTGTCAGGATTCTTTTGCAGCAGTTCTAGAATCGCTTGCCCTAATTCAAACAGTTCTTTCCTCTGAGCTTTGACCTCTTCAGCACTGGGATGATTCAAACCAATCTCAGGCGCATCGTCTTCAGGCTCATCAGTTTGAATGGGGCTTTCAGCAGGTTTCTCTGGATAGGGTTGTGTCTGGCTATTCGTAACCACTGAGGTGGGCAAGAGTGAGATAAGAAACTCCTCACTCAACCACTTAGGAATCTGCCCCTCTTCTTTGTTGCCGTCGAGCCAGGTCACTCGAAACTTGCCAGTAGGTCGCATCTCATCCAGACCATCAGCGCCTGTCACCAATTCTCCGATCGTCTCGACTCTGACCGTTGAACTGAGAAAGACTGTCACCAAACCTCTAGAGCCTGGTAAGAATGCCTGAGTTTCCCCATGCACGATAAACACCGGAAACTCGCCGTGTTTGGTCGCCTCTCTCAAGCTGGAAGTCAGAACGCTCGTGAGCGTCTCTTCCTCCATCACTTTGTTGAACAGCCCGAACTCATCCCAGACCGTCGTGATGGATGAGCGGTTGCCATTCTCGATCCGAGTTGACATTGCCTCCCACGCCCTAGCGATCGCGGGGTAATCTCGCTTACCTCCTTTGACTCCCACAACTTGAAACATTGAGGGATAGCGATTCTCAGGCTCATCATGGGGCGTTGAAGCAATGACTTTATGACTTGGCAGAAGGAGCAGCCGCAACAGAGCCAACTTCTTAACCAGCGTGGTTTTGCCTGTTCTCTGGGTTCCGACCGCTCGAATGGGTTGAGACTTCACCAGTCTTAGAAGGGCGGAACACTCGACCTTG
>Ga0209512_1002326_pt1 | contig 20556 bp, 20 predicted proteins | sample frozenSSSSmetaG_FD_184142 | JGI IMG/M metagenome (GOLD analysis project Ga0209512, IMG submission 184142) | Glacier valley bacterial and archeal communities from Borup Fiord, Nunavut, Canada, to study Microbial Dark Matter (Phase II) -... | ecosystem: Environmental > Aquatic > Freshwater > Ice >... | reverse complement strand
AGAAAATGGAATACCAATAGGTACAGGTTTAGGAGTAAATGTAATAGCAACAACAAACTCAACAGTAAATGGAGGATTAGCAGCGTATAGCAACCCAATTGTGCCAAAAGGATTTAAAGCAGTAAATAGTGGAGCAGTATGGCCAGATGATTGGAATAAAGGATTAGTAATAGAAGATGTAAGTGGAAATCAGTTTGTATGGGTACCAGTAGATGGGACAAATGTTAAATATGCTAAATGGTGTACACTGGGATTTTCATATACAACAACAACAGACGATACATTACCAGCAGGAGTTGTTGAAACAAATCAAATAACAAAATATAAAGGATTCTATATAGCAAGATATGAGTCAATGTTTGATTACAATAGTGGAAGTATAAGAGTTGCAAGTAAAAAAAGTACAAATAAAACAGCATCAAATTGGGCAGCTGCAAGAGATACTTCACATACAGGATATGTGTGGAATTATATAACATATACTGATGCAAGAACATATTCAGAAAATATGGCAACAAGTTACGGATATGATACATCAAAAGTATTAACTCACTTAATAACAGCAACACAATGGGACACATCATTAGAATGGATAAATGATACAGGTAAAAGTGTAACAGACGGTAGAACATGGGGAAATCATGTTGATTCACAGTCACCTGCAAATGTAACAGGATTTGGAAGTATACAAACATCAGGTTTTAGTGAGAATTGGAAAGCAAATAATATATATGATTTATCAGGAAACATTTGGGAATGGACTAATGAATTATATTACTCTGCACGTAGCGATCGCGGTGGTGGATATAGTAATAGTGGTAGTGCTAATCCAGCAGCATATCGTTCTGTAGACACTCCTACTGATACTGTTTTCTACATAACATTTAGAGTAGTACTTTATATAATATAACATAAAATACCCCGAATTGTAAGAAAGGGGTATTTTCTATATATTTTTTGAAATAAGTTTCAAATATATGAACAATCATTGAATAATATGCAATTGTATTGTATAATGTATGTAAAATAAAGGAGAGAAAAATGGTAGAACTATTATCACCTGCAGGTGAAATCAATTCATTTAAATCAGCAATAGAAAATGGAGCAAATGCAATATATATGGGGACTGCAAGTCATAATGCAAGAATTATGGCAAGTAACTTTAGTATAGAAGAATATATAGAGTGTATACATTATGCTCATATACGTTCAGTTAAGGTATATTTAACGCTCAATACTTTAGTATATGACAACGAAATGGAGTCAGCAGTTACATTATTAGTTGAACTATATTCACATGGCTTAGATGGCGTTATAATTCAAGATATAGGATTATTTAATGTCATTAAAAATGTATTGCCAGAAATTGAAATACATGCTAGTACTCAAATGAGTGTTCATAATTTGAAACAAGTAAAATACTTAGAAGAATTAGGTTTTTCAAGAGTAGTTCTTGCAAGAGAATTAACTATTAAAGAAATAGAATATATATCTAAAAATAGTAATATAGAATTAGAAGTATTTGTACATGGAGCTTTATGTGTATCATATTCAGGTCAATGTTTAATGAGTAGTATGATAGGTGGAAGAAGTGGTAATAGAGGAAAGTGTGCTGGTCCTTGTAGATTAAGATATACTATGTATGAAAACAGTAAACCTATATATAGCAATAAATACTTACTTAGTAAAAAAGATATTTTTGGGTTAGATTATATTCGTCAACTTATTGATATAGGAGTTACATCACTCAAAATTGAGGGAAGAAGCAAATCTGTAGAATATGTAGGAATTGTAACTGAAAAATATAGAAAATGTATAGATAGCAGTGTAGATGAACAAGACAGAAAAGATTTAAAGCAAATGTTTATACGTAGCACAGAAAGTTACGGATACTTTGATAAAGTAGGATCAATAGATACAATTAGTGAAAATTGTGCTAAAAATACAGGATTAAAACTTGGAACAGTAATTGCAGTAAAAGATGAATATATAAAATTAGTATTAGAAGAAGATATAGATTTACATGATGGAATAGAAGTATATTTAACTGACAATGTTGTATCTACTATTGTAACTTGTATAAAAAATGATAGATCTATTATTTTAAATAAAGAAGTAACTAGTGGTAATATAGTTTGGATTGGAGATATATCTAAACCTGTAAATGTTGGAGATATAGTATACAAAACTTCTAGTAGCAAACTAAATAAAGAATACAAAGATAGAATAACTAAAATAACTAGGAAAAATCTAGTAACAGGAACTATTAATATACTAAAAGGTACTAATATTAACATGGATATAACAATTAATAATGAGGCAGTTAATATAGCTATAGATTATATTCCTCAAGATTCAGTTAATAAACCGGTAGATAGTGAATATGTATATAATCAATTTTCAAAAACTATAGATTCGCCTTTTGAATTTGCAGACTTGAAGTATAACATAGAAGATAATTTATATGTTCCAGTATCTAAATTAAATGAACTTAGAAGAGAAATAATAAAAAGGTTAGAACAGTCATATATAATTAATATAGATGTTACTCAAATAAATAGTAAATTAGATGAATATATATTAAATCATAATACATCATTAAATAGTTTACAACATAATAGATCAAGAGATAATAATTCTATATTTGTATACAAATATAATACCGATGATGAGTATAAATACATGGGAGATTATAGTAAGATAATATATTTAAACATAGCAGATATAAGAAGATTTGAATTACAAAATATAGATATAGTTTCTAAATATAAAGTAGAAAAAGAAGTATATATATATATACCAAGTATAGTATTATCTAATCTAGATAAATATATTGATTCTGATTTAGAAAGATTAATTAAACTAGGAGCTAAAGGAATTCTACTTGGAAACATTGGATATATACAAATGGCTATGGATTTAAAATCTAAACATGATATAAAGATTGTAGCAGACTATAGTTTAAACGTAGTTAATACATACTCAGCAATGTTTCTTAAAGAAAAAGGTATTGATAAAATAACAATATCACCAGAAATTGATGAAAGTGAAATACAAAATATTGCTAATCTTATAGACATTGAAGTTATAGAAAATTTTGTAACAGCAATGACATCAAGATTTTGCCCAGTTAAGGCTTATTCAAAAGCATGTAATTGTAATAACAATTCATATGAACTTAAAGATAGTCATAACAATGTACGTTATAATGTTATTTGTGATAATACAGATTGTACTATTAAATTAGTAAGAAATATATCATGTATAGAAAATAATATATATAATAAAAGAAAATGTATAATATAAGGGGGAAAGCAAATTGAGAATTATAGAATTAAAAAATTTAACAAAAAAATATAGTAATAAAATAGCTGTTGATAATATAAATATTTCGGTTGAAGAAGGAGAGTTTTATGGTTTTATAGGACCTAATGCAGCAGGAAAGTCTACAACTATTAATTCTATGCTTAACTTTATATTTCCTACAGCTGGTAGTATAAAAATATTTGGATTCGACAGTATCAAAGATACTAAAAAAATAAAAGAATTAGTAGGATATGTTCCTTCAGAAGTATTTTATGATGATAATATGACAGTTAGAGGTGTACTAAAATTTACATTATCATATTTTAAACATATTAATGAAAATGAAATAGAAAAATATGCTAAAATATTCAATGTAGATTTGAATAAAAAAATGGGTGAATTATCACTTGGAACTAAGAAAAAAGTAGCGGTAATACAAGCAATAATAACAAAGCCTAAACTACTTATATTAGATGAACCAACAAATGGTTTAGATCCAATAGTGCAAAATAAATTATTTGAAATATTAACTGAACTAAATAAAGAAGGAGTAACAATATTTATGTCTTCTCATGCATTAGATGAAGTTCAAAAGTATTGTACAAAAGTAGCTGTTATTAGAGAAGGTAAAATAATTAAAGAGGCAAGTATTTCTGAATTATTACCTCATAACTCAAAAGCTATTACAATTAAATGTTTAAATAGTTTAGAAACAATTAAATTGTTAACAAGTAAAAGTATATCTAATATGCAAATAATTGATGATAGTAATCTTTCATTTATATATGCAGGAGATATAAATATGCTACTTAAAACAATAAATGAAATAGAAATTACTGATATAAATATAACAAATATAAATTTAGAAGATATATTTGAGAGTTTCTATACAGATAATGAAGAGGTGAAATAATATGAGCTTAATAATCAGAGATTTTAAAAATAATTTGAAGTCTTTTGTATATTGGACTTTAGGTATATGCATAATGATTGCAATATTAGTGTTAGCATATCCAGTAGCAATAGAAAAAATGAAAAATCTAGGTGAAGTTATAGCTTCAATGCCTAAAGAATTAATTGTTGCATTCAATTTACAAAATTATGATTGGAATAAAGTTTTAAATTATTTATCATATGAGTTTCAATATATATTTTTGGCTTGTGGTATATATGCTGCAACAATTGGAGCATATATATTTAGTAAAGAAGAAAGTAGTAAATCAATAGAACTTGTATATTCTAAACCAATAACTAGAAATCAAATATTCTTCTCTAAGTTATTTGTAGCAAGTGCAACAATATTAATTTTTAATATTGTTTTATTTGCATTTACATCAATTGCTTTAATACTAGGAATAACTAATCAACCTATAGATATTAATGCAGTATTTAACATGTATTTAGCTTTGTTTTTAACACAGATGATATTTATGTCAATAGGAATACTTATAGCAGTTGTTATGAAAAAGTCAAAGAGCTCTGCTGCAATTGCATCAGGTTTAGTAATGTTTTCATATATTATAGGTGTGTTTTCTAAGATAACAGATGCTATAAAAGATCTTATATATATTTCACCACTTCACTATTTTACACCAGATCAAATTATTACTAACGGCGAGTTTAGTACTAAATATTTAATTGTAACTGCGTGTACTATAATACTTTCAATTTTAATTTCTTGGAAAGTATATCAAAGAAAAGATTTTAATATTTAATTTTATAATATAATACAAAAATAGGGTGATTTAAACAAATTACCCTATTTTTAAACAAATTCTAATATTATTGTTATCTTTTGTATAAAGATATCGTTATATAATATATAGAGCATAAGGGGGAAAAATGAAATTTGAAAATTTAGTAAGAAATTACACAAAACTTGTATACAAAATTTGTTTAGATATGTTATCAGTTCCCCAAGATGCTGAAGATATAACGCAAGAGGTATATATAAATTTATATAAACATATTGATAGATATGATAATTTGACTGAAAACGAACTACGAAATTTAATATGTAAAATAGCACTTAACAAATGTAAAGACTTAATCAAAAGCAGAATTACTAAAGTAACTGAATTTACTATTTTAGATGATATAACTAACTATGAAGATTATGCTAGTAATAATAACATTGAAGAAGAGTTATTTAAACAAGAAAAAAATATGTATATAGCTAAGATAATAAATGAACTAAAACAGCCATATAAATCGATACTATATGACTACTATATAAATGAATATTCATTAGATGAAATAGCACAAAAATCTAATATTTCAAAAGCAACATTAAAGGTGAATATATATAGAGGTAAAAATATACTTAAACAAATTATAAATGATAGTGGAGGTGAAATTTTAATTGAATGATAAACTTAAAAAAATAGATATGCTTTTAGTATCGCAAACTGAATTTGAAAAATATATTAATGAAATTGAACATATTGAAATTTCATATTCTGATAACCTAGAAGAAAAAATATTATCTAAAGCAAAAAAGCAAAAATCTGTATATTACTTTAATATATTTAAAATGGTAGCATGTGTTACTGTGGCACTTATATTATGTCAGACAGATTATATTAAAAGTCCAGATTTAATTAAAAAAGAAAATATAAGTCATGAAATAGTTCAAAAAAATACATTTATAAATGATAAAGTTAATGAGATTGGTGATTTTTTTATGAAACCAATAAATTTGAAAGAGGAGGAAAATTAAATGAAAAAAAATTTATTTTTAACATTTTGTTATAGTTTTGTACCAGGAGCAGGTCAAATGTATCAGCAATATATGAAGAGAGGATTATCAATAATGTTGCTTACTGCATTTTTTATTGTACTTACAACTATAGTTGGGGCACCAATATTTATGATACCTGTAGCAATAATTATAATATATAGTTTCTTTGACACATATAATATTAGAAATAACTTAGATACTGAAAATATAAATAAAGATGAATATATATGGAAAACAGCAGGTATAGATATATTTGAAAGTAATTTTAAAATAGTAAAGAAAAATTCAATATTTGGATTTGCACTTATATTTATAGGAGCATATTTGCTATTTAATAATGTAATAGGAACTTTAATAGATGAATCTAATATATTATGGTTAACAAATCTTGTACATATTATTAGAAACTACTTACCATCAATATTAGTATCAATAATATCAATAGCTATTGGTATGAAATTTATCAGCAATAAAGAATAATAGGGGGGATATAAATGGAAATTGAAAAGAAAAAAACAATAAGAATTGGGTCATTTACGTTTGGAATAATGATGATACTTATAGGAGTAAATATATTTCTTCAAACAATTACAAGCTTAGATCTTTTTAGATTTACTCTTTCTTTATGGCCTATTGTATTTATAATACTTGGAATTGAAACATTATATTATACATACAAAAAGGATATAGAGATAAAGTATGATGTATTAGGTATAATCACAATATTTATAGTATTGTTTTTAGGTATTATATTTAGTAGTATAAACTATGGAGTAAATAAACTTTTATATAATAAAGATATAAATTCTGATATAGTTTACTATTTAACGGATACAAACTATAACATTGATTTTGAGAGTAAAGTAAATATAAAAAATATATCACAAGAAAAAATTACAGTTAAGTATATACAAGATAAAGAAGTAGAACATGTTTCTGCTAGAGTTATATTTAAATATAATGAATCATATAAAGGTAGTTTAATAAGGGTTTTAAAAGATAGAGATTTATTAAACAGTGTATTTGATATTGACTATAATAGTCAAAGAATGAATATTAATGAAGTACCTGATTATATTGAAAATGTACAAATCATTGTAACTACGAACGATAAATCAAAGATAGAATATAACGGTACAATAATAGAATAAAAGTAAAATAAAAGTCAAGATTATTTAATTAATCTTGGCTTTTACTTTAGCATATATTATATACCTATAGGTTAACCTAATTTATGTAATTATTGTAACTTATATACATAAATTATTGACAACAAAAACAATATGTAATATAATTATACGAAAGAGGTGATATTATGAAGAAAATATTAATAATACTAATTCCGATAATTATTATTTTTGCTATATCAGGATTATTATGGTGGTATGATGATACAAGAATAATGGAGGAACCTATAGATATTGTAAAAGATGGTAGTAGAGCTTTTTCTGTTGTTGATAATGGGGATAACGTTGTTTTTACTATTTATGGTGATATAAGAACGAGGATAGTGACTACGTTTTATTTTAAAGATGGTGTAGTAAATAGAGCAATATGTGAAAACGTATATAAAAATAAAGCTTGGGCTAGAGGTAGTTTAAGTGAAGATTTCCCTATATGGTATAATAGAAAGTTAAATGGAAACGTTATCATAGGAGATATGGATAATTCAATAGGAAGGCCTCAAGAAGGCTTTGCAAAAATGTTAATTGATACATATAGTTTATCATGGCCAAGAATAGAATAGTTTTTTAAATTATAAAAATGAGTACTAAACATTAGTTTAGTACTCATTAATTATATAATTATTTTGTATAAGATGAAGCACCTAAAGATACAGTCGCTGTATCACCAGAATATCCACTATTTACAAAATATTGAAAACGATAAGTTTTATTTGTATCAATATTAAGATCTTGAAAAATTGTATGATTTTGACCATCTGGATAAATAGTTTTTGATGCATATAGTACAGGTGGAAAAAGATAAGCATCATAAACTAAACGTATAGTAATGCTTTTATATGAGCCATTTAAAACATTTGCATTAGCAACAGCTGTTAATGTATTACCTGTAAATTGCACTGCAGAACCTTGATCTTTCCAAATATATGCTGTAGCTCCTTCCCAAAAATTTGCGGTAGCAGCAGAAGCTGAAATAGGGAAAACAATTAAAAGTAATAAAGTTAATGCTAAAATACTACGAGCAATTTTTTTTCTCATGATAACATCTCCTTATATTTTAAAATTTAATATTAATAGGTATATGTTTATTAAATTTTAAAGTAGGGGAACGTACTAGTTTCATAATTAGAAATTCCTCTCATATTATTATTAAATAACATCTTTAATAAAAAGTATATGCAGATTATAACAAAATTTAGCAAAAATTACAATTATTTCGACATTAAAAGACATGTTTTGACAAAATTAGACCAATTTATTAATATAATATGATTGAAATAAATTATCAATTTATAAAAAAAATATTAAATTGAAGTGCACCCCAAATTGGATCATTTACATTTGGAATAATGATGATACTTATAGGAGTAAATATACTTCTTCAAACAATTACAAGCTTAGATCTTTTTAGATTTACTCTTTCTTTATGGCCTATTGTATTTATAATACTAGGAATTGAAACATTATATTATACATACAAAAAGGATGTAGAGATAAAATATGATGTAATAGGTATTATCACAATATTTATAGTATTGTTTTTAGGTATTATATTTAGTAGCATAAACTATGGAGTAAATAAACTTCTATATAATAAAGATATAAATTCAGATATAGTTTACTATTTAACTGATACAAATTATAAGATTGATTTTGGAAGTAAAGTAAATATAAACAACATATCACAAGAAAATGTTACAGTTAAGTTTATAGAAGATACACAAGTAGAATATGTTTCTGCTAGAGTTATATTTAAATATAATGAATCATATAAAGGTAGTTTAATAAGGGTTTTAAAAGATAGAGATTTATTAAACAGTATATTTGATATTGACTATAATAGTCAAAGAATTAATATTAGTAAAGTACCTGACTATATTGAAAACGTACAAATCATTATAACTACAAACGATAAATCAAAGATAGAATATAACGGTACAATATTAGAATAAAAGTAGAATAAAAGTCAAGATTATTTAATTAATCTTGGCTTATACTTTATTATACTGCATATTCGACATTATTAACTAAATAATGTAATTATTCTGACTTATATACAAGTGTTATTGACAAGAAACGACATATGTTATATAATTAAATTATTAATTAATTTAACTTAAAATATTGTATTTATTAATAGAAAACTGGGGTAAAATATGAAAACAAAAGAAAAAGTGGGTATATCTTTAATTGTGTTAGTAATAACAATAATTGTCATAATAATTTTAGCGGGATCAGTAATACTCAGTTTATCAACGAATAATCCAATAGGACAAGCTAAAGAAGCAACATTTAAAACAAATGTAGGTGAATATAATTCAGAGCTTGCATTGGCTATATCAAAAGAATATTTACTATTACCTTCATTTGACCAAAGTACATTTGATAAGGATGTATGGGATGGAAATGGAAATGGTGCAGGAACAATAAAAGAATATATAACAAGTATAACAGTAGCAGATGCTAAAAAATTTGTAATTAAAGATAGCAAATTAGTGTATGTAGGATCAGATCAAACAGAAAAAAATTGGCTTACACAATTAGGGGTAGAAAATGGTATAGCTCCACCATCAGCAATAGCAATAAATGTAATAGCAACAGCAAATTCAACAATAAATGGACTAGTAGCAACATATAGCAATCCAATAATACCAAAAGGATTTAAAGCAATAAATGATACAACTATATGGCCAGCAGGTTGGAATGAAGGATTAGTAATACAAGATACAGTAGGAAACCAATTTGTATGGATACCAGTAGATGGAATAAATGTACCATATACGAAATGGGCTCCATCTGGAGATAATATATCATATGCTGGTGATGATACAATACCAGCAAGTGTAACAAGTGAAATATCACAAATAAATACTTACGGTGGATTCTATATAGCAAGATATGAAGCAGGGAATGCATCTGGTACTTTAATAAGTAAAACAGGTTCAACAGTATGGAATAATATTAATTATACTAATGCGAAATCTAAATCAGAATTAATGTATAATACATCAGAAGTTAAAAGTGGACTTGTAACAGGAACTCAATATGATGCAATAATGAAGTGGATTGATAACTTAGGTGATGGTGCTTTAGGTTGGGGAATGACTTGGGGAAATTATTTTGATGGTTTTACAGCAACAGGTACTTTAAAATCAACTGGATGTGTTAAGAAAAAAAACATATATGATTTAGCAGGAAATGTATGTGAATGGACAAATGAAACAAATATATTAAAACGTATTCAACGTGGTGGTTCATACAACTATACCGGTATAGGTACACCAGTAAATACACGTGTTTCTGAATTAATTACTGTTACTGCTAATGATTTAGGATTTAGAATATCACTTTATGTATTGTAGTTAATTTTTTCTAAAGATAAAATATTAAAGATATAAAAAAATATAAAAAAAGACTAGACTAAAAACGGTATATTGTTTTAGTCTAGTTTTTCTATTAAAGTCTATTGGGTAACATACTATTTATAAGTCCATATATTGCTGCTGCGATTAAGCTACTAACAACACTAATATAATATCCATCTACAAAATATTGAGTCATATATATAATAACTGCAGCTGATACAAATCCAACAATTCCTCTTCCTAACGGAATATCATGTATTCCTGATATAATTGAAACTAAATAGTCAAATATAATTATACATAAGCTACTTAAAATAAGTATAGGAAAAGATGATATGTTAAAATTAGGGGTAAAAAATACTGTAACTGCAAATATAGAAACTGAAGTTATAAATCTAATAGTCATTTGTTTTATTCTTAAAAGATCAAGTTTTTGGATGTGTGATGTTTTTTCCATAAATACCTCCATAATCATTTATTCTTATTATTTGTATAAAAAGTTAAAATATGCAAAAAATAAAAATAGGTGATTTAAATGTTAGTAATTTTTTTGAGATCTTTAATATTATATGCAGTTGTATTTTTAGTCATAAGACTAATGGGTAAAAGGGAATTGTCAAAAGTTCAGCCTTTTGAACTTGCTATTATTATACTTATTGCTGACCTTGCTTCAGCTCCAATGTCATCACCAGGTATATCAATGTTTGATGGTATAGTACCAATGGTAACGCTACTTATAACTTATATAATATTTACTTTTTTAATACAATCAAGTAATAAAGTACAGGAAGTGGTATGTGGTAAAATAGTAGTAATAATTGAAAATGGTAAAATTTTAGAGCAAGAACTTAAAAATCAGCAATATACAATAGCAGATCTTATGTCACAGCTTAGAAAAAAAGATATATTTAAGGTTCAGGATGTAAAATATGCTATAATTGAGACAAATGGTGATTTAAATATAGTAAAAATGAATCAAAATACTGATAAAGTTCCTTTAAACATTATTGAGGATGGCAAAATTAGTGATAATAATTTAGAAATTTTAGGTCTTGATATTGAAAAAGCAAATGAACTACTAAAAAAAGAAAAAATAAAATTAGAAGATGTATTAATTGGTACTATAGATGAGAATTCTAAATTTATATACCAATTAAAAGAGGTGACAAAATGAGAAATTTTGTAATATTAATTGTAGCTATGATTATCGTGCTTTGTGCTGGAATTTGGCAAATTAAATATATAGAAGAAACCTCTACTTTTGCAATAACGGATGTTGAATATGCAATAAATATGGTAAGAAACAATAACTTTGATGGTGCTAATGCTCATATAATTGAATTAGATAATACTTGGAAAAGTATGAAAAATATTTGGACTATATTTATAAATCATAATGAAATAGATGATATAGAAATAGCACTATTGAATTTTAAGTCATATACTAAATTAAATAACAAGGAAGAATCTTTAATATATTCTGAACAACTTAAGCAAAATTTAAAACATGTCTCTGAAAAGCAAAAAATAAGAATAGAAAATGTATTTTAAGAATATATTAAAATAATGGTATAAAAATGCCATTATTTTTCTTTTTCTTATTTAAAAGTATAGTATTCTATATAAAAATATGATATAATATATATACTTTAATATATGGGGACGTCAGGTTTCGACGGATATTTTGAAGTATTGATAGCGAGTAGTGGATTCTCGTGGGCCACTATAAAAACGAGAAAAAATTATAAACGCAAACAACGAATTAGCTTTTGCTGCTTAATTATAAAGCAGATTGTCTATATTAAATTCGCCAAAGGTTCTATATAGGCATCATTTATTTGGCATAACAAAGCTAACTTTAGTTACTAGTTAGTGGGTAAATTAAATAACTAAACTATTATATGTTTTATGTATGCATTAGAATATAATGGTTTTAAATTAAACGCATACTGCACTCGGAGAAGTCAATATGAACGAATTTTCGGACGCGAGTTCAATTCTCGCCGTCTCCACCATAACTTTTAAGTTTTTTAAAGTAGTAATATATTTGTTTTAGTGTAAGGGGTAAAAATGCAAGATTTAATTATCAACATTATTAACCAATTTGGTTATATTGGTATTTTATTATTAATAGCTATTGAAAATATATTTCCACCTATTCCATCTGAAGTTATATTAACTTTCGGTGGATTTATGACAGCACATACTAATATGAAAATACTAGGTGTAATTATATTTTCTACTATTGGTTCAGTTTTAGGAGCATTAATTCTATATGGAATTGGACGTTTACTTACAAAAGAAAGATTAGAACATATTTTAGATGGGAAGATAGGTCACATGCTTCATTTTAAAAAGGAAGATGTGAGAAAATCTGAAGAATGGTTTATAAAACGTGGTAATTTAACCGTGTTTTTTTGCCGTTTTATTCCTATCATACGTAGCCTAATATCAATACCTGCAGGTATGACTAAAATGAAGTTAAAGATTTTTTTAACTTTAACAACCGCAGGAACAGCAATTTGGAATACAGTACTTGTACTTCTTGGATCTGCTTTTGGTGCTTCTTGGAAAAAAATAGCTGGATATATGGATACATATTCAACAATCGTTTTGATTGTTATATGTGTTATTTTTATAATTGCATGTATTGTTTTTTGGAAGAAGAGAGATTATAGTAAAAAGAAAAATGTACAATTAAATAAATAAAAATATTTTATAATTAAGGATGTTATTTATATAAGAATTAATTTAAATAATATATAGGGGGAAGTATGGCAGCTACTACAGCGTTTTTTTGCAAGGAATGTGGATATGAAACTAGTAAATGGCTTGGGAAGTGTCCTAGTTGTAATAATTGGAACTCTTTTGTTGAAGAAAAAATAGTTAAAGATAAAAAACAAAACAGAACTTTTAATGATAAATCATTAGTTGTAAAGTTAGAAGATATACAACTTAAGGATGATATAAGAATAGATACTGGATATGAAGAATTAAATAGAGTGTTTGGTAGTGGTATAGTTGAGGGTTCAATTTCACTTGTAGGTGGAGAACCTGGAATAGGTAAGTCAACTTTAATTATGCAAATATGCAATAATTTAGCAAAGCAAGGAATTGTCCTTTATATATCTGGTGAAGAGTCTGAGACACAAGTAAAATTGAGATGCAATAGACTAGGTATTTCTTCTACTAACATTTTGTTTTTGAATGAAACAAATATATCAGAAATAGAAAACAAGATAGAAGAGATAAAACCTAAATTTTGTATTATAGATTCTATACAAACTATGTATGATTCTGAGGTGCCATCTGGAGCTGGAAGTGTAACGCAAGTAAAAGAAGTAACAGCCAGACTTATGTATTTAGCAAAGAGAAAACTAGTAACCACCATTGTAATAGGTCATGTTACTAAAGATGGCACAATTGCTGGTCCTAGAGTGTTAGAACACATGGTAGATACCGTGTTATATATTGAAGGAGAAAGATTCTTTTCTAATAGAATAGTTAGAAGTGTTAAAAATAGATTTGGATCTACAAATGAAATAGGTGTATTTGAAATGCGTGATGAAGGTATGGTAGAAGTTACAAATATTTCTGATGCTTTTCTTTCAAATAATAGCAATATGTTACCAGGAACCGCTATTACAGGAACTTTAGAAGGCAACTCAACTATACTACTGGAGATACAAGCTTTAACATCTCATTCATATTACAACATGCCAAGAAGAGTTGCTAATGGAATAGATTTAAATAGACTTAATATGATAATAGCAGTACTAGAAAAAAGATGTAATATAGCACTTGGTATGAATGATATATATGTAAATGTAATAGGTGGTATTAAAATTGATGAACCTGCAATAGATTTAGCATTAGCAATTTCAATAGTATCTAGTTACAAAAATATTATTATACCACCTACATATGTATTCATAGCTGAAATTGGTTTAACTGGTGAAGTAAGAAGTATAAATAATATGGAAAAGCGTGTTAAAGAAGTGGAAAAACTCGGCTACAAAAAAATATTTGGTAGTAAAAAGCAATTAGATAAACTAAAAAAAGAAGATTACAAAATAGAATTAGTAGGCGTAAACAGTATAGAGGAAGTAATAAATTTAGTAATGGGGTAAGGTGAAAAATATGACAGAAGAAATGTTAGATATTTTAAAAATATTAGCTCCGGGTACAATGCTTAGAAACGGTTTAGATAGTATTCTTAAAGCTAAAACTGGAGCGCTTATTGTTATGAGCGAGAGTGAAGAAGTTGCCAAAATTTCAGATGGTGGTTTTGCAATTAATGAAGAATTTAATCCATCAAATATATATGAACTAGCTAAAATGGATGGAGCAATTATAATAACTCGTGATTGTAAAAAAATATTAAAAGCAAATGTTCAACTTGTTCCTGATCATAAAATAAAAACTAAAGAAACAGGTACAAGGCATAGAACAGCAGAAAGAGTTGCAAAACAAACTAATGAAATTGTAATATGTATCTCTGAGCGTAGAGGTATTATAACAATATTTAAAGGTGATATTAGATATATAATAAATGAAACGTCTTCTGTTATAATGAGAGCAAATCAAACATTAGAAGCATTAGAAAAATATAAAGCTGTTTTTGATAATATGCTTAATATATTAAGTGAACATGAATTTGATGATATAGTATCTTTAGAAACAGTTGCAAATACAATCTATCGTAGTGAAATCATTATGAGAATGGAAGCAGAAGTTACTAGAAATATTGTAGAATTAGGTGATGAAGGTAGACTTGTAAATATGCAACTTGAAGAATTAATTGCAAATGTTGAACAAGAAGAAAAAAAGATAATACAAGATTATATGTCTACTAAGAAGAAAACTTCAAGAAATCCAGATGCTTTATTAAAAGATATAAGAAAAATAGATAAAAAAGAGCTAGTTGGATTAGAAAAAATTATAAAGATTTTAGGATATGATATTGGTGTTGATATTTTAGATTTAAATGTATCATCAAAAGGATATAGAATTCTTTCTAAAGTTCCTAAAATGCCATCTAGTGTAATAGAAAAATTAATAAACACATTTTTAAACTTACAAGGCGTATGTTCAGCTACTATTGAAGAATTAGATGAGGTAGATGGTATAGGCGAAATAAGGGCAAAAATGATATACCAATCTTTAAAAAGATTACAAGAACAGTATATATTAAAGGGATATAACATATAAACTTTTAGCATAACAGCGCGAATAACGCTTATTACTTTACTTTTGGAGTAAAACGTGGTATAATATATATAGTAGTTAAATTTTATATATAAGGAGGACAACTAATATGTTTAATATAGGTGATAAGGTTGTGTATCCAATGCATGGTGCCGGAACAATAGAGGCAATCGAACAAAAGGATATGCTTGGACAATCTGAAAATTATTATATAATAAAAATGCCAATTGATGATGTCAAAGTTATGGTTCCAACTAATAGAGCTAGAAATATTGGAGTAAGAGAAATATCAAATAAGGAAGAAGCAGATAAGGTTTATTTAATATTAGAAAAACCAATGGAAGAGCTATCATGTGATTCTAATTGGAATAAAAGATATAGTTCAAATATAGATAAAATAAAATCTGGTTCAATCCAAGAGGTAACTGAAGTTTTTAAAGAGTTATCTCATAGACATATGGAAAAAGGTCTATCTTTAGGCGAGAAAAAAATGCTTACAACATCTAAAAATATATTATTAAGTGAACTTGTGTTATCTCAAAATGAGTGTCATGAAGTTTTAGATAATAAAATAGAAGATATAGTTAAACTGTCTTTTGAAAATTGGACAGAATCTAACTTATAAAATGTAGAGGTGAAATACATATTATATGTATTTCACCTCTATCTGTATAAATATCAAATATGTTAAAAAATATATAGTACTTTAGCCAATTGGATAGGCGTATTGTTAAAATATTTAGTAGGTTCGAATCCCACAAGTACTACCATTACCAAAATATACATTAACATTTAATTAAATGTTAAGATAATAAACTATTAATATAGGAGGCGTAAAAATGAGTGATAACAAGTTTAAATTTTTAAAATCTATGATGTTACTATTTGTCGTATCACTAAGTTTTGTTATAGTTATCAATGTTTATGAACTAAACCTACTTTCTGGAGAAGAACCAAAGTGCTTATTTATTGCAATATTGGCAAAAATATCTATCCTTATTGTTTCTTTTATTGTAGGAATTGTGCTTGCACTTCACTTGTTTGACAGAGAAGTTAATTTTGAACATATGACTGGTTTATGCAGCAGAAAGAAATTGTTTGTAGATTTAAATAATCTAATAAAACGGAAAGCACCATTTACTGTATGCTACATTGATTTTAATGATTTTAAAATTGTTAATGACAAGTATGGACACGCAGCAGGTGATATGCTTATAAGAGAATTTGCAAATAGAATTGTTAACCTTAAATGTAAAAAAATTATTGGTTACCGAATTGGTGGAGACGAATTTGTTATTATAATAACAAACAAACTTGATGTTCAAAGTTGCATTGAAAGTATTTGGAAAATTGCTGATGATGATGTGAAGATAACATCAAAAGAATATATAAAAATTTCATTTGCAATGGGTACAGCAGAAAACGACTTTATTTCAAATGCTGATCAAATTTTAAGAAAATCAGATTGTAACATGTATAAAAACAAGAGAACTTAATTTAAGTTCTCTTGTTTTTTATTGCTATATAAATTAACTGTTATATATTTTACTATTTTCAGCATATTTTTTTAATTTATTATATACTAAATAATTTATAGTTCCTTTTTCATAAGTATTATCCTCTTTTAATTTACCAAATTTTACTCCAGTTAGTAACTCAATACCTTCATCAATAGTTGAAATAGGATATATATGAAACATTCCATCTTCAATTGCTTTTAATATTTCATCACTTAAAATTAAGTTATTTACATTTTGATAAGGAATAAGTACAGAGTGAGTGCCATCTAATCCTCTGTTTTTACAAACGTTAAAATATCCATCTAATTTGTCATTAACTCCACCAATAGGTTGTATTTCACCTTTTTGATTAACAGATCCAGTAACTGCAAAGTTTTGCTTTATAGGTACTGATGATAAACTTGAAAGTATTGCATAAAGTTCTGTAGAAGAAGCACTATCACCATCAACACCATTGTACAATTGCTCGAAGCATATACTTGCAGTAAGAGATAATGGAAAATCTTGAGCATATTTTTCTCCAATGTATGCAGATAATATATATACACCCTTAGAATGAGTAGTACCACTCATTGCAACTTCTCTTTCTATATTTACAATGCCACTCGAACCTACAAAAGTATTTGCTGTTATTCTAACGGGTTTTCCAAACATAAAGTCTCCAGTATTTATTATAGTAAGACCATTTATTTGACCAACTTTTGCACCATCTGTTGATATAATAACACTGCCATTTGATATAAGCTCACTTAAGTTATCATCATAAAGAGAGTATCTATATTTTTTATTTTGTATTGTTTCTATAACTTCCTTAGCAGAAATACTTTTTTTGTTACCTTCTTTAGCAGTGTAGTTACATTCTATTAGTAAATCCAATATATCTAACATATTACTAGTTAATTTATCTTTATCACCTGCTATTTTTGAACTGTAATCAATTATTTTTATTACCGCATCACGATTAAAAGCTAATAAATTAAATTTTTTACATATATATGAAATATATCCACATAATTTTTGTATGTTAGTTTCGTTTTTTACTAATGTATCTTCAAATTCAGCCTTTATTTTAAATAATTTTTTGAAATCTGGATCTAATTTAGAAAGTTGACTGTAATTCATTTCACTACCAATAAGTACAAATTGTATATCTATTGGAATAGGTTCTGGTTTAAGTGAATTTATAGTAATTGGTTGATTTATATCTCTTGAACTATCGATAGATATCTCACAGTTACGTAATGTCCTTTTCAATGCTTCCCAAGTCGGTATAGAAGTAATAATATCTTTAATGTTAATTATTATATATCCGCCATTAGCTTTATGTATAAGACCAGGCTTAAGCATTGTATAGTCTGTTTTTACTCCTTGATTAGAAGTTTCAAACTCTAATTTACCGAATAAATCATAATAATTAGGACTTTTGCATAAAACAACTGGTGCAGATGATGATGAATCATTATCTATTATTACGTTTACTTTATAATTATCAAATGGAAAACTAATTTTAGAAGATACTTTGCTATTTTCTGAATTTTTATTATCAGGACCAGTTTTGTTTTTCATATATACTTGATACTGTTTGAAAAATTCTATATTTTTTACTATATCACTTTGTATAGAGTAAAAGAAATTTTGAAGTTTCAAATTATTTTTATATTTTAATTTTAACTCTTTTATACATTGTGTAGAAATAAAAGTAGCAATGTTACTTTCCCATTCTTTTATACTTGTTTCAGACTTAGTATCTAATTCATCTAATTGTTTTAATATTTTTACAGTTTCTTGTTGAATACAAGGACTCTTTTCTTTAAAATATTTTCTATCATTCTCAACTAGATTATTAAATTCTTTTTCATCTATAACATTACCTTTGTAAACAGGAGAGAAGGATATTCCTTCTTTATCATATTTTATTTTAAATCCTTCATTAAAAGTATATTTATCAAAATCATCTAATATTTTTTGTTTTAGCTTTGCATATCTATCTACTATATCTTTTTTTTCTTTTTCATAGGTATCTCCACCTAATTTAACAGAAAATTCTAATACAAGTTTACTTATAAACTGATTCATATCTGTTTTAAGTTCGTATCCCATACCAGCTTCTAATGATACATATAAAGGCTCGCTAGGATTTTCAAAATTATATATATAGCAATAATCATTTGGAATAGGACTTTGCTCAGCTAGTTTATTTACAACTGATAAAACATAAGAAGTTTTACCAATTCCAAGACTACCACAAACATATAAATTAAATCCTTTATTCTTTATTTTCATTGCAGAAGTTATTGATTTTAAAGCTCTTTCTTGACCTATAATTCCACAGAAAGGCTCTATTTCTTTAGTACTTTTAAAATCCATTTTGAAATCTATATTGCTTCTTATTTCTTCAACGGTTAATTCCTTTGTATTTTTCATACTTACCTCCATAAATATAATATTAATATAGATATATTTTATAATGAAATTATTTTTTATTCAAGTTAAAAGATGAAAAACATTAAAAAAGAATACAAATTGTATACTAATAAGTTAAAAAAAAAATCGAAAATAGACACTTATTTAAAAAGGGTTGAAAAATTTTAAAAAATATGATACTATATAATGGTATTATTAAAAATTTACAATTATAAGAGAGGGGAATTTTATATGAACATATCAAAAAAATTATGGGTTGCTTTAATAATAATAATAATTATATTTATTATTATTTTAGCTGTTATAAACTCAAAAAAAGAGGTTGCACAACCAAATGTAGAAAATAGCGCAGGAGATGCGGTTAAAAATATCACTCAAACAAAACAAGGTGATGTAGAAGTTACTGATGTAAACATTACAAGTGATGGTAATTTAACAAACGTTTCAGCACAAGTAACAAACAGCGGCAGCAAAACTTATTCTATTGTAGATATTAGTGTTGTATTTTACGATGCTAATAAAACAGTATTATCAACAGCAAGAGGACTTATAGAAAATTTAAAACCACAAGATAAAAAAGGATTTTTATCTTCTATTACAGGAGATTTTTCTAAATCTTCTAGTTATGAAGTTAAAATTGAAAAAGCACAATAATAATATAAAAACAAAGACTCAGATATATTGAACTGTTACCCAAAAAGTAGACGATTTAATAAAAGACAGTCTGTAAAGTATTACAATTAATTTTGTAATACTTTATTTTTCTCTAATTCTTTTTGTTTGAACTGAATTGGTGTTAAATAACCTAA
>Ga0209512_1002325_pt1 | contig 20558 bp, 23 predicted proteins | sample frozenSSSSmetaG_FD_184142 | JGI IMG/M metagenome (GOLD analysis project Ga0209512, IMG submission 184142) | Glacier valley bacterial and archeal communities from Borup Fiord, Nunavut, Canada, to study Microbial Dark Matter (Phase II) -... | ecosystem: Environmental > Aquatic > Freshwater > Ice >... | reverse complement strand
CTTTTTGTGACCATAATTCGTACTCCAAGCGCAAATACTCTGGGAAAGGATCTCCACTCAGATGCAAACTCCGCGTAAAATTGCGGAGGCGAATGTGTTCATTGCCTTGTAACGACTCACTAGATAGCCAATAACGGCTCAGTCCATAAACTCCCTTTTCCCAGAAGTGACGGTAGCTTAATTGACCGTTGCCTTGCATAGTCATAATCACTCGATAAGCGGAAATTTCTAGCCACACAAGTCGCGGAGTAGCAGCTTGAGGCGCGGGATCGCAACTTAATAGGGCGGGTTCGGTCAGCAGTAAATGAAAGCGATCGCGGTCTTTTTGATAGAGTGTACCAGTTGTTTCGACTACAGAGCTAATAGGTAAATCTGTGGAAATCAGTGATAGGGAAACGGGCTGGCGGTGATTTTTCAGCATGCAAACTTGGTGCTTATAGATAGGAAAATCTTTAAATCAGCAAACTCGACAGACTAGGGAAAACGATACGATACTAGCGAGGAAGTCACTCGTCAGTTTATCCCAATGTTTGCTCCTATCATCTCGGTGGAAACCACAAAAGCTTTAGCTCAAAATCTCATTGTCCAGCCACCTACTGCTGGACTAGCTCTCAAAGGTCGCATCCGGGTTCCCGGAGATAAGTCGATCTCTCATCGCGCCTTGATGTTAGGAGCTTTAGCTGAAGGTGAAACCCATATCCAAGGACTTCTCCTCGGAGAAGATCCACGTAGCACCGCTGCTTGTTTCTCGCTTTTAGGTGCGGAAATTTCGGAACTGAATACAGACTCAGTGCGGGTCAAAGGTATCGGTTTGGGAAATTTGCGAGAACCAGTGGAGGTCTTGAATGCTGGTAATTCTGGGACAACCCTGCGGCTAATGCTGGGACTTTTAGCTTCTCACGCCGATCGCTTTTTTACTGTGACAGGTGATAGTTCTTTGCGATCGCGTCCCATGTCCCGTGTTGTGAAACCTTTGCAACAAATGGGTGCTCAAATTTGGGGTCGCCAAAATAACTCTTTAGCGCCTTTGGCAATTCAAGGACAAGCACTCAAATCCATTCACTATCACTCCCCTATCGCCTCGGCGCAAGTCAAATCTTGTATCCTCCTGGCTGGTTTAAACACACAAGGGGAAACTACTGTAACTGAACCTGCACTGTCTCGCGACCACAGCGAACGCATGCTACAAGCATTTGGAGCCAAACTCCAGATCGATCCCGAAACCCATAGTGTTACCATTCACGGACCAGCTCAACTACACGGTCAGCAGGTGATTGTTCCGGGAGATATCAGTTCAGCCGCTTTCTGGTTAGTAGCTGGGGCGATTGTCCCAGGTTCGGATTTAGTGGTGGAAAATGTCGGTGTTAATCCTACCCGTACAGGCATTTTAGAAGCTTTGGAGATGATGGGTGCAGATATTCAGCCGGAAAATCAGCGGGTGGTGGCTGGAGAACCTGTAGCTGATTTACGCGTGCGCTATAATGGTCCGCTGCAAAGCTGTGAAATTTCCGGCGATTTAATTCCCCGGTTAATTGATGAGATCCCTATCTTAGCCGTAGCCGCGATTTTTGCCCGTGGGACAACAATTGTTCGCGATGCAGTTGAGTTACGGGTCAAAGAGAGCGATCGCATCGCTGTCATGGCGGAACAGTTAAATTCAATGGGTGCAAAAGTCACTGAATTACCTGATGGAATGGAGATTGTTGGCGGGACTCCTTTAAAAGGTACGGGCGTTGACAGTCACGCCGATCATCGGATTACTATGAGTTTAGCAATTGCCGCTCTGAATGCGACTGGTACCACCACCATTCACGGCGCTGAAGCCGCAGCAGTTTCTTACCCTGGTTTTACTACCACCCTCCAAGAAATCATTTAAGCAGAAATCAGGAGTCAGAATTATGACTCCTTTTTCATACTGGTGTTTCCACGGTAATTCCCACTGCGCGTCCAATTTTTTGTTGACGTTGCGGACGAACGGCGATCGCTCCCTCAAAATTAGGCATTTCTTGCCGACAACAGGTACAAAACCAGTAAACATTCTGTTGACGAACATGGCGAAGTAATTTATTGGAGCAGCAAGGACAAGCATTCATAGCATTAATATGTCGAAGTGAATTTATCATTACTTTCACTATAACCGTGATCTCGGGGATCGCTCATCTATCCTGAAGTTAGCCAAAAGGATGAGAAAGTTATATAAAGATTATATGGCTAAAAAAATATAATAATTTGTCCGCCAAAATACAGAATTAATACCTATTGTCTTGAGCTATATCCCCAAAAATTACGGGGCGATGCCAAGTGAGATTGAGAATTGCGGATCATATTTAGCTTCTTCCCAGTGGTGAGCAGTTTTTACCTGCTCAGGAGTAAGATTTTTGATCCCCAGCAGGTTAGCTCTGCGGAGGTTAGCTCCCTGAAGATAAGCTCGCTGGATATCAGCTTCCCAAAGATTAGCTTCCCACAGGATAGCTCCTCGTAGCAGCGCTCTCTGGAGGTTGGCTCCCCAGAGATTAGCACCGCGCAGGTCAGCTCCGCGAAGGTCGCAGTGCTGTAGGTTAGCTCTTCTCCGCCCCAAAGCACCGCCGTGAAATCAACTGGACAGTAAAGCCCCTAAATGGCACAGGACGCGATCGCCAATATTATGACTGTCAATATTCGGTTAGCAACGTTCTTTCAGTTTTTCTTGCGGTGTAGGGATGCAATGCTTGCGAAAGCCGAAAAAGTGGGTGAATGTATAGGATTACTCACCCTAAGAGCGATCAATAAATCTTTGGTATCCCGTAAAAATTAATACGGGAGCGATACTGCGTGGAATTATTTAGTTTACCTAGTAATATCACTATATGGTTGCTAGTTAATAGCGCCTGATATTGTGATGACTTCCCCAACTAAGAACTTACGTTTTGGTTGGGGACTGCGCTCAACACTTTATTCAACGTTAATTTTTGGCACTCTAAAAAAATCACCTTCCTGTGCTGGCGCACTTCTGAGAATTGCTTCTCTTTCAAGATCAGGTTGCAATTCGTCTGCTCGTGTCACATTATTAACATCAATCGCCCGTGTTGTTGGCTCAACATCAGTCACATCTAATTCACCGATTTGTTCAAAATAATCGAGAATGCTACCTAGTTGAGTAGTAAATTGTGCTTCCTCTGCTGGTGTCAATTCCAGACGTGCTAGCAAGGCTACTTTGCGAACTTGTTCTAGATCAATCATTTAATCTTTACTTTACCCTTGATTAAAAATACACATCGAGTTGCGAGCGCCCAGTGGTTTTGAGCCAGTTTTGGGCTTCAATATAATTATTGGGAGCCATGCGAATCGCTCGCATCCAGTATTCGGCGGCTTGGTCCAAGAACATTTCGCCGCCGTCGTTGTCGCCTTCTTCTTTTGCCCTTTCACCTTGATAGTGGTAAATCACGGCGATGTTGTTTAGGGCTTGGGGGATGCGGGGGTTGAGTTCAACTGCTTGGTGATACAAGTCTAAAGCTTTAGAGTGTTCGCCGTTACTCGCGTAGATTAAACCCATGTTGTAAAGGATGTAACTGCGATCGTTCGGGTCTTCCTCTAGTTCCAAGGCTTCATTGTAGTTGTCTAAAGCTTCGGCATATTCACCGTCTGCTTGTGCTGACATGCCATCCCGGTAATAAACAAAGGCTTCTTTAGCTCTTTTGCTGGTGGGCAGTATCTTTAAAATGATATCTGCCATGACTGTAAAGGATTTGTCAACAAAGTTATCGTTCTTCTGGGTTCTAGGCATCTCTGTACTCAGTAGTGTTATGGAGTAATTTAAAGTTTTTAGTTTTGTCTCTAACTAGCTAATTTACCCTGAATTGGTAGCTGGGGGGCAACGAATTGCCAGAAATTCTAGAGTTACAAGCTGTTAATACACTCAGGGCGCTCGTTGGCGGTGCTATTGACTAGAGTACTGACGGGATAGGCTGTCATTGCATCGGTGGGATAAGGGTTCAATATTTGTTGTAGCGGTTCTGGCGATGGTGAATGTGGATCTAGCCACAAATTGTAATATGACGGTTGCAAGATGACTGGCATGCGATCGTGAATCGGTTGTAATAGCTCGTTTGCTTGGGTAGTCAAAATTGTACAGGAAGTGATTTCTTCCCCCTCAGGCGATTTCCACCGTTCCCACAATCCTGCAAAGGCAAAGGGTTGACCGTCTTGAAGCCGAAAATAAAAAGGCTGTTTTTTCCGTTCTTGCCTTTGCCACTCATAAAAGCCATCGGCGATAATTAAACAACGACGATGTTTAAAAGCTGAGCGAAATGACGGCTTTTCCGCCACTGTCTCTGATCTAGCATTAATTAGCTTCGCCCCAATACTGAGGTCTTTTGCCCAACTAGGAATCAAACCCCAGCGCAATCGCTGCAATTGACGGCTATCAGTATCCGTAGTTTGTAATACTACCGCCACTTTTTGCGTAGGGGCGATATTGTAACGCGGTTCGATCTCAGGAACTGTATTGAGAGCAAATGTTTGGGCTAAGGTTTCTGGTTGCTGGCTTAAAGTATATCTGCCACACATATGTTTTTAGTGAAACAACCCTGTATTTTTAGTAATCGTTAACTGTGAATAATTAACTATCACGTCAGGTTATTCAATAGTATCAAATTCAATTAGCTTTTGGCGGGAGGACAAACCCGACTTAATTCTGATTGATGATTTTGGAACATCAAACTTGGCAGCAAGGAGTTTAATAAGTTCTTCATTGGCTTTACCTTCTACAGGTGGTGATTTTAAATGCACAATTAAACTGCCATCGGCTGCTTCCTCCACATTTTGACGTTTAGAATTGGGCTTGACCTTCACTCTCTTCTGCATGTTATTAGCAAGGGCGATCATGACAAAATATACCATGTATAAAATTCCAGATGGAATTTCCATTTTCCACCGCTGGAATTCTAATTTCCAGAGAGAATTTTAATTTTCCACCCCTGGAATTTTTAGTTTCCAGATGGAATTTCCATTTTCCACCGCTGGAATTTTTAGTTTCCAGATGGAATTTCCATGTAAAATTGTAAAGGTAAGGATAAATAGAGAAAGATGACTTTCCAGACTTTGCATGTGAATCAAATACTGATTGTCAAACTGCAATCCTTGCCAGCAGAGCAACAACAGCAGGTGCTAGCAGCTAACGCCTGCTTCAACGGCTAAACTCTGCTGCTGGTAGGTTAGCGAAAGCTTCACTAACCGTTACATATGGTAGGAGTCCAAATATTTCTATTTCCAGGCTATGAGTAGGTGATGGTAAGCTTATACTACCAATTTCCTTTCGGCAGCCGAGAAAAAACAATCGACGGCGCAACTGAGGAGTACCGAAATCGGCAGCGAGAAGTAAACCAACTGAGACGTTGTAGCCTAAATTATCCATCTTTTCCAAAATTTCCTGATATAGCTTACCACCGGCAACACCTTTGAGATTAGATACATTCTCCATCACAAAAAAAGGTGGTTGTAAATGTTTCACAAAGCGTAAAAACTCGTCAATCATCCCACCTCGGTCATCCAGCGTTGCTTTTTGTTTACCTGCTTGACTGAACGCTTGGCAAGGTGGACCTCCAAAAACAAGATCGGGTCGCTCAATATCTGTAAGATTTTGCCATAGATTTAGTGGGTCTTCTACTTTGTAAATATCTTGTTCTAGAACGCAAACACCTTCACGAAAAAAGCCACGCAGTGTTGCACAAGTATCACTCCAAATATCAAGAGTGACGCGAGTTTCTATATTGCCTGTAAGATGAGCACCAATGTCCAGACCTCCCGCACCGCTAAATAAGCTAAAGGCTTTGAGAGAACGATTTGCAAACGATAGCGACTTTGCTTGATTTACTAAGTGTTCAAATACAGCTTTTGCTAATGAGACAGGTACAGCATTGCCTACCTGAAGCTGTGTACTTGTAAGCGTGCCCTCAAATTTTAGGCTATCAGGAAAGCCTTGTAAACGAGCCGCCTCTCGCACCGTAATAAATCTATTTTCATATGGATGAACAAATTTATTGAAAATATAACCAGTAACAGTTAATGAAGGTTTATGAGGATCGAGCCGAATCATTCTCAGGTTTGGTCCTCCCTGTCTATTTGGATCGTCCTTCATGTAAAATTTAAAGCTATCGTGCCAAAGCTCTTCAGGTAAATCTTGCATTTTTTGCCCAATTTTTAGGGCGTCGATGCGTCGTTGTACATCGCAGCCCACTCGCCTAGCAATGTGATTGGCAACGAGTAAGCATGTATTATTGAAATTGGAAATTTTGTTCAATCCATTCATCTCTTACATAGCTCTGCGTGAACGTAATGATACCATCAAAAAGATTATAAATATCTTTTTCCGGTGGTAAATCACTAACTTTTTTGGCTTTTCCTGTTTTATCTAGTGTCCAGACAATATCCTGAAGCTCAAGCAAGTAATCATCATAGTGGCGCACTGCGTGAATGTTGGAAAGTAAAGCTGTTTTTACGGCAATTTGAGTTTGCTTTGGCTTCCCGGATACTGCCATTTTCAAAACTTGATAGATTCCCTTTTTTATGTCATCGGTTCTATCTATACCAACACTAGATTTACTATCAGAAACAGATTCGTAGCCTTCGCCACTTCTTCGTTGAGGCCAACTTAAAGGTCTAGGGGTAGGTTGTCCGCAAGCGTTTGTCAGCCAATAAACAGGTTCAGGTAACGTTCCCCTTCCCCGTGCAGCTTTATTATATGCAGAATAAGCAATATTCCAAAACTGGAAATAGCGATAAAATATTTGGTCATCCTCACCGAAAACTCTGCCTATTTGCTCGTATGCCCATGTCGTAGACTTATTGCTTCCTTTTACTCCCAAAGATATAAGTTCATAATTCCAGGCGCTATCTTCTAGTTTAGGAAGAATAATCTGTAAGTTAGATGAAGCAAGAAACGAATTATCTGTAGGAGTGTGCAAGCAAGGTACTGGTTCACCCTCATTTCCTATCTCAGTTTGTGCCTCAACACTCACGGCTAGAGCAAGTGTTGTTAGTGGTGCGGCTTTGACTTCCACAAGTAAAATGACACTTTCTGTTTCATCATAAATGATTACGTCAACAGGTTCGGTTCCATGAAAAATCTTTAAATTTCGTGAATTAATTGCAAATAAGTGCTTAAGGAATACACAGAGTAAACGACTTGTTGTTCTTCCAATTGTTCCAGATGGCAGCTTATTTGCTTGATGAAAGTGAAAATCTCCATTTAAAACACATTTTGTACAGACGTTAGTGTATGGATAAATTAAAAGTGGAGAATCATTATTCGGACAATAAAGCCATCCTTTATTTGCTACTTTTGCATAGTATTCAGCAGCGACAATCAGGTCAAAAGCTGCTGCAAGAGAAACACCAGGATCAGTAGAAGTTCGTCTGGCATTTTCCAGAGCTTGCTCAACAAGAATTGCAGCTAAGGCTTCTTCATGCGGGTGTACTTCAAGAGCTTTTACTTTTCCTAAAAGGTTTACTATCCAATCGACATCTACTGGTTCAGGCGGATGGCTTTCACTCATACTCATATTTAATCAAATTACACTAATATACCAGTAATATAAGCGGTGATAAAACTGAAGAGCGAACTGCCAATCATCGACCAGACACCCAAACGCGCTCTGATCATGTTGGCGGTTCAGTGCTGTGCCAGCACGCCGTATACTGATTGCGTCCATATTTTCACGCATTACATAGTGCCTAAGTGGCAATAATTGTTGCTAGCCAGAGAGTTTGTGAATTAGAGTTGATGATGAAAATTGATTCGGGAGATAAATTATGAACAGAGATGAATTGCTCAAACGGTATGCTGCTGGGGAGCGGGATTTTACTGGTGTTGCTTTGAATGATGCTGATTTGAGTAATACTGACTTAAGTGGGATCAATTTGAGTGGCGCTAACTTGAGTCGAGTCGATCTGAGTTGGGCTAATTTAAGTGGAGCTAATTTGAGTGAAATCAGTGCATCTCATTGGAGTGCTATGAGTGGAGCTAATCTAAGTGGAGCTAATTTGAGTAGAGCTAATTTGAATAGTTGCGACATGTTGGGTGTCAACGAGCGAAAATGCCAATACTACAGGAGCGAGACTTGGGACTCTGGAGAGTGCTTTCGTTCGTAATACTATCAATCCCGATGGAGTTCTTGTTGAAGGTCCCATTACTATTGAATGATTCGTCTGTAGAAGACATGTTCCCTAATCAACGTATGAAATATATCACTTCTTAAGGGGCGCGGTGACATTGAAATTGGCAAGCGGTAAATCGTCGTCTGATCCACCTCTAATTCCCGGACCTTCATTTCCTCTTTAACTAATTGGTTTTCAGAGCGGTAATTTTATTATCAATACGCCTAACGGTGCAACTATAACTACTAATAGTTGAGATTGTTTTGCAGTTTGATGAAAATTATTGAAAATGGCATGAAAAAGCTCATCATGAAACACGATGAGCTGATGACACATACATATGATTGAATGGGTTTGATTACGGCTGGGATGAGCTACCGTTGCCAATCACAGCAATCTTGTGGCGATAGATTAATTCACCACCAAACCAGCCAGAAACACCTAGTAGTGTGGCGACAACTAAGGAGAGGACGATTCCCCAAGGTAATACACCGTTGGTGATGTTGTTTTGGCGGAGTAGCCAATTAACTAGGCTTAAACCAATCGCGGCAATGTTGAGATACATATGCGCCCAGCCGGCACTGCGCTTGCGGACACGTTCAATCCGTAAAAAGTCTAGCATTCCAGTGACGGCGGCGACTAAACCACCGACTAGACCGGCAATGATCAACCAGAAAGAGGCTGTTGCCCAGAAAACATCTTTGGTAAACCAAAAGGTGACATCGGTCAATAGTGCCCCAACAAGAAAAGCGATGGGAAATTGAACGAGAATGGGATGAATGGGATGACCCACGATTGATACAGTACTAGTCACACCAGTATCATTAAACTCGCGGTTGTCAGTTTCCAGTAGCGGGGGAATGTTAGGATATGGAGAAGTTGGTCTATCTCTTGTTTCCATTTTAGGTTTCTATTTTGCTGAGTCCCAGCAGAGGGGGTGTATACAAATCGGGTTATGCCGTAGGCATGTGATCAACGTGTGCTTGTGCGTGTAGTGTAAGTTTGCCGACTTCGGCGGTGAAACTCTGCACTCGTAGACTCATACCGGCGAGGTCAAAGTTACTCAAATTCAAAATTTCGCTTGTCTGGGCGATCAAAGCTTTTGTCAGTGGCGACTCCTGGGTATCGCTATATTCCACCTTATCTAAGCTAATGGTCTGCCCATTACCAGTGATGTGAGGAACTGCAGAGAAGGCAACTTGTTCGGTTTTACCGTCAGCTAAGAGAATGTTAGCACTAAGGGCGACTTTGCCATCACCAGGTAAGCGAAAATCTATATGTTGCAAAGTTACTGCCATTTCTTGTCCAGCGATGTGGACTTTCTGACTTTTTAGCTGCTTGTGGACATAATCTGAGTTAAAGGCGCGATTGATATCGACTTCGGTTAAAACTACCCGTGTGCTGGCATCAGTCGGTTTGGTTAGTTCAATTTTACCGAATGCTGCACTAAAAGGATTGATGGCAACGGCATCCATATGCATTTCAATCTCCTCAACGCGGAGATCCTTTTTCATTACTAAGCCTTCACCGTCGATTGTGACCTCGTCTACTTGTCCCTGAAGTAGTTTGAAGGGATCGGTTTTTATATGTACATGTAAATTTGTAACTTCATCTAACTGGCTAGATATACCAATTTCGGCAACTCTATTTAGCGTTTGCTCACCAAATCCGGGATCTGACATGAAAACTCGTCCTACTTAGCAAGGATTGGGATATTTACCAAACTTTAGTAAATGTAAAGAATTGCCAAGAATATTATATCTATCTACTGGTAGAGTAAATTTCTGAATTTTTGTCTCTCTAAAAGCATAACCTTGAAGATGAAATAATCTATCTGAAGAGAGGTTGTATCAGGCTTGAATATATTTTAAGCAACACAATCACCAATTATTATTGTTCTTTCTTTGGTTGAGATCTTGATCCATCAAAAGAAGGAGGAAATCTTACCATCAGTTATGACAACCTAAAAGTGGCAGGTGATACGGTTAGTATTTCATACATAGAGGAAATAACAATGGTAACAACATTAGATGATAAAAAGCGCTCAGCAATGGCTATCCAATTAGCTGGGATGAAATCGCTCCAAGAATTAATCATCTCTAATGAACAGACCCTTTTGTCTGAAGTCAATGATTCCGAAATCCAAAAGCAATTACAAAGCATGTTGGATTCTGACCGTAAAAATTTAGGTATCATCGAAACTGTAATTGTCCAGTATGGTATCAAAGCTGAGCCGAAGGAAACAACCAAACAGCTAGTTGAAAAAACCAAGCAAATGATGCAAGGTTCAGAACTAACTGTATATGAAAAGTTAGCTCAGCACGAATTGCTCAAGCACGGTCAAGTGATGGCAGGGATTGTGCTTCACAAAGCCGGTCAAGTTGTTGGTGCTGACATTGAGGCTGCAATTACACCGCTAAATACTGTTAACTTTGAAAACCGTGCTCACCAAGAGCAACTCAAAGGTACACTCGAAGTTGTTGGTACTCGTGAACTAACAGGACAAAATGCAGACCAAGGTATTTTTGCCCGTGTGCAAGATGCGATGGCAGCAGCTACTGGTGTGGTCGGTAGCGTAATTAGCCACACTAGTGATAAAAAAGACATGAATATCCAAGATATCATTCGGATGGATCATGCCAAGGTTAATACCTTGTTTACCGAATTGCTGCAAAGTGACAATCCTCAAAAAATTCAAGAGTACTTCGGTCAAATATACAAAGATCTCACCGCTCACTCTGAAGCTGAAGAAGAAGTTGTTTATCCTGGTATACGATCTTTCTACGGTCAAGGCGACACCAAGGAACTGTACGACGAACAAGCGGACATGAAGCGGATGTTAGAGGAAATCAAGGCAATTAGCCCTTCTTCATCTCAATTCAAAGAAAAAATTAGACAGTTGATGGATGTTGTTGGCGACCACATTCGTCAGGAAGAAAGCACTATGTTTGAGGCAATTCGCAAAAACATGAGTTCTGTCCAAAGTGAGCAAATGACTACACAGTTCAAAGCTGCTAAGAGCCGCATTCAAGAGAAAATGGGCGTAGTGACTGAGTCAAAAATGTAAAGTTTTACTATCTTCATTGATTTTTGTGGGGGCATAATGTTATGCCCCTTTTATTTGTATGGTGCTACTGCCAGTATTTGTAAGCCGCATAGGCAAGAGTAACAACACCAGTGATAATGGCTGATTCGTCCACCTCAAATTGAGGATGGTGTAAGGGGTAATTAGTTACTCTCTCTTGCAAGCCCACGCCTAAACGAAACATGGAACCAGGTGCATGTTCTAAGTATACGGAGAAATCTTCTGCACCGAGAGAGGGTTCAGGTAAGACTTGGACGCGATCGCATCCCCAAGCTTCTTCGGCAGAAGATTGTAATAATTGTGTTAAGGCATAATCATTTTGGACTGAAGGCACACCAGGGCGATAATTAACTTGGTATTTAGCGCCGTAAGCGTGACAGACACTGGCGACAATTTTCTCAATCCAATCAGGGAGATTGGCACGGGTTTCGGGATGGAGCGATCGCACAGTTCCTCGCAAATGCACTTGGTCAGCAATAATATTTGGCGCTCTGCCACCATTAATTTGTCCAATTGTCAAGACCACTGGACGCAATGGGTTTTGGGTGCGGCTAATAGCTTGCTGTAAGCTGGTAATTACTTGGGCAGCAATCCAAATTGCATCGATCGCTTCATGAGGACGAGCACCATGTCCCGATTCGCCAATAATCATAATTTCTAAATCGTCGGCGGCGGCTGTTAATGCGCCATAACGCACACCAATAGAACCACCGGGAATTGTGGGAAAAACATGCACTCCTAATACAGATGTGACATTCTCCATCGCCCCATCTGCTACCATCCAACTTGCGCCTTGAGAAATTTCCTCGGCGGGCTGAAACAAAAACCGAACCTTACCTGGCAATTCAGCGATTTGGGATAAGATCATCGCTGAGCCTAAGCCGACAGTCGTGTGTACATCATGACCGCAAGCGTGCATAATCCCTGGTTGGCGGGAGGCAAATTCTAAATTAGTCCGTTCCTGAATTGGCAAAGCATCCATATCGGTACGGATTGCCAACAAGCGTGAGTCATTACCTGAACCGGGTAATTCACCAATCACTCCGGTTTTTCCTACACCTTCTTGCACCCGGATACCGCTGGATGACAGCACTCCGGCAACATAGGCGGCTGTTTGGTGTTCTTGACCGCTAAGTTCTGGGTGACAGTGGATGTGACGGCGGATTTCAATTAGGCGCGGGTTCAGTTTGGTCGCTAAGTCTTTAATCTGAGTGAGCATGGACTAATTACTTGACACGTTCCCTTATGATAAAGAAACGTTAACGCTCGTAGTTGTAAATATTCAGTCAAGAGAGAAGCGGGAGAGCGTTGTTTGCTTACCAGTAAGGCTTATCTGAGGTGACAATCCCTGTAGGCATGGTTGTCAACCGAAAATGAGCACCTCGGAAATTGGTAAATTTGATTTGCACGCCTTTTAAGTTAGCGCCTTCTAAATCCGATCCCATAAAACCGGCATAAGTCAAATCAGCATTTTCTAAGGAAGCTGATTTTAAATTGGCACCTGTAAACGAAGTACCAGAGAGGATTGCCGAATTTAAGGTGGCTGATTCGAGATTGGCACCTGTCAAATCTGCTCCCGATAAGTCGGCTTGCGATAAAGCCGCTTTACTCATATTTGCATCTCGCAGGTTAGCTTTCTTCAAGTTGGTGCGCTCAAGATTGGCATTGCTGAGATCGCATCTTGGACAACTACCTGTGGCTTTTAACTGTTCCACGTCTTGGGCATTGAATGCCAAAGCTTGCGAGGAAACACCTAATGTGGCTAGTAAGGCGAAGGCGAGGACATACTTGATCATATTTTTTACAGATAGATTAAAGGGTAGTAAGTCGTCTTAGGACGTATAAACATACTTGCATATACGACGTGTGCCGTAAGTATCTGGCATGAACAAGCGATAAAGAAGCTGTAAGCAAATGATGAATTCTCTCCCGAAGTGTGCTTGTGAGCTATAAAATCTGGATTCTATTGTTTTTTTATGCCAGTTTGGCAACATCACCAAATTTAATTAGGTTTTAATTAGGTGATGATATTTTTCAGGTGTAGCTACTATTCCTTGCGGGTTTAATCTGGGTGCAACTTCTTTCCCACTCATGGTGCAATTGAGCCATTGCACGGTTTTCAGTTTTTGCGATTGCTAGGTTTACGCCAGATTCTTCTGACTTCGGGTTAAACTGTAGCAAAATCAGGAGAAGTTATGGGAAATTTGTTAAAAGTAGTTTTATCAACATTTTTTGTATTAATTATTACTTTAAGCCAGCCAGCTTGGGCGGCAGATACAGCCAACGGTGCTCAAGTATTCAGTGCGCAATGTGCTGGATGTCACATAAAGGGTAGTAATATTATCCGCTGGGGTAAGAATTTGCATACCAAAGCATTGAAGAAATATGGCATGGATTCTGTAGAAGCGATCGCTCTTATTGTCACCAATGGTAAAAATAATATGTCAGCTTATAAAGATCGTTTAAGCGAGCAGCAGATTCAAGATGTTTCTGCATATGTACTCGAACAAGCAGCAGTAGACTGGCGTTAAAAGAATTTACTGATTACGGAGCTAGCTGAATGCGATTCTGGTTGATTTGCTAGACTGAAATTACTAGTCGCGTCAATCATCCTCCTCTAAATAAGGCTTCTCATGCTTACAAGTACTCTGATTTCCCAACAACTGCCGAGTTTGCAGTATACCTCGACCCCAGAGAGATTCGATGAAACCTGGGAAGCGCCTCTGGCTACTCTCCTAGGATTAGGACGCGCTGCTGGCGCTGATTTTGTCGAATTCTTTCTAGAGCGGGTTAACTATATTAGCTGTCTGGCTGAAGATGATACGATTACCAGTATTTCGCCTCGGTTATCTACAGGTGCTGGTGTGCGAGTGTTTCGCGGTCACGCCGACTGTTATGTCAGCACCAACAATCTGTCTTTTTCTGGTTTAAAAGCTGCTTTAGAAAAAGGTTTAGCAATTTTAGGATTGGAATTACCGATAGGTTCGGCTTTCATCCCAGAGATCAATCTCGAACTACTGAGAGACTACGGTACGAAAAAAGGCAAAGATGCGTGGTTGAGTCAGTGTAGTTCCATGCGAGAAATGGGCGAAGTGCTGCTAGATGCTAATGCGATGCTGAAAGTGAAAGCCCAACATGTGCAATCGCGCCGTGCTGCTTATTTCCGTGATTGGCAAGAAGTGTTAGTCGCATCTAGTGATGGTACTTTTGCCCGTGATATTCGTCTGACTCAATCGGTAGGATATAATTTGCTGTGTAAAGATGGTGAGAATCGTTCCTCCATCGCCCAACGTGATGGTAACACCAGCGATCCGGCTTTTTTGAGAAATTGGCAATATGAATCGGCTGCAGCGTCCGTTGCGGAATCAGCCGGGAAAATGCTGTACGCTGAGTATGTTGAGTCGGGTAATTATCCGATTATTATGGCAAATCACTTTGGTGGGGTGATTTTTCACGAAGCTTGCGGACATTTGCTGGAAACTACCCAAATTGAACGCCAAACGACCCCGTTTGCTGATAAAAAAGGCGAAAAAATTGCTCACGAAAGCTTGACAGCTTGGGATGAAGGGCGATCGGAGAATGCTTTTGGTACAGTGGATATGGATGATGAAGGCATGCCAACCCAAAGAACGTTGTTAATTGAAAAAGGCGTTCTCAAGAACTTTTTAGCAGATAGAACAGGTTCTGTGCGGACTGGACACCCGAGGACTGGTAGCGGACGCCGCCAGAATTTCACTTTTGCGGCGGCTAGTCGGATGCGGAATACTTATATTGGCACGGGTGAGTATACTAACGAACAGTTGTTCGCCTCGGTTGATAAAGGCATTTATTGCAAAAAGATGGGTGGTGGTAGTGTTGGTCCAACCGGAGAATTCAATTTCTCGGTAGATGAAGCTTATTTAATCGAAAATGGTCAAATTACCAAGCCTTTGAAAGGGGCAATTTTGATTGGTGAGGCGAAGGAAATTATGAACAAAATTTCCATGTGTTCTCAAGATTTGTCGTTGGCTGCTGGTTTCTGTGGTTCTGTGAGTGGCAGTATTTACACTACTGTAGGACAACCGCACATCAAGGTTGATTCTATCACCGTCGGCGGTCGTTAAATCCCAGTTCGTAGTTGCGCGAAGAGCGCACTTATCGCAACTACGAAAGAGGGGAAAGTGTGTGCCCTAAAGCGCAACTACGAATCAGGGAAGAGTGCGCTGAAGCGCTACTACAGACGTAAAAACTCCAAAAATAGGGCTAAGTATGACGAGTATTAACGATATTGCCACAACTGCCAAAGAGACTGCTAATAAGCTGGGGATTAAGAAATTTGACATCTACGGCTCAACAGTAGACGAAACTAGTGTACAAGTAGATCGCGGTGAACCTAAGCAAGTCAAAGCTTCTAATCGGTCTGGTGTGACTGTGCGGGTTTGGAATGAAGACCAGACGATGGGTATAACTAGTACTACGGATGTCGATCCGAAAGGACTGGAATTGGCTTTGAAAACTGCTTACGAAGCTAGTTTCTTTGGGGTGAAAGAAAATGTCCCTGATTTTAGTCCGGAAGCTACTGTACCACTGCCACCAGTAGATCACACGAAGGTAGATCAAGCACCAGTTTCGCAAATGTTAGAAAATCTAATTGCTGCGGAAAAAGATTTGCTGGCTGCACATCCGGCGATCGCTGGTGTGCCTTATAATGGTTTGGCACAAAAAGATATTGACAGATTCTATATCAATAGCGATGATGCTGTGAGAAGAGAGTCTCATTCTTATGCTTCAGTTTATCTTTACAGCAAGACTGAGCAAGAAGGTAAAAAACCTCGCAGTGCTGGTGCTTTTAGAATCAGCCATAGTGTCGGCGAACTTGATATTGATGGTTGTTTGAAGGAAACAGCCGAGAAAACTATCAGCCACTTGAACTATGAGAAAGTTAAAACAGGTAGATATCAAGTTGTCTTCTCTGCTGAGGCTTTTTTAAGTTTACTGGGTGCTTTCTCAAATTTGTTTAATGCCCAAAGCATTCTTGATAACCAAAGTCTCTCTACTGTGGATTCTTTAGGTAAGCCAATTGCTTCACCTCTTATATCCGTCTGTGATGACGCTTTACATTCAGCGAATATAGGTGCGGAGACTTTTGATGGCGAAGGAACTCCCACCCGCCGAGTACCATTGATTGACAACGGTGTTTTAACTGGGTTTATCCACAGTGCTGGTACTGCCAAACGGATGAATACTCAGCCAACAGGTCATGCGAACATTGGTGCTAAAGTTACTGTTAGCCCGCATTTTTATCATGTTTCTGCTGGCGCAGCCCCAACTCAAGAGTACAGTTTGGAGTCGGCGGAGAATGTGATCCTAATTGACGATCTCCAAGCTCTCCATGCGGGAGTAAAATCTTTGCAAGGTTCTTTTTCCTTACCTTTTGACGGTTGGATGGTTAACAAAGGTGTAAAAACGAGTATTGAATCAGCAACTGTTGCTGGTGATTTTCTTGAAGTTCTCAAATCGATTGTTTTCTTGGAAAAAGAACCAGAGTTGACTCCTGGCGGAGTTTGTCCGCGAGTCTGGGTTGATGGTTTGTCAATCACGGGAGAAGAATAAAGAAACTTACTACTTTTGGGGCGCAATGCTTGCGCCCCTACGGGAGATGACGACGCTGTAGAAAACTAATGTGGTCAGTATCAAACAAATATCTCACGTTTAATCATCACCATCATCAATAGGTTTATCAGCTTGACGAAAAGAACGACCGTACTCCAAAGCTTGAAGGAAAGCAGGTTCATCAGAAATTGAGCCAATCAATTTTTCGAGCCAATTATTGGATATATTGGTATCGGATTTACGTTTCAGTTGTGCAACTTCCTGCTCAAGACTTGCCAAACGGTGTTCAATGGTTGTTTCATCTAGCATATTTTTCTCCCTAAAAAATTACTTAACAACTAAATTTTTCGAGGACACACTATACAATACAGTTCAGTTAGTCGTCTTGTAGGGGCGCAACGCTTGCGCCCTTGTCCTGCGGTTCAGTGCAGAAGATGCTTAACTGAACTGTATTGACACACTATGTCCAATTTTAGCTGAGCAATTGCGCTTTGTTACATCAGCAAAGCTGCTATTTGGTTTATTTGGGCGATTTTCAGAAATTTTGCTGCCAAACAGTAAGAAGCGCTTACACCCATTGGTGCCAGTTTAATTAGTAAAGAATAACCCATGATGTATGGGTACAATGCATGAACCCCCAGATCATGGGTTAGAGAGAAAAGATTGTTTGAACCGTATTGCTTTATAGCCAGACGAAGACCTTCGCTTCATGCGGTCCTAAATCTGTCATGATGGTATCGTTACCGGCGGCGAGGTCGTAATTACCTGTCCACTCGTGCCATTTACCAGCACCTGGGAAGTGATCGACAGTATATCCACCTAAGAAGTTGTCGGAGAAATTAGCGACAACTACAACTCGCGAACCTTCATTATTCCAACGCACATAAGCAAACACTTTAGCTTCGGCATTTTCGTGGATGAATTCGATATTCTCGGTGTAAAGGGCGTGATTGTTGCGCCGTAACATCGTCAAGCCGCGATAGTACTCAAACAAATTGCGGTTTTCGGCATTTTTCATTAATGTCCAATCAATTTTGGATGCATCAGGAGTTTTCGGCTTGTATTCGCCAAACTCTTCGCCCATCCAAATCAAAGGTACACCCACTGCAGTCATCAAGATAGCCGCACCCAACTTGACGCGACGGAAGGCTTCATCACCAAAAATATTGCGATGCGCCATTTCCACCATCAAATGATCGTGGTCGTGGTTGGTCAAATAATTAACGACATTGGTTGCACCCATAAAGCCTTGGCGCTTGCAGTCAATGACATTTTTGAGTTCTTCTAAGTTAAAAGTGTCACCGCAAATATGTACTGTGAGAGTATGGCGGAAGCTATCATGCCAGCAACCATCCATTGGCCCATCTGCGTTGGTAATGCTAGTGGTTTCAGGGATATATTCGGCAACGTTGTAAAAAGGCTTTAAACCAGCCGTCTTTTTCGCTTCCTCAACAATCCAGTGCATAAAGTCGTAATTCGCAATTTGCCGCGCTGCATCGTAGCGAATACCATCAATATGGAACTCTTGAATCCAATAACGGATTGCATCAGCAACAAATTTCCGCGCTGGAAAGGTTTGGAATTTCTCGTCGTATTCCTCGTAATTAAACTCAGGTCCCCAGTTATTATCAGGGTCGCGAGGTGCGTGGTGATACCAGTAATCGTGGTCAATTTGAGTCAGCGGACTGGAGGCTTCGGAATGGTTAAAAATCCCGTCCATAATCACGCGAATGCCTCTACCGTGGCACTCGTCAATTAGTTCTTTTAATTCCGCAGTCGAACCGTAACTTGATTCTGTGGCAAAGAAATAACGTGGGTTATAACCCCAGCTATAATCCCCAGGATACTCTTTAACTGGTAACAACTCGATCGCATCGATTCCCAGTTCAACCAAGTAATCTAACTTTTCGACAACATTTTTGTACTTCCCACGGGCAAACTGGTCATCTTCGCCACCAGAGAAATCGCCTACATGCAGTTCATAAATCACTAAAGCGCGATCTTCTGGCAATGGTCGATCATCATGTTTCCAAACATATGTATCAACAATGCGTTCGCCATCTTTGATATGTAAAACCCCGTTACCGCCCGCTGTTTCGTCCACATCGGTAGCGTAAGGGTCGGTAACATCTACCCACTGATCTGGTTCAAAAAACCACGACTTTGATTGTACGCGAAATTTGTATTGAAAAGTACCATCTTCGAGTTCAACTTTTGTCCGAAAATAACCGTCTTCACCTTTTTCCATTGGGATTTCTTTCCAATCTGAAAAAGAGCCGATTACGGCGGCGGCTTTGTTGTAAGGGGCAAATAAATTAAATTCGATTGGCTTAGCCATAAAAGTATTTTGAGAGAAAAACTCGGTATCAATATTTTGCACCGATTACCTAGTTTCGGTATCGTTCTAGAGATATAAATGCTCTTATTTGCGACTAATTCTTCAGGAATAACCTTTAATCGCCTGTATGCACCGCTAAAAACGGATTTTGCGTTTTAAGGCGTTAAAATCAGCTTTTATGCCAAAATTTAGCGATCACCATGCACTTGACATAGACACTAAGAAAAGCTAATAGGATGTTTGCTAAGTAGAAGTTAGTCAAAAATTATGCAAAATATCTAACCAAGATACGTATCATGGCAATACAAATAAAAGTCTTCGCCCTTGCTTAAAATTGTTGAGCCATTTTTCTGGTAGCATGATAGCCGTGTCATCATGCTAATTGTGAATAGATGAGAGTGCCAAAATATAGACCCCCATCCCATCCAGGTGAAATATTACTGAAAGATTTTCTAGACCCAATGGGAATAACCCAACGAGAACTTGCAGATGCACTTCACGTACCTTATCAGCGCATAAATGAGCTTGTAAATCAGAAGCGAGGCATTACACCTAGTACAGCAGTACGATTGTCAAAATTCTTTGGGAATAGTTCAGAGTTTTGGTTGAACCTTCAACAAGCTTGGGAACTATATCACGTAATGAAGGACGAAGAAGAGGTATTAAAAACTATTTTACAATTCAGAAATACGGGATAAATTACATTCCTAGTAGATATAAATGCGTTATAGCTTAATCTAGTTCAGTTAGTAACTTTAGGAATGAGGAATACAGGGACGCAACTATTGCAATATAATCTCTTTTATTCAGTGCGAGAAGATTTTTAAATGACCCGTATTGCGTCACAATGCACTTTTGGAAATGCCATCCACTTCACCCGTTGATTTGAGATAGCTTAATAACCAATTTGCGGCTGTCGCCCGACGAGTTTCGCGAGGTCCAAATTCGCCAATTTTATAACCTTTAAATCCTAATTGTTCTTTTAGCAGTTGCTTGTTTTCGGCGGGAATAGAACGAGTCAATTTCACTGTCGCGGGACGGCTGTTAATAAAATCTGGTGGTTCAGGATACTCAGATTGCCATTCAGGTGTCACCTCATGGTGATCCCATTTTTGGGCTGCAGTGTTGTAGCGATAACCTAAATAATGCCACACTAACTGGTTAACAGTAGCATCATCGATTTCATCGTTGAGAATCGCCCAAATGGTGTTTGTATTTAGTTGAGGTAGGGACATAATTGAGATTTAAGATAAGTTCGCGCCAAGATGCGCCAAACGCAAAGAAATATCTTTGTTTTTGGAGGTCTTGACGCGAAAAACGAGTTAGCTCAGATCTTGCACCTGGAAATATTGATGTCAAAACCACAACTACGTGCTAGATGAATCAATCGTTTAATATTAAGTAAAAGAA
>Ga0209512_1002321_pt1 | contig 20595 bp, 17 predicted proteins | sample frozenSSSSmetaG_FD_184142 | JGI IMG/M metagenome (GOLD analysis project Ga0209512, IMG submission 184142) | Glacier valley bacterial and archeal communities from Borup Fiord, Nunavut, Canada, to study Microbial Dark Matter (Phase II) -... | ecosystem: Environmental > Aquatic > Freshwater > Ice >... | reverse complement strand
ACGACAAGGATTTTGAAGCGAAATTTTGGGACGTGATCGGACTCTATCTCGATCCGCCCGAGCGCTCGCTGGTGTTCTGCTGCGACGAGAAGAGCCAATGCCAGGCGCTGGAGCGAACCCAGCCGGGTTTGCCATTGGGACCGCATCGGGTGCGGACCGGCACCCATGACTCCATCCGGCACGGCACCATCACGCTCTTTGCAGCCCTCAACTATCTGGACGGAAAAATCATCCGCCAAACCGCCGAGCGCCACACCCACGAGGAATGGCTCGGCTTCATCAAGCACCTTGAAAAGCAAACGCCGGCCGGTCTGAGCCTCCACCTCGTTGTCGACAACCATGGTATATTCCCATGGTTCCTGCCACTCTTCAGAAAAGCCCATTTTTTCAAAAACCCGCACCGCGTCGTCTGTCATGAATAAATCGGAAAGGCGCATGATGAGCGGTCCGATCAAATCCGCATCGAGTTTCTCAGGATCGAGTTTGGCGAGTTCAAAGGGCTGGGCACCATTCAACCGGGGCAGGGTCATGTAGTCCTCCAGCTCATCCTGGATCTCGTTATGAATCTTTCCGGCCACGTTGGTGGAGCACTGCAGGCGATGCTGGGTTTTCTCAAAACAGCACCGTTTGTGTTTCCGTCCGCTTCCACAGGGACAAGAGGCATTTCTCCCGATATGCTCCACCGACCGGCGCACCGTATAGCCGGTCCGCGCGAGCAGAGGAGCCTCCCGCACGATCACCCACACGGGGCCATGGCACACGTCCATCAGCACTTTGGTAATTCTCCCGGCAGCCTCGATCAGTTTTTCCCGCTCCCCGGGATCGCCCCGGCCAGCCGGTGTAAAAATGATATCGAGGAGGCGCTCATCCCCGACGGTCTGAGAAAAGGAAATCAAATAGCCCAGCGCAGTCCCTGAAAGTCCCTTTCGCCGGGCCAAAGAACGGACTTGCGAAGGAAGCTCATCAGGTACCGTCCTGCCTCGCTCCTCACACCACTTCGCGATTACGAGAAGCAACGCGCAGTGGATATTCGGGTGTATGCCGCAATGCTTGATGGCATCCATAAACTGCTCCGGCATATCATCCCCGTCCATGTGGCAGGCAATGCAACAGGCAAAATAGTGATCATGCATGAGTTGCAGGCCACGGGCGAGATAGCGTGTGTGGAATGGACGCCCCGTGTGCTGCACCGCGACGGCAAGATAAAGGAATTCGATCTGCTCGTGCTGGGTGATCGCTTCAATAATCCAGCGGCCAAGCTCCGCATCATCCTCGGGCAAGAGCTTTTCCACTTCCAGAACCGTAGCGCGACAGTAGTGGGAATGATCAATGATCTCCCGGATTTTCGGATGCATGTGATTTGGTGAAATTTGAGCTATACTGCCGCGCATGGCAATTTGTGGAAAAAGCCCGGGGAGTTTCCACAAAACATGAGGCGCGGGAGTATAAAATAGAAAAATCCGCCTCCGAATCGGCGGAAATGGGTCGAAATCCCGATTGAAGCATGCTACCTGCCATTTCCAGACTTCAAACTTCCGGGTGGCGGCGCGGGGTGGGCATTTGCGGGTGTCACCCGGATTTTCGAAGGCTGCGGATCGCCGTCTGCAGACATTACCCAGGATTTTGAAGGTTGCGCATGGCCATTTGCAGGCATTACCCCGGATGGTGGAGGCTGCAAACGGCCGTTGCGCGGCGTCCCCCCCGGATTTTGAAGCCAGCGAACGGCCCCTGCGCGGTCCCAAGCGGAAAGTGGACGCCCTTTCATGGACCGTGCAGGGTGTCGCGCGGATTTTCAGGCGGGAACAGACTCCGCAGGTGCCTCGGTCGGAGCGGCGCTGGAGTTGCGGGAGACGGGGAAAATCCGCTCGGCCAGGGCGCGGCCCAGGGTCTTGCGGGCATCAAGGTAGTTCCCCTCGTATTGGCGGGCGACGGCGTTCTTGGCGATCTCCTCCTCGGCTTCCGCCATTTTCAAGGCGCGGATGGCGTCCCCTAGCGCAGCGAGGGCCGTGCGCACCGCATCGGCAAGGGCGCGGATTTTTCCGGCGTGAGGGGCCAACGCATGGGTGGCACCGAGACTATCGACTTTCGTGGCCAGCGCCCCGGCGGCAGCAGGCTCCTGCGCGAGCGGGAGCTGCGTGATATCGCTGAAGCGCCCGTCCGGGAAAAGTGTGGCGAGAGTGATGGAGCCGGGATTCTCACGGTCGAAAATCTCCGCGCTGTTATAGAGAGTGCGGATGCCGTCGTCCAGGTCCGCGTCCGCGGCGAGCGTGTCATCGTAGGCACCCTGGCGCTCCAGATCGCGCTCGCCGCTGGCGTCCACCTTCGCCTTGAGAGCGGCGATGGGCCCACGGATGGCGGCGGCGATAAGCTCCTGCCGGTAGCGGCGCGCCAACCGCTCGTGGCGGCGTGCCTGGTTGATGTGAAGGGCGGAGGAATCGCGGTCGGCTAGCATGCGGGCCATGGTGATGTTGGGGATGGGATTGGTTCTCGCCCGGCGGAGCGCGGCCAGCCGCCCACACGGACGGTGCCGAACTTCGCCAAGCATCGTTAAGTTAGGAAAAACCTATCGGTTGGCAAGAGCGAAAATGGAAAATGTCGGAAATGGCGCGGGAAACCACTGCCTGCCCGCTATCAGTCACTTCCCCTCTGCAGCCAGCAGATCCAAAGCGACGCCCCCTCCGGCGGGGGAGATGAAAACCGGATGGTGAATTCGTAGCTGTGGCGCCCCCTCAGAACCCCCTTCGTCCCCGCTCCGGTTTTTTCCGGCCAATGAAGATGGTATCTCTGCGAACCATCGGCCTCGGGATCGCCGAACTTCCCAATCGTCCCGGAACCGATCAGAAACTCGATGACGACCTGACCGGCTTCCTTGATGGAGACAAAGCCACTCAACGGCGCACCCAGTGGCTGATCATGCGGCACCGATAGGAAAAAATTGAAGTAATTGCCAGGAGGAAGCGTGGATGTGAAATGAATTTCCCCCGAATCAATGGGAGCAAGCTGCTGCATGTGCGCAGCTTCAATGTGCCGCGCCACGCATGGGAAGACCACCGTCACCGGCACAATGATCAGAGACGCTAGAGCGATCACGACGGTGAGGATGCGTCTTTTGCGGGAGGATGACATTTTGATAAGGGACCGAGCGGATTGATCAACGGACGATTACTTCCCACTCATGTGGTCCGGATGACGGGTTCCACCATACGGTTTCGCTGACGCCACGTGACGGTGGTGAAATACTTCTTGCCGATTCAATCCTGAGAGAAACTCCCTCTAACTCGATGCTTTTCAACTCTGAGGAGCCGCATCCGGCACGAAAAACGGCCCTTCCATTTGCATCGGAATAGGCATTTTTCCAATCACTGAGTTCCATCGTCTTGCTGAATGGAATCGGCACCCACATGATCTGCGAGAGGCGAGTAAACCGTAACGTTGCATGAGGAACCGGTTTACGATTCGAATCGAGGATAGTAACCTTGAGCTCATACAACGGAAGATGGTGCGCAAAATAACCGATCATCGGGCAAGCGAACGGCAGCAAAACAAGGATACCAAGGCATCCCAAGCACCCTTTTCGTGACTTCTTCTCGGAGGAGGTTTCTTCCACGTCAATAAATTGAACTCCACGCGTTCAAGGCACAACACCGTTATGCTGTTTGGTCAAAATCACGCGTTTTTGACGAATGAGGGTCATCGATTGCCTCGGGCCAGCTTCAGAAATTCGCTTTCGCGGGTGACGGTTGTTCCTTCTCCCCTCTGGAGTTCTTCATACCCGATATTGACTTCGGCAAGCAGGCGGATGCGGGCCTCGATGTCCCTCCAAGAGGCGTCTTCAGGAAGTCCCTTGATGGTTTCCATGGCGAGTTCCTTGGTGGACATGGTGAAAGACTATGGCGAATCCCCTCGAGTTCAAGAGCACAAAAATCCGGCGGCTCCTTTGGGAGACATCGGGAAGCGAGCGAAGGTGGAAGAATGTTCGTCGCCGCTGGCGCTGGACAAACACAAGAGGCGGAATGAATTCCGCGGTCCGTGAAGAACAGGCAGGAATGCCTGTAGTCACGCCTTTTTAACCAGTGCGGCGGCGTAGAAGCCGTCGTAGCCGGTGGCGGCTGGGGAGACGGGGTGTTCTTCTAGCAGCGTGAAATTTCCTTGGGCGAGGAGATGGTCCACGGCGGCGCGGTTTTCTGATGGGAGGATGGAGCAGGTGGCGTAAACGAGGCGGCCGCCGGGCTTGAGCATGGCGGTGTAGTTCGTGAGCAGTTCTTTCTGGATGCCTTGGAGGCGTTCGAGGCCGGCGGGTTTGAGACGCCACTTGAGGTCGGGCTGGCGCTTGAGGGTGCCGAGGCCGGAGCACGGGGCGTCGATGAGCAGGCGGTCGCCGACTTCGGCGAATTCGGTGGCGGTGGTGGCTTTGATTTCCTTCGCCTTGATGCAATTGTGGGCGTTGGCGCGTTTGGCACGGCGCTCGAGCTCGGCGAGTTTTTTCACATCGACGTCCATGCCGAAGACGCGGCCGTCGTTTTTCATGAGGGCGGCGAGATGCAGGGATTTTCCCCCGGCACCGGAGCAGGCGTCGATGACGCGCTCGCCGGGTTGGGGATCGACGAGTGGGGCGATCATCTGCGATCCGGCATCCTGGATTTCCACGCGGCCGTCGAGGCGAAGGGATTTCGGCAGGGATTTGCCGGGGGCTAGGACGAGCGCGTCCGGGAGATCAGGGACTTCCGTGGCGGCGATGTTGAAGCTGGCGAGCCAGGCGATGGCTTCCGGGCGGGTGGTGCGGAGGGTGTTGACGCGGAGGAAAATGGACGCGCGCTGGTTGAGTGCGGCGAGTTCGGCATCCCAGGCATCGCCGAGTTCGGAAGCACCGAGGGCGTCGATCCAGTCTGGGATGGATTCGCGGACGGCGCGGGGTTGGGCGGCGAGTTCGGCCTCGCGGGCTTTCATTTCCTCGGCGGATTTGCCGTTGTAGGCCCACCACTCGGGGATTTCGTAGCCCATGCGGACCCATTGGGCAGCGCAGAGGGCAGTGGTTTCTTCGCTATCGACGAGGAAACTCAGGGCGCGCCGCCAGCGGGCGACTTCGAAAACGGTCTCGGCGATGAAACTGCGGTCGCGCTTGCCCCATTTCGGGTTTTCCTCGAAGGCGGTGGCGAGTTCGTGATCGAGAACCTTGTGCTCGCGGAAGACGGACTTGGCGATGGTGGAGGCGGCCTCGGCGAGGATGCGGTGCATTTTCATAAAGGCGCACCCTTTCCTAAAGCGGGCGCACTGGCAAACGCGGTTTGTGGAAAAGAGGTTGAGGCACCGCGAATCTGGCGAATCGTGCAAATCTTTTCAGAGAATCCGGGCCGGCTTCATCTTCTGACTCTTTCGGATTCGCTGGATTCGCCAGATTCGCGGTGCCCATCTCTTTTGAAATCATTCGACATTCCCGCTCCGCTGCTTCGTATTTCCGCCGTGCCGACTGTCCAACTCAAGTATCAGACATTCCATCCCTCGATCTGGCCGAAGATGATCGGCGAGGTTTCCCGCGACGCTGCGCCGGGTTCGTTCGTGCTCGTGCTGGGGAAGGAGGGCACGCCGTTCGGCTGGGGCCTGTGGAACCCGAAATCGCGCATGCCGCTACGGATCGTGAGCCATTCGCTGGAGGAATTGGAGGATGAGTCGTTTTTCGAAAAGGCCATCCGCCGCGCTGCGAAGCTCCGCCGCGAGATGCTGAAACTGGATGGAGAAACCGACAGCTACCGCTGCATCCACGGCGACGCCGACTTCATGCCCGGCATCGTGGCGGATAAATTCGCGGACGTGCTCTCAGTGGAAATCACCAATCTCGCCGCCTGGCAGCGCCTGCCGAAATGGCTGCCGCTGCTGCACGAATGCTTCGACACGAAGCGCGTGGTGGTGGGCGTGGACATGGATCTGGCGCGGGTGGAAGGCATTCCGCGCTACGGCGGGGTGGAGTCCGACAAGGTGAAGTCGGTGAAAATCCGCGAGCACGGCGTGCGTTACGAAGTGGATTTTTCGGCCGGCCACAAGACGGGATTTTTCTGCGACCAGCGCGACAACCGCAAAAAGTTCGGTGCGCTGGCGGACGGACGCACGGTGCTGGACCTCTGCTGTTATACGGGCGGTTTCGGAATTTCCGCGGCACTTGGCGGAGCGACGGATGTCACCGGTGTGGACCTCGATGAAACGTCGGTCGCCATGGCCAAGCGCAATGCCAATCTAAACGGCGCGAAGGTGAAATTCACCCACGCCGATGCCTTCACCTGGGCTCGCACGATGATCGAAAACGGCCGCACCTGGGACCTCGTCATCGCCGATCCACCGAAGTTCATCCACGGCCGTGAGGACGAGATCGGCACAGCAAAGTATGCGGACCTCAACAAGCTCGCGCTGCAGCTTGTCGCGCCGGAAGGGCTTTATGTGACGTGCTCGTGCTCAGGAATGTTAGGAGCGGATGAGTTCGAGCGAATCGTCATCGGAGCCGCCCACCGCCGTGACAAGCGCATGCAGATGTTCGACCGCACAGGAGCCGGACCAGATCATCCGACTCTCTCGAACTACCCGGAATCCCGCTACCTCAAGGTGCTGTGGTCGCGCGTGATTTGAGAAAATGGCGGAATTTTTCTGAACCTATCTGACCGGCGGCCAAGCCTGCGAGATCGGCGAGCCAGTCGAAGAGATCCAGATGGCTGGTTTTGATAAAACCTTGCGAGAGCTCCTCTAGCGTAAGTGCGAGTAGCAGGACCAGCGTCGTCATCGTCACAAACCGCAGTTTCCGCGAGGGAAACGCCAGATTGCAGAGGAATGACATCGTGCCTATCAGGCAAAGGTGCCCCAGCTTGTCACCAGCCGGAATCCGGTCGATGAACGACCACCACGGAGTGCCATCGCCCTTGTCCGCAATGGCGACAATCCAGATGAAAAACAGCAGAAACGACACCGCAGCGGAAATGGCGAGAGCCCGGTAACAGGATCTGACAGAATACCCGGTCACGGTGGAATCAATCCTCGATGCACAGCGATTGCGGATCCCAGTCGATCGCCGGGAACTTCATGTCCAGCTTCTTCAGCGTGTCCAACATGATCCGCGCGACGCAGAGATTCCGATACCACTTGCGGTCGGCCGGCACCACATACCATGGGGCGTGTTCGGTGGAGGTCTTTCCGATCACATCCTCGTAGGCTTTCATGAACTCATCCCAGCGCGCGCGGTCTGCCAGATCGTCCGGGTTGATCTTCCAATGCTTCGCCGGGTTATTGATGCGCGCTTCGAGGCGGCGTTTCTGCTCGTCCTTGGAAATGTGCAGGAAGATTTTCACGATCGTCGTCCCCTCCTCCGTCAGCATGCGCTCGAACTCGATCACATGCCGCTGCCGGCGTTTCCAAACCTCGTCGGGAAAAATTTTCTTCACCCGCACGGCGATGATGTCCTCGTAGTGGCTGCGGTTGAAAATAACCATCTGCCCCTTGCTCGGCACCTTCGAATGGACGCGCCAGAGGAAGTCGTGGGAAAGCTCCTCCTCGCTCGGTTTCTTGAACGACCGCACGTGGATTCCCTGCGGATCGATGCGTGAGAAAACGTGTTTGATGCAGCCGTCCTTGCCGCCAGTATCCATCGCCTGCATCACCACCAGAATGCGGTGCTTGTTCTGCGCGTAGAGCACTTTCTGGAGCTGCTGGAGCTGGTGCTGGAGTTCGTCGAACTGCATCTCGAACTCGTCCTTGTTGCCTTGATACAGCGTTTTCTCGCCGCTGTCGTAGGCATCGAAGTCCATTTTAGCACCAGGCTTCACCCAATATCGTTCCAACGCTCCACTGACTGGCATGGCAGGTTTATCCTTCGATTCATCCCCCCTGACAAGCCCCGACTCGGCCAAGATGGCCCTTGTCACATTTTGAGGATTGAAAGATCGGCCCCGGCACGTTGTCTTTGTGCGATGCCGAAACTTGGGAAATTCGAGAAAAAATCATACGCTGTCGAAAATCTCTTCACCGCGCTGCACATCGGCGCCAGTTCGGTCTCCATGATGGTCGCGGAACGCGCGGACGACGGCTCGCTCACTCCCATCGATTTCCTCGAGCAACCCGCCCCCGTCGCCCGCGACATCTTCCGCGGGGCCAACGTCACGCCGTCCACCACCGAGCGCATCGTTTCCATCATCAAGGGCTATCAGAAATCACTCGCAGAGCTCGGGCTCGATCCCCACGCCATCACCCGCGCCGTCGCCACCAATATCCTCAGTGAGGCGGTCAACCACGAGACGGTCATGAACCGCATCCGCATCGCTTGCGGACTGAAAATCGGCACCATCGACGACGGTGAGATGACGCGCCTGATCTATCTGAAAACCCGCCGCCGCCTGCAGGACCTGCCCGCCATGCGCAAGGACAACACGCTGGTCCTCCATGTCGGCCCGGGCAACACCCGCGCTCTGCTTTTCCAAAACGGCCTCATCACCCGCTACACCAGCTACCGGATGGGCACCCACCGCACCCGCGAGGCGGTCGATGGATCGCACGCCGAAGGATCCGCGATGCTCCGTGTCATCCGCGAGCATGCCTACGGAAATCTCGCACAGATCCGCTTCGATTACTCGGACGTCAACATCGGCGGCCTCGTGGCCATCGGTTACGAAATCCAGTCCGTCGCCCCGGCGTTGACGAAATCCAGCCAGTCCTGCTCGCTCAAGAGCTTCCGTCAGTTCACCGCCGATGCGGCCAACTTCAGCGACGTGGAGCTCGTGAAACGCTTCCAACTCGACTATCAGACTGCCGAAGCCCTGCTACCCGCTCTCGAAATCAACCTCGCCGTCGCGGAAACGCTCAAGCTCACGGAAATCCACATTCCTAACAGCGAATACGAACAAGGCCTGCTTCACGACCTGCTGGTCTCGCGCGAGCTCACCGGTGCCTTCGCCGCGGAGGTCCTGCGCTCCGCCCGGATTCTGGCGGAACGCTATCAGTCGGACCCCAGCCACGGCGAACACGTCGGCAATCTCTGCTCCCGCTTCTTTGACTCGCTGACGGATCTCCATCAGCTCACCGTGCACGACGCGCTCCTGCTTCAGGTCGCCGCCATCCTGCACGAAGTCGGCACTTACGTCAGTCCGCGCGCCCACCACAAGCACTCGGAATACATCATTTTGAACTCCGAGGTGTTCGGGCTCGACCGTCTCGACGTCACCATCGTCGCCCTCGTCGCCCGCTACCACCGCCACTCCGGACCGCGGCTCGACCACCCGGCCTACGCCGCGCTCAGCACCGACGACCGCATCCGCGTTTCCAAACTCGCCGCCCTCCTCCGAGTGGCCGACGCGCTGGAACGCACGCACGCCCAGCGCGTCTCCCAGCTCGAAATCCGCCGCGTCTCGGGCAAGCTCCGCATCCGCCTGCCGGGCCTCGCCAATACCGACGTGGAGCGCCTCGCAATGGCCTCGAAGGCCGATCTTTTCGAACAAGTCTTCGGCCTCGGTGTGGTGATCGACGAAGACAACTGACCGGGCATTTCAAATCTCAAATTTCAAATCTCAAATTTCGATGTCCATTCCCTATCTCAACCGCGAGCTCTCCTGGATCGAGTTCAACCAGCGTGTGCTCAACGAAGCCCTGCGCGACGACCTGCCATTGTTGGAACGCGTGAAATTCCTCGCCATCACCGCATCCAACCTCGACGAGTTTTTCCAAGTCCGCATCGGCGGGCTCATGTTGATGCGCCGGAGCGGATGGAAAACGCCGGACGCTTCGGGACTCACGCCTGCCAGAAATCTCGCCGCCCTGCGCCAGCGCATCCTCAAGATGAGCGCGGACCAATACACGCTCCTCACCGGCACCATCGTCCCCGCTCTGGAAAAGGCCGGCATCCGCCCGCTGGAACCGCGTGAACTGTCCGTCGAGCAAGCGGCGCAGGTGTCCGCAACGTTCGAGGACCTCATCTATCCGCTACTCACCCCGCTCGCGGTCGATCCGCAAGGCGCTCCGCCCAACATCCCGGCTCTCCAGATCATCGTCGCCTGCCGGCTGTTCGATCCATCTGCCCAGTCACACCGCCACGCCCTGATTCCGATTCCTGAAAACCTCGGCCGCCGCGTACACGTCACCACCACGGACGAGCAGCACGCTTTCCTGCTCATCGAAGACCTCGTCGCCACGCATGCGGACCAGCTTTTCCCTGGCGAAACCGTCACCGCCACCACCGCCTTCCGCGTCACGCGGAATGGCGACATCGTGGTGCAGGAGGAGGACGCCATCGACCTTGCCGGAGAAATGGAGGACGTGCTCACCGCGCGCCGTTTCGCTGATACAGTGCGTTTGGAAATCCGCTCGGACGCGCCGCGCGACCTGGCGCGCGTGATCAAGTTCGTCACCGCCGCCACGCCGCAGGAAACCTACCGCATCAACGGTCCGCCGGGACTCGCGTCATTCATGGAGCTCGCGTTCCTATCCGGTTTCGACCACCTGCGCGATGCGGACTGGCCGGGCCAGAACTCTCCCGCCATCGCTCCCGGAGCGTCGATGTTCGAGACCATCGGCTCGAAGGATGTGCTGCTTTTCCATCCCTACGAATCCTTCGAACCGGTCCTGCGCCTGATCGAGGAAGCCGCCGAGGATCCGGACGTCATCGCGATCAAGCAAGTCCTCTATCGGACGGCCAGAAAATCCCGGATCATCGACGCTCTCATCAAGGCGGCGGAAAACGGCAAGCACGTCACCGCGCTCGTCGAGCTCAAGGCGCGCTTCGACGAAGCCCGCAACCTCAACCGCGCGGACGAACTCCAGCGCGCCGGAGCCCAGATCGTCTATGGCGTTAAAGGCCTGAAAACCCACGCGAAGATCTGCCTCATCGTCCGCCGCGAGAACGGGCACCTCCGCCGCTACGTCCATCTCGGCACCGGCAACTACAACGAAACGACCTCGCGCCTTTACACCGATCTTTCCTATCTGACCTGCAAGCCGGAGTATGGGAACGACGCATCGCTGTTCTTCAACGCCGTCACCGGCCGCTCGAAGCTGCTGCGATTCCAGCGCCTCGTCCCCGCTCCCACCGCGATGAAGCCGGAGCTGCTGGACATGATCGCCAGCGAAGCCGAACGCGCGAAACAAGGACTGCCAGCCCGCATCATTGCCAAGGTGAACTCGTTGCAGGATCCTGAAATCATCGGCGCGCTCTATAAGGCCTCACAGGCCGGCGTCGAAATCCGCCTCAACGTGCGCGGCATCTGCTGCCTCAAGCCAGGCGATTCCAAGTATTCGAAAAACATCGAGGTCATCTCGGTGATCGACCGCTACCTCGAACACGCCCGGCTGTTCTATTTCCATCAGGGTGGCGACGGCGGCGTTTACATTTCCTCTGCCGACTGGATGACGCGCAACTTGGAAAAACGCATCGAACTCATGATCCCGATCGAGGAACCCGCTCTGAAACGCAGGCTCGTTAGAATACTGGAATCCTACTTCCAAGACAACATCCAGGCCTCACGTGTGATGCCGGACGGCACCTCCCAACGCATCGTCCGCATCAAAGGCCAGAAGGCGTTCCGCGTGCAGGAGCAGTTCTATCAAGCCGCCAGAAAAGCCGCCAAGGCCCGCGAGCACGAACGCGCGATGACCTTTGAGCCCCACGTTCCGGCAGAGTAAGAGAAAAGGTTGATGGTTGAGAGTTGATGGTTGATAGCGGGAAAGAATTTTCCCTGCTTCTTCTGCCTCTTTCCATCAACCATCAACTCTCAACCATCAACTTCTTCCCATGCACCTCCTCTTCGACCTCGACGGCACGCTCACCGATTCCCGCCTCGGCATCATCAACTCCATCCAACACTCGCTCGGGGAAATAGGTTTGCCGGTCCCCGCTGCGGAAAACCTGCTGTGGTGCATCGGCCCGCCGATTCTGGAAAGTTTCCGAAAGCTCGTCGCCGATGCGCCGGAACTTTTCGAGCCCTCCGTGCGCTCCTACCGCGAACGCTACGGCAGCATCGGACTGTTTGAAAACTCGGTCCATCCGGGGATCGTGGACGTCTTGGAAGAACTCAGCGGCCTCGGCCATGTAATGCACGTCGCGACTTCCAAAGCTACGGTTTACTCGAAGCCGATCATCGACCACTTCGGTCTGGACAAGTATTTTACCACCGTGAACGGCAGCGAGTTGGACGGCACCCGCGCGAACAAGGCCGAGCTCATCGCCCATATTCTCGAACGCGGGAACATGGCAGCAGCGGACGCCGTCATGATCGGCGACCGCGAGCACGACATCATCGGAGCGAAGGCCAACGGCGTCACCTCGATCGGAGCGCTCTGGGGCTACGGCACCGGCGCGGAGCTGATGGAAGCCGGAGCCACACTTTGCGCCCGCGTCCCCCGCCTGCTGCCGGAGTTGATCACCCGTCTGGGCTGAAAACCGCAAGGTGTGGTTGCAGGATGCGAAATCCATGCGACAAAAACTTCCCGCTCACCGCCCCATGGCATCCCCGATTGCCCCCCCGAGCCGCGTTCTGTCCGAACGGCGGTTGTTGCTACTGCTCGCCGCCGTGCAGTTCACCCACATCATGGACTTCATGGTGATGATGCCGTTAGGCCCGCAACTGATGCGGCAGCTTGCGATCTCGCCGCAGCAGTTCGGCAGCCTGATTTCCTCGTTCGCCATCACTGCGGGTGTGGTGGGGCTTTCGAGCGCACCGTTCATCGACAGATTCGACCGCAGGCATTTGTTGCTTTTCGCCTACGCCGGATTCGCTGTGGGCACGCTGGCATGCGGTCTTTCACAAACCTGGGAGACACTGATGATCGCCAGATGCGTGTGCGGTGCATTCGGTGGCGTGGGTGGCGCGACGATCATGGCCATCGTCTCGGACGTGGTGCCGGCGGAACGGCGGGCGCGCGGGATGGGCATCATCATGACGGCGTTTTCCGCAGCGGCGGCGCTCGGCGTGCCGTTCGGATTGAAACTCGCCCAATGGTTGCGCTGGGAGGCTCCGTTTCTAGCAGTTGCGGCGATCGCGGTGGTCGTCTGGATCTCCCTGTTCCGCATCCTGCCGCCGGTGCGGAAGCATCTGGAGGACGACCAGGTCCGCTCCACCAGGGATTTCCTCCTGCTGCTGAAAGACGCGAACGCGTGGAAGGGCCTCGCGCTGATGATGTTCGTGGTGTTCGGGCATTTCACGATCATCCCGTTCCTATCGCCCTTCCTCGTTAGAAACGTGGGAATGGCGGAGAAGGATCTGTTCCTCGTTTACATGGTCGGCGGCGGAATCACGGTTTTCTCCGGCCCGTGGGTGGGACGGCTGGCGGACCGGCATGGGAAATTTTTCCTGTATTCCATCCTCGTCGCCGGGGCCTGTGTGGTCATCCGGGTGCTGACTTCGTCCGGTCCGCGTCCGGAATGGCAGGTGCTCGTCATCGCCGCGTTTTTCTTCATGCTCGCCAGCGCCCGCTTCATTCCGAGCCAGGCGACGATTTCCATGGCCGTCCCGCCCGCGCGGCGCGGTGCCTACATGAGTCTGGTGGCGTGCTCGCGCGATCTCGCGTCCGGTCTCACCACCAGCATCGGCAGCATGGTGGTGGCGGAAGGTGCGGGAGGAAAGCTGCTGCACTATGATCGGCTCGGCTTGTTAGCGATCGCGGTGAGCGTGCTGAGCCTGTGGGTTTTCCGGCAGGTGAAAACTGCGGAGGCAGGATAGCAGACCTGGCTCTCACGGGTTTTCCAGCGATTTCAGCTCGATGTTCCGGAACCACACCGGCTGACCTTCGGCTTGGAGGGCGATGTAGCCGTAGGAAAGAATTTTCGGGGCCCCGGCACTCAGCAGGTTCGTTGCCGGTGCGTTTTCATTGCGGGGATCGAGCTGGGGTTTCTGATAACGCAGCACTTCGACTCCGTTGATGCGGTGGATGACTTGCTCGCTGCCGTGGACCTCGACCTCGACGCGGACCCATTCCTCGGGCGGAAACGTCGGTGCCGTGGACTCGACGATGTGCTGGGTGACGAGCTTGCCGTCGATTTCCAGATTGGTCCCCGGCGTGCAGACGTTGGCCGTGGAGCGTTTGCCTTTCCCTTCGTCCGCGAGGAACTGGACTTCGAGGCTGGCGGGAAATCCCTGGTTGAGCTCCATGCTCTGCGGCGACTGCGCGTGGATCATCACGCCGCTATTGAGGTTCACGTAGTTCGGGGCGTCCGCCATCATTTTCCCGGTGAAGCGGTATTCCATCCGGAGGATGTAGTTCGAGTAGGCGATGTTCGTGAAAAGGTGGCCGTATTGTTTGTTGAATTTCTGATAGCCGTCGTAGGAGACCTTGATCTCGCCATCCGCGACCTGGAAGGTGTCGGCGAAATTCTCACCCGAGGCGTGGCCCGAGATTTTCGGCGTCCAGCCATCGAGGTTTTTCCCATTGAAAAGCGGCACCCACGGATGTTCGTCTCCGAGCACAGGCAGGACGGAAAACATCAGGACGGCGAGGTGGAGCAGCGGCTTCATGAACCGCAATGCTAGGGGTACTTCCGCCAAACGGAAGCGGATTGTCACCTCAGCGCGAGCAGCGCGATTTCCCGGTGGTGCACGCTGAACTGCTGGAGGCGGATCGTTTTAAAATCGAGGGCGCGCAGCACGCGGAACCATTCCTTTTTCTCCGCCACCTGCGCCATGTCCGTAAGTTTCAGAGTGACGAGCACGCCGCGGATGGTCGGTGCCATGCCGCAGAAGCGGGCGCATTCCTTCATCACCACCGCCGGGGACTGGTTCATGTCCGACATGAACCAGGTGACGCCCGCGCCGAGATCTTTCTTGCCCGCCAGCGCCGCCGGCCGGCAGCAGTGATAGAACCACGCCTTGTCCGGCGGGACGAGCAGCCGGTCCAGCACCGCGGAGGCCATCACGGCGTCCGCCATTTTCGCGGGATCCACGCCGATCACGGAAATCCGCCGCCGCAGGAGGGCGAGCACCACCCCGCCGGGCGCGCAGCCGAGTTCCACGACGATGTCACGGGGCGTGAGTTCCAGCCCGAAAAAACGCACCGCCTCCTCCAGCTTCAGCCAGGCGCGCGATGGCGAATCCTCGGGCATGACGATGCCGGAATCACCACCGGGATCCGGGCTGAGAAACGGCGCGTGCAGGTGCAATCCGGCCCAGTATTCCGAGGCTTCGATCTCTACCACGGTGCCGATGCAGTCACCGTCTTCCGGCAGCTCCTCCAGCGGACCCGGGATTCTTTCGAGCCGGCGGTTGGCAAAATGAACCTGATGGATCGGGCCGTTCAGATAGGCGGCGTGTTGTTTGATCCGGTTTTCTGCCTCCTCACGGGTTTCGGATTTCCCCAAGGAAAGGCACAACCGGCGGGCACAGCCCAGTGGGTGATCGAGCGAGCCAAGCGAGAAAAAGTGCCTGGCCGTGGCCCCCTTGAAGGTCACGAAGCCCTTGCGCTGATAGCTCAGGCGCCAGCCGAGACGCGAGCCCTCAACCTCCGTTTTGAGCGCGTTTTCAGAGCCCACGTTCGTCAACGCAAAAACAAACTCGGACTCAATTTCTTTCATTATCAATCGTTAACAAGGAAGTTTGGGTACGAGATAAACTAGCTAGTGCGGGGACGGGAAGAAAGGCAAGCCACATTTGACAAGGCCTTCTGGAGAATCATTAGAACCTCCGGCTGAGCGAAGGTGATTCAGGATCGCCAAACCGCCACGGCCGGTCCGCTGCCCGGGAAATGCCGATTCGTGGCCCCTCGCAGACCAGTACCGCCGGACCGCGGAGCAGCGCGCAGTCAGCGGAATCGAGAAAATCCGCACGATGGCTGGTGCCGTCGATGCCGAGGGCGCGGGAGAGTTTCCCAGGCCCGGCACCGAGTTGGGAATCCTTCATCGGCCCCCTCCTCCCGCGCATCAGTTCCAAGCCAGCCACCGGCTCCACGGCACGAAACAGCACGAATCCGGATCTTTCGGGCCCTTTCACAAGGATGTTGAAAAGCCAGTGCGTGCCGTAGTTCAAATAAACATAGGCCGTGCCCGCCGCGTGGGTTTCCACGAAGATCCGGGTGCTCGGCCGTGTCCAGGTGTGGCAGGCAGGATCGTCCGCTGAATCGTAGGCCTCTGTCTCGACAATCCGCCCCTCGCAGCCTTTCCAGACCAGCACCGCACCGATCAACTCGCGGGCACAGGTCAGGGGATCCCTCTCGAAAAACGTGCGGTTGATCCTGTCCATGTCAGATCCGTTTTCCAAACCGCCTGCCGATGCAAGCGGAAATTCCCGCCATGCCGCGGGCGCAGTCACAGCCCAATCAGATGGCATGGGACGGATTCCCGAAAACCGGCTAGGATTTCTGCAAATGAACACGTCGTCACCCGCCGTCCATCCCGCCGTCCGCATCGGCCATGTGCATCTCAAGGTCGCCGATCTGGAGCGCGCCCTGCGTTTCTATCGGGACGTGCTCGGCTTCGAGATCACCCAGCGCTTTGGAAACTCTGCGGCATTCCTGTCAGCGGGTGGCTATCACCACCACATCGCGCTCAACACCTGGGAAAGCCTTGGCGGCCGGCCACCGGCACAGGGTACTACCGGGCTCTATCACCTTGCGATCCTCTACCCGGACCGCGCCACCTTGGGAGACGCGCTGCGCCGCCTCCAGACCGCAGGAATCCCCCTCGACGGAGCGACCGACCACGGCGTGAGCGAGGCGCTCTACCTGCACGATCCGGATGGGAACGGCGTGGAGCTCTACAGAGACCGGCCGCCCGGCGAATGGCCGCGCGACAAGGACGGCACGCTCGCCATGTTCAATGGTCCGCTCGACCTTCGGAAGCTGCTTTCGGAAGTGTGACATTATCTGTTGCACGTCTGCGATCGTAGCTAACTGAAAACCGCGGCAGCACAACCGCGCTTCCGCCACCGGCGCTCACAGAGACGCACCAGCAAAAAAAGCGGGCGCGGACCGATGAATCGATCCGCACCCGAGATAGCACATTTTCCCCCCAAAGATCCCGCTTCGTTCCGCCGGCTTTGTCATCGTCTTCCCCCCGGAGTTCGATGGCGCTTCTGGCAGAGTGGCGCGGGACAGGATATGTTGAGAAAGGTTTTCAGTTCACCGTGGTGGGCTGTCGCCTTTCGTTGGATGTAAGATGAGGTAGAAATTAAGGTTTTGGAAGGTAATTGAGGTCCCGAAACCGGCCAAGTGGTCCCATTTCCGGCCATAGGGCGGCGATTTAAGCTCAGCGCCACCACCAAAGAGTGCCAGGTAGCAGGGACGGTGCCTGTCGGCTTTCAGAAAGCCACTATGCCTTCTTCCCTGCCCCATCCCATTTTTTCCACGGTGGGGCTTTCGGTTTGAAAGTGGACGCCGGAAGTTCGTCAGCAAACTCGGAGCGCTGGCCGATGCCACGCAGGAGGTTGCTGATTTCCTTGGCTTCTTCGAGCAGTTCGAAAAGGCGCTCTTTGGCGAGGCCCGGCTGCTTCATCTCCGCTTTCACCGCTGCGTCGCGGCGCTGGAGAACGGTGCCGGATAGAAGTGCGAGTGCTTGTTCCGCGGCCTGCATTCCATCGACGGTCACTCCGTCCAGGCTGGCGGCGTCGCGGGTGAGCGCGAGGCGGTCGGCTTCCGGCAGCCCGGACATGAAGGCATTCACCGCCGCGTTGGATACGGGATCGGGCGCAGCGGCGAGGATGGATTCCAACAGCGGGATTCCCTCAATCCAGCGGTTCGCCTCGTGCAGTGTTTCGAATTGCTCGCCTAACAATCGCTGCGCGGGGCCGGATGTCAGAGCGAGGTGGCAGAGGAACGCCACGATGCGGTGGAGCGGCGTGGGCTCGACCACGGCCTGCGGTTCGTAGGCGGATTCGGTTTTGTCCGTGTAGGTTTTTTTCGATTTCGCCTTGGCCTTGGCGATCGCATCCCGCAGCGCCACGGTGGAGGTCTGCAGATGGGTGGCGACGATGTTGATCTGGTTCTCCCGCGCGGCGAAATCAGTCATGAGCGCGAGCATTTCCGCGCATTCGTTCAGCGCCACGGCCCGCTCGGCGGCGGAGTTGAAGAGACCGATCGCCTTGCCGCGTTCGAGTTTGAAATCGAAGAACTCCTTGGCGTTGGCGAGTAGGTCGCGGAAGGCCGGCTCACCGTGGGCTTTTAGATAGGTGTCTGGATCATCACCGGCGGGCATTTCCACCACGCGGACGGCCAACCCCTCGGGAGCGAGCTCGCGGAAAGCTTTCTCGGTAGCGGTGAGGCCGGCGCGGTCGGCGTCATAACAGATGAGGACGTTGTGCGTGTAGCGGCGCAGGAGCTTCGCATGCTCGCGGGTGCAGGCGGTGCCGCAGGTGGCGATGGCGTGCGCGATGCCGAGCTCGTGGCAGCAGATCGCGTCGATCTGTCCCTCGCAGAGCAACGCTGCTTTTTCCTTGAGGATCGGCTTTTTCGCGCGGTCCAGCCCGAAGAAGGTGCGGGACTTTTTAAAAATCGCCGTCTCGGGCGAGTTGATGTATTTCCCGCTGTTCTTGTTCTCACGGAGCTGGCGGCCGCTGAAAGCGATCACGTCCCCGATCTCATTTCGGATAGGAAACATCAGGCGGTCCTGAAAACGCACGAACAGCCCGGATTTCGGGTTGTTTTCATCGCGCAGGGTGGTGAGTCCGGAATCGATGAGTTCGCGGCCGCTGAATTTTCGCAAGCGCGCCCAGTCGAGGAAAATCTTCGGGTTGTCCGGCATCCAGCCGATCGCCCAGCTCGTCGCCATCGCGCTGCCGAAACCGCGGGACTGCATGTAATCCCGCGCATGTTTCGCGGCAGGGTTTTTTATGAGCTGGTCGTGCAGGAAGGCGGTCACCTCGCGGTGGATGTCCTTCAGGCGGCCGCTGGAGCGGAAATTTTTTTCAGCATTCGGGTCCGTGCTTTCCTCGATGAGGTGGATGCCGGCGCGCGAGGCGAGTTTCCGCACCGCTTCGGTGAATGGCAGATTTTCGTAATCGCGGACGAAGGAAATGGCATCGCCACCCTTGCCGCAACCGAAGCAATGGAACCGTTGGCTGTGCGGCGTGATGTAGAATGACGGCGTCTTTTCATTGTGGAACGGGCAGTTCGCGCGGAACTGGGAACCTGCCTTTTTCACCTGAATGTAAGAACCGATCAAATCGACGATGTCCGTCGCTTCGAGCACTTTCTCAACACTTTCTTTCGGAATCTGGGCCACGGTTCTTGCTGTGGGCGGGAGAGTAACTCCAGCCGCCCGGCCATCAAGCGAAGTCACAAAGTTTAAAATCCACCTCACGCACTGAATTGCTTGCCAAGCGCCGCCGGGAACTTTAATTCTCCCGCCCGGTCGCAAGTTCGCGGTCGTTTCTGGACAAAGCATGCTTAGCTCAGTGGTAGAGCACATCCTTCACACGGATGGGGTCGCAGGTTCGAAACCTGCAGCGTGCACCAGTTTGACTTTCAAGTAGTTATGGGATTTTAGCGGCTTGCATGTCCCCTAAAAAGCCCCCCTAACGGAAAACAGGATTCGCTGGTAATTTCATTCGAACCCACCCGGCAATCCACTCCCGGCGAGGATTCTTAACGCAACTTTTATGCAGTAATGATTCTGCAGACGCCCTCCTCGCGCCCGCGCACGACCCGCCACTTCACGAAAAAGCCCCCCCCGTAAAGGAGCGGGTCGGTGGTGGTTGTCGAGGTTCAAGCCGGATCTCTCACCCAATCCCACAGTCCACTGTTCAGGACTATTTGGGCGGTGCGCGCGGGCTTCTTTCCGATACGTCCCGCCGCTCTGGAATGCGCCGTATGACTTTCTGGTCAGTGACGGTGATCGTGATCGGGGCGAGCTTGGGCGCAAGTGCGGCGCATTCCATCGCCTCGCCTCCTTGGCGTTCCAGCGGTCAATCCTCCGCGCCCGCCGCTCTGTGAATGCGCCGTATGACTTTCGATCTCGGGTTCCAGCGCGTCCAGCAAGGTGGAAATCCTGTGGCGTGATTATCTTCGATCATTTCGAGGTCGTTCATCCAGTTGGTGACGATCCGGCAGAAATCGACGTGGATGACATTCCATGTCCCGGCCATGACCGCAGGGTGATTGATGCGGATCGCGGCGTGAAGCGTGGCGTATCCCTCCCAGTCGCTTTTCCAGCGGTCGAGAGGAATCACCCTGATTTCTTCGTTCGCATCGGTGATGATGCCCATGAGCGTTTCACCGGAGTCGTGAAGTCCCCGGGTTGACGATTTCAAGTCCGGCAACTCGCCGGGTTGATAGGGCAGCGGCTGGAAAGGGAGGACGAACCAAATCTGGATAGTGAGATTTCGGCCCACAAAAAAACCCGCTGCCATTTCTGGCAACGGGCTGGTTTCCCGCATGAAGATTGCTGCCGGACACTCGCCCGGCAGCGCGGAAATTGTTAGTCTGCCTTGGCGGGTTCCAGCAGATTTACGCGGCCTCGGGTAAGTTTCACGGGTTCCGGTTCGGGCTTGGCGTCAGGATCGACCGCACGCAGCGTGGCCAGTTCCGACTGGGCTTCGGCAATAGTGGCTTCGAGTTTTGCCACTGCGGCAGGTGCCAGTTTACGGAGGATAACAAAGCGCTCGATATCAACGAACGCGGCGTTGATGCGGCCGGCGTTATACGGCGAGCCGGGCG
>Ga0209512_1002320_pt1 | contig 20608 bp, 18 predicted proteins | sample frozenSSSSmetaG_FD_184142 | JGI IMG/M metagenome (GOLD analysis project Ga0209512, IMG submission 184142) | Glacier valley bacterial and archeal communities from Borup Fiord, Nunavut, Canada, to study Microbial Dark Matter (Phase II) -... | ecosystem: Environmental > Aquatic > Freshwater > Ice >... | reverse complement strand
GAGTGCTGAGTGCTGAGTGCTGAGTTGGAAAGCCGGGGTTAGGTTTATCTTCCCCCAACCCCTGACCCCCAACCCCTATCCCCCAATTTATGGCTTCCCCCAACCAGCGACGGGCCTCGGTCATATAGCCCCGGCGTTGCCAGAACCGCCACAAAGCCCCGCTAAGTCTAACCAGGGGATGAGGGATAGTAGATGGGGGAGTAATATCTTCCCCGACCCCCGACCCCTGACCCCCAACCCCTCTTTCCATAATCCAGGCCAGGGCCGAGCGCAAATTATCATGCTCGATTTCCAGACAGTCGAGCCACTCTAGCTGTTCCTCGCCATCAAAATTAGTCTCGGCTTCCTCGGCAATCTGCAAGAAATAGTTCAGGTGACGCTCGCGCAAGCCGGGCAATTCGGTGGTGGTTTCCAGTTTCTCGCGGGCGTACTGGCGAATAGTTTCCAGCAACCGGTAACGCATTTCGCCGATATAACCCTCAGTGATTTTTTCGGCAACCACCAACGATTTATTAACCAACTGGTCTAACAGGTCAACGATTTCATAAACCTCAACCGCGCCGTTGGTGCAGATGGCCTCCGCCGCTTCCAGCATCCAACCCCCGCTAAAAACCGCCAGCCGTTGCAACAGTGCGCGCTCCTTGTCCGAAAGTAACTCAAAGCTCCAATCTACCATCGCCCGCAAAGTCTGCTGGCGGGGCAAGGAGGTACGACTACCCCCGGTCAGGAGATGAAAGCGGTCATTCAGGCGGGTAGCGATTTGCTCCACCGAAAGTGACTTGACGCGGGCGGCGGCTAACTCAATCGCCAGTGGAATACCATCCAAACGGTAACAAACCTGGGCTACGGCGGGGGCGTTGGATTTATCCAGGGTAAAAGAGGGGCGGGCGGCAATAGCCCGTTCGATAAACAGGCTAACCGCCTCGAAATCTTTCAGGGTCGCCCAATGTGGCGAATTTTCCGAGAAGTCGCGGGGGTTAGGAATAGATAGCGAGGGCACGCGCCAGCTAGTTTCGCCGCTAATTCCCAGCGTCTCGCGGCTGGTAGCCATGATGCGGAGTTCGTGACAACTGTATAAAAGGGCTTCCGCCAATTCGGCGCAGGATTCTATTAAGTGTTCGCAATTGTCCAACACAATCAGGGTACTCTTTTGTTCCAGTTCGTAGGCCAGACTATCCAGCAAGGAAGTTCCCGCCGCCCCCTGAATCCGCAGAGCTGAAGCCACCGCCTGGGCCACCAGCGTTGGGTCGGAGAGCTTGGCTAAATCCACAAACCAGACCCCATCGTGATAATTAACCATTAGTTGGGCCGCTACCTGCACTGCCAGACGGGTTTTGCCCGACCCACCCGACCCGGTGAGCGTTAGCAAGCGGGTATCGTTCAGCAACCTTAGAACCTCGGCGACCTCGCGCTCCCGCCCTACAAAACTGGTCAGGTGGTGAGGTAAATTATTGGGGATTTTGATTGCAGGATTAGCGCGGGTGACTGCCCCGCTATCCCGCGAGATAAAAGTGGTGGCAATCGCTTCGGTATTGTTAGAGCCGCGACTAACGGCACTGGTGTCCACCACCGCCGTATCGCTACTGAGGCTTAATAAAATGCGTTGATAAACCTGAGCCATTTCCATCGCCGAGCCAAAACGGTCAGCGGGGAGTTTTGCCAGAGCCTTTAGCACTAAATCGTTTATCTGGGCGGGCAACTTGGCCTCAAACTGGTAGAGGGGCGGGGGTGGGTTGTTGGCATGCTGCATTAGCAACGAAATCGTCGCTCCCAAAAAAGGCGGGCGACCTACCAGCATTTCGTATAACATTACCCCCAGCGCATAAATATCACTTGCGGGGCTTTCTTCGCCCATCGCCTGTTCTGGCGACATATAGATAGGAGTTCCCATCGCCCGCCCCGCCAGTGTCAGATTGTTGGGGTCTTCTAAATCTTTTACCAGGCCAAAATCACTGATTTTATACTGACCGTTGGCCTCGCGGAGGATATTGGCGGGCTTAATATCGCGATGGACAATTCCCTGACGGTGGGCGACCTCTAGTCCGGCGGCAATCTGAATCAAAACATCCCCGGCTTCCTCCAGGCTCAATTTTTGTTTGGTTGCCAGATATTCCTTGAGGGTCGGCCCTTCCAGGCTACCTTCCACATATTCCATCACAATGTAGGGCATATCCTGATGCAAGCCGAGCTCAAAAACGCGCACAATATTGGGGTGACGGTCAAGGCGCAGGGTATTTTTGGCCTCACCGTGAATAAAACGTTCTTTTATCAGAGGGTCACTTGCCAGATTAGAAAGCATAATTTTAATAGCGCGAGGTTCGCCCAGCAAAATATGGCGGGCTTGCCACACTTCGCCCATGCCCCCTCGCCCTAACAACTTATCGAGGCGGTATGCTCCACCAAATGTCATTCCTGGTTGTAACATAGCTAGAATCTTAGAGGTAATTGGTTGTCAGTTGTCGGAAAAATTCGTAAGGGCGCACGCCTGTGCCCTGTATTCAGGGAGCTCCTCTAGCGGGTGGGTTGGAAACCCACCCCTACAAGTAAATTATTCAATATAACTACAAAGTAAAGTAGCCTACACTCGAAAAGTGTAGCATAGCTTATAGCAAAAGAAAAGCTAAGGGGCAAAGAATCCAGTAACATCCATTACCAGATGGGCCGCCGAACGGCTGTGGAGATTAAAAGTACCGTCATTCGCCAGACGTACCGCAAACCCGCAAGAATTGACGGGGCGATTGCCATAATTGATGTTGGTAGTATTAGGGCGTTGGGCCTCTTTTGGGCCGGGATAAAAGGTAATCGCTCCGACGTTTTGGGATAAAGAATGAAGCACGGTGCTATTACCCACCAAAACTTTGGCGGTGGGTGGAATAGTAATACCGCCAAGTGTAACGTTGCGCCCGCTTAAATTCTGAACTTCCCCTTCCGACAGGGCTTTGTTCAGGGTATTCAAGCCTTGTTCTCCGGGCCGCGTCTCAAAAATACGGAGGGGCATGCCGAGGTTATAGTAATATAGCCCGGTGCTATTCTGGTCAACCGCCTCTTCGCTATAATAGCCGATAATATCAATGGTAGCATTAACCTCTTTGGTGCTTATAATATTAAAAGTACCATCCTTGCCCAGCGTCAAAGTGAAGGCGGTAGTGGCAGTCTGGTCAGAATGGTATAAAATATTTGTGCCTAACGGGCGGTTTTTCCCAGTAGAGTCGCTAGGGCCAGGGTAAAGAGCCACCCAGCCATCTCTGGCAAAAGAGTCTTTAGGGTGATCAACCGAAAGATAACCCACAATCGTTTTAGCCTTTGCCGGGATTGTTAGCTCTTGGTGCTGGACACTATTCCCGTTAAGGTTTAGACTTCTATTTTCAGCCAAAGGGGTTCCCAGGTTTACTTTAGCTGGTTGACCGGGGCGCGTGTCCAATAATCGCACAGGCGTATTCAAAGGGTGGTAATACAAGCCAGTTGGGGAAGGGGCCGCATAATAACCATAAATATCAACGATAACGTTGGCGGTACGATGATTATATAGATTTATTGTACCATCGCTGCCCAGGCGCATATTGAAATTCCCGGTAGCCATCGAGCCGGGGGGACAAGTTGCGCTGATTGAAGCGGGACGATGGCTGCCCACCGGGTCGGCAGGGCCGGGATAAATTGAAAGATAATTCCACTCGTCGGCATCGGCACTAAGAATTTGGGTTGTCCCGACCATCGCGCGGGCATTATTGGGGATAGTTTGCCCCTCGAATTTAATATTATGGGCTGGTAGGTTAATGGTCTCGCCAGAATTCAAAATATCGCTATGTCTAACCAGCGCGCGTTCTCCTGGTCGGGTATCCAGTAGGCGAAAGGGTGTGGCTAGAGGGTAATAAGCCAGAGGAACCCCAACCGAGGTTATGGGTGCTTTAAAGCTGGGTAAGCGCAAACTTATGGCGGAATAGGCGGGAGATTTTGAAGAGTTTGTGTTTAATAAATCTTCGGTTTCACTGAACAGGTCGGAAGGAGCGTGTCCATTCTCGGTGTTTTCGGCCTCGGTTTCGGGAGCTTTCTTTTTTCCAGGGCTGTAGAAGCTAGACCCCATAGTTTGCATCATATAGTCGTCCAGGATTTGCCCTGGCGAACCTTGACTAACAACCCGCCCTTTGGAGAGGTAAATTACTTCGTCACAATAATTAACCACATCGCCCACCGAGTGCGACACAAATAGCATCGAAACGCCCTGGTCTTTTAATTTGCCAAGTTCAGCCTGACACTTGCGTCCAAAAGCCGCATCGCCCACCGATAATACTTCGTCAATTATCATAATATCGGGGCTGACCGTGATTGCCACCGCAAAAGCCAGCCGCATATACATTCCGCTACTGTAGTTCTTAACCGGGGTATCAATAAATTTACCCAATTCACTGAAATCTACAATTTTGTCATAACGGGCATCCATTTCTTTTTTGCTGAAGCCATAAATTGCCCCGTTCAGGAAGATATTTTCACGGGCACTCAGGTCAGGATGGAAACCTGTGCCTAGTTCCAGCATCGCCGAAACGCGGCCCTTAACCTTCACTCGCCCGGTGGTAGGTTGGATTATCCCGGTAACAAGTTTTAATAGTGTGCTTTTGCCAGCGCCGTTCTGCCCGATAATGCCAATAGTTTTGCCGCGTTGCAGCTTGAAACTAACATCCTTCAGAGCCCAAAAGTCCTCATAATTCGCTTTGTCTTTGCGGAGGGTTTTAACAAAAAAGCCCTGTAAGGTAGAGGCTCCCTCGTGATGGAGGCGATAATATTTGGAAACATTATCAACCTCAATGGCGTAATCTATAGATTCTTCGGTAAAGGTAGGATTAGAAGCAAGATTGGGGCTAATTTCGGTGGTTTCAGCTATTTTAATCAGGCTGGAATTGGTTGTTTCTAAAATATTTTTTTGCATTTCATTAAATAAAAAAATTTGACCAGTATGACACCTAGTGAGTTACAACTCCTACCACTAGGTGAAAGTTGCAAGGTTATTGCCAAATCGGCTCGGCAATTTATTAATAGAGCTTCGCTTCATCTGTGAATTATATCACGCCCCCCCCACCTCGGCAAACTTTTAATAACTTTTCAGGATTTGCCAAACAAAAAAGACAACCCGCAGGTCGTCTTCCAAATTAACCTTTGAATTTCAACGGTTCCGCACTTTTGTCACCCTGAGCTTGCGAAGGATCTTGTTGAAAATAAGTAGACTCTTCACTTCGTTCAGAGTGACAAGCTCTTTAAATGGTTACTTTAATTTCTTTGTATTCTCTGTGGTGAGAAAAATTTCCTCTACGCGGTAGTAGCCCACTTGCCGCCTGTTACCCAGACCTTTTCGCCATCAAATAGCTCTTTTTCGGGATTCCAGGGGAAATAAATTATTACCTGAAAATTAACCAGTTCTCCGTTAGGCTCCATTCCGGCCCACTTGCCCTGGTGCGTCCCAGTGACGTTGGCAACCTCAAAAACACCTTGTGGCCCCACCACTACCTCAGTCATTTTGAAGTCAATATCGGGGAAAGCTCCCAGAAAGGTAGTGTAAAAGTTACGGGCCCCGGCATGTCCTTCCCAACGCTGGTCGGTGCCAATTATTTCGTAGACGCATTCTTCGGTCAGGGTATCAATCAAGCCCTGTAAATCGCGTTTGTCTTCGGCAATCGAATGTTTTATCCACAGGCGGCGGATTTTCTCGTAAAGTTCGGGGGTTACGCGCCAGCCCAGCCGTTCCTGGATAGTGCTATCAACTTTGGCAACACTCATGTTTCGCTCCTTTCGGTAATAAGTAGTAATCAGTTGTCAGTAATCAATATTACTTAACCTAATTTTGCTATGTATACTCATCTTCTACTAAATGCGGTCACTTTTTTTCAGGTTACAATTCCTACAAAGAAGTTGTACATTATTCACAGTGTTAGCTCCGCCTTTACTAAAGGGTATAATATGGTCATATTCTAAATAAGTATTTGCTCCGCATTCTACACATTTGCCCCCATCTCTGTACCATACTGCACTCCTTACTTCTTGAGGGATCCTTCTGGACACAAGAGAGTCCGTTTGTTCCATCACTAAGTGACGTTTTTCAATTTTTATTAATGTACTGATAAGGGCTTCTGTAAGTAAAGCATCATGCACATCATAACGTCCATTCCCTGTTTTTTTTGTTAGTTCTAAATAAATTGAGTTTGGGTATTGGTCAATTCTTAAAATATTTTTCCAAAAAATTTCTGTTCCGCCAGCTTGTGCTATGAATAACAACTTTTTATTGGTAGCAATAAGTCTACCCGGTATCAGCGTCTCAGATTTATTTGCAATTTTATGATAGGTGGTTGGACATTCTAAATAACACAGCTCACCAGCCTCTAATAAAGTACCGTAGCTGGGTTGTATTGTTGGAATATTACCTTTACGGATATTTGAAAGGTATTTGAGATAATTAAGTCGTTCAAATAAGGGTCTTGCTTGAGATTCGGGGATGGAAAGTAATTGGCATAGGCGGTAAATTTCTTGTTCTTCATTTTCATTGATTTCGCCATCAGCGGAAGCAAAAGTAAGAGTTCTTTCAAGAAAATGCGTTGCATCTCCACGTATAAATGCCATTGCTTCATTCAAGTCAAGACCTTCATACGCAGCACCTGAAACAAGTTGTGACCACTCTTCAGAAGTTAATATTCCATCATTACAAAAGCCCAAAAAGGCTTGACGAAAACGGGTGAGTGCTTGCCTCACCTGCTCTTCACACTTTCCACAACGACTTGTTTGTTTATTAAAGCTCAGAGCATTTAACATTCCTATTTCTGTACGGCATCGCACACAAATTGCCATAATTGCTCCTTTCGGATGTAATCATAACCGATGTAAGGACTATGCTAAGATTGCTAAATTTTTGCTTAGCGGGCCAATAAAACGCGGGCGGGTGCGCCATCCGCATCCTGAATTTTCAGTGGTAAGGCCATCAAGGTATATTCTCCCGGCTCTATCTGCCTCAAATCCAGTCCCTCAACCACCACCACCTGTTGCGAGAGTAAAATATGATGGGTTTGGTAAACTCCGGGTTTAAATCGTTCGATACTCAGGTAATCTATCCCTACCAGCTTCACTCCCCGCTCTACCAACCATTCCGCCCCGTCTGGCGCAAGGGCGGAATAATTTTCGTGAAAAACTTCAGGGTTGGCCCACAAATTGGAGTTATTGGTTTTGAACAAAACGCGCTCGACCTTTTCTGGCAACCCAGCCTGTTCCAGGTGGGCGGCCTGAATATGCTCACCCGGTTTCAGGTCAAATTCCAGTACGTAAGCTGTGCCAACCAGGGCCTCTAACGGAAATTTATCAACGCCATTAGCCCCCTCAATAAAGTGGCGAGGTGCATCCATATGCGTGCCAGTGTGTGCGCCGAAGTGTAAAAGGCTGACGTTAGCTTCTGCCCCTTCTGCCAGGGTCGAAAGTTGGCGGAATTCGGGAGCAGGGTCACCCGGCCAAACTGCCAACCGCGAGTTCAAGATTACGCTTACATCATAAATTTCCCGGAAATCCATTTTATTTTCTCCAGTAAGCCGAACGCCACTTGCGATTTTTGCTCAAACTTGTGCGCCCGGAGCGAATGAGCCACCAGGGAACGAGGAATATGATTACGCCAAAAAGTACCGGGAAAATCGAAACATCGAAAATAGCCGGGTCGTTTAGCCAGCCAAAAACATCATTAAATAATAACGATCCTACCAACCCTCCCACGAGGCCAATAACCGCCGCCGCGATCCTTTGTGGGGTGAAAATCCAGATTTTGCGACGGGCTAAAAGCTCGGCAGCACCCCCGCCAATCAAACCTAATACGAAGAATATTAGAAAATCCAAACCATCTTTCAGGTCTTGCATGCGTCCCTAGCTCCTAATCAAGTAACGAGTAACGAGTGCCGAGTAACGAGTAAAAAGTTGTTAGTTAATAGTTGTTGGTTAATTTTATACTTGGCACTTTTTCCGACAACCGACAACTGACTACCGACTTTTTATCCTTCTACCAATCAGGGTGGAGGGTAAAAGCTGGCTGATATTCGCCCACTATCATGTTCCGTTTGTTGGTTAGCGGTTTCACCTGCAAGGCGGCGAAGCGTTCGATCATTTCGGCTGGAACCAGTTGGGCTTGTCGTAAGATTTCAGCCATAATCGGGCTAAAGGCGCGGCTTGCCCCGTCCTCAATCTTAAAAGCCAGCCCCAGACCCTTTTCCGGGAAACCCGCGCACCATACTCCCTCCGCTCCTACTTTACTGAAGATTTTACTCTCCTGCAAGCTGTTCATCAAATCGGTATCTTCCCGGCCTGTCCCGGCGACCATAAAAGGATACTGGTTCATGGCGGCGGTGATACGGCGGACGGCGGTGGCTCTGGTGGGATTTCCGGCATCATCCCAATAGCCAGGGTCAGCCAGACGGGCAAAAGCGATAGCCATACGGGCGGTGCTAACCCCAAAACAGACCACCGAGCAGCCGTCTGTCCCCAATTGAATCTGGCTGGCGGGCAGATCGCAGAACTCACTGACTACTTGCAAAAGAGCCTGTTGCAAGGGGTGGTCGGGGCGGGCGTAGTCGAACAAAGGCCAGCCCATCTTTTTGCAAACCATTAGCATCCCGGTGTGTTTACCGCTACAGTTGTTATAAATCGGGGCGGGGGCAATTCCCTCTTTTACCAAACTATCGTGGGCAGGTGGATAAATCGGATAATCCGGGCCGCAGAGCAAGTTCTCCAGCTCAAGGCCAGCCTTTGCCAGCATCCCCCGCACGGTTTCAACATGTTCAGGTTCGCCGTTATGAGAGGCACAGGCCAGAGCCAATTCTTTTTCGGTCAAGCCAAATTGGTCAGCCGCCCCACTTTCGACCAGGGGTATCGCTTGCATCGGTTTGGCGGAGGAGCGGAAAAAGCTAATCGGGTCATTCTCTAACGGCCCACTACTTAAAATTACTTCTCCACTGGCGGTGGCAAGGACGATAAAACCCTCGTGGCGACTTTCGCTAATTCCGCCCCGCATCACGTTGACTAATAAACTCATTTAAGGTTTCCTTAAAGGTTGTTGGTTGTTAGTTGTTGGTAAAAAGTGCCAAGTCAAAGGTTAGAGGGCGCAAACCAAAATAAAGAACAAAAAAGCAAGAATTAGTAGGAGCAGGCTCTATCCTGCGATAATTATCGGATGGCGGAGCATCTTCCTACATTTATTCTCCTGATTTTATGCCTTTGACCAAAAACCAAGAACCCACAACTAAGAACTAAACCAGCCGGGGTAACACTCGTTTGATAAGAGCGGCTAACCGAGGGCCCGCTTCCCGCCCCACCGCCAGCACTTCCTCATGATTGGCTTCCGAGTCGCCCTCCCCGGTGGCGGTATTGGTGATGGTGCTGATGCCTAACACCTTCATGCCACTATGGGCCGCCACAATCGTTTCGGGCGCAGTGGACATCCCTACCGCATCGCCCTGGATTTTCAAAAAGCGTAACTCGGCCTGACTCTCGAAGTTTGGTCCGGCCACCATTACATAAACCCCGCGATGGAAGTTGATGCCTACATTTCGGGCTTCTTCCTCGCAAATATCCAGAAATTCGGGCGGGTAAACTTTGCTGACTGCTGGGAAGCGCGGGCCAAGTCGCTCATCATTCGGGCCATAGAGAGGGTTAAACCCCGCCAGACCGGGCATAAAAATATGGTCACGAAGGCCCATCAGGTCGCCAGGGCGATAATTTTTGTTCATACCGCCCGCCGCGTTGGTCAGAATCAGGATTTCAACCCCTAACGCTTTCAGCACTCGCACTGGGAAAGTAATGGTCGCCATGTCGTGGCCTTCGTAAAAATGCAAACGACCCTGCATCGCAATCAGGGGAAAATCTCCCAACTTCCCCGCGACCAGCCGTCCAGCGTGACCCTGCACGGTGGACTTCGCAAAGTGGGGAATCTCGGCATAGGGAATACTGACACTATCCTGTATTTCATCCGCCAAATCCCCCAGGCCACTACCCAGGACAATCGCTATTCTGGCAGTGCGCCCGCCCAACTTCCCAGTTACAAAGCTGGCGGCTTCCTGTATTTTGTCGTAAAGATTTCCCAAAATCTCTCCAATTGGTTGTCGGTGGTCAGTTGTCGGTTTTTAGTCAAAAGTCGAAGCTCGCAAGTTAGTAGATTTCATGTTTTGACTTTGGACTTTCGACCTTTGACTCGTTATTTTTCCCGTTACATTCTTCTGAGTAAATCGTTCTTTTTGGACTGGAACTCGGACTCGGTGATGGCCCCCTCATCCCGCAATTTGGCGAGTTGGGCAATCAGAGCCGGGATTTCGGCGCGGGTTGGGCCACCTTGAGATTGAGCCTGGGACGGTTGGTAGCCACCCGCATCCCGGTATTCGGGTTGGGGCTGTCTGCCGCCACCGGGGTAAGGCATGGGGGGTTCTTCGCGATAGGTAGCCTGGGCGGGGCGAGGCGCAGGATTAACTCGCACATCCGGGGCGGGTTGGCGGTATTGCTGGCTACCCTGTTGCTGCTGGGCGCGCGCGACCTCTGAAGCATCGCCATAGAAGCCGTTCTTAGCATCCAGCATGGCCCGTTTGAATTCATTCGGGTTTCCCAGGTAATTAAAGGTATTTGCTCCGCTCTCGTTGCCCGTCACAATCCGAATCGTTCCATAGCCTAACATTCGACCAAAAGCAGTCTGGCGCATCTCCACGTCGTTAACTTTTTCCAGGCTACTATCGTCCAGCTCTTTGTTGACGACTCCCTGTAACTTTATCACCCGTTCGTTGGTGATAATAAATTCGTCGTTTGTCCAGACCAGATAGTCCCAGAACATCCGCACAAAAGAAATCAGGGCCACAATCGAAAGAGCGATAACAATAATGATTTTAGCGGTATTTTGCCATGCATCTGGTGAATTTTGACTGGTTGGGGTATTCCATTGTAGCCCGATAAAAAAGGCTGCAATCAGGGCTATCAAAAACAACCCAAACCACTTGATGGCGGCCTGTATTAGCACAATCGCGTGCTGATGCCCAACGTAGATTATCTTTTCGCCACGCCCTAGCTTATCATCAATATATGCCATTGCCTGAGCCTTTCAAACCAAATAAATATCAAATTAAATATTAATTAGATATTATGGATATACTGCGCCGATTTCAGTTCACGCTCTAACAAATAGTTTCTATAACTACTCATCACTACTTCCATTTCGCTCCGCAGTTCCGGCTTTAGCTGCAAGCGCGGGCCACTAGCGAAGGGGTTACGCTGTAGATAGCGTAAGATTTTCAGGGCATCCACGCTCAAAACAGGACTGCGCCGCTCAGTATTACCACAATCGGGACAGAGTGCGCCGCCTAACTCCGGGCTAAAATAGTTGCGGACAGGTTTAAGCTCGTTATTACAGCGTACACACTGGTTTAATTGCGGGCGATATCCCACATAATCCAGTAGATGCAATTCGTAGGCCCGCAAGGTGGTTTGAGGGTCATGACCTTCGTTCAGGGCGGTTAGCGCATCCACCAACAGAATATAAGCATTATCGTTAGGGTCTTCTTCCTCGGTTAGTTTGTCGATCATCTCTACGATGATAAAGGCGTAGTTGATGCGATCAATATCGTTACGTAAATTGGGAAAAGCATTAATCGTTTCAGTCTGGGTAATGATATCCAGATTACGTCCAGCAGCAATCAGTAGCCGCGATTGGGTAAAAAGCTCCACATGCCCACCCATGCGGCTGGTAGTGCGGCGTACTCCTTTGGCAATCGCCCGAATTTTGCCACGAGTCGGGGTGTACAGGCTCAGGATTTTATCAGCCTCGCCCGTATTTATCCGGCGAATTACCACCGCCTCGGTTCGGTATAATTTTTCGTTCTCACGCTGAGCGTGGTTTACTTCGTTGGTCATTTTTTTTGCTTCAGGTTTCCCGGTAAAAGTTATTAAGTGTTTCTTGTAAAGACTTCCGCTTTATATAATTTTTCCAAGTCAAAATCTAGTTAAATTTTGAAAAACAGGTTCAAAAACGAAAGCCATATATATATCGAAATTATATCACAGTTGGTGCTTGTAGGGACAAATTAGGGGATGGGGGTTAGGGGTCGGGGATTGGGGAAATTCGTAGGGGCGACCTGCTGGTCGCCCTTTTTTGTTACCCCTCAATCTGCTTGTAATTCCCAAAATCAGCCTTGATTCCCAGGCGGGTTACCACTTCCTGTGGATTGAAGTTTTCGCGGGCGTAGGCTTCACTGACTTTGGCTTTGGCGTTCTCGACTGAGGTTTGGCTGTCCCACTCCACCACCGTCACCAGATTGAAAACTCCAGGGTCAGATGATTGTTCCATTAGGAGATCCTGAACAAAACCCGGCATAGTGCGGAGAATTTCGTGAACGCGCCGAACATTGTTAACGAACTCCTCACGGGCTGTAGCAGGCACATTGAACTTGTCAACGCGATAAACATGCTTGGATTCGGTGGAAATCATTTATATACTCCTATATTTTATGGTGTCGCCCTAATAAAATTGTTGTGTTTTACAAATAATACAGTTGAGACTAGAGGTATTTTTAACCATCCCCCAACCCCTAATCCCCGTCCCCTATTCAAAGACCTTTTCGCCCCGAGTGAGGCGCAGGGCAATTTGATAGGTTTGATTAGCACTGCGGGCGGTGGGGCAATGGGCTGCCAGATAACGCACCGCCGCAATTAACACATGGTTGGCGGCAAGCTCGGTAGCAGGGTTTTGTTTCAGCAAATCATACTGCCGGAAACAGGCTTCCAACGATTGCAAAGGGTGGAAACCCGCATCCTCCCGCAGCAAAGCCTTGCCCAATGTTGCCCGAAGTTTGGTGGAGTCGCCGCCCGTTGCGAGATACACCGCTACTAAATTAGCCGCTTCATTGACAGGCTGTTGCTGATTTAGCATCAACAGCAAATCCTCCAGCAACTTGTCAGGGTTGGCAGAAGCAATTTCTTCGGTTTTAGGTAAAGGTAGGCGAGTGGGTGGGGTATTTAGGAAGCGGTCACGGTAAATACTCATGGCCCCATCCAGTACACCGCGTAACAGTTCCAGCGAAGGCGCGCGCCGCATTCCCTGATGAACGGCGTTAGCGTAGGTAAAAGTGTGGTGGACGGTGTTCCAGTCGCCATATTCGTTGGTGATGCCAAAATGAGCTACCCGCCGCGCCGCCGTATAGGCCACTACCCCAGCCAGTTGCTCCGGGGTTGCGCCCTGCCGCAAAGCATTTACGAGGGTGGCGAGGCTGAAATGGGGTTCGTCACCTAGCAAAATATTCACTAGCCCGTCTTCCAGCGACCATTGCCAGTTTTTGCCTGCTCCTTCGGTCTGGGCGACGGCTAAACCCTCAAAAGTTTTTTCCAGCAACTCCACCAAATCAATCGGGTTGCGCCAGGAATTTGATTCCTCCATCCGCTCCGCCCCGGTGTAGACTGGCACAAGACTGGCAAGAACGGGCGCGACCAGCTCTGGCTGCCAACCTGCCCAATCCAGAGCTTCAAAGGCTTTGTTGGTAAAATCGAGAGGATGACCCGTATCTATATAGCGGTGGTCGGTGGCAGCGGCAAAGAACATATCGGCAATCTGGCGGTCAGAATAACCTGCCTGTACCGCAGTCACGATACAGCGTTCCGCCCCCTCGGTATCGCGCACCTCGATAAACTGCCGAAACCAGCTTTTAAGATGGGCTAAATCAGCCTCCGGGTTGGGCAAGGGAGCAACGGCATAACGGACGGGTTGCCCATCACAATCACGCGCCACCGCATTAAGCCCGACATACATTGCGCGGGGTTTATCCTCGCTGTCCAGATGGGGTAAAAGGTTCATCATAGCGGTTAGGATGGTTGCCCCGGTACTCCAACCATCGCGCCGATTGTTAGCGGCAAAGCGCAACCCAGTGTGGAAGGGGTCAAGGGCTGAATCCTGACTATCGCCAACTAAAGCCAGGGTTGCTTTAGCCACTACCAGCCGGATATTGCGCTCCAGACCATCGTTCAGCCGTTTGAGCTTGCGGGTCTGGGCCTCTCCCGGTGGAGTTAAATCCAGCCAGACCTGCCCATTTTCGATTTTTACCGGGAAGTTACGCACGTCGTCGGCCCACAGGTCGAAAGTTCCGCCGCTACTCAGGTCGAAGCGAGCATGATGCCAATGACAGGTCAAAATCCCTTCGCGCACCGAGCCTTTATCCAGTGGGAAGCCCATATGCGGGCAACGATTATCAACCGCGTAAATTTGCCCGTCAAATACGAATAAGGCGATTACCTGCCCTCCGGCATGTATAGTCTTGCGTCCGGCGGCAAATATCTCGGCAGCCTCGGCGACCATTACCCACTGCCCCGGCAGTTCTATACTAGATTTGTTTTCCTGCAATTGGGTCATAGCTCTCTCCTTTGTATCGGTTGTCAGTCGTCGGTTGTCGGAAAAATTTAACAAGGATAGACAGGATGAACAGGATATTTAGGGAATAAATGTAGGAGCGGGCTTTGTCCTGCGATTTCGGCGGCGAATATCGGTTGACGGGGCAACCTCCTACGAATTCCCTGATTTCCCCAACCCCCGACCCCCATCCCCTGTCCCCCTTTTTTATTCTAGCATCAAAAACCTTTATCATTCTGATAGTTTAGTACAGTTTATTACCTGTCTATTGGTACAGGTAAAAGTGGTATAATTACCCTAAATTTCCCAGGTAGAAGGAGAGATAATGCAAGAGATATTTCCTGGAACCGCCGCCCGTTTGGAGGAATGGAAGGCCGACCCCAATGTTTTAGGAGTATTGTTGGTGGGCTCGAAAAGCCACGAGCATGGCGACGAACTTTCGGATGACGATTTAGAAATATTGTTGACGGATGAAGCCTACGCCCGTATCGCCCCAAAGGACGTGCTTGATTTGCTTTTTGAGGGGGAGGCCCCCAACAAGAAATTGATTTATGATGGTGAATATCTGTCGCTGAGTGCGGTTGAGAAGCGGGTGGATTCGCCCCACGACCTATACCGCTGGCCCTACCAATCTACCCGAATCCTGTTTGACCGGGATGGGCGAACCTCGGCAGCAGTCAAGGCGGTGAGTGAGATGAGCGCGGAATTTCGCCGATTACGCCTAATTCATGCCACTATAGATGCTGGAGTAGCGGGCAGAAGGGGTCAAAAAACTCTCAAACGGGGTTTTGAAGGAGCTGGAAGGCTAGTTATTGCACGAGGGGCTAAAGCACTTTCTCGAATAGTATTTGCTCTGGAATGGCGGTGGGTTCCACTCGACCACTGGTTGGAGGCGGAACTGAAAACGCTAGAAGACCCCGCTCAGATTGGGCCACTCATAATTGAGGCGGTAGTAGAAACCCGACCTGAACTTTTGTTAGAAGGCTTGAAACGCCTGGAAGACCGATTATTTGAAGAAGGGGTACCCCGTCCTGCTGGTCGCGCTGACCTGTTTTATGAGGTGCTTCATCCTTCCAGAGCGGCAGAACGAGCTATTCATGGGTTATATTAAGTAGCGAGTGCCGCGTAACGAGTAACGAGTTAAAAGAACTTGCTGACGGCTGATAGCTGACAGCTTTCCTAAAGGAGAGTGGTATGATTTGTGTAGCAGTGACGTATATTATTAAAGAGGGCCATGATGACGAGGCTATAGGCTTATTTAAAACTATGACCGGGCATACCCGCACTGAGCCGGGAAACCTGATGTATCTGGCCCACCAGTCGCCCGCTGACCCCCGCCGCTTCTTTTTATATGAACAATACACCGACCAGTCGGGTCTGGACGCGCACCGGGCCGCCGATTATTTTCAACAATACGTGGTAGGTGGGCTATTTCTTATTCTGGAAAGCCGCGTGCCAGAAATCTATATTCCGCTTGAGTGAACGGTTGTCAGTTGTCGGAAAAAATAGCGAGTAACGAGTTAAAAGTCGAAAGTCAGGGGAGTTTGTAGGAGGCTGCTCCGTCAGCCGATAATCCCCTCAACCGATATTCGCCGCCGAAATCGCAGGACAGAGCCTGCTCCTACAAAAATAGTTTTTTATTTCGACTCGGCACTCGTTACTCGTTACTTTTCAAAGGAATGGACGTTATATGAGCAATACTATTTCAAGTCCAAGCGCGGTACGGGCCGCCGCCCTGATTAAAGCCCTTGGGGAAACCCGTACTGATATTTTGAGCGTATTATACGGTTTGACTGAACAGGATTTGACAAGGCCAACCGTTTGTCCGGGCTGGGCGGTGCGGGAGCAATTCGGTCATATTATTGATGCTACCGAAACGCTGGTTAGATGTCTGGAAGGAAAAGAGCCAGGAAAGTTCCAACCCGCTTTGATGGCTCCCGAAATGGCGACTAAGGCGGTGGTACGGGCACAGGGGTTTTCGATAGAGCAAATTAAGGCCGAATTTAACTGGGCGGCTAACAATTTGTTAAATTTGCTGGAAAGCCGTGACCCCGGCAAGTGGGATGAAGAAATTCCCCATCCATATCTGGGGAACTGTCCGGCGGTGATGTTTGCCGGGATTGCCCTGCTGGATTGGTTTATTCATCCCTGGGATATTCGGAGCGCGTTGGGCCAGAATCCTGAACCGCGCCCTGACCACGCCCTGCTGGTGGCTACCGGATTGGTGGGACTTTTACCGCGCCGCCTGAACCTTGCACAGGCGGAGGATTTGCAGGGGCGATTCCGTTATATCATCGCGAAAACCGACGACCCCACTCAGGTTCTAGCTCAAATGGACGTAGTGCTGGCCGACAGTAAAGCTACTATCAAGCGGGACATATCCCCCGAAATAATTGCCGACCTGATTTTCAGGGGAGCGGCGGGCGAAATGGCTCTGGCGATGCTGGGGCGAAAAAGCCCGCAAAAAATCATTCAACCAGCCCCCACTAACGCCGAATGGCTACCGCACTGGGGGAGTTTGTGGATTTCGTTATAGTTTTTGATAAAGTTTCCAAATGGTGGCTAAAGGAGTATATATAAATGTTAGATAAAACAAAACCTGTGTTGGTGTTTGGAGCCACTGGTTTGACGGGGATTCAGGTGGTAAAATCGTTACTGAGCAAAGGCTTTAAGGTGCGGGCGGTTGTGCGTGACCCCCAAAAGGGGCTGGCTGAGTTAGGGGCGGGGGTAGATATTCTAGCCCTGGATTTAAATGATACCGCCGCTCTGGGTAAAATACTGACCGGGATACCAGTGATAATCAGCGCGTTGGGCAGTCAAAATACCAAAGACCCCGACGAAAAAGAGCAGGTTGAGCATATTTTTGTGGTAAATCTGGCGGCGGCGGCACAGGAAGCGGGAACTGAGCATATTGTAATGTGTTCCTCAATCGGGACTGATAAACCTGAAAAATTTCCGTTTATTGAAGCGGTATTAAGGTTTAAAGCGAAGGGCGAAGCGGCTCTACAGAATAGTGGGCTAACTTATACAATCGTGCGCCCCGGCGGTCTAAACAATAACCCTGGTGGACAAGGGGTGTTACTGAAAGACAGCCTGGAGGTAGGCGGGATGATTTCGCGGGTGGATGTCGCTGAGGTGATGGTACAGGCAATTTTGCAGCCAGCCGCGCATAATCGGGTGGTGGAAATTATTAATCAGCCTGACGCGCCTACGGCTAATCGCCCCGATTTGTTTTGAGCGAAAGGTAGTATGGGTCTATGTTGCGAGGAAAGAAATCGGTCTGGTTTTTGGGTTTTATTCAGTTAATATTGCTCAGTTTGGTGTTGCTAGCCTGTGGCGACTCTACCCCCACCCCTCTTGCCCAACCCACCGCCATTCCCAAACCCACTACTATGCCTACTGCCGCCACCGCTAACCCGGTAACTATTAAATGGTCGTTCTGGGGCGATGTTGACGAGATAGCGATAAACAAAAAGTTGATTGACCAGTTTGAGCGGCTGAACCCCGGTATTAAGGTCAACCCCCTTTTTGATACCTGGGATAACTATTACAAACATCTGGACAAGGATTGGACGGGCGCGAATACGCCAGACGTGATGTTCCTGGAAAATATTGCGACCTATGCCAGTCAGGGTATTCTGGAAAACCTTGACCCTTATCTAGCCGAAGAAAAGAACTTTAAGATGGAGGATTTTTATCCCGGCCTCCTGAATCAGTCCCGCTACAAAGGGGCCTTGTATGGCTTGCCGCGAGACAACGATACCAAAGTAGTTTTTGTTAACCTGAAACTGTTACGGGAGGCTGGAATATCCGTCCCGAAGGCGGGCTGGACATGGCAGGATTTGCGGGATGCTGCCCTCAAGCTGACCAAAAAAGAGGCTGATGGCACAATTAGCCAGTACGGTTATGCTTTTGAGCCTAACGATTGGTGGCGGCTGTGGATTTTACAGAACGGCGGTGAGCTTTTCGATGCTAACACCCCGCCCGACCCGCCGACCCATTTGCTGATTAATACGCCTGAAGGGGCCTCGGCTATTCAGTTTTTTGCCGATTTGATAAATAGAGATAAGGTTTCGCCCGCCTACGATATGATGGACACCAGTGGCAAAATTTCCGATATGTTTAGCAACGGCAAGGTGGCGATGGCCTTTGGTAATCACGCCCTGGTGCCGCTCTTTAGCAAAAATAAAAAGCTGGAATGGGATGTTGTGCCGCTCCCGATGGGCAAAAAGCGGGTTAATGTTCTGGATGGGGCGGGCTATGTGATAAATCAAGTCTCCAAAAATAAAGCGGCGGCCTGGCAGTTTGTAAAATTCCTCAGTAGCGAGTTAGGCCAGGGCTTGTTTATGGAGAGCGGGGTAGTGGTTCCGGCTCGTCAGTCTATTCGGGAGGATAATATTTTTGTGCAGGGCAGCAAATATAACTGGCAGGTTTTTATTGCTGAAACCCAGGTAGGCGTGCCCACTCCCAACTTTCGTTCTTTTAACATCATTAGCCAGTTGGTGGATGAGTCGCTTGGGCCAGTCTGGAAGGGTCAGAAAAGTGCTGCCGAGGTTTTTCCAACCCTTCCCGCCAAAATAGACCTGGAACTTGCCAAGCTTAAACGTTAGGTCGGTCGTCAATTGTCGGGAAAATTAACAAGGATAGCCAGGATAAACAGGATATTTAGAGAATAAATGTAGGAGGCTGCTCCGTCAGCCGAAAAATTATCGCAGGACAGAGCCTGCTCCTACAACTCCCCTGACCTTCGACTTTAGACTTTTTCAGAGGCTACCCGCAGAATTGCTTCTAAGCTACGCTCAACATCGGTTTCAGTGGTCGCCCACGACGAGACGCTAATCCGCATGGCGGTGTGACCCTGCCAGACGGTTACGCCCGCCCAGCAAGTGCCCTCCGCCTGAATAGCCGTGATAATCCGGCGGGTCAGTTCGGCTTCACCAAATGATACTACCACCTGATTTAAGACTACCTCATTATGAACTTCATAACCAGCCTGTCGCAAACCCTCGGCAAAGCGGCTGGCGGCGCGGCAATTCTGTTCGATTAACTCCGCCAGCCCTTCTTTACCAAGCGAGCGCAAAGCCGCCCATACCTCTACCCCACGCGCGCGGCGGGAGAGTTCCGGGGTAAAGTTAGAGGGGTCGCGCCGTTCACCTTCCGGCAAGTAAGCGGCACTAATGGCAAGAGAAGCCCGCATTGCTGCCCGGTTTTTCACAAATGCCAGCCCGCTATCGTAGGGAACGTTTAGCCATTTGTGGGCATCGGTAGCCCAGGAGTCAGCCTCCGCCACTCCTGCGGTCAGGTGAGCAAGCTTTGGCGAGGCTGCCGCCCATAGCCCAAAAGCTCCATCCACATGCACCCAGGCCCCCGCCATATGCGCTTTGGCACAAATCTCGGCGATAGGGTCAAAGGCTCCGCTATTTACATTGCCCGCCTGAACGCAAATTATTGTTGGTCCGGAGATAGACGGGAGCAGTTCAGACCGCATCCGGCCCTGCTGGTCAACCGGGACTTTTACCACTCGTTCGCGGCCCAAGCCCAGCATCCCCAGTGACTTAAACAGGGACGGATGAGCCTCTTCGCCAACAATTACCGTGATAGACGGGGCTCCAAAAAGCCCAGCGGCTTCCACATTCCAACCAACCTGTTCGAGAACCACATGGCGGGCGGCGGCTAAAGCGGTAAAATTCGCCATTGTTGCGCCTGTCACGAAGCCCACGCCACATTCTTCGGGCAAGCCCAACAACTCAAGTAACCAACCCATCGCCACGTCTTCCAGGGCAGCGGTGGCTGGAAAAACATCATAAAAGGCCGTGTTTTGATCCCAGGCTCCCGCTAACCAATTTGCCGCCAGGGTTGCTGGTAAAGTTCCGCCCGTTACAAAACCAAAGAAGCGGGGTCCCGCCTGGGCAATTGTGGCGGGAGAGCCAATTTCATCGAGCAAGGCCAGCACTGCTGCCGGGTCGCTGGGTTTAAGCGGGAGCGGCTCGTAAAACTGGCTAAGTCGCTCAACCGCCGCCGGGGTTGGGATTACACTTCGCTCGTTTAATGTTTCCAGATAACGGGTAGCGCGGATGGCGGCATCTTGCAATAAATCTTTCATTTTTCTCCCGATAGCCAATTTCTCATTAGTTTGGCGGTACTATTAATTAGTACGCATAACCTATTGAGAACTAGCCAAAGCTTGAGTACAATTTAACTATAGTAAGATGTAGTCGTAATTATATT
>Ga0209512_1002317_pt1 | contig 20626 bp, 15 predicted proteins | sample frozenSSSSmetaG_FD_184142 | JGI IMG/M metagenome (GOLD analysis project Ga0209512, IMG submission 184142) | Glacier valley bacterial and archeal communities from Borup Fiord, Nunavut, Canada, to study Microbial Dark Matter (Phase II) -... | ecosystem: Environmental > Aquatic > Freshwater > Ice >... | reverse complement strand
ACCTGATCTCAATCCTATAGAGCACAAGTGGGCAGAGTCCAAACATATAAGACGCAAACTCGCTTGTACTATAGATGAGCTCTTTCAGTACTATCTGTCGTAATCTTTTATAACACTTTAGCTATAGAACTAGATTACGATGCTATTGAGGCTTATAAGGTTGCGATAGACAAACTTGTAAACGGTGAATTTAAAGCTAAGATGCGGGAATTCAAGGAAGATCATGAAAGACATATCGAAGATCTTGCTGCCATGTTGAGAAAGCATTTTGAAGAAGTGCCAACAGGTCCTGATGGAAAACAGTGGTTGACAAAGGGGAAAGTTTTTTTAGCATCAGCAGTTGGTGATAAAGCTATTTTGATGGCTATGAATGATAATGAAACTGATACAAATACTGCTTACACCAGAACTTTTGAGCGCGATGATATATGGGAAGATGCAAAGGAAGCTATAAGAAAAGGTAAGGAAGACGAAAAGCGTCACAAAGAGACTATAGAAAAACTGATTTCATCAATTTAAAAATAAAAATATTTAATAGCTGACAGCGAAAAACTAACTGATGTAAAACTATATGAACTTGCCATTGAGAGAAATAAGAATATTGAAGAAAGAAGGGAAGATATAAATAAATATTATACTTCCCTTTTTACTGCAATTGTATCAATTATGCCGTTTATCAATAAGATTCCTTTAAAGGAATCTGGAATTGATAAATTATTCAAATTTGATCTCGTAAATGCGCTTCTTGGATTTCTAGCAGTGATTGCCTTAAGCCTTTCACTTAGCTGGATACTCACTTTGAAAAGAATATGTTACAACCTGGAAGCTATAGATGAATTTTTAATCGCAACTGAAGATAGGCATGGTAAGAAATTTATTGGATTTCTATATGATTATTTAAATAAAGTTAATGCACCCGGAAGAGTTACAAAAAATCAAATGACGGTGCCTTATGTGTTTATTAGTATCTTTTCATTAGTACTAATTTATTCAGTAAGTAATCTACTTGCAGCTTGGTAAAATATTAGTTTTTAAAAAAATATATCATCAGTTTTTAAGCCTTCTGATTAATAAAGCTTGCAAACAGGTCAGTATAAAATTAGTATCAGGTAGACTATATTGGTTCTAAAAAGGCATAACTCATATCTAGATTTAATTTTACATTCTGTAAATTTTTAGCGAAAAACCCTCAATGACGTTATTGTTAACATTTATAATCCTATTTCTACTTGCAATCTCTGCACTTCTCGCATCAATTGAGACTGCAATTACTGCTTCATCTCCAGGTAAATTACATAAGCTTAAAAGTGAAGGGGATAAAAATGCAAAGCTTGTACTCAATATATTAAAGAAAAAAGAGAAAGTCATCAGCACAATGCTGATTGGCAATAGTTTGATTAATACAGTATGTACGACACTTGCTACCGCCGTTTTTATAGATATCTTAGGTGATCATCATCTTGGGACCATAGTATCTTCAGCGGTTATGGCTTTCATGATCATAGTATTTGCTGAAGTCATCCCCAAAGCTATTGCTGTAGCAAAAGCTGAATCCATTACTCTTTTTACAGTGCACGCCATCATTGTTTTCTTGAAAGTTTTAAACCCAGTGAATGTAATGCTTGATTATGCAGTAAAAATATTCTGCTTTATATTTAGGATTAACTTGAAGCAAGAAATATCAGGGGCCGAAGAAGTGCGTGGAGTTATCGAGCACCAGCATCAAGAAGGTAATGTTTATAAATCAGACCGTGATATGTTAGGCGGAATTCTTGATATTAGAGATATGACGGTTTCTGAAATAATGGTTCACAGAAGTGGAATGACTGCAATAAATATTGACGAGAAAAATGAGGAAATAATACGTTTTTCATTAAATAGCGTTCATACAAGAATTCCGTTATGGAAGGAAAATAAAGATAATATAGTTGGGGTTTTGCATATTAAAGACCTGTTAAAAGCGCTTTATGAATGTGGAAATGATTCGCAAAAAATTGATTTAAATTCAATAATTACTCCACCGTGGTTTATTCCCGATAACGCACTTGTAGTCCAACAACTTAACGCTTTTAGAGAAAGAAAATCTCATTTTGCCTGCGTCGTAAATGAATATGGGGACTTGCAAGGAACAATAACTCTAGAAGACATTTTAGAGGAAATAGTTGGTCAAATTGATGATGAGCATGATAATCCGGCTGCCACAATTGTAAAAAAAAGTTCTTCAGAATTTATAATAAATGGTCAAATATCTATAAGAGATCTCAATAGAGAGTTAAATTGGAACTTATCAGATGAGTTTGCTAATACTCTTGCAGGTCTGATTATTCATGAAATTGAGCGTATCCCTAATCAAGGTGAGACTATAGAATTATTTAATCTGAAATTTATTATAATAAAGAAAATCGCTAATAGGATTGAGACGATCAAAGCTACTATCCTACATCCGCAAGAAGCAGCAAGTGATCAGTAAAATCGGCAATTTATCGCTGTTGCTTGAAATGTCTATAATGGCGATAGTCATTATTAGACCGAACCTTTCCATCTCAAAAAAAATGTTTTTTGCTGCCTGTGGTTTTAGCATTGCATCATTTTTGGTGCTTGTTTTAGGTTTTGTGACTTCTGATTTTTCCATTCAGAATGTTTTTTTCAACTCAAGTACATTAAAGCCACTTATATTCAAGATTTCTGCTGCCTGGGCAAGTCATGAAGGATCGATGTTATTTTGGTTGAGCTTGCTCAGTCTTCTATGTATAAGTTACGTCTTTATAATTTCTACGCCCCAGATAGCAAAGATACAATTAAGAGTTCTGGCTTTGGTAGTATTTTTATTTTCAAGCTTTGTATATTTTACTTCAAATCCATTTTTGGCGCTTTCGTTTAAGCCCTCAGAAGGTCTCGGATTAAATCCTGCGTTGCAAGACATGGCTCTTGCAATCCACCCACCAATTCTATATCTAGGGTATGTTAGCTACGTTGTTTTATTTACAAATGCGATTATCATTCTTCTTAAAAGTAACGATGAGATTTTAAAATTAGAGCTGCTAAGAACCTCAAAATTTTTCTCTAGTTTTGGTTTGCTGACACTTACTTTAGGAATAGGGCTTGGCGCCTGGTGGGCTTATAGGGAGCTTGGCTGGGGCGGGTATTGGTATTTTGATCCAGTTGAAAATATATCCTTGATGCCTTGGCTTACCGGAATTGCGCTCCATCATTCATTGCTACTAAGTCTTAATCATAACAAGGCTTTGAACTGGACTTTGAGTCTTTCAGTAATTTCATTTTTGCTTACTATTTTGGGAACCTTTTTGGTGCGATCAGGGCTTCTTACCTCGATTCATAGCTTTAACTCTTCGGAAGGCAGAGCTATATACTTATTTGTAATATTTTTAATGATAGCATTGCCAAGTACTGGCTTAATGCTGGTTAAATATAGAATACAAGAGACTACACGTTCAAGTTTCAGTATTAAGGGTATTATAGTAGGCAATATATTATGGACGTTTAGCATAGTAGTAATACTTGCTGCAACATTGTACCCTATTATATATTCATATTTATTTGATGAATCTATTTCACTTGATTTAAAATTTTTTGTGTCAGCTTTTCTGCCTCTTATTATCTTGATTTTATTTACAGCCGGTAGTTTCTCAAATCAAAATTTCAGTAATAATACATTAGTTATATTAGCAATATCATTAGTCTTGACCATAATAAGTACCAAATTAATTAGACATAATTACATTTCAGCATTTGCGTTTTTAGGAGCAATATATTTAATCATCCAAACTATCAGTCTATTTATCGTTAAAAGTAATTTCTTCCGCCAGAAACTTTCTCTTTCATTTAGCTCGATGATTTTAGGGCATTTAGGGTTTGGTATGCTTGCTTTAAGCATTACTTTAAATTGTTTATTGCAAAAAGAGTTTGAATTTACAGGGCCGGTAGATACTAGTAAAATTTACGACCGATTTGAAATAGGCTTAAAAAGCATAAGACTTGCTGACGGCCCTAATTATTACAGGCAAATTACTGAGTTCTGGATAACTGATAACGATAAAAAATTAACCATATTAAAACCTGAAAACCGATATTATAAAATTGAAAAAACTTTGTCTCAAGAAAGTGATATTTTTTCTTATCTAACTCATGATCTTTACGCTGTTATGAACCGTATTGACGACAACATCGTGCACGCTCGAATATATTACCGACCATTTATCAGCTTCATTTGGCTTTCAATATGTGTAATGGTAACAAGCTTTGGGTTAAGCTTGTTATGCGCTTTGAACAGGTCTAGAAAATTCAAAAATACAGTCTTTTAAGCGTAAACAGTTGTCTAATTTTGAACTATCTAAATTTTAAATTAGGTACGTTGAAATAATAGACAAGCATTCTTGTGATAAACGCGCCGCTTGCAACAACGATTACTGCATATTTAATATTTTCAGCATCAGGGTTATAGGCATTGAAATCCAAGAATACACTAAAGATTAACCCCCAAAGTACTGAGATTTCAGCATTAATACCGTTATCACTCAAGCAGGTAACATGACGTTCCTTTCTGATAAGGTCTCTTAATATTCCACCACCATTAGATGTTAAGAAAGCAAAAAATGGCCCCCACAACAATACAGGTTGAATCTTAGCCATAATAACGATTGTAACACCGGTTACTATAAAAGCAGCTTGTCCAAGCGCGTCGCAGGTAACAAGTAGATTATCCCAAATTCTTTGTACTAAAACATCTTCCTGTGCAGCGCTATTATAATAGTTAAGTAGCCTAACCGTAGCAAAACCTACCAGTACTATGATCATGATATAATACATATATGAAGGGTTGAGTATGAAACTTACTGCATCACGGTTTATCATTACATCGCGCATAATCCCCCCGCCAACTGATGGCAGCATCGCTAAAATAAAAGTTCCAAATAAAGTAGTATTTTCCCGTGCAGCTATTGCAATGCCTGAAACGGCAAATGCAAGTGTCCCAATTACTCCAATTATGTAAAACCATTTAGAATTAATCGTTTGCAGAAGTAGCACAGGATATACATAAGCTTTTAGGATAGTTTTATATTCTTTGCTTCCGACAAATTTTTTGATCTCTTGATTGAAGTGATCAACAAGATCTAAGGGAACGGTTTTTTTACTGAAAATAAAATGTATTGGCGTTTTTACATTAAGTGGCACTTCAACTACTTTACTTTCAACTGATTTATCAATGATTATTGATGCTCCCACAACTTTATCAGCCATAAAGCCGTCAATTTCACCTCGCATTAATGCCTCTAAAGAAAAGGTATCATTACTGTATTTTAGAATAATATCTTTGTTTGAAGGATCCTGAATGAAGTCGTTAATTAAAGGATCACCATACCTAAAACCACTCATGACTCCTAGCCGGAAATTCTGCAAGCGAATTTGGGCTAAATATTCTGTGACATTTCTAAAATTTAAGTTTTTAGTAGAGTTCATATTAACGAATAAGGAATTTTCCTCTGACCTATAAGGAAGTGAGAAATATGCATATTGTGATCTTTCAGGCGAGTAAGTAGCCCCTGATGCCACATCACGGACACCATCCTGCAGATCTATCTGATGTTGTTTCCAGTCCACAGTATCAAGTTTTATTTCAATTCCTAAGCGGGCAGCAAGAGCTCGTCCAAGCTCAACATCCATTCCAGTAAGTTTGTAACCTTCACTAGTGATTTGAGTGAATTGGTAAGGTTGCCATAGATACCAACCCCCTATCAAGATTTGCTTGTCAGGAATATCTAAACATTGATCGGCAGCTATTTTCTGGTTATCTGTAATTGATATATTATCGTTGGAATTAGTTGCCGCGGCAAAACACGTAAAATTCTTCAATAATATGACGAATAATATGACTTTAGAAATTTTCATTAAGCTTTGGTCTTTTTTTAATTGAGTAATATATTTTAGACTATTGAATTTAGCACTGGCAGACAAATATTTTTCACAATTTTTTTGCAGCTATTGTGCCGTCAAAGAATCTTATGCTAAATTTGTCATCTGCTTTAACATCTTTGCATGAGGCGAGTACATTTCCATCATCATTTGAAATTATTGCAAATCCTCTTTTTAAAATATTCTTGTAGTTTAAACTAGATAGACTTACACTATTTAAACTTAATTTGTGATGAATATTTTCTAGTATTTTATTTATTGACCTGTGCAAGTCAAGAGTGTGATGGGACAATTCGAGTTTTTTGTAGCTCAAGATCTTATTAGGTATGAGTCTTTCCAAAAAAAATTGAGATAAAATTATGGTTTTAGTTTTAATGTGATTTGGAAGTGACTCAAGCAGTTTGAAATTTAGCTCATCAAGCCTTTGTTCAACAGAATTAATATAACTCAATTGATATTTTAGTATTGTATTGAAATTAGTAATAGTCTGATTTTTATAATCGACTAAGCCGTTGATCCGGTTTAATAATTTACTATAATACAAGCTTAAAGTATATTTAAGATCAGCAGCTACTGGAACTGCAAATTCAGCTGCTGCGGTAGGAGTCGGAGCCCTTACATCTGCTACAAGATCTATTAAAGTGTAGTCAGTTTCATGTCCTACAGCTGAGATAATAGGAATATTTGAGTTATATACGCTACGGACGACAATTTCCTCATTAAACGACCATAGATCTTCAATTGAGCCTCCACCTCTTGCAACTATTATGACGTCAGGGCGTTGCTCTTTGTCCATTTCATTGAATCCATCAATGGCGCTCGCGACTTCACGTGCTGCAGTTTCACCTTGAACAGTAACTGGCCACACTATTATATGAGTTGGGGACCTGTTTGTTATACGATGAATAATATCTTGAATAACTGCACCGGTGATTGAAGTTACAATACCAATGCGAGTAGGCATGAAAGGTAGCAATTTTTTACGGGATTGATCAAATAATCCTTCTTTCTCAAGCTTAGCTTTGCGCTCTTTAAGTATCTGCATCATGGCGCCGATACCAGCAGGCTCGAGTCTATCTACTGAAAGCTGATAGCGAGATTGTCCGCCATAAGAAGTGATCTTACCGGACGCAATAACTTCCATACCATCACTTAACGGGAAAGGAATTTTGGAAAATACCGGCCGCCAGCAAGTACAGGCAAGAATGCTTAAATTATCCTTTAGATTAAAATATGCGTGGCCCGACGATGCAATTTTGAGCCCTGAAATTTCTCCCTTGACCTTAATATATCCAAGATTTTGCTCTAAAATCTCTTTGATCTTGTGCGAAAGTTCACTTACCGAAAATTCTCTAGGTACAGCAGTGTTGATAAAACTATTCTCGAGCATTCAATTATTATTTTAAAAGAGTTAAGTTTAGTATATTTTAAAAAGTTATACAAAAATTTATCAAACACAACCTTAAAATTTTAGCAAGTCTTTTACGTAGAACTTATGATACAAGCAAAATTTTTAGATTATTTTAGGTCGCTTAAAGCAGGTTTACGTCATTGTAGCAAATTACTATCCAGTATATTAGTTATAATTTATGTTTCCAATGCTAATGCTACTCTTAAAATCCCTTCAACAACCGGTGAGACATTTATTTCAGCAGACCACGTAGAATATATTGAGTCTAAAAATTATGTTCATGCTAGAGGTAACATTAAAATCACTGTAGATAATTATCAGATCACTTCAAATGACGTTGTATACGATCTTGATAAAGATTTATTATGGGCCAAAGGCGAAGTCAAGATCACTCAAGGGAAAGATAAAGTGCTTTTTGGGGATTCAATCATTTTTAGAGATAAGCTTAAATCTGGAATTATTTCAGATTTTGTATTGAAGTTTAAAAATAATAATTCAATAGTTGCTTCAAAACTTGCTGAGCGTATAAATAGCGAGCAAATTTACTTATATAAAACAAGATTCACTCCCTGCGATGTCACTTGCAACAAGAAACCGATTTGGCAACTAGCTGCCAAGGAAACCTATATTAAGTTTGATGAAAACAAATTAATATATAAAAATTTATTCTTTGAGGTTTACGGAGTTCCGGTATTTTTTACTCCTTATTTTTCTCATCCTACGCCTGATGCGCCCGCGCAATCAGGGATATTGGTGCCTTCAATTAAAAATAATAGTTTAAGTGTTCCCGTGTATTACAGAGCTAAACCTAATATGGATTTCACTTTAACTCCAAGGCTTGCGACTAAAAATACTATATTTGAATTCAACGGCAGACACAAAATAAGTAGCGGCTATTATGAAGTTGATTCAAGCTACGGCGAGGTTGCTTATAAAAATAAAAAAGTGCATAGTGCCTACGTGTCAGCACTAGGAAATTTCCAAAGTAATAAATATAATTACGGCTTTAATATCAACCGCACTACTGACAAAGCATATTTGAAAAACTATCATGAAAGATATGATTCTCACCTAGCATCAAAAGTGTATTTTAGTAATATTAATTATGACAATTATTTATTAATTGAGGGTATGCAATTCCAAGGCTTAAGGACAGAGGATTCGAATAACACCGATCCCCTTGTTCTGCCTAAGATTAGAACAAGAAATATTATGGATATATCAGAAGACGGCAGCTGCTACGCTATGATTCAAAGTGATACTTTAGCTTACCGTGAACCGCGCGGCACTCAAATCGGCAGGGGTTCATTGAATCTTGATTTAACAAAGAATATGAGGTTGACTTCAGGTCATTTGTTTGGTGTAACTGGACGAGTAAGGGATGATCTATATTTTATTCGTGATAAATATGAAACCAAGAAATACAAGAATGTCAAAAACAGGAATATTCCGGAAGTTCAAGCTTCATGGCGTTATCCACTTATCAATCAAACAAGTGCCACAAACATAACTATCGAACCACTAGCTTCTGTAACAGTCGGCAAAAAATTTAGATCAACTTATAATAAATATGGTTTCATAGATCCTTCAAAATATGAAATAGGTGATGATAATTTGCTTGAGTCAAATAGGTATAGTGGAATTGATTATCATGAGTTCGGTAATAGATTTAGTTACGGTGTTAATACGGCATTGTTATCTGGCAGCAGTTATTATGATTTATTCTTAGGCCAATTTTTACATAAACATAATAGTTTTGCAAATGACAACGTTGGCAATGTCGGCAAGTTTTCGGCCCATTTAAATGAGACTTTAGAAATATTTTACCGGTTCAGACGGGACAAACATTATAAATCCATTAGAGACGAGATTGGTGGTGACGTTCAGTATGATAGATTCAAGCTTAATAGTACATTCATAAAACTTGAAAATATAAAAAAATACTATGCTTCAGAAGACTTTACACCAGTGTCCAATCACGCAAGACAGTTTTATTACAATATGCAATATGAATTAAATTCAAATTGGAGTGTCGGGCACGAGATGCGCTTTGATCTAGCTACACGTAAAATTCAACCTCTTTATAAAAGTATCAAGGTGACATATTTCAAAGATTGTGTTAGTATTGCGCTTAAATTATACGACGATTACACTTTTGATCGCGCGCGCGGCATAAAGAAAACTCATAGTAAATCTGTGACCCTCGGCCTTAAAGTATTAAATATGTGAGAAATCTATGAAACAAATTTTTGCTCTTTTTGTAATTATGATCAGTTTTGCAGCGCAAGGTGCTCGAGAGAACATCGTAGCTTTGGTAAATGATGATCCTATCACTAGTTATGAGTTTGAAAATAGAAAGAAAATGCTGATGAAATTGAATAATATTCAAAATCCTGACGCAAGCACAGCTAAAGAACTCGATAAATACGCGCTCCAAACTCTAATTGACGAATCAATACTAGTTCAACATGCTGAAAAAGTTGGCGGTAGAGTATCTCAGGAAGAAATAACAGAAGCAATAAGCAGTATTGAAAAGAAAAACAATATGCCTGCCGGGCATTTGGTAAGAATGTTCAATGATAAAGCTATTGAACAAAGTTTTAGGTCACAAATTAGATCAGAATTAATCAAGATGAATATTCTATCTTATTTATCTAAATCTGTAACTATCAGCCCGAAAGAAATTGATGTAGCAATTTTGACATCTAATTCCAAAGACGTGAAAGTTTCAGCTAAGATTTATACTTCCAAACACAAAGACAAAGATGCTTTCAATAAAATGGATAATCTTAGAAAGCAGTTGAAAAATTGTAATAATTTAAAGTCAGCAAACTATGCAAAATTTGCTGATGTACTTGAGATTGATGAAAATTTAAGTGCCCTTGAGTCCCAAACACAAGCTGTGATTAAAGATCTAAGTGTAAATCAGGCAAGTAGAGTTTTTGAAACTCCTGAAAATTTTAAATTAGCTATTGTATGTAGCAAAGAATTTCAAAATATCAGCGCGCAAGAAAACACCCACATAACTAATTTCTTGACCAATAAAAAGGTCTCTTTAAAAGCGCAAAAGTTTTTTGATAATTTACGCAAGAAAGCTTACATAAAAGTCATGAACTCTTAAATGTAATGTCATATACGATTGCTCAGCATGCAAATAAATTTGGGATTGTTCCACTCAAAAAATACAGTCAGAACTTTATATATGACAGTTCGCTTTGTGATAAGATCGTAAGGGCAAGCGGCATAACTCCGGGTGATATAGTTTTCGAAGTGGGGCCCGGAACTGCGGGTCTTACGAAATCTATTCTTGCAGTGTCCCCGCAAAATTTAACTGTGGTTGAGACAGACAAAAGATGTATCCCGTTACTTGACGATATAAAACAAAATTTTCCCATGTTAAATATCATAGAAGGTGACGCGCTCGAATTTGACGTCACCGCTCTTGGTTCCAATGAGCTAAATATTATCTCCAACCTTCCGTACCAAATTGGTACTGAACTAGTTATAAGATGGATAGCAAAAAGGGAAATAATCAAGAGCATGACTCTAATGCTTCAGAAGGAAGTAGTAGATAGAATGATCGCCAAAGTCGGCACCAAAGCTTACGGCAGATTATCGGTGATTTGCCAGTTAACTTGCGATGTTGAAAAATGTTTTTCAGTAAGCCCAGAGGCTTTTTATCCGCCGCCTAAAGTTCACTCTGCAATAGTTAAACTTGTTCCAAAGCTTGAAATGATTTCGCCTGCAACTTTGAAAATGGTTGAAGAGATAACAAGGTTTGCGTTCGGTCAAAGGCGGAAGATGCTTAAGTCTTCTTTAAAGAATATTAGTACGAATTTAGAAGATATTTTCGAGAAACTCAAACTCGCCTCAAGTGATAGGGCAGAAAATTTAAGCCCGCAGGATTACCTGAATTTAGCTCTCCATTTAACTACTCAAAATTAACCGACTATTGATTTCAAACAACTTCTGCTATCTCCTTGGATCTGCAATTCTATTTTTATATAAGGTTTTGGTAAAATAGGTTCAACGATCTCAGGCCACTCAATGATACATAGATTATTAAATGCATCATCAAACCCCAGCTCATAAATCTCATTGAAAACCTTCAGCCTGTAGAGATCATAATGATATATTGTAAACTCAGGTGCTTCATATGTTTGCAAGATATTGAAAGTAGGGCTAGTTACAACCGTATTGTCCCCGCAAAAATGCCTGATAATCGTGCGCGCAACCAGAGTTTTACCTGTACCTAAATCTCCGCACAAAGCAACGATATCTTGCTTTTTTAAGGTGCGAGCCAGGTTTTTAGCAAAATCCATTGTATCCTGTTCGGTATCTAAAATCACTTCACAAGTGCCGTTACAAACGTTGGAATTATTTTTGCGCGAGTCGCAGCTTCCTGCAAAAGGCTTAGTTTCTCATCGAAATCTTGAGACCACGCATGAAACTTTTGCGCATTACCGGTCATAACTAAAGCAGAATGAATTCCAACATTATTTGCGCCGATTATATCAGTATCTAAAGTATCACCGATCATCAATATACGATGCTTTGGAATTTCAGAAATCGTACTCAGTACTTGGTTAAATATCTCAGCATGAGGCTTGCCGGTATAAATCACTCTACCGCCTAGCTTCTCGAGTTTCTCACCGAAATAGCCTGAGCAATATCTATTTTTCCCGAGATTTGGAATTATCGTATCGGGATTTGCGCAGATGCAAACAATATTTCTGCTTGCAGCACTTTCAAATAAAGCATCAAATTCTGCTAGATCATCACCTTCATCGCGATATAATGTAAGCAACAAAATGTTAGCATGAGTTATGTCTTGAGTTAACTTGCAGTCAATATTTGAAAGGATTTCGTCATTTCTGTCAGCACCTAAATGATAAATCAATGGTCTATCAATATTCAAAGATATGCTGCTTGAAGAGATCATTTGTCTTGCAACTTCACCTGAAGTATATACGGAACCTGCTGTAACTTGCAGACCCCAAGATTTAAGCCGCTCAAAACTTGCAAAATTTGGTCGTGGCGCATTTGAGACAAAGAAAACTTTCCTGCGTTCAGCTATTTGATTTATAGCATTAACCACATTAGCATAAACTTCCACGCCTTCAATAATTACTCCCCATAGATCAAATAAATAAGCATCGTAGTCATCTAAAGTTGAAAGCAGAGGTTTAAATTCTAATTTATTCATGATCAGGCGTATGTTTAAAGTTATAAAATATAATATAGCTTTTATTTTATTGATAAAGATTATTTTGTACTCAAAAAATCAGCTGCAATCCCCGTGCCATAAAGCTTTATAAATAATCAAGTTTAGCGTTGAAAAGACCAAGCAATAATGTATAATTTTAACGTATTTAAAAGTAGTAGTAAATTAGTTATGACTGAAAACGAAAAAGAGCCTGTTAAAGAAGAATATGGTGCAGATTCAATTAAGGTCTTAAAAGGACTTGAGGCTGTTAGAAAAAGACCTGGAATGTATATCGGCGATACTGACGATGGTTCAGGGCTTCATCATATGATTTATGAGGTGGTCGACAACTCAGTCGATGAGGCTTTAGCAGGGCATGCTAATTTAGTTGAAGTATATTTAAATAAAAATGATTCAGTTACAGTGCGCGATAACGGTCGCGGAATTCCTGTAGATATCCATGAAGGTGAAGGAATATCAGCTGCAGAAGTCATCATGACGCAGCTTCATGCAGGCGGCAAGTTTGATCAAAATTCCTATAAAATATCAGGGGGCTTGCACGGAGTCGGTGTATCGGTTGTTAATGCTCTTTCAGAATGGTTAGAACTCCGAGTATGGCGTAATGATAAGGAATATTTTATGCGCTTCAGGCATGGAGAGGCAGAGGCACCTCTTGTTTTAGTTGGAGATGCTGTTGGCAAAAAGGGTACGGAAGTAACATTCATTCCGTCACTTGAGACTTTCACCAATGTTGAGTTTAATTTCTCAACCATTGAGCACAGACTTCGGGAGCTTGCTTTTTTAAACTCTGGAGTTAGAATTCTGTTGACGGATAATAGATTTGAAGAAGTCAAAGAGGTGGAGTTTCATTACACCGGCGGTGTTGAGGCATATGTTAAATATATTGACCGGGCAAAAGTTGCACAACATCAATGTATAACAATCGATGCAAATAGCGTTGAAAGTGGTATTAGTGTTGAAGTTTCAATGCAGTGGAATGATTCTTATCATGAGAACATCTTATGCTTCACAAATAATATCAGGCAACGTGACGGTGGCACTCACTTAGCAGGTTTCAGAGCTGCTTTAACTCGTGTGATTACAAACTACATGGAAACCACAGGGCTTGCTAAAAAACTCAAGATTACGGTCGGCGGCGATGATGCAAGGGAAGGCTTGTCTGGTGTTTTATCGGTAAAGGTGCCGGATCCTAAATTCTCATCACAAACGAAAGACAAGTTAGTTAGTTCTGAAGTAAGGCCGATCGTTGAAGGCGCTGTTTATTCAAAAGTTTTAGAGTGGTTTGAGGAGCATCCAAGTGACGCAAAAATAATCATCAATAAAATTATTGAAGCAGCAACTGCAAGAGAAGCAGCAAGAAAAGCAAGAGAATTAACTCGGCGCAAATCTGCACTTGAAGTATCAAACCTACCAGGCAAACTTGCTGATTGCCAAGAAAAAGACCCAGCAAAATCCGAACTATTCATAGTCGAGGGAGATTCTGCGGGTGGTACGGCAAAGCAAGGCAGGGATAGGAAATCTCAAGCGATACTACCGTTGCGTGGTAAAATTTTAAACGTTGAAAGAGCAAGATTTGATAAAATGCTTGCATCTGAACAGGTTGGAACCTTAATTACTGCTCTTGGCACAAGTGTTGGAGCTGAGGACTTTTCTGTCGACAAGCTTCGCTATCACAAGATTGTGATAATGACTGATGCTGACGTTGACGGCTCGCACATCAGGACGCTGCTCTTAACATTCTTTTACCGTCACATGAGAGAAGTAGTTGACGGCGGCTTTTTATATATTGCGCAACCTCCTTTATACAAAGTAAAAAGGGGTTCTTCAGAACTATATCTCAAAAATGAAGAAGCGCTGCAAAATTATCTAATTGCTTCAACCATAAATGAAGCTAGCTACATTTCAAGCGGTGGCAAAGAATTTTCAGGCGAGTCGCTTAAAGAGCTGATAGGTAAAGTAGTAAAATTCTTGAGTGCCTTAGATCATACAAGTAAAAAATTCTACAAGCCAATAAGTGAATGTTTAGCAATCCACGGCCTACTTAACTTAGAAATATTTGTGCCGAGTAAAAAAGATGAAATACTCAAAGCTATAGACGTTTTAAATAATAGTGAGCTCAATCCTGATAAAACTGATTGGAAAATCGAGATCGGCGAGCATGAGATTGAGTTCTTCCGCTTTGTTAGGGGGCTTAAAGAAAGTAAGTTGCTCACTGTGGGTCATATTGAGTCACTGGAATTTGCAAATTTAATCAAGCGTGCAAAAGAGCTTGATGATTTATTTAAAGCGACCGGAAGATTAATCATCAAATCTTGCGAAACCAAAGTGACTTTGCCGACCTTGTTGCTTCTTCAATTTGTTGAAAGCGGCAAAAAAGGTATCATGGTACAACGCTTTAAAGGTCTTGGTGAGATGAATTCCGAGCAACTTTGGGAAACCACGCTTGACCCAGCCCGTAGAACCTTGTTGCAAGTCAGAGTAGGAGAGGTTGATAATGCTGAGGAGATAATCTCAACTCTTATGGGCAGCGTAGTGGAACCGCGCAGAGAATTTATCCAGACTAATGCTTTAAACGTTGCAAACCTCGACGTTTAAATTTTTTTAATAACCATACCTCTTTTATAAATTCAAATTTTCGAGTTTTAAGATTGTGATAATAATAATTACAATCTTAAAGCTTAAATCTTTATAATATCTTTTTCACTTCAACTAATACTAATTCAAATTTAAAATGTAATTAAAATTACAACTAGAGAATTTTATGAGTAAAGCAGATAGTCAATTTGAAAAGCCACCTCTTACAGCTGAGCAACAAAAAAAAGCTGATGCAGTTGCTGCATTTCAAGCTGAGTGGACTAGAGTAGGAAAAGATATCATTGAAGGTAAACTATCGCCAGAACAGCTTAAGCAAACTGCTGGAACATTACTGAAACATAGATTAGTAGCAGGGGGTGATCTTGACAAACACATCGATAAAATAATCGAAGATTGTAAAAGAGACAATATCTCTAATGATAATCTACACAAATTTGTCGGAGCTGCGTTAAGTGCGGAACTTGATATAGAAAAAACAAAAGGAAGTAGTAGCCTAGGAGTTATGCGCAATAGTGGAAGTACCGTAGCTAATAAATTATTGCAATATGAAATTCAGAAAAATGGAGTTGATCCGCAAGTATTAGAATTAGTTAAGAAGCAAGGAAATGATAGAGAAGTTGTAAATGCTTTTATTGATATAAAAATTCCATCACACATACAAGAGCATTATACTCCCATAATCAGACATTATGAAGAAACTGAAAATCGAAAAGCTTTACATGAAACTTATAAAAATGTGCTATTTAATACTGTAAAAACTCCTTTGTCTAAAGCAGTTATGGATGAATATAACGCACTCAAAACAGAGCATGGTGAAAAGCATCCGTTAGTGGTAGAGCAGTTAGGTGAAATGTCTCGAGTTACGGGTCGAATTAATAAGCTTTCGGCTGCCGCCTTTCCGACTAGTGAGATCAAAGCTGCAGCTGCAAGCATGGAAGATCAAGCGACTGCACTTAAGCCTATAATTCAACAAGTCAACCCTAAAGCAGATGTGCCGTCACTCAGTTCACAAGAGATTCAACAATTAAAAGAAAGCGCTTACAAAAGGGGTAATGTAGCACCTCATGCAGTGCAGGCACAAGCTGAGTCAGTAAAGCCCCAAACCCCAGATAAACCTCAAAGTGCACAAAAAGAAACTAAAGCTGAAACAACGAGCAAAAGCTTCGCTGACAGATTCCATGAAATTAAAAATCAAACAATGGATAGATTGAATAAAGTTGAAACGCAAGTTCGCACAGCTGTAAGAGACGTGGAAATATCTGCAACAACTTTAGCAGATAATGTTAAAAACACTGCAAAGGCTTCAACTGTTGTTCAAAATATTAAAACTGCAGGTAAGGATGCTTTTAAACAAGTTGAAACTCAAGTTCGCAACTCTGTTAAAGACGTAAAAACATCTGCAACTTATCTAACAGATAAAATAGTAAATCCTGTGACTAATGCAAAAGACGCTCACGATATCGCTACAAAAGATAACCCTGCAGAGCAGCCAAAATTTTCACTTTCCGGTAAAGCAACCAAAACTGCAGTTGGTGCCATACGGGATGAGCTTGTGCGTCAGCAACGTGAAGAACATCGCGCAAAAAATCAGCAAGGGCAAGGTGCTAGATCAAGTCCAAGTCCAGGTCACTCGACTGCAGCCAAAGGCCCACAGAGAAAGCCAGGATCAAATCATGGAGGCGACTTTTCTCGTTAGCTATTGAAATTTCGTAACCTCGTAATAATATATATAATAGTATATATGTATTATCATTGAGGAATTATGAATATTGATAAGTTCACAACCCATTCTAAAAACATCATCTCAAGCGCCCAAGGGATAGCTGCAAAAAATGATCACCAGCAGATTTTGCCAGTTCATTTGCTTGCTGCGCTCCTTGCCGATGATACAGGAGTTGTAAATAACCTGATTAATATCTGCGAAGGGGACGCGGAGCTGTTGAATGCGCACGTAGAGCAAGCGCTTGCAAAAATCCCGAAAGTTCAAGTTCAAGGCGGCGGGCAAGTATATTTCTCATCTGATGCTCTTAAAGTCTTAGAGAAAGCCACAAGCTTGTCAAAAGAAAATAATGACGGCTTCATAACGATTGAGCGAATTTTGCAAGCTTTAAGTTTTGATAATACGCTCGCAAAAATTCTAAAAGAAGCAAACATAACCTCGGCTAAAATTAGCGCAAGCATCCTGAAGCTGCGAGCTGGCAAAACGGCAGATAGTGAGTCTGCTGAAAATAGTTATGAGGCGCTAAAAAAATATGGGCGTGATGTCACCGAGCTTGCTAGTCTTGGAAAGCTTGATCCTGTAATCGGCAGGGATGATGAAATCCGCCGGGCTATACAAGTTTTATCACGCCGAACTAAGAATAATCCCGTCTTAATCGGCGAGCCAGGCGTTGGTAAAACGGCAATTATAGAAGGGCTAGCCTCAAGAGTCTTTGTAAAAGACGTGCCTGAGAATCTTGCTGATTGCAAAATCATTGAGCTTGATATGGGGGCTTTGATCGCGGGTGCCAAATACCGCGGTGAATTTGAGGAACGCTTGAAAGCTGTATTAAATGAGATCAAACATTCTGCAGGGCAAATCATCCTCTTTATCGACGAGCTTCACTTACTAGTAGGAGCTGGTAAAACTGACGGCGCAATGGACGCATCAAACTTGCTTAAGCCTATGCTTGCGCGAGGTGAGCTTCACTGTATTGGTGCCACTACTTTAGATGAATATAGAAAATATATTGAGAAAGATGCAGCGCTTGCTCGTCGCTTCCAGCCGGTATATGTCAGTGAGCCTACAGTTGTTGATACTATCTCAATCTTGCGCGGAATCAAGGAGCGGTACGAGCTCCATCATGGTATTAGAATTTCAGATGGTGCAATCGTAGCAGCAGCAACTTTGTCTGACAGATACATAACTAATAGATATTTACCAGACAAAGCAATTGATTTACTTGATGAGGCAGCAAGCAGACTCAAGATCGAAATCTCAAGCAAACCTGAGGAGCTCGACGAACTTGATAGAAGAATCATTCAGATCAAGATAGAGCTTGCAGCTCTCAAAAAAGAAAACGATGAAAGGTCACAGAAAAAGATTGCTGATCTCTCAACCGAGCTTGAGAAGCTTGAGATCAAATCTCATGATATGTCTTCCATGTGGCGGGCTGAAAAGTCTAAAATCCATGTTACTCAAAAGCTTAAAGAGGAACTCGAGAAAGCCCGTCACGCGCTTGAAGTAGCAGAAAGAAGTGCAGATCTTGCAAAAGCAGGCGAGCTTAAGTACGGCATTATCCCTGAGTTATTGAAGAAAATTCAAGATGCAGAACAGCAATCAGGCAAACTTTTAAAAGAAGCTTTAACTGAAGAAGATATCGCGGTTATTGTTTCAAAAGTTACAGGTATTCCGGTAGACAAGATGCTGTCAAGTGAGCGCGATAAGCTACTGGTGATGGAAGAGAAATTACAAAAATCGGTGATCGGCCAGTCTGATGCCATCAGGGCCGTAAGCGACGCAATCAGGCGTTCGCGAGCAGGCATTCAGGACATCAACCGACCGCTTGGTTCGTTTCTCTTTCTCGGGCCTACAGGAGTTGGAAAAACCGAACTGACCAAGGCGCTAGCTGAATTCTTATTTGATGATAGAAGCGCAATTTTGCGTATTGATATGTCTGAATATATGGAGAAGCATTCGGTTGCAAGGCTGATTGGGGCACCTCCTGGATATGTTGGTTTCGAGCAGGGCGGGGTTTTAACTGAAGCAGTACGCCGCAGACCTTACCAAGTGATTTTATTTGATGAGGTTGAAAAAGCGCATTCTGATATATTTAATTTAATGCTACAAATTCTAGATGAAGGAAGACTTACCGACAACCAGGGCGTAACAGTAGACTTTAAAAACACTATCATAATACTTACTTCAAACCTGGGCGCTGAGCTTCTAGTAAATCAGCCAGAAGGTGAGAATACCGATAAAGTATTACCGCAAATTATGGAGCATGTGCGCGCGTTTTTCAGACCTGAATTTCTTAACCGCCTTGATGAGATAATTCTGTTCCATAGATTAAGCCTGAAAGATATCAGAGCGATTATTGAGATTCAGTTAAGCTCTTTAAACAAAGCTTTAGCACAGCAAAATCTATCGCTTGTTTATGATGAAAATGCTAAAGATTTACTTGCTGAAAAAGGATATGATCCTGCATATGGCGCAAGACCTCTTAAGCGAGTAATTCAAAAAGAGATCCAAAATGAGCTTGCAAAAATGCTTCTCGGTAACAAGTTTAATAGTGGAGACGTCATAAAAATCTCTGCTGAAAGCGGTAAGCTTATTATTTCATAAGGTTGAAAAATATTTATTATTAATCTTTTTAAAAGCAGACAAAGTAATATGAGTAAATCACAGATTAAAATTGAAACAATAACTACAGACGAATATAAAAAATCCTCCCACCCGCAACAGATCGATTACGGCTTTCATCCCACGATATTCGGTAATTGTTTGATAGGGGTTGCAGATAATAAAATCTGTTACTTAGGCTTTCCAAAAGATAAAGATATCGCTACCAGAGAGATGCAACGCCACTGGCCGAAATCAAACTTAATTGAAAAAGCTGCGCCGACTCTCGAGATATTAAAAAAACTTTTCAATAATGATACGCAAGGAAAGTTCTCATTGTTATTAAAGGGGACACCATTTCAAATTAGTGTATGGCAGGCTTTGCTGGCTACTGCCTATGGGAGCACAATTTCTTACGAAGCGATCGCACGAAAAACAACTAGCCAAAAAGCGGTGCGAGCCGCAGCAAGTGCGGTAGCAAGCAACAATATATCATATCTCGTCCCTTGTCATAGAGTTATCAAAAAATCGGGTGAAATCCATAAATTCAGGTGGGGCACCGATATCAAGCGGCAAATGTTAGAGTATGAAAGTGCCAAATTATAGCTTAACTTGAATCACCTAGCCATTAATTATCGATTTTTCATCATAATTTTGTATTTTTCTTATTTTTCATTATGTTCCTCTTTTCTTTTTTTTAAGTTTTTTCGTTTATTCTGTTTTTAAGTGATCCTGACTTCTTAAGCTGTTACTCTATCGCCTGCCTGGTAATATATTCATGCATTTTATGCATGAATATCCTCATCTTGCTTAAGAAGCCTCGAGAGAGAAAAGCAATATCAGGGGTTTGTACCTTTTATTACTTATGGCTTTACCAAACAAGCAGCATCCTTCCGATTATAATTTAGACCCTAAACTATAATCGGGCATTCAAGGTCTTAAGTCTTTATGCTATAGCTAAACCACTATAAAGTAGTTACAATAACTTTGTATAAATTAAAAAATAATTGGTAAGACATATTCGATAGATTTTCGAAAGAAAGTGCTTGCTATAAAAGAGAAGGAAAAGCTGAGTTTAGAATTGGTATCAAAACGTTTTGGGATAGGGAAAAATACTGTGTTTGTATGGACTAAAAAAATA
>Ga0209512_1002312_pt1 | contig 20649 bp, 17 predicted proteins | sample frozenSSSSmetaG_FD_184142 | JGI IMG/M metagenome (GOLD analysis project Ga0209512, IMG submission 184142) | Glacier valley bacterial and archeal communities from Borup Fiord, Nunavut, Canada, to study Microbial Dark Matter (Phase II) -... | ecosystem: Environmental > Aquatic > Freshwater > Ice >... | reverse complement strand
GGATCTATATACAGGATGGGGTTCTCGTGCACAAACGCACACCCGGCTAGCTACCTTGCTAGCGAACACTTCTGCCTTGTACACGTGAATGAGCAACACATAAGGTGAAGCCTTGATATTCGTGACAATCACCTACAAGCACTAACAATACATTGAGCTGATGTCATCTAGTTGCCAAATTAAGACTTTAACATGTTGAGAGCACTAATGGTATTTGAATGTCTTGTAGTCTCTCATAATCTCATATATCTCTCCATTACACCGTGGCTGTCAGCTAAACATGCACAGGTAGGAAGAGGATACCCGTGGAGATGCTCACAGCGAGGAAAAAAAGGCAAGATGGCACAAGGTATACGCTAGTTATAATGGAGAGGTGGACAAAAGGGAGGAGGGCGGTGGTGGTGGCAGTGATGCTGGTATGGTTTCATAAGCCGATTAGCATTTGTAACGGCCGCTCAGTTTTTAAATTAACGGTCTAAGTTAAGTCTACTACTACCGTAGTGGAGCATGTTGCACCTCAACAACATACCCACTCAGCAACAATCTAGCTCAGCACATATACTAATTATGGTTCATCAATTAAAGATCTAAATATCTGGATGATGAAAGAGGATCTATAAATCATGAACAGATCATTAGCGTTGGCTAGCATCATTGTATGACTTCTGCCAACTTAAAAGTTCTTCAGCTAACGATCTGACCCGTTATTATCAGTATCACCTTGAATATCCCCCATACATCTAAATTAACGGTCAGATGGTCTAATGGTTAAGACATCACGCTGCAACAACCGATTTTGGGCCTTTGGCGATTTTGGGAGGTTACCCTCACTAATGTGCTTTGGATGCTTAAGAGTTTGAGGTTTGGAATCGTGATGATTCAGGTTCAAATCCTGATCTGGCTACTTTTTTGACTTTTTTTGGGCCTTTTTCTTTTTTAGGAGATCAGTGGCGGCGGTTGGTTTGGTGAGCTTTGTGTTGCGGTTATTTGTACTTGGTATTTGTATATGGGCAGGCAGAGACAAAGCCTTGTACTGTAGGAGGTTGGAGAAGACATAGCTGCATCTTCTTTGTATTGATGTATGTGCATGTTTTGGGAATCGCTGACGATGAAAGAGCAGTTAACGAGGACTGGCCACGACGTGCTTAAACACGAGTTTTTGCAGACAGAAGCAATATCAGAAACTCAGAACTTCAAGAATGGGTCTGCAAACAGGCTGTTGGTTAAAATGTTCATAATGCGTGTATTCATTCTCATAATGTATTAAAAAAAACGTAATCCAAGTCCAAAACTCCAGCATCTGCTCGTGATGCTGTTGTGACCAGAGCACATACCAACGATCCTATTTATGGGCCGAACACCAATGTCCTCACCTCAATGCTCTCTCTCCCTGGCGCACCTTCTGGAGTTCTAGGGTCAACGAAAGCAGTGTGTGGAACCCGTCCTCCTTGAACTCCCGACCCTGGGTTCAAGCCTTCACTGTCAAAACACTCGAGCAGCAACCTCTCATCATTTCTTATGCCCGAGAGATAATTCCACTTCTGTCCTGGATTGTATACGACGCTCGCAGTATACCCTGTACGATTTGGATACCTGTGCTCAACGGGGATCAAATCCTCGTCGCGAACAGTATGAGACGAGGCAAATGCCAAAGGCGAGCTGACGAGTGGCCCGTTGAGGGGACGCCAGACATTGATGATGCGGTAACGTCCCTTCAACAACTGCTCTGCCTCGTCACCAAGGTGGAGCTTCACACGTTCCTTAGCTGCAGGGCCAGTCTGATCAATGTGCGTCTTATTGACAGGTCCGCGCTTTGCATCCGGCCCAGAACGACGAATCGTATGATCAAAGAAGACGACCTTCGTTGCACCAGGGATATTATCCAGGATCAACTTCTCGACCTCGGGATAATAGTGCTCCTTGATGTGGTCATCGTCGACGAATTCCTTCTCCGAAAACTCATTCTCAGGGACGTTCTGGATGACTGCGAAGGCATCCTTGTCGAGGTTATATGAGGATTCCTCGCCACGAATATCGTGGATCTCCACGTCGTAGCTGGCGTCGCCGTAGTTGCGTGGAGGCTGGCCTGCCGGAGGCGCCTCTACGAAGTTGAAAGGCACGCTGCCGTCTGAGGGCGGGACGAAGAAGTGGAGCGTGGCAGTGACAGGGCCGCGGGGGATCTCGATAGTCGAGGGAGAGGCCAAGGTCTGCAGACCAGCGGCTTCGGCGCGGGCTGAGGCGGAGAGGTTATGGGCAGGTGTTGCTTGTTGGGCGGAGATGGTGGCCATGGTTATGGTTGTGACGGAGATGCTGGAGGTATGAGAATGTGGGGTATGATATATGTGATATATGTGATATATGCCAAGGTTGTCAGCGGCTATTGGAGGCAACTAAGCGCGGAGGATGAGCCCAAGTGGGAGGTGACAGATGAGAGCAGATGAGAAATGATATGAGAATAATGGAATCCAAGATTTGAGGCAGTGGTGCAGTGAGATTTATATAGGCCGCGATACTGTATGGACGTAACTTGATATCACGTCAGTTGCTATTGTAAGCAAACTTAACGTCATGTAGGACATCTGCAGTTCTCTGTATTTATAATACAGCATCAGGAGATATATCCCCGCTCTTTTGGTAGAAAAGGCTCGGGGCTCAGGATTGCGAATTTGTCCGTGACCGTCTTGGGCTCTGATGGCGCAAGATGCAGAGAATCGGATAGGATGGGAGATGATTGGATTATTAATACGTGGTTACTAATTCTTGCTCGCGCTGTGTCCCTGTGGGAGAAGGTACTCCGTAGGTATCCGGATTATGGTTGTGCCGATACTGCCGAGGTCCACTCTGGTTGGCTGGTTTTGACAGGCGGAAGGATCCCGGCGCTAGAAATGATTGGGTAAGACGCAATGCTGTGTTCTCCAACAATACCATGTAAACAAACCCCAAGTTGGAAGCTTCACGGTTTCATGTACACAGAAAACAGGCCTTCTACATCCATCTACAGCTTGGATATGAGGCGCGTCTTTGTACTATTTTCCTCATTTAAGTCGTCTTTGATTGTCTTTGAACTTTAGCTTTATAAAGATATTTGCAACTACAAATTAGGAGCATCCCTCCAGCAAATTACGAGCCAATGCCTCACAGCGCGGCGGAAGTTCTTTCTTCGTCACCAGATCCTCTCAATGATAGTCCAACGTTCTCGTCACCCGCCAAACCGATCCGACAGACACGAGCGCGGAAGTCGTTATCACTGCATGGCAGCTCTCCCACAAAGCAAACCTTCGAATTAGACGTTGGAAACGAACTGTCTCCTCGCAAGATCAGAGTGACTGTTGAAGCCGAGAGCAACAAGGAAAACTCGTACGCAGCGCATGCCGGCGAAGAAGTTCCCTCGCCGTCGCCTTATTATCCACCAACAAGACGTCAAAATATGCGAAGCACCACTACGACTGTGCCTCTCAAGGGTTTGTCAGATTCCGAAGACGACATCCCGGCGGCAACACCAAAACGTGGCCGTGGACGTCCGCGGAAATCAACAGGAACGCCTGTGCCCTCCAAATCAAAAACAAGAAATATAACGCCTGGCCGAAAGGGCAGAAGAAGAACATTAGGGGAGTTGGTTGACGGAGATGACGAGGACGACTGGGATTTCGTCGTTGGCAAGAATGTTGAAGTCGGAAGAGGCAAAGGAAAAGGACGCTCCAGGTCGAGATCTGTGGCGAGGAATAAGGCGACTCCTGGAACTAAAGCTGCACCGTCAGACGTGTCGACTTCCAATGCTGCAACAAAGAGGGGAAGGAGAAAATCATCGATGCTGGAAGAGGTCCCAATACTAGAAGACGATGTTGAGAAACCTGCAAAATCTGTCTCACGCTCTGGGCAAGAGGTTCAGAACGAAGCATGTGTCCTTGAACCTGTGAATCCGAATGGGGCAGGTGGACAATCGAAATTCTCTACAATTAGTTCCACGACTACAGCTTTTGGCGAGGATACCACATTGGCCAAATTCAATCTGGACAGGAGCCCTGTCGGAACAGGATGGTCTAGCCCAAGAGTAGTAGCATCTGCTGCATCAAGCCGCTTGAGCGATAGATATCAGTCACGACAGAAGTCACCGCAGCTTATTGCTCGGCCAATTGACTCTACTTCTCTTTCGTCATCAAGCCGACATGAGAGATTGAGCGACTCCTCGCAGTCGTGGACACATGAAGCAAACGAATACGAGGATGAAGCGGACGATGGGCTAGAAGATATGCCGGAATTCGACACTATCCTTGAGAGTGAGGGCTTCAGTATGATATCGGTCGACTCTGTACCGTCATTGCGAGAGCACCTGAGCAGCCCGCCTGTGCAGAGTAAGCCCTTAGAGGCAACTTTATCATCATCGAACAGTGGTCTAGCCGACAAAAGAAATGGTCATGAATCTTTGTCTTCGAGGAGATCATCGTTATTATGTGATACAGCATCTTCGATGCGAACTTCTCAAAACTCAGTCGTATCACCATCACGAATTGCAGAGCAGATAGGGGAGGAGCAATCTTTCTCAAACAACCATAGGGAATCTCAGCAAACAGAAGGTCATGCGTGGCATAATCAACATTACGATGCTGGTGGCAACTATGCACTGGCCGAAAGCAATTCTACATTTGCTGAGTCTATGCTCCTTGTCCCATCTGAAATCACCACTACTGCATCAGCCGAACGCCCGGCATCTTCTCGTCTTCTTACTCCCGCGGAAACTCCATCACCGCAGCAACAAGTTGCAAATGTACCAGCAGAAGCTTCATCACAACAGCATAGCCAGGTTTCTACCGTCCATGCACAGTCACCCCTCGCGAACGCAGGGGAATCATCAATGAATATTTCTCACTTGAGATCTTCACCGCCTTCCATGGCACCTCCTCGGTATACCTACACAGCGCATACTCGACAACGACGCTCCCTAGGTCTAACGGAGACCCCTTCAATAGTCTTTTCATCCCCATCACTTCCTCCGCTCCAGCAGAGGCCAGCTCCCAGGGAACAGCTGCCGGCAGTCAAAGAATCAAGCGAAGCTCCGAAGCCAGAGTTATCATCTAGTCTACGTGCGGGTCGAGCTTTGCAGGATATAGTCGTCCCTAATTCTTCGAGCATGCAATCATCAAACCTCCGCAGTCCGTTTAAGAGTCCGAATGCCAGCGTGAGGAGGCACCCGTTGTCACCAGTTGAGGACCCGGCGAAAGAGCAATCCACTCAGACATCAAAATTGGACTCTGCCGTTCCTGGGCTTGGACCCGTTTCCTGGAGAGATCTTAATCGCAGCAGAACGATTAGTGGTGCTGCACAGACCATGGAGAAGCCGACATTTGGTGCCCTTAAGAATATTCCAGCCCTTGTCGACGATCCCTTTCTCGCAGAAGCTTCTTCACAACTGCGTTCGCCTTCTCCAGAAGAAAAGAAAAGCTATACGTTGGATGTACCTAATCAGGTTCATGCCAGAAATTCGATTGTCGCAAACTTGGTAGCAACAGAGATGAACACTGTTCCAAGCGAAGATGAAATGAGCTGGCAAGTTGAATATCCGGTCCTGCAAACACCTCCGTTGGAATCATTTGGCTTTGAAGCAATTCATGCTGTCTCTACGAAAAATCCCATTGCCAGAGAGGCCGAAAACCCTTATGCAGATACCTGGGCCGGAGAGCGAGAAAGTTACAGTCAACAAGCTGCAATGGTCGATCAATCTAAAGTGTACACTATCCCATCTGATGTCACTTTGCCTTCAGAGCACACTTCACAGTTGCATTCTGAGAATAGTGGCCAATCTCCCGCTGTGCAAGACGAAGATGATGATGGGGAAGATATTTGGATGATTGAAGCCCGCAATTCTTCATCTCCATTAAGAGAGAAAGAGCTTGAAGTGGCCTCAAAGCAGCCTATTCTGGAAAAGCCAAAACGTAGCAAGCTCCCGAGTTCATGGAGACAAAATAGTAAAAGATTGGTCTATAGTGATGAACTCGCTGCTCAGTCCTCATCGCCGCCACGCAAACCACAACCCCCCGCTACACAACAGTTGAAGGAAAATATTCCATTCGGAAAAGCAAGCTCGCTCCAACCAAAGGCAGTCCTTATCTCGAAGGATGCTAATGAAGCTTCGAAGTCACCCGCACCGATGCTAAAGCCAATGTTCGCATCAAAAGTCAATCCAGTCTCGGAGAAAACCAGAACAATTCCCGGATCATCCCAGAGGCCTCAAGTACCTCTAACTTCCAAAGTCATTCCCACTCCACAGGAAACAAGCAAAGCCTCCGAAGAATCAAAGCTGGTGTTCAAGCCACAACCAGCACGTCAAGGCGAACTATTCACAAAGCCGAATCCAAAACCTCTTGGGCCAGCAAGAAGATTATCCCAAATGCATGCGCCGATGCAAGATGACGATACCACCGAGCTCTCGCAATTCTGGCGTAACCCGCAGAAACCCAATTTTAAACCAAGAATTACACCACGACAGGGAGATACCTTAGATATCTCTGCGCTGCTAGCGTCTTCTCCTGTAAAAACACCTGAATCAGCGTCATTGTCCCCTTCCATTGGTGAACACGAACCCCTTCCACTGCCATCTCAGCTATTGCCATCAACAAGTGCGAATCAAAAGCCACAAGTACCGGAAGGGGAGGACTTCTCCGATACAGAGGAATCCAAATTCAGTTCAGAGGGTGAATATGAGGAAACCACCCAGCAAGCCGACGATTACTCCGGCTCCGTTTCCCATCAAGAAGACAATGAATCATCCGTCCTCGACTCCTCCAATTTCTCCATCTCCCGCTCCTTCGAAGAATCCTCTCGGCTATCCACCACTCCAACGCGCCAAAATCCATACCACGGTGCTCGACCCATCTCGCCGCTCAAATCATGCATCCGCACGTCCTCCGCCGGGTCACCATCCAAAGCCGTAGTCTTCTCGGCCACCACCGCCTCCTCCCCCACCCCGGCCTCGCCGCGCGCAATGTCGGCGTCGCAGTGGACGAAGGCGCACTGGCTGGCCCTCCGGGCGATCTACTGGGACTACCAGAAGTACCCACCGCACGCGTCTGAGATCCCTTTGAGCGTGAAACGGAGCGAGTATCTGGGCAGGACGATCTATGGGAATGACGAGAGTGGACGGAAGGATATGCAGGTGGAGATGTGGCATTTGGATGTGGTGAGGATGTTTTTGGAGGAGAGGGAGGAGGAGGGGGAGAGGTGGGAGGAGGCATGGACGATTAAAAGGTTGTATGGGATGGTGGTTACGGAGTGGGAGAGGAGGTGGGAGAGGGAGGCTAAGGAGAAGGAGGAGAGGGAGAAGAGGGAGGAGGAGGAGGCGGAGGCAGAGGAGAAGAAGGGTAAGGGAATTTTGGGACTAGGATTGGGTTGGCTTTGAGGGGCGTTGGATGGCTGTAAAGGGCAGATTTTTGGCCGATGGACGGTGGATTTGTGTCAAGATACCTGGTGTTTGATAATGTGTATTGATATCAGTTACGAATGGAATGAATGAACATGTCAATATCTCACACACTGATTCCCACCTTGCCGTCCGAGAGCAGTTTCAGAAGCGAAAACGACTGTATCATGCATGACACATGGATGATGTATGGGGAGGTGTAAAATCCCGATTCACAACCTACAGATAGAGTATCTGCATCGAGAATCGGTGGTGTGGAAAGAGATAATCATGTTCGCTTGAAGCGCTAGGTATAAGAAGATTAAAGGCAACTGCAAATGACGCCGCAACGCTAATCTAACGCCTTTATCATCAATACTTCATCACAGGCATATCCATTCTGCTCCAGCCCTTTCCTTTCATTTCCTTTCCTCTACCTCACACTCCCCTGGACGCTCTTCTCATGCTTCTCCTCCTCCGTCTCCCCCTCATGCCCCTGATCATGGCGATGATGATGCTCCTCCCCATGCTCCGGCCCATGCACCTTATGATGCTTATGCGTACACTCCACGCTCTCCGCCTCGCTCCCGCTCTGATCCCCCAACGCATCCGCCTTCGCGCCGCGTCCCATCCCACTATTCGCCGTCCACTCGCACTCGCGCTTCTCGCGCATCTTCTGCCGGAACAGCGCCTTCTCGCGCCTCTTCTTCCTCTTGGCGTCCGCGTCCGCGTCCGCGTCCGTCTCCGTGTCGCTGTTCGCCAGCGACGTGTGGCCCGACGCCGAACCCCCGAAGTCCCGCCCCACGTGCAGCAGCGACACGTCCTTGGATTTCGAGTGCGATTTGCTGCGCGAGCGGGCGGCTTTGGAGGCGTGCGGGTCCGCCGGGGTGGAGAGGATCAGGCTGTCGATGCCGCGCTTGATATCGGGTATGGCGCCGTGGCCGTGGCCGTTCCCGTTGCCCGTTCCGCTCCTGCTGCCGCTCTGGCCCCTGCTGCTTTGATCTTTCGTCGGATCGGCTAGACGGCCACGGGGGTCATCTTCGTCTTCTTCGCTGCTTGATTGGAAGCGCGCTCTGAAGGGTCGACGGATGGGAGGTGCCTCGAGGGGCGAATTGGAGACGGCGCCGTTGGTGGTCATGCTGCGCATGCTGTTCTCCTTCCGGTAGTGGAAGCGTCCGTGGTCGCAGCCATTCGGACAGCCTCCCCACTGCTTCCGCTTCGGGATCTGTGGGATGGCGGGGCAACTCGGGGGTAGATCTCCAGGCTTGGGCCCCGTCCCTACGTCACTGGACGGTACCGGCAAGCTGCCTGCTTCCTCGGATATCTTGCCCTCATTAAGCTCCTTCGCCAATTTCTCCTTCAAGGCGGCAGCGCGCTCAGACTTGAGCTCGCTCCAGGTCCGCAATTTGGTTTCCAGAATGTACTTTTCGCTGTCCTCGCGCTTACGCATGATCAGGAATTCGCAGTGGTTGACGTTACGCAGGTCCTCAAAGTATTCGACGGAGAAGTGATACCATTTCATGAGGAAGACGCGGGACATAAGGCCGTGGGTTACAAGGACGCAGACACTCGCACAGTCGTCCTCTCCAAACTGCCGCCAAAGAGATTCGTTGAAGCCACTAACTCGGTCGTATGCATCTGCTGCGCTCTCGCCGTTCGGAATGCGGTAGAAGAAATGCCCATAATCCGCACGCTCCTGCCACATGCGCTCCATCTCCGCACTGCATGGCTGGAAGTTCCCGAAATCCTGCTCGCGGAGACGAGGCTCTTCGTAGACTTTGATGTTGCGGCGAGGGAAGGGAGATGGTGAAGGGTCGTCGGAGGTCAGGGTGGAGAGGATGCCTTCGGTGGTTTCCCGAGTGCGTCGGTAGGGTGAGGTAAAGAAATGGAGGGTGTCGTCGGGTTGGAGAAGGGCGCGCAGGCGGCGTCCAGCTTCGTGGGCTTGCGTCCAGCCTTCGGCGGTGAGCTTGACACGGTGATCGGGGATATTCTGATGGATGTCGCGGTTTTCTGGGGGGATATCAGTCCAAATCCTCCTCATGAGATCTCAAGTTTCATAGCAGTCTCAAAAAGCAGACAACAAGGTACATATATAAATGGCTAGGGCATAGCATACTGTTTCCTTCCGACTGAGCATGTCTAATCAGAATGATCATGCGAGGTTTCCCCATCTTTGCGAAGTCTCAATGGTGCCAGCGATCTTTTTAATGAGCCCGAAAAGTCTATAGGGCAAGAAATGCCATAAAAGGCTGGCTATGGGTAGTCGTATGGGCAGTTGACTGAGATGTCCGACGGATGGGGCTCGATGGCGATGCTCAGCCTCACCGCCCATGGCATTATTGGCATTATTTCGATGTTTCAAGCAGTTATCGATAAAGAACCGGGCCTGGCCCGGCTATACGTTTATACGGATACCGATGGAATATCAATGGCAAGAGCGGTATAACTCGGCCACCGTATCGAATTTCGTTCGTCCTCAGCCCAATCTCCTGCCTCGTCTTGAACAACATACATATACATAAACATAGCTGTCATCACCATCAACAAAGAAACTCCAAACACAACTTGGGCTCCTTCTCTGAGCACTGCCCTGGTGCACAACGCCGCAAGCACGCCCATCGCGTCTTATTTCCACGGTCCAGCTCCATAATCAGCTCGGAATCCGCAATGTCAGAACCCATCCCCGAGTCCATCCCAACCTCCCACGACCCACGCTCTCAGCGTCCGACAAAGAAACGCGTTCTCACACCCCTCTCCGCACAAGCTGCCTCCGTGCAATCCCTATTCTCCAAGCCCGACCAAGACATCAAGATCCCCTCTTCGAATCCCTCCTCCGCACTCACCCATCCAAGCGGAGCTCCTCCGGAGATCGTAGCAAACGTCCAGGGCTCGAGCGCCGGTGCCGGTTCGGGAGAATTCCATGTCTACAAGGCGAGTAGGAGGAGAGAGTATGAGAGATTGAGGGCCATGGATGAGGAGGTGGAGAAGGAGAAGGATGAGGAGAGGTATGTGCGGGAGCGGAGGGAGCGGGAGGAGAGGGATAGAGAGGTTACGGAGAAGAAGAGGAGGAAGAGGGAGAAGATGAAGGCGAGGAAGGGGAAGAAGGGAGCCAATGGAGCAGAGGCTCAGGAGGATGGAGAGGAGAGAATCAGAGGGATGAAACCCAGAGTTGAGAATGTGACTGCGGAGACTGGACCAGGAGTGGTTGGGGACGAAAAGGTCATGGAGGCGGTGCAGGAAGAGGGGCTGATTATCCACGATGACGATTGAGTGACTATGAGGATGGTTCCATTCCCATGAGATTTATGGCACCATTATACGGAGGCCGTGACGGTTGCTGGCCACCGCTGAGCTTTGGAAGCATATCAGGTGCCATTGCTGAGATACGAAATGCATTGTTGCATATCCACTCGTCGCAGGACATTGACACTGCCGACTATTAGCGCATCAGCGTGCTGCTAGACTCGGCTCGAGATATTACGAAAGTATAGTGCTCTTCGCAGACACTCCGAACATCACTCGGTAGTCCTGTCCGTCCCTCAAAAGCTCTACTTCAATTATGAAAGTATTGCGATGGCGATAGCAAGCAAATGGAGCGATCAGCCTACATAGATATTTCAAAAGAAGAACGACCATACGACACTTCAAAACTATCATTTTTTTCGTCTGAAATCGATCATGAAACAGAGATGCCTGGTTTTGATAGATCGGACACATACAAAGGAATTACATCCTGCGAAAATCAACGCAATCCGCACTTTCCGTCCTTCACGCAACCCCCAACGCCTCCTTCGCCCTTCTCCAATACTCAAGTCTATCCGGCGTCGTCTGCACGCCCACATACTGCATATACGCCTCAAAGCCCGTCTGTCCGCCCGCCTGCACCTCGTCGCGCACATCCCCACACTTCGTGACATAAAACCACGCAGCGCTCTTCCAACTAAACCTGTCATCGAGCACCAAATCCCTGACCTCATTAAGCTGCTCATCGCTCAACCCCTCAGCGGCCGTGCCGCCCGTGATCGCCAGGACCTTTGGCGCCAACTCCGGGATTGAACGCGCATACTCGAGGTTCCAGGCCCCCAGCTGCATGTTCCGCGTACCCTGGCCCGCGCGTCCCGGGTAGTGGTTGCGGTCATAGCGGAAGTCGCCGGTCTCGAAGGCGATAAGGGAGAGCAGGGCGGCGATCTCGGGCGCGGAGCGGATGGCGTAGGCGTCCATGGCGGAGATGAGGAAGGGGGCGGCGGAGGAGGCGGTGGCGCACTCGGCGGGGAAGGGGGCGGAGGTGCAGGAGGCGGAGAGGGGGGCGATGAGGAGGAGTTGCGCTTCGGCGGTGGAGGAGGCGGCGCGGTGGAGGAGGGGGGAGGCGGTGGCTAGACCAGCTAGCAGGGGTGGGATGAGGGTTCTGAGGTGCATGGCTGTTTGTGATATATGGAATGCCGGTCAAGTCGTGGATTTGCGTGTTGGTGATGAGACTCGAGGAAGTGGAAGAGCAGAAGGTCTTGGCGGGTAGAAGCCTTATAATGACATTGTTGGATCGAAAGCGAGGATAAAGGGCGAATGGCTTTCAAAGAATGGCGACAAAGAAGGACAATGAATACCATGGAAGGGAACAGAGACAAAGTGATTGTTTCGAGCCTCGCGGGGCATTCTTTAACAGTGACGCCAGCCAGCCAGCTAGCGACAGAATCACTGTTCAAGACGAAGATGAAGGGAAATAAAACCAACTCATACATAGTAAAGAGAAATGATGAAAAGACTAGACGAAGAGGAGAAGGGAATACTTGGGCCTGGCTCATGAATCGACCTGGTAAACCACCGAGCTGGCGGCGATCGATATGCTCCAGTCAGTGGGTACATCCATAATGGCAGCGCGGCTCCCCACACAGAGTCCAGCCGACAAGTTGGCAGCGTAGAGCAAATAACGTGGGCCTGTGCTTGGTGAACTGAGACACTGGTACATAATCGTTGGTTTTCTTCCAGCCAACCACTTGTATCCGAGTATAGTTTGTGGAAACCAACGATTATCACCCGCTCCAATCTTCTCAACTGCGCACAATCAAGTGAAGTGAAGCCGCCGCAGCTCAAAGCCACTCCGCCACGGACTGGTAGAATGTTCTCAACCCAATTTTTGGGGCGGAGAATCTGGCGAGACAAGACGAGGCGAGACGAGAGAGATCACTGCGCACGATGACCGAGCAGCGCTTGTTCTTCTACTGTAGGCAGTAGGCAGCTAGGTAGGTAGGTAAGTAAGGTTCCCAGTCTCGGAGAGCGTGGGCGTCGCGCCCTATGGGCTGGCTGGCTTACTGTATGTATGTATGTATGTATGTATGTATATATGTACATACATATGTACTGTACATGCTCTACAGAGTACAGTACCGTACAGTATCCTGCAGTGATTGCCAACCTTGGATGCACGAGTGCGCCGACAGATGCCGGCCAGCAGCAATCGCGTGTTGCATAGTTAGTGCTGAGGGGCTGAGGGGCTGAAGTGCGGCCAGTCAGTCAGTCAATCACTCTTGTTCTGGGGTTGCATTGATTGATTGCCAGGATAAAGACTGAGAAGGCTGAGGAGCGAGGGGAGCTTGACAACTGGCACGGCAGTAAGCAACTGTTTATAACCTTCTTTACGTCCGCGATGTCTGTCTGAGATTTAGCTTCGCATTGGATTTTGTCAAGAAGCTTTTTCGAAGCTCTGTTACGATCGTTGAGTTCTATTGCATTGTACTGTATCGTGCTGTCTGAGCAAACCTGCCGATAGAGTGGCTGCTATCCGCATCAACGCCCCGGAATCATATCGAGATTGAGAATCAGGCAACTATGGCGCCTCGAAAGACGTCCCAAGAAATCATCGACGACTTCTGGAAGGAGTACATCACGCCCAGCACTCCTCCCACCAAAGGTGCGTGACAAATTCCGTCCCATCCCTCCCCTCTCCCATCCTCACGGCACCCAGCCTCCGCCGTCCTCCCCAAGAACATCTACGCCTCCAAAATCTCCAAGCAGGTCCCCCGCGGCGCCACGACCTCGGCGCCCGTCGGTTCCTCTTACGCCGCCGCCGTCGCCCAATGCACCGCGAAGGTCGCGCAGATCGTGCGGGAATGCGAGGCCGTCAACCAGAAATACAGCGACCCGTATTTCAACCTCGAGGAGGACTTGATGGGCTGTCTGTTCCCCCTGCATGGGCCCCCCGAGCTCGACTCCGACTCTGACGAGGACGAGAAGGAGGATGGGGGGAACAGGGGCTTTAATGTCGTCACTGAGGATGGCGGAGAGAGGACGGGCAAGCTGTTTATGTTTAACCAGGACAGTGAGGCGGCAGACAAGGGGCCGCCGCTGCCGCCGAGTGTCAAAAGGGTGGGCGATATTTTTGATGATCCGCAGTTCTTCGTCGATGGCGCGAATGCGAAGGATGTTCGCCAGGGATACAATGGGGACTGCTGGTTCCTGTCTGCCTTGATGGCCCTGTGCAATCTGAGCGGTGAGGGCAGTCTGATTGAGAAGATCTGCGTGGCGCGCGACCAGGACGTTGGGGTTTACGGATTTGTGGTCTTCCGGGACGGCGAGTGGGAGAGCGTCATCGTGGATGATAAGCTATATCTCCGGAAGCCGGATTATGAGGACTGCGACGAGAGTGTGAGGAGGGAGTGGGAGGCGAACCGCATCAGGGTCAGTAGCGAGGAGGAGTACAGGAAGGAGTATCAGAGTAATAGCGGCGCGCTGTGGTTTGCGCAGAGCACCCATAAGGACGAGACCTGGGTGCCGCTTCTGGAGAAGGCATATGCGAAGGCTCATGGCGACTATGGCGCTATCGAGGGCGGCCGGATAGGTGAGGGAGTCGAGGACCTCACGGGTGGCACCTCGATCCATATCCACACGTCCGACATCCTCAGCAAAGAGCGCTTCTGGAAGGATCTCCTCAAGGTCAATGAGGAATATCTGTTCGGCTGCAGCAGTCCAAACTGGCACGACCCGGAACAGAAGGGCCGCGATGGCATTCACGGCAGCCATGCGTACACCATTCTACGCGCGGTGGAGTACAAGGATGAGAAGCTACTACTTATCAAGAATCCCTGGGGCCAGTCGGAGTGGAAGGGTCCGTGGGGCGATGGGAGTAAGGAGTGGACGTCCGAGTCCATCAAAGACCTGGGCCACACTTTCGGCGACGACGGCGTCTTCTGGATCCGCTACGCCGATCTTCTCCGGAAATACAACCAGATCTACCGCACACGGCTGTTCACGGACGAGTGGCACGTCGCGCAGCAATGGGTCAGCGTGGCCATCCCGTGGGCGGGAGAATACCAAGACACGAAGTTCGAGATTGTGCTCGAGAAGAGCGCGCAGACGGTCATCATCCTCTCGCAGCTCGACGACCGGTATTTCCGCGGCCTGACGGGCCAGTACGTCTTCAGCCTCTCCTTCCGCGTGCACAAGGCGGGCGACGAGGAGTACATCATGCGCACGTTCGGGGAGTTCTACACGCAGCGCAGCGTCAACACGGAGCTGTTCCTCGAGGCCGGCACGTACGAGGTGCGGCTGAAGATCTCGGCGGCCCGGGACGAGCATGCGGCGAAGGTGGAGGATGTGGTGAAGGAGAATTGGCTGAAGAGGCGGGAGAAGCTGTTGAGGGTGGGGTTGAGCTATGATCTCGCGCATGCGAAGGCGCAGCTTGGGGATGCAGAGGAGAAGGAGGAGGAGAAGGAAGCGGAAAAGTCTCCTGCGAAGACCATTACAACCGTGACCAAGACATCGACAATCACGGAGACCACGAAGACGGAGACGGAAGTTAAAGGGGAGAAGAAGGTTGAGAAGCCGAAGGAAGGCCCTCCTGGCGCTGCGCCAGCACACGAAGCTGACGCTGAAGCTGCGCCTGAGTCTGGCGAACCGGAGGCAGATGCTGAAGCTCCTAACGACCATGGCGAGGCCTTCGGAGGGGAATCGGAGGAGAAGAAGACGGAGGAGGAAGAGAAGAAGTCGGAGCACGGTGGAGACGACTCCGACGACGAGGTTGCGGATGCATGGGGCGCGGTGGCGGTTGTGGGGTTGAGGGTTTACTGCCGGGATGCGGGTGCGACGATCCAGGTTATTCGGCCGAAGCCGCCGGTGAGTGCAGAGAAGACGAGGTTGGATGTTGATGATCCGGCGAGGGATGCTAGTAAGGCTGGAGAGGCGAAGTTGGAGGATCAGGAGAAGGAGAAGGTGGATAAGAAGGAGACAGCCCAGGAAGTTGAGAAATCTGAAGGTACAGAGGCCACGGGGACCGGAAATGATGGGATAACACATGTGATCAGCGAGGCGTCGGAGGAGGTGAAGAAAGAGGTCGAGGAGGCTAAAATGGATGTAGTAGCTGTGGACGCTGCGAAAGCCGACAAAGAAGAAAAGAAGGACGTAAAAGAGAAAGGGAAAGAGAAGGAGAGCATTGTTGAGGAAGAGGTGAAAGCAATGTGGACAGCACTGTTGGCAGATTGAACGAACGAAGAATGCCTGAAGGAGCTGAGAATGTGGTATGGTGCTACAGTTCTAATAAAATGTTACAATGATTAATGACTAGGCTATATACGATGTTATGAATTTATGATGATTTTCTATGTTCCATGAGACATCACCACAAATATACTCATAGGATGTGAATGCGTCTCTCCTCTCTAGGTTTTAAGAACACGTAATCATTCCAATAGGCATTTGAACACAGAATTTCCCTAGCTTTCTGCCAGCATTGGTTTGCTTTCAATTAACTATTTCGCACATGAGGCAATTGATCTGGGCAGATGTGCGTGAAGAGTTGTCTTCGCCACCCGCCGCAAGTCCTGGAAAGGAAAACAAACGATCACGTGCTGATGCACGAAGGAAAGGGGAATCACGTGTTCATCTATGCTTCTTCCAAAGCTGGATTGCTTCTTCTCATTGACTGTGCTGCAGCGGATCATAGGCCTCCAATGTGAGGTATCTGTAAGAGTAATATGATCTGATCAAATGATAGAGAGTGCATGAGAGCAGATTGTGAGCCTTTCAGCTGGGTATAAAGAGTCTACTTGTCCGCCATTGTGGGATTTCTTAGAACGGTTTTGGTTAAATAAAGATATATAAAAGGAGATGGTAAATGGATAAGGTATAGGGTTTATTTATTATTGTTAGCATGCAATTACTAAGTGTTGAGGTTTTGATAAAAGATGATAGGCCGTGACGAAGGTTGACTCTGGAATAGACCTGTAGACGCAGATGTAGACGAGCCGAGCCGCAATGCACATGGGCGGGGAGTGCATTTCACTCAAAAGCCACGAGGGCAGTGAGGGCAGTGAATAGAGGGATAATGTTAAAGTTACTCTAGATTCATTAGGTTGTCGGTCCCCAGTCCACCCACCTCACAATCTAACCACCACAAGTAAGATCGTGACTGTCTACATCTTCACTCTTCATCCCTTTGCTTTTATTAGATCTCGATCTTTAACAACTTCAACAGGCAACATCGCTGGTCTTTAGATATATACAGGCACTTACTATTAAGCTTGGAAGAAACAAGGAAGAAATCAAAAGAAAAGAATAGGTCATCTGAGCAGATCCAAAGGATATCAGGCGAAAGAACATCACCTATAAGATACCCATATTCCTTTGCTGGTCAGCACTTGCTTTCTCTTCCTCTCTTCCGCTCAAATTCCTGAACTCTTCTCCGGTATTGGTGGCATTTGCACGGTTCAAGCCTTTGATATTGCAGCTCTGAATTTTCGACTGACCAGAAGCAGTCTCAATCTCAATCCTTTGCAGCCTTTCATATTTCTCAGCGCAAGCAAGGACTTCACCGCTATCAAGATCGCAGCCTCAAATCAGCAAATCGCATAGGCCTTTGCATTTCTTCAGATCATCACGATGTCGACACCAGCTCCAGCACCGAATCTCGATTCCAGCAAGCAGCCTTCTCGTACGGCATCCCAGCAGGTCATGTTCAGCTTTGCTCAGGAGGTCTGCGGGCGTCAAGAGCACACCGTCAAGGAGCCAGGACACGATGCCAAGCGCAGAGCATACAATCCAGCAGAAACCACGGCTTCTCACTCCGGACCATCACGCGATCCTCATCAGGCTTCCTTTCCGCAGCAATCAGCAGCGCCCACTTCGCTTCATGCTCCCATCTCGTGGCAATTCGACCGATCGATCTTTTCGGCTCGTGATGAGTCGTCATCCAAACAATTTGACGTGGATGGATTTCGAGAGCAGCGATCTCAAAAGTCGCAGGCACTCTACAATTCTGGCACGATGGGAGAGGCATTGTCGCCCGATTTTGGGACTGCCAAAAAGTCCTTCGCGCTTGCGCCCTTCAACAACGCTCCGGCCACAAGCCTGCGAAGTTATAAGCACGGCGTGGAGACTCCATATTCCCCAGTGTATCCACCTCCTGGAATCAATGCCCTTGAAGTAGAGCATCAACGCAGCCCTTTAAACTGGCCTCCGACACAAGCAATCGATATGGATCCATCACCATCCGGTGCCCAGCAATCCTCGAACCAAATTGAGGACCAATCGCCATTCTCGGGATGGGTTCCTTTCATGCCGACAGCGCCAGAGTTCCGATATCCCGACAACCCAGCAAGCCCTCTGTCGTCTCCGCCTGCTCCCACCGGGCAGAATGTCCATCAGCAGTGGGAGAATGCGAGAACGTCTCAGGCTGGCGTCGAGTTTAGGTCTTCGAATGCGCCCACGATCAATGCACTGCTCGAGGTGTATAGTCCAAAATCTCCAGGCTCGCCTGTTTCGCCCGCTTCTCCTCTCACTCCACAAAGCTCGCCGCCGTTGGCATGTTTGCCAGATTTTCGGGATGAGCCAGCGAGCTGCATGACAACAGTTCGTTCGACTCCACTCTCGCCTCCAGGCCAAGCAAGTTGCAACTTGGCTTCTGGCACTTCGCCTCTTTCTCCGCCAGGTCAAGTTAGCAACCTTGACCTATCTACGTCGATTCAACAGTTTGAGCACAGTCCGACCACTCCCAAATCTCGCTCTCAGGGGCATCACGCTCCTCAGGCTATTCATGGCGGAACTGTGACACAGAAAGATGCATCGCCCAATATATGGAGTGCACCCAGTCCAGGAGGTCCCTGTCCAACAGCATCCGTTCCGTATAGACCATCTAGGTGTACTCCGCAAGCATCGTCTTTTATCGCAGAGTCTGATGTTCCTCAGACGTGCTATTATGACGTGAATGCCTACCGTTGGGCTACTTCTCCGCCAGATGCGGGTGATGTTCTGCCTCCCGTTCCCCAGCTTCCGCTGCCAGCACCGCTCTACCACGAATCCGAGACCGCAGACAGAGGTGATGAGATAAAGAGAGCGCAGGAAGCTCTTCGTGCTCATATGAAAAACCGTTGGAATTATGCGTTCGATGCCAGCCGAAAGCTCCAGGAAGTCATTGGAGTGAGCCCAGGCGAGGCCCCACATGCAGCACCACACGTGCTAACGGAGGAAACATTGGCTAGACACGAGAGCCCGCAGAAGTTGGAGTTGCGTGCGGGATTTGGCACACCACAGGCAGAGATAGATCATGAACGCCAGCAGCGATCGAGATCTCTTCAAGCTATCTTACGCGAGCATAGGCGCCGACCATCCTGCAGATACACGAAATTGGCATCGCTAAGCATCCACCGGGTAAGCGGTGATTTGGATGCTGATGCTGTCAGACGTCGAAGCCAAAACTCGCTGTCTGTTTGTGATTCATATCTGCAGGGCCCTCTGAAGTTGCACAATGAACTGTTGGCGCACTATGCTTCCTCGCCTGGAACATTCGATGGCGTTGGTACTGGCTCCACAGATATTGGCATGTTCCAGATCGACATGCCGATAGATTCCGATCGAGAGAGCCGATCAAGTCCATTTGAGCGCTGGCTGGTCCTCGAAATCTCCATGCCACACATCTTTCGCGTTCCTGGCACAGAAGCTTTACAGATTGCAACAATTCATCCAGAACTGCATGGCGGCCAATATTGCGTCAGCGGTGTCTGGGTCGCTGCGCCTCTCGCAGACCTTATTGTAGAGAATGCCAAGCCGATTCAAGATATCCTGACCGACGGCACGCCTTGCTTGCGCCAGGACTACACCTTCGGACCAAATGTTCGATATCGGCTTGAGTTTTCTGAAAAGCCCAGTGGATTTAATCACTTCCCATCAGAATGGCTTTGTGCCAATATGGAAATTGCTTGGTTCCCTAAAGGCCCGGAGAGCAGTAAAGAGTATGAAAGACACGAGAAGGCGTATGAGATGGCGCTTAAGGAAGGAGTGTGGCAGGACATTGCTCGATGGGATAAGATTCGGCACGCCATGGCCACAGGGGCTTGTAGGATCGTGACAAGAGTTGTTGATGAAGAGAGAATTGAGAAGAAGAAGAAATCGGAGGCAAAGAGGGCGGCAAAGTCCATGACAGGATTAGGCCCGGCGCAAAGGAGTCGACAAAGGTAACCCCTGACAAGATTCCACTCGGATGGCAGAAGAGATTGATGCGAAGGCCCTGTCGATGAACAGGATTCAATTTTTCAAGACGGATAATATCGTTGAGTGGGGGGGGGGGAACGATTATTTCTTCTTGCGTTAATTGTTATGCCGTCTGCTTTAGACCGTAAATATGAAGTCTTTCGAAACCGTTGAATCTGAATATTTGACTTTACGTTTGACTGGTGCGAGGGAAGTGAGATTAAAAGTGAGATTTGCGTTGCCTCTGATATAAGTACAAAACCGTGAGTCAACTGCGAGTCTCGAAATACGTTCACCCACAAAAGTAGCAACCTGTAGAAACTTCAAATTTTGGGCAAAAAAAGAAAAGAAATATAAAACAGACTTCGTAAAACTTGAGGACTTCACGTAAGTAATAATGGAAAGGTAGAGGAAGTTGGAAGGAGTTTGAGGTCTTGATCGATTTTCGAGATCATGTGCTCTTTCTTCTTCTGGCCGTAGAGTCAGGCTAACATGCTTGCTGTAATCCATATTTCGGGACAGAAACCTCTCATCTTCTGCAACTTTGGCATCTCTCAAGATTGAAGCTTCCGATCTCATGAAGTGAATCTTCCTCTCTGGAAATTCTAGACAGCTGTCTCATTTCGGCCCGAGTTGATCATATAGAGACACGGCAAGATTCTCAAAACTCAGTTGCTAATCGTCGGAACCAAACCTGAGCTCTGCTCAGAGTCGGAGGAAGCGATTTGAGACGCGGAAGCGAAGTGCGACACCTCACGAAAAATTTGCCATTTGGCGGTGAAGCCTCACATTTTCTACTATAA
>Ga0209512_1002311_pt1 | contig 20657 bp, 20 predicted proteins | sample frozenSSSSmetaG_FD_184142 | JGI IMG/M metagenome (GOLD analysis project Ga0209512, IMG submission 184142) | Glacier valley bacterial and archeal communities from Borup Fiord, Nunavut, Canada, to study Microbial Dark Matter (Phase II) -... | ecosystem: Environmental > Aquatic > Freshwater > Ice >... | reverse complement strand
TTGAAGAATGAAAATTCGGACGATGCAAAACTGAAGGACCATGCAAAAAAGATTCACGACAACATTGAATTGGCTGAAAAAGAGCATCAATTGTTATTACGAGATACCCAGTAGCGCGTAAAAAAAAGAGCCAGAAACTAATCTGACTCTTTCATCAACAAGAGCGGAAAACGAGACTCGAACTCGCGACCCCCAGCTTGGGAAGCTAATGCTCTACCAACTGAGCTATCTTGCTCATAATCAATCTGTTTTCCAGTTGTTATCTGAATCTTTCTTTTCACGGTTTACGATATGGTTTACATGCGATTAACCAAGATTGAGTTAATAATAAAATTGCTTAATTTATTGATCCTTTAAAAAATGAACTTAATCCAACGAAAACCACAACAAACTTTGGGGTTTTGGATTGCTTCCTTTCCCTGTAAAATTAAAAATTTAATTCGTTTCAATCTGAATTATTCCGGGACATTTTTTGAGTTTATTAAACCCATTGTATTTTTGTCCCAAAAAGCCAAGAATTTGGAGTACAAATTTGTTTGTTAGCTGATGGGTATTCTGCTGACTACGAAGCGTGAGCTATACTTTCAAAGTGTCTTCAAGTGTTTTTTTAAAGTCATTTTCATTTTCATTATTATAGAATGGAACACCAGTTATCAAATAGTTGTCCGTGTATATTTTTATTGTTCGTTCTTCATCTCGTATTTTCTTCAAAAAATCCTCTTTCCATTTATCGTGAGCAACCAAGTGAGCACCTTTAGGTTCAATGAAAACTTGATAAGTAAGTTCCTTGTCTTTTTTCTGTTTGCAGAATAAAATAAAGTCAGGCTCAAATGCTCTACCGTGTTTGTCAATGATTTTGATTTCTCTTTCGTTCCGGATTAAATAAATATCTTTGAATTTTTGCCCTAAACTTTCAAAGCGTCTGGCGAACATTGCTACAAATGATTTTTCTTCACTTGTTCCGTAGTTTGCATTGTAAACATACCAAGGCTCATTTGCTACAAGCGCTTCTTGTCCGTCTGCTCTTTCGCTGTCTTTGTAAACCTTGATTTCCTTGTCTTTGAAAACCTTGTGAACATATTCTTTTATGTAGTCCGAACCTTCAAACGCTGTCAGATTGAATTTTATTTCCGATTCAATGCTTTGTAATAGTCCTTGAATAGAAAGCAAATAGTCATTGTTTGTTATGTCTGCAAGTCTTGACTTTGAACCATTAAAAGTAATTTCTAAACTCCCTAAATAGTCAAAGCTGTCTAAGAAATTTGATAGCGAACCTACATTTGGGAAATATCTTTCTAAATTGTCGAAATAAAAGAATGGATTTTGTGCTAAAGCAAACCGAATAATATGTTTGGGAATAGCGGAAAATTCGATGTCTTTACTTACTATTTCGACGGTTGTAGTCTCTTTTTCTGTATTGAAAACACCCGACATTCTACCAATGCCAGAAGATAGTGTATAGGTAAAGTTTCTTTTGGAAACTCCGAAGTCGGCAAATGATTTTACGTTGTTGTAGCTTTTCTCAATTTTTTTGTTGAATATAACTTGACCAGTTTTGTAAAATTCAGTTTCCTTAAATTCAAATTTTAGCGTAAGTTGTTTTGTCGCCAACTTATCTTCGTCCTCATAAATTCCAGATTCTACAAGAGCTTTCTTCAATTCCGAAATATATCGGCTGTCTTCTTTTGTATGGTAATAAAGCTCTTCAAGTATTTTTAGATCATTGGCTTGGTCGTCATCATATTTTCTTGTGTATTTGTCTTGTCCTTCTTCTAATGCAAAAGGGAAATATCTTGCGCCTCGTCCAATTAATTGGGCTTCTGCAAGTGTTGTTGCTCCAACGGTTGTATTTGTTCCTCCTGTATTTTGACCTTCATACAAACGAACAATATCAAACAAATTTAAAACGTCCCAGCCTTCGTTCAATTTTTGCACAGCAAAAACGGCACGGATTGGATTATTTTCATCTTCCAATGTATTTAAAAGCAATTGGTTCTTTTCTGCTTCCTCATCATTATTTGCACTGATACAATTTTCAAATCGAAAATTTGATTTAATTCTTCTCGAAATTTCGGCTGATGAAATGCTTTTTGAATTAAAGAAGATGAACGCTTTTTGAACTATCGAAACGGTTGCTGTATTTTTTATTTGGTCAACCAATTGGGCAGACATTAAATCAATAAGTTTATGAAAATTTATTTTGTTCTGTTCAGATTCTTTGATTGTCTTTTTTGCCTTAAAAAGAATTACTGGTTTTAAATTGATATTGTTGGCAGTTGCCAACTCTTGACGATATAAGTTTAAAATCAATGCTTGTATGATTCTTTCTTGTTGGTCAAAGCCCGACCTGATAAGATTTATTTCTTTTGAATATTTGTCAATTCTGAATTGTGCGAGGTTGTATTTGAAAATAACTTTATCTTGATAATGATTTAGTAAGGCTGCTGTTTCTGTGTCAATGGTAGCAGTAAATTCAAGTAAGATGTTATCAAAATTTGATTCGTGAATTTTCTTTACCGTATCTTCCCAACTACCAAAGAGGTTTCCTGACCTTGTTCCAGCAACTAAGTGGTGAGCTTCATCAGCTATTAGCACCATTTTTTTGTCCTTAAAATCTTCGTATGTAACGCTGTTCTCTTTGGTGGTGTTTAAGTCATTGTGAAGTTGCTGAATAGTAGTGAATTTGATATTGATGTTTTTATCATCAGCAATTTCAAAGGTGTCTGTTTCCTTTATGTAAACCTCTTTTCCGTCAATTACTATTTTGTCGTTGAACAAATATTTTGAAGCTTGTGGATTCAAGAAGTTGTCTTTCGTTTTCTTGATAATGTTGTTAGAGTTTACAAAAAACAAAAAGTTTCTAAACCCTTTTTCATACAAGTAAAGCATCAAACCAGCCATTACTAAAGTCTTTCCGCTTCCTGTTGCCATATTATACAACAAGTGGAAAGGTTTTTTTGGTCTACCATCAAAATCTTCTGTATGGCAAAGGATGTAACGCTGAAATGATTCAATTTGATAAGGTCTTTGACCAAAACCAGGTTGAAGATTATCGGTTATGAAATTGGGAACTGGTGTTTGTTTAATTGTTCTTTCACCAAAGTAACCCTTAACTGTTTCGTATAAAAAACTCATAGGACTACTTTTTTATTTGGTAAAAATCTTTTGTTGCTTTCTTTTCCTCAACTGTAACTGTAAAGTCTTCATCGTTTAGCGAAGATATATTTACATATAATTGATTTTTATCTAACAATTCTACCAAATGTTCTTTCTGTCCTGCTAAAGTCAATGCTTTGAATTCTTCAATGTGTTGTTCTTGCTTTTTCAAATCCACATTGTAATTGAGAAAAGATTTTTCTTTCATATTCTTCCAAATTTCCAAAATTGCTTTTGGGTCCTTGGCTGATTCAATTTGCTCAACAAAGTCTTGATTATATTTTTTCAGTTCAAGGTAAACGAAATCACCACCACCTTTCCAATTTACACTTTCTGAAATTCCCGTGGTGTCACCGTTAATTACATTTTTAAGTCTGACAACACTATCATTGTCCCCATAATCTAATTGCTCTATACCGATATATTGTCGACCCATCTTGTGCGCAACTGCTGCGGTTGAACCACTACCCAAATGAAAGTCCATTACAATGTCTTTGGCTTCAGTGGAAATTTCAATAATACGCTTGATCAGCCTTTCAGGCTTTTTCCCTCTATTTAGAGTAACGCCACCTTCGGTTCCAATTCCTTCCCATGAAATATCTTTCCAAATGTCAGTCAAAATTGTTGAAGGTGCCATAACTCCATCAAAATCACGAAGTTTTTTATTGTAAAAAGCCATTTCACGACCATTGTAAACATATCGAATTTCTCCTTTATTATTTTCAGTTTGAAAAACCTTGTTTCTTTCAATCTTGGATTTTTCTTTGAGTTTTAAAGACTCTTGACCTGCTGCATGACCAATTGTTTCCAATTGGCAAATTTTATCAGCATTGCTAAGAGCATATTCAGCTACAAGGTTTTGTGATTGCCTTGCACCAAGTTTCTTTTTCATAGCTGCAAAACTTTCATGACCATGTTCTTTAGCAACCTCGTCTTTCAGGGATAAGATTTTCCACTTTACTATTGGTTCATCTTTGTTTGGAACCAATTTACTATATGCTTCATCATAGTCATCCTCTACATATGATTTTTTTAAATTTGTTGTGCCTTTGTCTTTTGTGTAAACTAAAATAAATTCAGAGCTAACGAAACAGCCTGGATTTACAACTTTAAAACCTGAGGCTGAACGAACCTTTACAGTGAGAATATTCAACAGGGCAGAGTTAAATATTTCATCTGAAATAAGTTTTAATTGAGCAAGATTATGATAGCTTATTTGAATAAATATTATGCCGTTTACTGCCAATAAATCCTTCGCTGCTTGTAGTCTATTTCTCATAAACGTTAACCAGCTGGACATTTTGAAAGTGTCGTTATAGAATGTGTCAGCATCCTTGCCATAAGGTGGGTCTATGTAAATTAACTTTACTTGTCCTGCAAATTCTTCTTTCAAAGAATGTAATGCTAAAAGGTTATTGCCTTTTACAATTAAGTTGTCGGTAATTATTCCTTTTTCGTTTCGGTTAAATTTGTCAAACGGTTCTTCTCCTTTGCCGGTAAAGCGTTTGGCGTTTGTTAAAACTTTTGGTTCTAAAAGTTGTGTTATCTCGTCTTGTGCAAGGGTCTCATTAAAAAATATTTCCTCACGTTTATCTTCTTCACGGCTTTGTCCACCTTCTAAAACACAGTCTTTAAATGGCCAAACCAAAGCAACTTCGTTGCGTTGCTTCAAATATTTTCCGTCAATGTTTAATCCTACCTTGTTTTTGTATGCGGTGTAGCTGTCGTTCAAATAATTTTTCTGCTCCAAGAATTGCACAAATAAAGATTGGTTGAAAACTAACACACCTTTAATCTCAAGAAAGAATTTTACTTTCAGTTCCTTGTCGTCAAGTAACAACCCAATAAGTTCAGCATCATAATTCTGTGCTTTATTTATTACAACCCATTTTTTAAGTTCTCCGTTGTCGGTAACGTAGTTTGGTTCTTTCTTTAACTGGGCTACTAATGTTTCGTATAATTTCATTTTACAATTCTCATTTTAAACTCCAAAGATACAATTATCCGTGGGTGCGTCGGCAATAACACAGCTTTTTTGGTTTTTTGGGTCGGTCTTTTTGAGTGTCGGCAAAAAACCAAATGTGCTGTTTTGTGTGTTGGCAGTTCAATATATCGTTTTTTTTTCTGTCTTTATGGAGCAAATTGTCTGCTGTGTAGGTCTTTTTACACTTGTTACCGGATAAATGTCAGATTTATCTTTGTAAATAATGTTTCTCTCTTACAAATCATCAAATGGTAGTTTCGATGTTCGGGTTACTTAAACGAGTAAGCTCGATTCTGGGACATTTTTTACTTTTATTAAACCTTCTTCGTTTTTGTCCCTAGCAAAACACTAATTGATTTCAGAGTTCATAAGCTCATCTCAAATTACAACCTTCTACCACAGGAAATTGCAGTCCACTTATTTCCAGGGTTATGTGAGCTGTTCGTTTAATTTGATTTTCCATTTCGAGAAGTTGTCAGCAGGATTTGAAATGATGTCCTCATGCGAAATTAATAGGAAACCAATATCAGTATCTTGGTGATCATTTTTGTATGCTTTTTTATAATTTGCACGTTTAAATGTCCGTACTTTGTTTACCTCGGCCTCTATTCTTTCGAACTGTAATTCTATTTCGTTGTCGTTCTTTTCGATTCGCCAAAGATATGTCGCATTCGAGTTCAATAGTTCCCAAACATAGTGATTGTACTTAGTCCCCTCAATCATGAATAAAAATCCGAAATCAGGATTTAAGGTGTAACGCAGTTTTTGATTTTCGCTTTGCTTTTTGCCTGCTAAATATTCGAGTTGTTTTTTGTTGCGAATATTTTTCTCCTGCACAAAAAAGTTTAAAATATCTTCATCGGACTGATTAAAAACGTTCCCCTCAATATCTCCATAGTTTAATTGAGCAAAAATATCTTCTGTGGTGAAAAGTAATTTGTCAAATCCAGCAATTCCAGTTGCTTTACTTAGAGAATAAGTACGTTCGTACTTTACACTTTCAATTAGCTCAGGGGTAATTTCGTCAATGTCTTCTGATAATGCATGCGTTTTAGAAATTCCATTTTCTGTCAAAACAATAGTAGCTGTAACCTTTATTTTTTTGATTTTGAGCACTTTTGCGAACCATAATTTTATATTATCAAATTCAGCTAAAATATTCTCATTGGCAATTTTGAAATCAACTATTCGATCAAGTTGCTTTATATATCTGTTAAAAGTCACATATCCCAGAATGAAATGACTATCATTGAAGTTAACCCTAAAAACCTCCTTGATTGTTATGATATTTGGTTTGTCTTCAATTTGTATAGGTGAAGAGTCAATTTGATTAAAATTGAAATGATTAGCAGCTTGAACATGCTCATTGGATTTTTCCAAAAAAGGCTCAAAGTTATTCGATTCAAAATTTTGAAAGAGTAATTTTTCTATTACTCTTTTTGGTGTTTGATTGTTGAATCCAGTAATGTCAGTTAAACCGGAACGTATCACTGAAACACTTAGGGATTGGTTTTCAGAATTGTAATTGAGCATTTCAACTTTAGAGAAAATCTGCCGTTGTCTTGGATAAGTCATGTATTCCAGTGGAATGTTTGTATTCTCAAAAGGGACGAAAAGATCCCAATTGAAATAAACTCTTTCGTTATAAAACATTATAATTATTTCATTTTTCTCCATTTTTACTTCATCTTTTTACTATATGTGCCTTCTACAAATTATTGTTGATGAATCTTGTATGTGAAATGTGATTCAATTCTAATCTCCGCATTAATTAATTATTGAGCTTAAATCATTAAAAGCAAAACTAATCCAATTATATGTTCTATACGCTATAAGAGACTTTTTATTTGTGTGGCTTTACAGACTTGTATGTGAACATTCCGATTTCAATTCAGGGACATTTTTTCAATTTGTATAACAAACTCATTTTTTGTCCCAGGTAAAACACCTAATGATTGTGATTCGCTAATTACAAAGCTCATTAAATTTCAGAAGTAAGTCCCTATTAAATTCAATAGGATTTAATTTATCCTCTGCAACGTCATATTCATAAAGTTGTTTGTCCGTTGGATTAAAAGTAAACCTCGCAATAACAGGCATATGGTCTGAATAGGTTTCGTGAAGATTGAAGTCGTAAGTTTTGGAATAATCCAATGCACCATCATTTTGTGGATTTGGACTACCTTCAATTGTAATTCCAAAAGATGTCCCGCCATTTTTAACTATTGCCTCATCAAGCCCCTTCGTTTCCTTAAGGAAAGTTGGTGAGGTCTCCAATATTTCCATTACTACGTCAACACAAGTTTTGACTTCTCTATTTTCTTTGGCTTCACCTTGATTCGTTCTGTTTTTGGCTATTAGGACATCACTTTTATTAGTAATTGGAGGGTTGATCCAAGAAGTCATGACTAAAACTGTAAGTATCGCAAAAAACTGAATTGATTTTTTCATAATATATCGGGACAAGCGTATTGTTGCATATTAATTTTGTAAAACTACTTAGTTCTGCACAATTGCTGATCATTAAATAAAGTTTTTTTATGCTTTCTGAACCTCTGTTTGAGTAAAGTCACGATTCCGGGACATTTTTTTTACTTCTATTATACCATTCACTTTTTTGTCCCAAATAGAATAAAGATGGTCGGATCATTAAAACTTTAGGTTTTAATTTAGTTGGAGAAGTTTTGATCAAGCTCAGGATAAGTAAATTCCTCTGATGCTGTTTCATCATTTACAACAGATTCTTTCCCTCTCAATCTTTTCACCGTATGGGCTAATAATTCACCATCAGGATAAGGACTAATCAATTTAGTTAATTTATTCTTGTCAAGTTCATCTTTTACTGGATTCAACCATTCTTCTGCAAATTCATCCAGGAGAATTGCCGGCATACGTGGTTCTGGTAACTTTGGGTTATTATGGATCTTGGACATCAACTGATTTGCCTGTGTTGTGACAATTGAGAAAGTTGTTAATAGTTTCCCCGATTCCTTGTCAAGCCAATTGCTCCATAATCCTGCAAAAATCATTGGATCTTCATTCTTTTTCGTAATATAAAAAGGGTATGTATTTCCTTTGAAATGATGGTGTTCATAGAAACCATCAACTATTATCAAGCATCTTTTTGACTTAGCGGAATCCCTGAATGATGGTTTTTCAAATATCGTCTCAACTCTTGCATTAAGCGTTTGGTTCCAAAGAGTGCTCCTTTGATCATTACCTTTAACCCAAAAAGGAATTAAACCCCATATTGCCGGAGTTGGAATATCCGGGTTGTCATTTGTGTAAATCAACATTTTTGGGTGTGAGAATCCTGATGCATGATAAATATCCTTTACACCCATTTCAGCAAGACTAAGTTGGATTTCTTCGATATCGCTATTATTCCCTTTATGTCTTGCACGCTTTAGCTGTGATCTAATCAATGCTTTTACATCGTAACACATAATTCCAGTTTTTTATTGGAACAGTTGATATGCATGAATGTTTAATTTCAATCACTGGGTTATTCTATATGATATCCACCGGAACAATCAGAAATTCGGAGTAGACTATGGAATTGAGCTTCAAGTCTTCAATGGATTTAGGTGAATTCTATGAAATAACTCACATAATATCAATCAATTTGATCTATTCATATGCAACCGATTACTTACGATTATATCCGTTTAAAAATGAATATAAAGTGTTAGTTGACCATCTTTTCACTCAACATTTCGTATATTTGATTATGCTTAAACTTCCTTCAAGATATGAAAGTGGCTTTTTCTATTTAAAAGTTTCCTTTTCTGATTATATAAACAAATCAGGAAAGAAAATGAGATTGCCAGGTAATATTATTAAAGGTGACTTAATTAAGTATTCCCATATGGACACTAAGAAAGGGTATCAAAAAATCGGAATAGTTGTTGGTAATGATTTCAATGTTTACTTTGTTCCGACTCTTTCATTAATCGTACTGGAATAAGAAAAGGAGTAGCTGTTGACTATTCACTACAAATATATTGTTTTAATTTATTCCACATATAATGTTATTCAAGCTATATTCCATTTCGGAATTTAAAGACTACTTTAAGTCCTTATTATAGGCGTTTGTAATGAATTATTTCATCAACTGTCAAATTTTTAAGACTTAATAGTTTCTTACTCGTTTCGATCTGAATAGCCTTAGTTCTCCAATCTGGAGCAGGAAATGGTACTATTTTTTTTAAAGGTAAACCACTCTTAACTAATGAAAGAGAAATTAATATAACATCTGTAGAATCAACAAGGCTTCCGTAATAAATAATATTAGACTTGTATTCTTCGTAAGATACCGGTACAGGTCTTTCATGAATGTAGTATCCAAGCTTTTTTAAATTGTACACTACATTTCCATCAATTTTCTTTGGATAATATCTAATAATTATATCCTCCCTAAAGTGACCAGGCTTAATATTACTTAGTTTCTTTATTTTATTATTCGCCAATAACATTTGATAAAACAGAGAATCATCTATAATACTATCGCCACTATTTCCTGTGAACTCTTCAAATGTTACTTTTTTTAAATCATTATTGATACTATCGAGTTTTAATTTTTCTGATTTAGCAATGTTTAATTTTGTGACATTATTTTTATTTGTATTAATAGAAAGTAGTACAATTGACACTATTAGTACAACAGGTATTAAAGCAAAGACGATTCCGATATAAAAAGATTTCCGTTGCTTATTTTTTATGATTTCATTTTCAAGTCTAAAATTCTCCATAGCATTTCATTTTACAATATTAAAGAATGATAAAAATCATCAAGATATTTCTTGATACTATCAAATTCCTCTTGTTTTGGCATGTTTATCAATAATTTTGCCCTTTTCATTAATTGAACTAACACACTTCTTTTAATAATAGTGTTATTTACATGTTTAAAGAGTAATAGGGGGGTACTAGCTATTGAGGTACATGCTAACTGTGCAATATTCTTATTAGTCTCCGATTCAAATTTGATTATATTAAGCAAAACAAGAAACATAAGGGCAAATAGAAAAATAATAATGCAAAAAATAATAAACCTCTTTAATGAGTTATTATAAATTTGCATTAATCCTTTAATATCCTCTAATAGTGAACCTATATCCATCCCACTTTTATTGCTGTATATTAATTATTACAACATTAAATGTAAAATTAGTGTTTTTTTTTACAAATTTATTAGTTCAATATTTTTTTTTCAACTTTCTGAACGACTGGAAAATTAAACTAGAAAACCTATAACTTTAAATAGTACTTCCTAAATCTTGAACAATCCCGAAACACCACTAGATCGTTAAAATCTAAGCAACTTCTTCAGACATGACGGCTAATGATTGTCAAGGTTTGGAGTTTACGACAACACGAAGTGCCAGACCTTTACTATCATTCTTCTTGCTGTCATCTATCTTTGCTTATAGTTTTGCGATCTTGGTTCCCGCGAAGCCGTAGCGAGTTAGGCAAATGTAAGGAGGACTAAGAGTAATCGAAGCCAATAGCGGCCTTTTTCAGCCCATATTGGCAAGGTTGCAGTCCGACTTGAGCGAACTGTTGACGATGTGCCGTAATTCAGGCACAAGGAGCTGTGAGCGGAGGAATAGCCTCTAGCAGGCGAGCCAAACAAAAAAGCATTTAGTCAATTCCTGTTGGAAAAACGAGTGCAGCGAATTCCTCTTAGGGTTTCAGGGATTGATGGGATGCTTACGAGATAAGGAGCGGAGCAGTTTTTTGATTTGAGTACTGAATGAAGCGAACAGCGAGAATGAAGTATGTTTGCTTTGCAAGTTTTACGACGTAGGAGTAAATCCGTAGGACTTGACATTGCCAAGCAACAAACAAAAAATGTGAGCACCTTAACGAGCGCCATACTTCCTGTTTCAAAATTTAGATAACTCCCCGAAGTACTCCAGACGTTTTGATTAAATGATCCCTAAGATTTTTTGGCGAGCCCTCTTTCCGATGAGAGTCGTAATGTCTCTCTAACGCGAGATTGATTTCCATGGATTCGTTCTCAGTAATAAAATAAAGAATGTCTTTTGCATTCTTTATGACTGATTCTTCCGTTGTATCATTAATAGTGTACCTTAGTTTCGCACATAAATTGTTTATGGGTAAAGATATCCCTACTGGTATATTCCTCACTATTGCAGTGTAGTAGCTAAGATCTTCCTCATATAAAAAATCTACGTTTATATTATGCTTCCTGATTACATCATGATTCTCATATTGAGAACTACCGCTAGAGTTCACATATCCTTGTTTTGAACATAAAACTTGCTTTATAATCTCAATATAAGAAAACTCGCTCGTCAGAAAATCTAAGTCCTCTGGTTGTCTTCTAATGTTGAAACCTTGCAGAATCAAAGCTGCTGAACCAGTAAGTACCATACCTTCGTATTCACCTATCTCCTTTATAATCTCGAGGTGTGCATTTGATAAATTCATAGTATTTTAATCATTAATTTGTACTATTAAAATGGAACAATCTGATATTGCCAAGCAACAAACAGAAAATCTGAGCACCTTAACGAGCGCCATACTTCTTGTTTCAAATTGGAAATGTCAAATGAATCATTTTATTGCGAACACTTGAATCAGCTAGAAACTAATTTCCCATTTACCTAAATTTTTCTTAATCATTTTCTTCTTCATCGAAAAATTCTTCAATATCGTTTTCATCTAATTCATGTGGTTCATTTTCATCATAATCAAATGGCTCGTTTTCATCTAATTCTTCTGGTGCCATTTCATCATCTTCCGGAGGTTCGTTTTCATCATCCTCTGGAGGTTCATTCTCATCCTGTTCCTCTGGTGCCATCTCATCAAATTCAAATGGCTCGTTTTCATCAAGTTCTAATGGTTCGCTTTCGTCATTTTTTTCAAAATCAATGGATTCATCAGAATCATCTTCGTTAAAATTTTCATCAGATTCTCTTTCATCGGAATCATCAACCTCCTGTATCTCTTCATCATCAGAATAGTTCTTGATTGTATTTTGATCATTTAAAGTCAACCACTTAACCTGATTCACTTTTGACTTCTGTCCGTTGAATGTTGATTCAACCAATTCACAGGATTCAACTTGAATAATTTTCGTTATTAAGCCGGTTGGATTTTTCTTGTAGCCTAATTTATCACCATTTAGGCATGCAGAAACAAAATTAAATAGCGGTTGGAGTTTAATTGACAACCCCATATCAACGAATTTTTTATCGAAATTTTCTTTATAAGAAATTCGAGCAACATCCTCATCTGCATCTGATTTATATTTTTTCTGTTGATGAACATCTTTAATCAGAAAATAACCAGCCCTTAAGCCATGTTTTAAAATCTCATACCTTTCATTTAATTGTTTGTTTGCTGCCGGAGTGCATGCTCGAATATATTCCGACGAATTTTTGATTTCATAAATCTTCTCTGTGTCTGATTCACCTTTAAAAACCCATTCAAAGTTTTGCATATATAATTTTAGTGTCCAAAACTAATATAAATTATGCACAGAATATTGAAAACTTCAAAAATCCGAATCTAAATCGGAAATGCTATGTTGCGATCCGTTGAGAGTAGCTTTCAAATCCGGGACATTATTTCATTTGGCTCAATGTAATTAATTATTGTCCCGGATTATTTCAATGCTTTTTCTTAAACAAGTTCAATTGACATTCGAGTCATTCATTCTAAAGATTTAATTTCAACGCTAGGTCTCCCTCCTTTGTGTGTTTTTGCGAAAATAAAATTTAATGTCGTATATTCATCTTTTTTTATGATAATGCTTTCTTCTTTAATGCTTTCATCATATTTGCCTCTGACTAATATTAGGCCAGTTTTCCCTTCATTTTTGACTTTAACTTCAATATTACAGTCCCAACCATCTAGTTCTCTATCTTTATTTATTAGATCTCTTTCTTTACTAATTACTAAAGATTTAATGGCTTCATCAGCGCTGACTCGACTTGAGCCGTTTGTCCAGACATCCGATTTGTCATGATGTAATTTCACGTCTGTATGACGTGCTTCTATTTCATTTAACAAGTTTTCATATTTTTGGGTTTGCTCCAAATTTTCAATAAAATTTGTTTGAGAAAATAGAATCTTAGGATTTGGCTTGAATCCCATATTTCCCAATAAGTTTTTTGGATTATAAATGTATAGCCAAGAAGTTAAGGCTACTAGCAATAATGTACTTGTAATTATTGTGATAATCAATATCGGTTTTTTCATTATTAAATGTTTTAAATTTATGCTCAGCCATCGATATGTAGGTATATTACTTTTAAAGTTGACTTCAAGTCGTTCAATCACTTGTCTTTGAAGTTTCAATAACAATTCCGACTGCGCCTAAAGCTAAAAGCGCCAAATATTTAAGTACTCCTCCGTCTTCCCATGCAAATGAAAGGATCACTATTAGTATTAAAACTGCATAGAACACAAATTTTTTTTCACTTTTTGTCATCTTGTTTGAATTAAGTTAATTGTTTGATTTTGAATAATTTTTAAATCCTCTAAATCTAAGTACAAAAATTTAAACTGTATGAAATTTATGAAGTTATTTCGGTTATTTATTAACACATTTAAAAATGTACCGTTGTGCCTGACAGGCGTGGCCTTATTTGCTAAAATTTGTAAGATAAAATTTTAAAAAAGAAGGGCTTTCACCCCCCTTCCTTATAAATATCCATCATCGGCAAAAGACAAGTACCCCTCCGTGGTCAATATGATGTGATCTAGGAGATGAATATCAAGTAGTGCTCCAGCATCCTTAATTTGTCTTGTGATCTTCCTGTCTGCATCAGAAACCTGTAAATTGCCGCTTGGGTGGTTATGCGCGATCATGATTGAAGTTGCGTTCGCCTTTAAAGCTACTTGGAAAATTACTCTTACGTCAACTACAGTTCCGGTCATTCCCCCTTTCGCCAGGAAATGTTTCCCGATAATTTGATTCTGCCTGTTAAGGAGTAGTAAATAAGCGAATTCAACATGTTCAAAGGATGGCCAAAACATTCTGAATGCCTTTACTGCATCATTTGAACTGGTTATCTTGATCCGGTCTGCACTCTTTGTTTTTGAAGAATATGTGATTTGAACTTCCGCAATAGATTCTTGATTCGTAAAAAGATTGTTCATGTTAATTGATTTTAATTTAGGCTGTATGTGCCTGTTAATTTGAAAACTTTAAAAATTGATTAAAACCAAAAAAGAGGCTCTCGCCTCTCTTTCTTCACAATCCCGGATCTGCATCTGAATAAGATTCATCTCCGTGACCAGTTCCACCAAGATCGTCCTCCTGGTTGCAATCATCAATAAATTTGTTGTAGGCAGTGCACTTTGCACAATCGCCATCCGGTCTGACACAATTATTTGGATTCATAGTTTAATGCCTCATGCCTTTGAGGACTTGTATTCGGTATATGGCCTCCCGGTTTAATTAATCTTCGTTCGGAAATAAAATTGTAATCGCAGGATTTGGACTGTTCAGATCAAGCGGACCAATCATCGCTTTTACCGTGACCTCTCTAAGCAGTCGGTTGCCTTCACAGACCTTTTCATATTTGGTCCAATCTCCTTTATCAGGAAGCTGACAACAGAACTGAAATTTCAATTCATCAGAACTTGATTTTCTGGCTTGCATTGCAAACATGTATAAAATGTCCCATAGTCTGCCTTGTTCGTCTTGATGATCCATCCCTTTCGGAACTTTCACGTATTTGTCGTAAACTCCCTGTGTGAAGAAAACCGGAAATATAATTCCCGCTTCTTTTGTTATTTCAGGTGGAATTGACACCTGAATTCCATCCGCTACTGCATCAGCTCTGGTATAGCTCGCAATAATTTCCCAATCTTTTAAATCCATGATAATTTGCTTTAAATATTAATTGAATTAAAATTCACACTGTAGTTCTGACAGATCAACGATCCAGTCCTTCATCTTTTCATCAGAGTTAAACCCCTTATTCAGCCAGAGTAAATTTGTCTGAACACCATCTGTTTTAGAGATTTCCTTTAATTTATCAATGATGTAGATCGCAGTGTTCCTCGAAATTGTTGGGAAGCCCAGGAGTTTTTTTGCTTTGTCGAATTCCGGAATTGATTCCCGATAAAGATTAACCAATGCATTGATTTCATGAGTAGCACCTAAAAAGATTTCGTCAATCTTGGCTTTTGGAAGCTTTATTGTTTTTTTCATTTAATTGTACCCATGCCTTTGGGATTTTTGCAGGTATCAAGCACACCTATTTATTTTAATTGATTGAATTGGTTGAGAAAGCTTCGGTCTTAATCTTCTCAGTTCCCCATAATTCTCTCATTTCTTCCATCGAGAGTAGTACTCCTGATTTCTTAACATAGTCTCCCTTGTGCCAGTACCAAGCTGCTTTAGGATGTGAGAAGCTGTATCCTTCTGCTCTTAAATAATCCCTTACGACAAAAGTGTTCCCTGTAATCCATATCCATGAACCAATCAATTCAATGACGATTCCAGTAAGATGAATTATCCGGTCTAACCTTTTGCGAAGTTCCTCCGAAACTTGTTGCTCGTACTCTTTTCTTCCCTCTGAAAAGGTTTCATTACTGTTGATCAGTTTCTTTGAAAGTCTGTCGTACTGATCATTGATGTTTTGCATTACTGCTGTAACTCCACCTTTATCTGGGTGATGTAGGAAAGCAAGTCTGTGGTACTCCTTCCGTAAATCGTCTAAAGTCTCTATACCTTTAAAATAAATCATTGGTTTTACTACTGCCTTGTAGATTTATAATGGCTTCTGGCACGCCTTGTTTATTGATTTGGTGGGATTCACCTGAGTTATTTTAAGTTCTGCTATGGACATAAAAAAAGCCCCAAAATGGAGCTTTCAATTATTTCAAGATTTTCGGTCTTGATTTCTATAAATGTTTTGTCGGTAGCATTTTCTGGATTCTTTCTTTTTTTGGAATTCTCCAAAAAGTTCTTTTTCTCAAAAGTTCTTCTCGTCACCTCTCCGAGGGGGGATTAAGGTAATAGACCCTAAGTGCGCATACCATTTTTATAAAAAATATTTTAATTTTTTTCCATGGAAGTAGTCTTTGAGTGGTTGAATTACCCAGAAAAGTGAGTTTTTATAGAGAGATTTACCACGGAAGTATTCTTTTAAAGGAAAAAAGTTCAGGTCATTATAGCGATCCGTGCATTCTCCTATAGTGAGAGAGGTGCTTTACCTCAAAATAAAAAAAGAAGCTGAATAGGCTTCTTTTGGTGTGGCTCTTTGATCGAGTCATTCACAATATTTTTAAACTTGGAATCTGGGACATTTTTTGAAAAGGTCTAATAAAGATGATTTTTGTCCCAATTTCTCTTTTGTAAATTTGGCAGAGATGATTTTAATTCCTTTATCAGTTTTCCCAAACTTTCTAATCGTTTTCCTCTCCGAGAGTCCGAAGTAAAATTGAAGATCAGTTGCTTTGGCTGTTGAGATATAATCTAGCTCATTATAAATAGTTTGCAATTTTTCTTTAATTTCAGAATCGAAATATTCATATCCAATTTTAAAGATGTTCAAAACAGCAGTAATAACAGGGTGAAAAATTTTTCCATTCTGTCCGGCTCTTTTGATCAATTCAGTATAAAGCTTACTTTCCACATATTTAGCATTTTCAATAAATTCCTTTCCAAGAACAACATAAGCGTTCACAATCAGTGGATCTTCTCTGTCCATCTGCTCCAATCTTTTTGTGATTTCAGCGTCACTCCCTGAAATTTGTTCAAGTTCCGCAACAATTTGTTTTCGATATTCTTTTTTTGATCCAAGTGATCTACTAAAATAACGATTATCAGGAAACTTAAAATTCCTTCTAAATGTTAAATGATTAACAGCTTGAATTTCCATGTTTTTCAGATAGTACGAATATAGCAGTAATCTGGATTTGTACATATTTTTAATTTGTTGCTTGTAAGCTGCGTTGATTACCTTGAAAAAATCCATTTCATAATCAGGTGTAATATATTTGGCAATATCTATTCTATCAAGTGCCTGTTTGATTACCCCTTTCGTAAGTTCATCTGTAGCCGTTTTATAAAGTGTATGAATAGAATCAAAGCCAGCTTTTTCTGATTTAATATTTTCAACTACTTTATCTAAACCAACTATTTGAATTCCATTATCTATATTGGTAACATGCTGAAATGAAACTACTCCATTCCTAAATCTGCCAACTATCTGTAAAGATTCTGTTTGAGGGTGCACCATGGTTTGAGGAGCGAATTTGCAATCGGTCACAATTATTACATGTGTTGATTTTTCAGTTTCAATGTCAACTGCTGAATAAAATCTACTGGTAAAGAAGTTTATTGGTCCGAGGATGTTTAATCTCGTATAAGCTCTGTCGTATCCTAATGATTGTAATTTATTTACAGATTTTTCAGAACAATAAATATTGCATATTTCTTTTATATCGGCATTCTTAATAATGTTATGTATCATGTCAATAGAATTGACGAAAAAGCAATAGCAATGATCTTCCAAATCTGGAATAATTTTTATTCGCTCTAAAAGCATTTTGACTATTGCCAGTACATTATATGTGAAGACTATTGATAAATTAGACCAAAAGGAATAAAGTTCGGGATTAATGATTATTTTTTTGAAGCCATTCTGCATGAATGCTTTAGGGTAAATGTCTATGGGTGTGGCAGTAATAAATGTCCTGTTTCTAAATTTCCAAAAATCATCCATCGGTAGGCTGATAGAATCACGATAATCATTATCACTCACTATTTTTTCACATTCATCAAAAAGCAAAAAATATTCATCAAAATATTTTATACCCAATTGATTGAAAGCTATCTGCACCTTAAAATAGGACTCAGGTGTTGTAACGATCTTTTTAAATTCGACATCACCAGTTAGATATTTTTTAATATCCGGGACTTTTACAATTTCTGTAACACCTAATATGTTGGGATGTTTTTCTGCCTTACCTTCGATTACCGGCACATTTGGTTCAATTATAATTGAGTGTCTTTTTGAGTTGATTTCAACTGTAGTTGCTCCAAATCCAGGTAATGTTTTATGAATGACTGCATTACTAGGAATGAATTTCCATATCTCACCTAAGTATTTAACTCCTTCAAGACGAATTATTTCCTCCTTCATCTCTAAAATCTCTTCCGACATATTTCTTTTGTTTATTCATCAAAAGTAAACTTTTAATTTTGGGACAAATTACCGAATGGTATAATAAACATGAAAAATGTCCCAACTTAAAAATTAAAAATCCCAGAGCGGAAGCTCCAGGATTAATTTCGAAGTAGTTGAATTTTTAAAGAAGACATTTCATTGCTTCGTCGATTTGTGAATTTTCAAAACTGTCAAGGTAAATTTGGGTTGTTGACAATTCAGAATGCCCTAAAGCTTCACTAATCAGCGAAATATTAACTCCTGAATTTTTTAAGATTGTCGCGAATGAATGTCTTGCAACATAGGTAGATAAATTCATATTGATTTGTGCAAGTTCGCCAATTCGTTTCAGGTCTTTATTCGTTCGGACAAGATTTTTATGAATCCTATTTTGTTTCTGTAATGCTGTTTTATGGATTCGCTTGTCAAGAAACGGGAATAAGAAACCAGTATGCACTGAAAACTGGCTAAATTTGGAAAGGATTCGGCTTGCTTCCTCCGATATTTGAAAGTTAATTTTCTTTCCAGTCTTTTGCCTGACGTATTGAATTCGATTTTCAATAATGTTTTCGGGTCTAAGGTTCAATATATCTGTAAAATTAATTCCCCCACCTAAATAACTGAAAACGAAAACATCTCTGGAAGATTCTACGGATTCCTTTTCTTGGGACAAATCCAATCCTATTATTTTTATGACATCTTCCTTTGAAATAGCCCTTTTTTTTGTCTTAACATTGAACTTACTGATCTTAAAATCATCAAATGGATAATTGGTTTTCTTCGCGCATTTCGATTCAACTGCTTTGTTGTAAGTACTTCGGAGGGTACGAAAGAGTAAGCTGATCGTTGTCTCTTTATTTCCTTTTGATCTCAGCCACTTTTCGTATCGGTTTAACCAATTTATGTCTATATCCGGGAATAGAATATTCAGTCTGCCTTTTGAGAACTCTTTAACTGAATTGTACGAGCTTTTATAAATCAGCCGATTTCCTACCTTGTTCGTTTGACCATAATTCAAAATCAATTCACGGTAAAATTCGCCAACAGTTTTTTCGGTAATTGTTGACTTGTTTACTTCCAATAGATTTGTAGGAGTTAATTCAATTTGATTTGCACCGAAATCTAAGATTTGCTTTTGTAGCTGTGTAAACTTATCAAGAACAATCTTTTGAATAAACTCACCATTAGGACAATTGGGCTTTGGTTTGTTTTTGGAAAAATCCCAAAACTTGGGATTAACAGAAATTCCTAAACTTTGATATTTCCGTCTTCCATTTTTAGTAACTTGCACCATTAACGGATTTTCACCGTTTGAAAGTGTCTTTGATTTGTAGCAGACTACTGAAATTGAGGCATTCATGAGTGTAAACTGGTTTACATCCTGGTTTACATGTTTGCATCAAAACCCTTAAAAAAAAGAAAATCAGTCAATCACAATTTCTTGTAACTAACTGATATTCAGAGCGGAAAACGAGACTCGAACTCGCGACCCCCAGCTTGGGAAGCTAATGCTCTACCAACTGAGCTATTTCCGCTTTTTTGATTGGTGACGCAAAATTAGAATAATTTTTCAAAGATTCAAGAGACTTAAAATCGGTTTCTACTTTATTTCATTATCAAGATATGGCAACAAAAAAAAAGATCATTCTTTGGCTTCCGCGCTTGCTATGCATCGCTGCCATCCTTTTTGTAAGCTTATTTGCACTCGATGCGTTTGAACCCGGAATGCCTCTCGGACAGCAATTGCTCAACTTCCTGATGAGTTTGATTCCTTCCTTTGTTTTATTACTGCTTTTGGGGTTTTCCTGGAAAAGACTGTATGTGGGTGGAATCATCTTTGCAATCATCGGGATCGTAACAAGTCCGTTTGTTTACATTTTGAATTACAACCGGACACATTCCGTTTGGCTAAGCTTGTCGATCATTTTGATGATTACGGTCCCATTTATTGTGATTGGGGTGCTATATATTATGAGTCGCTATCAAATGAAAAGAAAGGAAAACTGCCCGGAAGAAAGCAGGTTTGACTTTTAAATATTCAAATTGATGTAGCTATAAAAACACGAAATTCAAGAAAAGCCCATCCGGATTACTTTCTGAAAAGACGTTCAATTGCATTTATTGCATCCTCGAAATTGGCATATTGCAAACGATAGAAACTGATTTCATCAAACCAGTCAAAAAACCTCGCCACATTCTCAGGGTCAGGATTAACCCAAGTTTCGGGTAGAAGCGTCTGAATGGCATCCCGCTTTTCAACTTCTTCAAAAATAAAAGGTTCTGCTTCTGAATACTTTACAAATACAAATGCTTTTACCGGGAATGACGCAACTGATCCGGGTATATTATTCTCCACG
>Ga0209512_1002310_pt1 | contig 20658 bp, 19 predicted proteins | sample frozenSSSSmetaG_FD_184142 | JGI IMG/M metagenome (GOLD analysis project Ga0209512, IMG submission 184142) | Glacier valley bacterial and archeal communities from Borup Fiord, Nunavut, Canada, to study Microbial Dark Matter (Phase II) -... | ecosystem: Environmental > Aquatic > Freshwater > Ice >... | reverse complement strand
CCACCTCCAGCGCGTCCCAGATCGTGCTGGCGAAGTCTTATGTGAAGGCCCTCGGACTCTCGAGCAATGCCGCAGCGATCGGCGCAACCGTGAAGATCGGCATCAGGGATGCCGCCCGCAACCCCTCAACCATCGACGCAACCGTCGTCGGCATCTCCGAGGCCAGCCTCGGCGCGATCGCTGACGCAGCGACCACCAACTCCGCCCTCACCCAGAAGCTGTTCGATGCCCAGACCGTCGGCCTCCCCGGCACGGCGAAGGACCGCTACTCACAGGCATCCGTGCGCTTCAACGGCTCCGCAACCGCGGCCGAGGTTACCAGGCTGAAGGACCGTCTGACCAAGGCCGGCTACAGCGGGCAGACCGTCGCCGACCAGATCGGCACCTTCAAGACCGTGATAGACGTGATCGTACTCGTGCTCAATGCCTTCGCGGTCATCGCACTGCTCGCCGCGAGCTTCGGAATCGTGAACACCCTACTCATGTCGGTGCAGGAGCGCACCCGCGAGATCGGGCTGATGAAGGCCATGGGCATGGGCGGCCATAAAGTGTTCGGGCTGTTCAGTTTCGAGGCCGTGTTCATCGGCTTCCTCGGCAGCGCGATTGGGGCGGCTGCGGCCATCCTGGTCGGCAGCGGCGTGAGTGCGGCGCTCTCGGGATCGGTGTTCTCCGGACTGCCCGGACTCACACTCATCGCCTTCAGCCCGGGATCGATCGCCACGATCATCCTCGTCGTGATGGCGATTGCGTTCGTCGCCGGTACCCTGCCGGCAGCGAAGGCAGCACGGCAGGATCCGATCGAGTCGCTGCGGTACGAGTAGCGCTCCCTGCACTCCTCAGGGTGCGGAGGTGCGTTTCTCGAGGCGCACCATCGCATCGTGAGCGGATCGGCGCACCTCCTTCTCGTCATCTCTCAGAAGCAGCGTGAGGGCCGCCAGATGGCCGTGGTCCCCGACTTCGCCGAGGGCCCGCGCGGCGGCGCCCCGCACCCGCGCAACCTCGTCTGCCAGCATCGACGAGAGGGCTTCCTGCTCGTTGAGACGGCGAATGAACACCACGCGGGCGCACATCTCGCGCACTCGCCAGGCCTGATCGCCTAGTCCGCGATGCACAGCGGAGACGGCAGAGTCTGCCCACACGAAGGTGAGCGCCCGCGCACCCCACACCTCGGGCCAATACAGCGGCGGCGCACCATCGAGCACACCCTGGGCATGACGACCGCCCACGATGAGCAGGAACTCCTCGCCCTCGTTGCCACCCATGAGCAGCGAAGAGCAACGGTCGACGACCACCTGTTCGCCGAAACGTGCGACGGCGGCGGTGATGCGATCCCCGGGGGAATCATCGATCTGGACGGTGGATGCGGATTCGTCAGTCATGGCGGATTCAACGGTACCGCGTCCGGGCCTAGCCCCTGATCGTGAGGACGACGAGCGCAAGGTTGAGCGCGACCACCAGTACGACGATCAGCGACATTGCCCAGCGCACCGGGCGACGGTTGGCCTGCTCCGCCATCACCGCCGGATCATTGGTGAGCCTCAGCAACGGTACGATCGCGAAGGGAATGCCGAAGCTCAGGAACACTTGGCTCACGACCAGTGCCCGGGTGGGGTCGATGCCCGCGGCGAGGAGCACGATGGCCGGCACGAGGGTGATCAAGCGACGCAGGAACACCGGGATGCGGCGTCTGAGAAGCCCGGCCATGATCGTGGCGCCGGCATAGCTTCCCACGGACGTCGAGGCCAGCCCGGAGGCCAAGAGCCCGATGGCGAAGACCAGCGCGATCCCCGGGCCGAGCGCCGCACCGATCGCGGCGTGCGCGCCAGCGATCGTGTCGGTACCGTCGATGTTTCGCAGGTTGACCGCCGCGAGAAGCAGCATCCCGATGTTCACGATTCCGGCGATACCGAGCGCGATCACGACGTCCCACTTGGTCGTACGCAGCAGGCGCTTACGGGCATCCGCAGTCGCGCCGCGACCGTGCCGGTCGCGCGCGAGCGCGGAGTGCACATAGATCGCGTGCGGCATGACTGTGGCGCCGAGCATGCTCGCCGAGAGGAGCACCGATCCCGCGCCGTCGAATCGCGGGATGAGGCCGTCGAGCACTGCGAGGCCGTCCGGCGGAGCGATGAACAAGCCGGCGAGGAATCCGATGACGATGATCGCGAGCAGGGCGATCACCACCGATTCGAAGGGTCGCTGGCCAAATCGCGACTGCACGGCGAGCAGCCCCATCGAGACGGCTCCCACGATGAGACCGCCGACAAAGAGAGGAAGACCGAACAACAGGTTGAGTGCGATGGCGCCACCGATCACTTCGGCGAGGTCGGTCGCAGCGGCCACGAGTTCGGCCTGCACCCAGAACAGTCGGCGGGGCTGTGGTTTGAGCCGATCGCCCAGGAGCTCCGGCAGGGTTCGCCCGGTCACCAACCCCAGCTTCGCTGACTGGTATTGCACGAGACCGGCCATGAGATTCGCGACTACCAGCACCCAGACCAACAGGTAGCCGTAGCGCGCGCCCCCGGTGAGATTCGCCGCAACATTGCCGGGATCCACATAGGCGATCGCTGCCACAAAGGCGGGGCCGAGCAGAAATAGACCCCGCGCCGCCGGGCGAGTGTTGCGGGCGGTGGTAGTCATCCGAGAATTCTAGGTGTGCTGACCCAACAGCAACTCGCGAACGATCGGCATCAGCGCATCGAAGGCCCGCCCGCGGTGGCTGATCGCGTTCTTCTCGTCCGGGTGCAGCTCCGCCGCCGAGACACTGAATCCGGCCGGCATGAAAACGGGGTCGTAACCGAAGCCGCCTCCGCCAACGGGTTCGAACAGTACGGTCCCGGCCCAGCGACCGAGCTCCACGGCCTCGCGACCATCGGGCAGCACGAGGGCCGCTGCGCAGAGGAACTCGGCACTGCGATCATCCGCTCCGTGCAGGTTGGTGACGAGCAGTCGCACATTGTCCGCGTCGTCCCGGGTGCCCGCATAGCGCGCCGAGTGGATGCCGGGGGCGCCTCCGAGCGTCGCCACGGCGATGCCCGAGTCATCGGCGATCGCCGCGAAGCCGGTGTGAGCGGAAGCCGCCCGCGCCTTGATCAGCGCGTTCGCCTCGAACGTGTCGCCGTCCTCCACGGGCTCGGGTCCCTCGTAGGCCACGAGGTCGATGCCGTCGAGCTGCGCGCCAAGAATTCGCCGCAGCTCGGTCACCTTGTGCGCATTATGGGTGGCGAGGACCAGGGGAACGAGCGCACCGGTCATCGGGCCAGGCTCTCCACCTGCAGCGCAGCGAGCTGGAATGCGGTGAGATCGGCGCCACCACCGAGGGCGAGATCGAGCAGGGCGTTCAGCTCGGTGCGGTCGAATGGCGCGCCCTCGGCCGTGCCCTGAACCTCCACGAAAAGGCCACGACCGGTGACGACGACGTTCATGTCCGTCTCGGCACGCACGTCCTCGGTATAGGCGAGATCGAGCATCGGAGTGCCGTCGATGATGCCGACGGAGACGGCCGCGACACTGTCGATGAGCGGCTTCGCATTCTGCCCGATGAACTTCTTCGCCCTGCCCCACTCCAGGGCGTCGGCGAGCGCCACGTAGGCCCCGGTGATGGCCGCGGTACGCGTGCCGCCATCGGCCTGCAGCACGTCGCAGTCGATCACGATCGTGTTCTCTCCGAGAGACTTCATATCCACGACGGCGCGCAGCGAGCGCCCGATGAGGCGGGAGATCTCGTGGGTGCGTCCCCCGATGCGGCCCTTCACCGATTCGCGATCCATACGGTCATTGGTCGAGCGCGGAAGCATCGAGTACTCGGCGGTGACCCAGCCCTTGCCCTTGCCGGTCATCCAGCGCGGAACGCCGTTGGTGAAAGATGCGGTGCAGAGCACCCTGGTGCGCCCGAACGAGATGAGGGCGGATCCCTCGGCCTGCTCGCTCCAGCCACGCTCTATGGTGATCGGTCGCAGCTGGTCGAGTTCGCGGCCGTCGGCGCGGGGTCCTGATGCGGTCATGGAGTGCCGCCTTTCCTCTGGGGGGTGGGCTTCTGGTTGAGAGTGGGCAGGGAGAGGGCGCCGGTCTCCACGAGTTCGACAGTGGACACCTGCGGCCCGAGAAAACGACGCACCAGGCGCGTGAACTCACCCTGCGATTCGCCGGTCGCTTCGAAGACGTGGGTCGGAGGAACACCGCCGTCGCGTTCTATGCCGTGCCTCACAAGGGTGCGGTAGACATCGAAGGCGGTCTCCTCCGCACTGGAGACGAGCGTGACCTCCTCCCCCATCACATACTGGATGGCGGCGGACATGAGCGGATAGTGGGTGCAGCCGAGCACGAGGGTGTCGACCCCGGCGTGCTTGAGTGGAGCGAGGTAGTGCTCAGCGACCTCGAAGAGTTCCGGGCCGCTCGTGACCCCCGCCTCCACGAATTCCACGAATCGCGGGCAGGCCTCACTGAAGAGCGTGAGGTGCGGGGCCGCCGCGAACGCATCGTCGTAGGCGCGGGATCCTATGGTACCGACCGTACCGATCACTCCGACTCGGCCGTTGCGGGTCTGCCGCACGGCGGCACGCACGGCGGGCTGGATGACCTCGACGACCGGGATGCCGAGGGCCTGGGTATACCGTTCGCGGGCATCGTGCAGCATGGCCGCCGACGCCGTGTTGCAGGCGATCACGAGCATCTTCACGCCCTGCGCAACGAGGTCGTCGAGCACTTCGAGGGTGTAGCGGCGCACGTCGGCGATGGGCTTTGGCCCATACGGCGAGTGCGCAGTGTCGCCAACATAGACGAGGGATTCGTGCGGCAGCTGGTCGATCACCGCACGAGCCACTGTGAGACCGCCGACCCCGGAGTCGAAGATCCCGATCGGCGCGTCATCCATAGGAGTGAAGTTTACGCGGATGCCCTACAACCCGGTGCGACGACGTTCCTGGTCGACGACCTGCTCGCGATCACTCAGCCGTCTCAGGCCCGCGAGCGGCTGCGCCATGCGGAAGTTGCCGCGGATGACCGGTTCCACCCGGTCGAGAAACGCCCAATAGCCGGCGGTGACCGGGCAGGCGTTCGGGCCGAGACGTACCTTCGGATCGAATCGACAGCCCCCGCAGTAGTCCGTCATCTTGTTGACATATGCACCACCGGCCGCGTAGGGCTTGGTGCCGACGATGCCGCCGTCGGCGAACAGGCTCATCCCCACGACGTTCGCCGGCATCACCCATTCGGTACCGTCGACGAACATTCCGATGAACCACTCGTTCATCTGCTTCGGGTCGTAGCCACGCTGCAGTGCCCAGTTGCCGATGATCATCAGCCTCTGGATGTGGTGAGCCCAGCCGTGCTCGCGCACTCCGCCGATCGTCTGGCCCAGGCAGTTGGCCTCGATCGCGGATGCCTCCAGCTCGAGCAGCTCGCGGGGAATCGGCGTCGTTGCGCCGAGGGCGTTGCGGTCCACGTAGTCCTCCCCCAGCCGCCAATACAAGTGCCAGACCCAGTCCCGCCACCCGCAGAGCTGGCGCACGATGCCCTCGACGCTGCCGATCGGAGCCCGCCCGGCGCGATATTCGGCCTCGACCCGGTCGATCACATCCCGTGGATCGAGCAGACCGAGGTTGAGCGGCGCGCTCAGCAGCGAGTGCGCCATCGTCCAGTCACCGGTGAGCGTCGCATCCTCGAATGGGCCGAAATCGCCGAGTCGGCTCTCGATGAAGTCATCGAGGGCGCGTTGCGCCTCCCCCACCGTCGCCGCAAAACGCCGCGGACCGTCGTCACCCACCAACTGGATCTCGCCCGCGGCCTGCCAGCGATCGAGATCGGCTCGGACCTCCCGATCGATGTCGTCTTCTTCTGGCCACCACGGTTCAGGCAGGCCAAGCGAGACGGCTTTTTTCGGTGGTGGTTGCCGGTTTTCGTGGTCGAAGTTCCACTGCCCGCCAGCCGGAGCGTTGCCGCTACCGTCGCTGTCGATCAGAATGCCGGTGCGGGTGCGCACCCAGCGGTAGAAGTCCTCCATGATGGGCCGGCCCTTGCGGGCATCCGCCCACTCGGTGAAGTCCGCCTCGCTCGTCACGAAACCACGGCTCGGCAGCACCGCGGCCCCGATCGAGCGCACCAGACGCCGTTGCGCATAGGACGTGGGATCGATGACTTCCAGATCGTCGCGCCCCTCCACCGCGTCCCGGTAATGCTCAACCTGGCGAAATTCCACCCGATCGCCAAGCTCGGCGGCACGGTGACGGATCGCGGAGAGAATCAGATGCGCCTTGGCCCGATGGAGGGGGGCTCTGCGCAGATCGTCGCGGGCTTCGACCAGCAGCATTCGCCCACCGTCGTCGAACGTATCGCCCAGTTGGCCGGCCAAAATCCAGCGGGTGCGCTCCATGATGGACACCGTACACGCGCAAGCTGCTGACTAGGCTGGCTATCGTGACTCACGCCGTATCTTCGCTGCTGACCGACCGCTACGAGCTCACGATGCTCGACGCTGCCATCCGCGCCGGCACGCATGATCGCGAGTGCGTCTTCGAGGTCTTTGCCCGCCGTCTCTCGGGCGGGCGGCGTTACGGCATCGTCGCCGGAACCGGGCGCCTGCTCGATCTCATTGACGACTTTCGCTTCACCGACCTCGAGCTCGACTGGCTCCGCGACAATTCCGTTGTCTACGACCGTGCTCTCGACTGGCTGGCCGACTATCGCTTCACCGGTACGATCTCCGGCTACCAGGAAGGCGAGGTCTACTTCCCCGGCTCCCCCATCCTCGTCGTGGAGGGCACCTTCGCCGAGGCCGTGATCCTCGAGACCCTCGCGCTCAGCGTGCTCAACTACGACTCTGCGGTCGCTACGGCCGCCTCGCGCATGGTGTCCGCCGCGAGTGGCCGCCCCCTCGCCGAGATGGGATCACGGCGCACCGGTGAGCGCAGCGCTATCGCCGCCGCTCGGGCGGCCTTCATCGCCGGATTCGCGGCCACCAGCAACCTCGAGGCCGGTCGCAGCTGGGGTGTGCCGACCATGGGCACGTCAGCGCACTCCTTCACCCTCCTGCACGATACCGAAGAGGATGCCTTCCGGGCCCAGGTCGCCGCCCTCGGCCCCGGCACCACCCTCCTCGTCGACACCTACGATGTGACCGCCGCCGTCGACCTGGCCGTCAGGGTAGCCGGCACCGGCCTCGGCGCCGTGCGCATCGACAGCGGCGACCTCCCCGAGCAGGTCGGGGCCGTGCGCCGCCAGCTCGATGCCCTCGGTGCCGTGAACACCAAGATCACCGTGACGAACGACCTCGACGAGTTCACCATCGCCGCCCTTCGCGCCGCCCCGGTCGACTCCTATGGCGTCGGGACCTCGGTGGTCACCGGCTCGGGCTCGCCCGCCGCCGGACTCGTCTACAAGCTCGTGGCCCGCAAGGATGCCGAGGGAGACTGGATCTCCTTGGCCAAGAAGTCTCCCGAGAAGGTCTCGATCGGTGGGCGCAAGTTTCCCGTGCGGGAGTTCACTGTGGCGGGTACGGCGAGCGCCGAGGTGATTCACGTGGGAGAGCCCGGAGCCGCGACATCCGCTCACCGTGCTCTACTGGTCCCGCTGATGGTCGACGGCGTGGCCGTCGAGAGGTTTCGAGGCGCCTCCGGAACCCGGCTCGCCCGGGAACATCGCGCGGCCGCGATCGCGGAGCTGCCCGAAGAAGCGTTCCGCCTCGGTCGCGGCGACCCGGTGATCCCCACCCGCTACGCCTGACCACCTCCGAACGCCCTCCACCTCCCGTTTTTACGACCACCCGCATGTCTGCACAGGGGGGTGGTGGGAAAAACGGGAAGTGGTGCAGGTAGCAGTGGACCGTGGTCGTGACCGTTACTTCTTGAGGCCGTCGTAGATCTCTTTGCACGCCGGGCACACGGGAAACTTCTCCGGGTCGCGACCGGGAGTCCACACTTTGCCGCACAGGGCGATCACGGGCTTGCCACTGAGCGCCGATTCGAGGATCTTCTCCTTCTGCACGTAGTGGGAGAAGCGTTCGTGGTCGCCCTCCTCGATCTGCTCCTGGTTCAGGAGCTCTTCGAGTTCGCGATCCAGCGTGTCCGTGCCGCCGCCGCCCTGCTCTGTGTCACCGCTCATGGTGCCATTTTACGCGCGCCCGAGGGTGCAGTCGTGATCAGTTCTGTCGTGATCAGTTCTGTCGTGATCAGTTCTGTCGTGATCAGTGACGCAGCGTGAATGCGAGGAGCTCCGGCGCACGCCGGGTGAAGATGTGCCCGCCCCAGAGCACCCCGAGGGCGAGAAGCACCAGCCCCGCTGCCACGCCGACCAGGAGCGATGCCAGCTGCCAGCTGCCGACACCGGGATGGAGCAACCCCTGCAGGGCCAACCACAGGGTGGGCAGCGATAGTGCAATCGCGACGAAGAATGAGACCGACTGGATCAGCCCCGCACCCGTGCCGCTGGCCTGCGGCTGCGCGAATGGGCTGTCTCTCGGGCGCACCGAGGGATACGGAAAGCGCGCGGAGATCACGCTCGACAGCCCGAGGCCTGCGAAGAGCAGGCTCGAGCTGACTCCGATCAGCGACGGAAGAACCCCCTCCTCGCCGGAGATCGCGACCGCGATCGGCGAGCCGATCGCAATCAGCGGAATTCCGATGGCCAGGGCCGGTGCCAGGCGGCCGAGCCGGTCAGCCCATCCCGGCGTGTTCGATGCGAGATGCAGCCAGACTGCCGAGCTGTCGTTGGCGACATCGTTGTGCGTCGACCAAGAGAGGAACAGGCACATGACCGGCACCGGGATGAGGGCGAGCAAAGTGACAGGGACACCGGCCACGCCGAGCACAACCACGAACAGCAGTGGCGCGACCGGCACTGCGAGGAGCGCCGCGTGATACCTCGGGTCGCGAATCCAGTAGGTGATGCTTCGGGCGGCGATAACGCCGGCGGGCGAGTCCGGCAGTCGACCGAACCAACCGAGTCTCCCGTAGTTCGACTCACGCTCACGGCGTTGAGTGGCCACGAGCAACCAGCCGACAAGGGCACGCCACGCCAGCCAGAGCAGGCCCACCACGACGATGGCGATGAGAATCTTCAGCACCGCGACAGCACCCTTGCCGGATGCCGCTTCGGCCGGTGCAGACCAGGCCACACCGAGTGGCGTCCAGCCCGCGACATCCGCCACGGACTTTATCGCTTCGAGCGCCGCACGATCCCAGTCGATGGAAGCGAGCAGTGCAACGGCCGGAGCGAGCAACACGAGAACGACGAGCATGATCAGCGTTGTGACCTCGCGAGCGCGACGGCTTGCCAGCAGCGCGGATGCGATCGAACTCGACACTCGTGCACCGAGCAGGCACGTGGCGACGATCAGCACCGCAGACAGGATCGCAAGAATCACCGAGAGCGGATCCCGCGCCCAAGTCACAACCTGCGCGATCGCGATTGCCGTGATCATGACTGCGGGCAGGCCGATGAGCCCGGAAAGGGCGAGTGCTGCGGCGAGACGATTCGCGGAAAGGCCGAAGAGCGAGAAGGATCGCGGGTCGAGGGTGCTGTCCATCCCGAGCGCGAGCGGCACGACCAGGAATCCGAGCACGATCACCGAGCCGACTGTCACGGTGATACTGCCGGCGAGAACGGGTTCTACCCGGCGAAGTGAGGCGAGGCCCGCCACTGTGACCCCGGCTGCACCCAACGAATAGAACAGTCCGACAATGATTCCGAAGACCTGCAGCGGGCTACGGCGAAAGGTATTCGCGAGTAGCCGCAGTTTCAGTCCGAGAAACTGTGTAACCACTCCATGCCCTCCGCTGTTTTGCGACCTCCCGCGAGTTCGAGGAATCTCTCTTCCAGCGAGCCGTTGCCGCGCACCTGCGCCATCGTGCCCGAGGCCAGCACTGTGCCACTCACGACGATCGCCACGAGGTCGCAGATGCGCTGGATCAGATCCATGCTGTGGCTCGACAGCACCACCGTGCCCCCGGCAGCGACGTAGCGCTGCAAAATCGCGATGACGTTCGCTGCCGAAACCGGATCGACGGACTCGAAAGGCTCGTCGAGCACCAGCAGTCTCGGCGAATGGATCATCGCGCAGGCCAGCGCGATCTTCTTCGTCATGCCCGCCGAGTAGTCGGAGACGAGGCGCCCGAGTGCATCCTCGAGTCCGAAGGCGGCCGCCAGGTCGGTAGAGCGTTGCTTCACGGTGCGGGCGTCGAGCCCACGGAGTGTTCCGGCATAGTAGAGCAACTGGCTTCCGGTGAGGCGGTCAAAAAGCCTCAGCCGGTCGGGCAGCACTCCCATGTTGCGCTTTGCGGCCGCCGGATCCGTCCACACATCCGCACCGTGAACCGAGACGGATCCGTCATCCGGTCGCAACAGGCCGGTCACCATGGACAGCGTCGTGGTCTTGCCGGCGCCGTTCGGTCCGACCACGCCGAACATGGTTCCCGCGGGCACCGACAGGCTGATGTGGTCGACCGCCACAGTGTCGCCGAATCGCTTGACGAGGTCAGAGACGACGAGCACTACTTCGCGGTCCACGATTTCGGTGCGCTCGACAGTAGTGGACGGGGAGAGGATGCCACCAAAGATCGTCGCGGGCGGTGCCTGCTTCGTCGTGGTTGCGGTGGGCCGGGGCTGAGCGATCGGGTCGGGCGCGACCGGAGCCGGGTTCGGCGCGACTTTCGGCGGCACAGCCTTCGGCGATACAGGACTGCGCACCGAAGTGGACCGTGGTCGCGTCGAACGGGAAGTACTCGGCTCAGGCGGCACAACAGTCGGCGCGGCAGCAGTTCGCGGGGCAGCAGTTGGCGGGGTCGGAGACTTCGGGGTAGCCGCTTTAGTGGTCGCCGTCTTCGCTGCTGGTGTAATCGAAGTCGTCGGCTTCGCCGCTACCGTCTTCGAAGTCGCTGGCTTCGCCCCCGTCGGCTTCGCGACCGACTTCGCGACCGTCGTGCGCGGTGTGATCGTGCGCGGAGTGGGGGTGCGCGGTATGGGCGTGCGCGGTGTGGGGGTACCAGACGCACCAGAAGTCGTGCGTGGAGCGGCGGGTCGACGCACCCGCGGCGACGCCTCTGCGGGCTTCACCGGCGCTTCGGAAACGTCGCCGGGAGTCGGAGCTGCCGACGCTCCTGCTGGCTTCTCCTCGGGTTCTGAATCCACTTCTCAACCGTACCAACGCCGACTGGGATGCCTGTGGGAGAACCGGGCATTCCATCACGAATTTGGAACGTGATTCGACCAGCCCTGTGACAAATTGGTCCTGAAAGGTAAGGTGATGATGCACAAGGATGTGTCCAGGCAACAGTCTGGGGATGAATAAAAAGTGAATCTCTCTCTGATCGCACTCTGACGTCGATCGAGTATCGAAGAGATTTAGCCACCTGCCCCGGTCAAGACCATAGTCAACTGAGGAGACAAATCGTGAGCACCCAGATCGTAATTCTGGCCGCCGGCATGGGTAGCCGCCTCGGCCGTTCCCTGCCGAAGCCTCTCACCGAACTCAGTGACGGCCGCACCATCATGCAGCAGCAATTCGACAACATCCACCATGCTTTCGGACCCAGCGCCAGGGTCACGATCGTCGTCGGCTACAAGCTCGAGCACATCATCGAAGCCTTCCCCGATGCCTCCTTTGTTTACAACGAGCAGTACGACCAGACGAACACCTCCAAGAGCCTGATGCGCGCACTCCGTGCCTCGAGCCAGGGTGGTGTGCTCTGGATGAACGGTGACGTGGTCTTCGACCCCGAGGCCCTCGTTCGCGCCGCGAAGAAGGTCAAAGCCGACCAGTCCTTCGTCTCGGTCAATACCGAGAAGGTCTCTGATGAAGAGGTCAAGTACACCGTGGATGCCGAAGGTTACATTAACAAGCTCTCCAAGACCGTCAAGGGCGGGCTCGGCGAGGCCGTCGGCATCAACTACGTCGCTCGCGGTGACAAGGCTGCGCTCATCCGCCAGCTCGGTCGTGTCGACGACCAGGACTACTTCGAGCGCGGCATTGAGCTGGCAATCGAGCAGGACAAGCTACGATTTGAGCCGGTAGACATCTCCGACCTCTACGCCGTAGAGGTTGACTTCGCCGAAGACCTCGAGCGGGCGAACCTCTTCGTCTGAGTTCTCACCTTCGCGTAAGTCAAGCGGAGTGCGTGACGCTAAGGACCCGTAACGCGTGAGTGCAGTTCTCGAAGCACGCCCAGAGCGTTCGGAGTTTTCGCGTTATCGGCATTCCCTGTGGCTACTGACGACGCGCGACCTCAAGGTGCGCTACTCGACCTCGTTCCTGGGCTACTTCTGGTCGATCCTCGACCCTTTGGTGATGGCGGCCATCTACTGGTTCGTGTTCACCGTGATCTTCCACCGCGGTGTCGGACACGAGCCGTATATTGTCTTCCTGCTCACCGCGTTGCTGCCCTGGACCTGGTTCAACGGAAGCATTTCGGACTCAACCCGGGCGTTCACCAAAGAGGCGAAGCTCATCCGCTCGACGCGCATCCCGCGCACGATCTGGGTAGCGCGACTGGTGCTGTCCAAAGGCATCGAGTTCATTGTGAGTATCCCGGTGATCATCTTCTTTGCACTGCTTTCGCTCGGCACGCCCGATCCTGCACGCCTGCATATCGAGGTGCTCCTCGTGCCGCTTGCAATTGTGATGCAGGCGGTGCTGACCCTCGGTGTTGGACTGATCGTGGCCCCCCTGGTGGTGTTCTTCCGCGACCTGGAACGCGCGGTCAAGCTCGGGCTGCGCTTCATGTTCTACGCCTCCCCGGTGGTCTACGGACTGGTGAACGTGCCGGAGGAGTTTCGGCCGCTCGCCGCGTTCAACCCGATGTCGGGCATCCTCTCGCTCTACCGTTCCGCCTTTTTCCCCCAGGAGCTCAACTGGTTCGACGTGATCGTGAGTGCGATCCTCTCGCTGGTGATCCTCGGCGTCGGGCTGCTCGTCTTCCGACGCACCGTCAAGACAGTGCTGAAGGAGATCTGATGACCGTCTCGCCGGTGATCGAAGTGACAGATGCCGGCATCCGGTTCAAACGTAACCGCGGATCCCGTCGCAGCTTCAAGGATCTCTTCGCAGGCTCGAATCGTCGCAGCCGCTCCGGAGAATTTTGGCCGCTGCGGAACGTGTCGTTCACTGTGGCGCCCGGCGAGGCAATCGGTGTCGTCGGTCGCAACGGCCAGGGAAAATCCACACTCCTCAAACTCGTCGCCGAGGTGGTGTTCGCCGACGAGGGCAGCGTGCACGTCGGCGCCGGAGTCGCCCCGCTGATCGAGATCACCGGGGGATTCGTCGATGATCTCACCGTGCGCGACAACGTCTATCTCACCGCCGGACTGCACGGGATGAAGAAGTCCGAGATCGATGAACGGTTTGATGAGATCATCGACTTCTCTGAGGTCGGTGACTTCCTCGATACTCCCTACAAACACCTCTCCAGCGGCATGAAGGTGCGGATCGCATTCGCCGTGATCTCGCGCCTCGAGGAGCCGATCATCCTCGTTGACGAGGTGCTCGCCGTCGGCGACAAGGCCTTCCGCGAGAAGTGTTACCGCCGCATTGAGGAGCTCTTGGCGGGTGGGCGTACATTGTTTTTCGTGTCCCACAGTGAAAAAGATCTTCGACGTTTCTGCACCCGCGGCCTCTACCTCGACAAGGGGGCGCTTGTTCTCGACGCGCCCATCGCCGAGGTGCTCGATCGGTACAACGCAGAGTACGGCGTCAAGCCGTGAGCGTCGTACCCGGCAAGCTCCCGCGCAATACCCCACCGCAGGTGGCGAAGGGCGTGGAGCGGCTGCTCTCGGTGCAACGCCCTGTGGTGCTGCTGCACATCCGCAGCATCCGTCGTCGCAATCCGGATGCCTCGCCGGCCCAGGTCATCAAGATCCTCGAGACCCGCTACCTCGCCGCGGTCACCGCGGGAGGGGCAGCGGTCGGCGCGAGTTCGGTGATCCCCGGTGTGGGTGTCGGCATCTCCCTCGCGCTCTCCGGCGTCGAAACTGCCGGGTTCCTCGAGACGAGTGCCCTCTTCGCCCAGTCGGTGACCGAGGTGCACGGCATCGCCGTGGAGGATCCCGAACGCGCTCGCACCCTCGTCATGGCGATGATGCTCGGCACGGCCGGGTCCGATCTCGTCACGCAGCTCGCGGCGCAGGCCGCCGGTATCGGCCCGACGCGCGGACGATTCTGGGGCGAGCTCGTGACCAAGAGCCTGCCGCAGGCGGCCATGGGCCAGATCAGCGACCGGATCAAGAAGTCGTTCCTCAAGCGCTTCGTCGCCACGCAGAGTGCGAGCGCCGTCGGTCGTGCCATCCCATTCGGCATCGGCGCGGTGATCGGAGGCACGGGAAACCACATGCTCGGGCGCAAGGTCGTGTCGAGTTCGCGGGATGCCTTCGGGCCGGCTCCATTGCAGTTCCCGATTATGTTGGAGCCCGTCGTGCGCGGGGCTGTCGTGCTCACCAGGCGCTCCCGGATCAACCTCCCCCGATTTGGAAGCGGCACGGCAGACTCCAAGACCCCGAAGACACCGCGCCCGCCCAAGGCGCCTCGGCCGCGAAAACCGTAGCGTTCCGCTCACACGCGCGCGCCATCCGGGACCTGCTCGCTTGACGTGGGAGCCGATCCACTTGGTAGTAGGTGCGACTTGCGCGGTGGGCAGGTCGCATCGTCTACCGACTCGATCTCTGGCGTGGGTGCCCTCCGACGCAGGCACTCCTCCTCCACCGCATGACGGTGGCGGAGGTTGTGCCGCGGCCGTCGGATGTCTTGGCTAGCTTTCGAGCCATGACCGGTCCCCGCTCCCCCACCTTCGATTGCGCCTACCCTGTGCCGTTCCACCTCGAACGGGATGCCGGACCACGGCGCTACCTCCTCAGCAACCGCAGCAGCGAGGTTCTGGAGGGAGTGGCCTTGAGCCTCCTCGGAGCCGGAGTGATGCCCGCGACCGCGCCATCCACTCTGCGGCCGGGCGAGAGCCTCGAGGTCGTGATCGCGGCGCATGACCTCGCTCGAAGCTCGGTGCTCATCGTGCGCTGGTTTCGCCGGTCGGGTGAAGAGTACCTCTGGCGGGTGAGTTTCTAGCCGAGGCGGACTCGGACTCAGCCGCCGTTCTGCTGGCGCCGACGACGCTCGCGCACGAAGTCGGCCGCGGTGTACGTCTCCGCCAGATCTGGAAGGGACTCCACCCCGATTCCCGCAACCAGAACCAGAGGATCTATGCCCAAAACTGACGCCATGCGCACAATAGTGTGGAAATTTGGGTTGCCCAGCCCGCGCTCGATCTTGCCGAAGTTGGACACATTCATGCCGGCAAGATATGAAATCTCCTCTTGGCTACATGCGAGCTTCGTGCGTCGAATCCGGATCCGCTCGCCCAGGATAAGGGCGGCTTCGGAAATCGGTTGGGGCATACCCCACTGCTATCTGCCGTGGTGGTGAACTACCAGATGGTGGAGCAGTGAGGCACATACACCGGGGATTCCCGGAACAGTGCGACAGATTGAGGCGCAGCCTCAGGGTGTGATCCAACTCCACGATCCGGTCTGCATGTTCCAACTGTGCGAGCCGGTCTGCCGACACTGTGCCGAGCTGCGTCAGCCGCTCGGTGGGGGGCGAACGACGCTGCTCTGCGTGAGCCTTCGAAGCCAGGCGGAGGCCGGTTTCTGTTCGTAGAAGAAGCACCGGGAATGGATGAACGGCCGTTACCGGGCTCGTGCTGGGTCCCGCAGTCTCATCGTCTCGCCCGCGTCGAACTGCAGAATCATTGACCACGTTGCTCGACACGACCACGGCAGGTCTGAACGCTTCCTCCTCATTCTCCACGACGTTGTCTGGCGGGACGAGGTAGATGTCTCCTCGTTGCCTCGGGAAATGCCGTCAGCAGCAGCGAATTCCCGTACCGCGCCGTGTTCGGTATCTCGTCCGGGTTCCCCCTCCAGACGAGATTTCTTTTGCCGGATGAGCCGACCCACCGGCGGAGCGTGGATCCGTCACTAAATGCTCTCTGGGCTCACCGGGACAGCAGTTAGTGACGGTTGTCGCGCCCAGGCCACGCCGCCACGCCCAGGCCACACCGCCACGCCGGCGCGAGTCACACGATTCCTTGCGATCCCGACGGCAGACTTGACGTCCTTGGGGAGGGCATCATTCGATCGAACCAACATCCGGTGGGGCCGCGCCGTCACTGAGCAGGCATTCGTTTCCGAGCCGAGACGCGTCAGTACCTCGGCTGCTAAACTCCTGCCGTGCCCGGGTTCAGCTTTGCGTCGGGGAATGCGAAGAAGCTCGCCGCCCTCCCGCTGTATGCTCTCGGCGCAGTTGCGAGCGTGTTCGTGCCCCGGCTCGACGGCCACTGGGTGTTCGGCTGCGGATCCGGAATCGGGGAAGGATCACTCGCCCTCTACCGCTGCGCGAGTGGAGCGAATACCGATCTCCGGCTCACCTGGCTCGCGCGCGACGAACGCGATCTCGCTGCGGCGGCAGCCCTCGGCATTCCTGCGGTGCTGAAGATGTCGGGTCGCGGCTTCTGGCTCACGCTGCGCGCCCGAGTCGCCGTCGTGACGCATGGATTCGGCGATGTGAATCGCTTCGGACAGCGCGGAGCCGTCGTCGTCCAGCTCTGGCACGGAATTCCACTCAAACTCATCCAGCTGGACTCGGCCGCCACCACTCGCATTTCGGTGCCTGTGGTCTCTGCGCAGATGCGCGGCCTGCTGCGTCGCTTCTATCGCCGGGGCTACCGCGCCATCGCACTGATGCCCGCCGCGTCGGAACTGGCCGCAGCGCGACTGACCACCGCGTTCGCGCTGCCGACGGATCGGATCGTCGTCACCGGTGATCCACGGGACGACGTGCTTTCCCGGGGCGAACCACTCGAACGCGTGCAGACCGCGCGGGCAGCTCTCGGTGCCGCTCTGGGCATCGCGCTGGATGACTCCCGCATGCTGCTGTACGCGCCAACGTGGCGAGACGGTGAGACCGATCCGGCGGTCCCGACCGCAGACGAATGGTCGCGAATCGATGCCTGGCTCCGCGATTCCGGAGCGCGGCTGGTCGTGCGCCCGCATCCCAACGGGGTCGGGGACTATGCGTCCGGTATCGCCGGTTCGGATCGAATCCACCTGCTGTCACCTGCTCGCCAGTCCGATCTCACTCCGATCCTCGACGCGGTCGACCTCCTCATCACCGACTATTCGTCGGTGGCGTTCGACTACTCTCTCACCGGTGGCCCGATCTTTTTCATCGCGCCGGATGAGGAGAACTACACCGCGTCGCGCGGCCTGTACGAGCCGTACCGTGAGTTCACCGGCGGCCGCGAGGTGGCTAGCTGGACCGGCATCCTCGACCAGCTCGAACGCTTCGATGCCGACCCCGAGTGGGCCGCGGTGGTGCAGGCACATTCAGCCGCGCTGGAGTCACGGCACTTCGCCTTCCGGGACGGGCGCAATACTGAGAGGGTGTATTCCGAACTCGTGCGTCGATTGCAGGCACGCCGATGACCATCCCATCCCCGACTCCCGCTCTCCTCATCGACACCATCGTCGTGACCACCGGCCAGCTGCCCGCCATCGTGTTCGAGGGGCCAGGAGCCGCACCGGCCGAGTTCCGGCTCCGTGCCTCCCGCCAGGTGCTGCCAGCGCAACTCATCGCGCTGGGGTCGCGCTGGTCCGCGCGGGTACCGTTGCTCGTCTCTCTCTGGAATGGTCCCCTTCTTCCGGCGCGTTCTGGCCGATACACCGTGCACGCCGCCGCGGCAGACGGCTCCCGGATGACACTGCAATCGCCGACGAAACTACCCGCCTCCCAGCTGCTGCCCGGCGTCACCCGGGTGTCGGTCACCGTATCGGAAGAGTCGCTCATGGTCGCGCTCTCCTCTCCCCTCTCCGACCGGGAACGTGGCAGCCTGCAGCAGGCCTCCCTCGAGTCCGACTACCGAGCGACCGAGTACGAGCCCCTGGACGCGGTCTTCTTCGAAAGCTTTTACGGGCAGAATGCCTCGTGCAACCCGCTGGCCATCGACCGGGCACTCTCTCGGCTCCGTCCGGATATCGAGCGGTACTGGAGCGTCTTGGATGCCTCGGTGCCAGTGCCGGACGGTGCGGTCGCCCTGCTGGAGGGAAGTGCCGAGTGGTGGCGCATCCGCGGTTCGGCCCGCCTGCTCGTTGTCAACGACTGGCTACGCAAGCGCTATCGCACGCGTCGCCACCAGAGAGTTCTTCAGACCTGGCACGGCACCATGCTCAAGAAACTCGCGCTCAGCCGGTTGCGACTCGGTCTCCGTCCCGCGATCGCGACCCTGCGAGAACGTGCCCGCTGGGACATCCTGCTGGCCCAGAATCCCTACAGTCGCGGTGTATTTCGCAGAGCCTATGCATTCACCGGCTCCGTCTGGGAGGAAGGCTACCCCCGTGACGATGTCCTCGTCACCGGGAACTCCGACCTGGTTCGAGCCCGTCTAGGGATTCCCGAGGGTGTCACCGTGCTGCTCTATGCACCGACCTGGCGTGACGATCGGCCGGACCACGTCGATCATCTCGACGTGGCCCACTTTGCCGAGCTGCTCGGCGACGACTATGTGACACTCATCCGTGGACATTCCCGCACCCTCTTGCCCGGCGAGGATGTGCACGCCCCGAACGTTCTCGATGTGACCGGCTACCCGGATGTCTCAGAACTCTTCCTTCTGGCAGATGCCCTGATCACGGACTACTCCTCGGTGATGTTCGACTTCACCGTCACCGGAAAGCCGGTCTTCTTCTTCACACCGGATCTTGAGCACTACGCCAAGAAGCTCCGCGGGTTCTACTTCGATCTCATCCCGGTGGCTCCCGGGCCGGTCGTCTCCACGGCCGAGGAATTGGTGGAGCTGGTGCGGGATCGGGATGCTGTGCAGCTGCGATTCGCCGACAAATATCGCGCCTGGCGCGCACGGTTCAACCCACGCGACGACGGGCAGTCGGCCGACCGTGTGGTTCAGCGGCTGCTCGCCGAGGGAATCATCGGCTAGCTCCGCATCGCGACTCGGAGAGCGCTGGTCAGATACCGGTGCGCGATGTGTCGACGGTGTCACGCGCGCCACGCACGAGTCCGACGATGAATCCCACACCCCAGCTCACGTGCATGGTGGGGAGCACGAGGAAGAAGCGCCAGCGGTCCGACCATCCCGGTCCCCCGGCCCGGGAGAAGCAGATCAGCAGGAGCAGCACGATGTAGGCCGCCGGCCCGAGGTAGATCAGTGACAGCAACACGCTCGGCCAGCCTCGCAGCGCACCGGTCAACTGCCCGGCCAGGACGAGGATGCTCAGGGCGATGGTCGCGACGAGCACCGGAGGTGCGAAAAATCGCCACGGAGTACGGGCCGGATAGCGACGCACCAGTTCGCCGCGCCAGATCCCTGTCGCCGCGAACTGGCGCACGAGCTTCGGCCAGCTCTCCCGCGGCCAATAGGTCACCTCGAGCGAGGGATCGAACCAGACCGAATGACCAGCGTTGCGGATGCGCAGGTTGAGTTCCCAGTCCTCACCGCGACGTACGGACTCGTCGAACAGCTTCACCTCGTCGAGCACCTCGCGGCGCAACACCCCGAGGTAGGCCGACTCGGCCGGTCCCTCTTCGGCCCCGCCGTGATAGCTGCCGCCGCCAAGGCCGAAGCGGCTGTTGTAGGCTCGGGCCACCGCAGACTGGAACGGGGTCTTGCCCCGAGCCTTCATCACTCCGCCGACGTTGGCGGCACCCGTGCGCACGAGGGTCTCGATGGCGCGGCGGGTGTAGCTGGGATCCAGCTCGGAGTGGGCATCCACTCTCACGATCACCGGGTGACTGCTTGCGCGAATAGCGAGGTTGAGACCCACCGGAATGTCGATCGCCGGGTTGAAGACGACGTGGATGCGGTCATCCGCCGCCGCCAATCGCTGTACGAGTTCCGTAGTGCCGTCGGAAGACGGTCCGAGCGCCAGGATGAGCTCCGTCGGGCCCGAATAGTCCTGCTCGAGCACCGTGCGCATCGCCGCCTCAATGTAGGCGACCTCGTTGAGAACGGGGATGACGTAGGACACTCCGAGTGGGGCGTGTTCCTCGTTGGGCATGGGTTCCAATGTCAGAGCGACTGGGTCGGTCGAGCCTACCAGCCGGCCCGATTGTGCCTGACAGACGCGAAACGGATGCCCGCCGCCACGTTTCAGGCGCTGCGGGCATCCGGGTCGAACCGTGCTTGCCGGTACTACAGCTTGAGCGTTCCGAGCGTCACATCGACGGTGCTCGCATTGCCCCCGCGAACATAGGTGAGGGACGTGGATGAGCCGGCAGCGAGGAAGCGCACCTGGGCGGTGAGGTCGGTACTGCCGGTAATGGGTGTGCCGTTGAAGGTGGTGATGACATCACCGGACTTGAGACCCGCCTTGTCGGCGGCTCCGCCACCCGTGATCTCTTTGATACTTGCGCCGACCACGGTGCTGGCGCTCGAGGCCGAGAGATCCTGAACACTCGCTCCCAGCAGTCCGTGGGTTGCCTTGCCGTTCTTGATGATCTCGTTGGCAACGCGCTGCGCAAGATTCGCGGGAATCGCGAACCCGACACCGATGCTGCCGGACTGCGACGCGGCGCTGGTCTTTCCGGCGCTGGCAATCGCGACATTGATGCCGATGACCTTTGCATTGGAGTCGAGGAGCGCGCCGCCCGAGTTACCGGGGTTGATCGCGGCA
>Ga0209512_1002307_pt1 | contig 20681 bp, 23 predicted proteins | sample frozenSSSSmetaG_FD_184142 | JGI IMG/M metagenome (GOLD analysis project Ga0209512, IMG submission 184142) | Glacier valley bacterial and archeal communities from Borup Fiord, Nunavut, Canada, to study Microbial Dark Matter (Phase II) -... | ecosystem: Environmental > Aquatic > Freshwater > Ice >... | reverse complement strand
TTACCCACATTCCACACTAAGATACAATCGATTTGACCTGTCTATTTGGGTATTACTGCCAAAACTGGATGCTCCCCGCTTGGAGGCAGAAAATCTGAGCAGGGAATGCGCTCACATGGTTCAATTTTGCGGCTTTATGATTCCTCAACCGCAGCAGGAGCGATTACAACGACTGAATCAAGATTTGCAAGCGGCAATTAACGCTAACGATTTTTCTAAGATGCACTCTTTAAGCGAAGATGCTAGAAGGGAACTTAATAACCTTCCTGATGAGGTAAAGGTGGTTCAAGTAGGTTTGGCAGCAATTCGTCAAGCCAGTGCGGTTGCACCCACACAAGCAAATGCAATGTCTAATAAGCTTTCAAGCATGATGAAGGCGATGGAGAATGGCGATGGACACGAGGCTAATCGCTTATGGGGCGAACTGCAGCCAGATGTTCAGCGCTGGCTAAATCAAGAATTGCCCAGTAATAGCATCGTCACAGGGCTAACACGATGAATATCAAGCTCAATTGTCCGGTATGCGGATATCAGGAAATTGAGGGGAACACCTGTCCTAACTGTGATACAGATCTCTCTCTGACTCGGATGCTACAGCATCTCTCACCTGTAGAAAAACTGCATCCGCAAGTCAAAGTGGCTACATGGCAATTAGGAGTTGCTTTTGTCATTCTTCTCTTTGGTATTGGATTAGGAGTATGGGGTGGTTTTGTGTTCTTCTCATTAAAGCCCTATACCACCATTGTTAATATTCCTAGTCCAGTTGTCATTAGTCATGTCAGCCCACCAGTCGCGATTGCTACTTTAGAACCGATTAAACTCCAGGAACTTAAGTACACGGTAAAGCAAGGAGATTCTTTGACATCAATTGCTGAAAAATTTTGTGGTCAGAAAACGTCTTGGCAAGTGATGCTAGAAACCAACCCTCAAGTCAAAGGGCGAGAGAACTTTATCGATATAGGGGAGGAGTTAAACGAACCTAAGTGTAAGGAAGGTGCTTGATGAACTTGCTTAAAAGCTTGAATATCTTAAGTAAAACCTTATTGGGTGTTGGGGTTATTGATGCTTGGCAGCGAGCATTACAGACTAAAGAGGCAAGCCAGAAAGCCCAACGATACGCGCAAAACAAGCATCTGCGAGCAGCAATTACAGTGGCTGAGAAAGCTATTGCTGCTTGGCCTCATCACCCTAGTTTTTGGGAACGGGTTGTTTGCAGATTTTTTTTAGGTAAGCTTTTAGAACAACTCACAGCGCAATTACAGCAGTGGCGCAAAAAAGTTATCGAAGCAGACAAGCTAGCTTCTAGTGCTAAATCGCTGGTAAGAAAAGATACTGGCGATCCTCTAGATACTCAACATTTGTCAGGCGCGATCGCTCTTTACAAACATTGTACCAAAATTAACTGCGATGATCGCATATCGCAAGCTCTCAACCAGTGTGAACAGGAAGTGCTACGAAGACAGCAGTTTCAGGTATTAGTGAAACAAGCTTCGTCCCTTCTCCAAGAGCGGTTTTTCAAACAGGCGATCGCCATTTACCATGAAGCCGAACAACTTTATTCTACAGAGGTTGTGAAACAAGCGATCGCTACTTATGAAACCCAAGTCAAACAAGAAGAAATTTACGTTTGTCTCCTACAAAGAGTAGAGCAAGCCACTAAGTTAGGAAGATTACGGGCAGCGATTACTCTTTTAGAATTTGCCCTAACTAACTTTTTTCGCCGAGATGGTACCGAGTTACTGGAACATCTGCAAAATCTCGTCAAAGGCAGAGAAAAATTTCAAGCCGGACTTTACGCTGAGCAAGCCAGTAATTTTCAAGAGGCTACATCCCTATATGAAACTGCTAAGTTCTTGCTACCAGACCAGACTGGATGCCAAATTAGATTAGGACTTATAGCGATTAAGACTAAGGACTGGATTAAGGCATTATCTTATTTAGAGGGCGTGCCAGGAGAGCAGGCAGCCTATATCCGAGGATTTTGCTACGCCCAACAAGAAAATTTACAGCAAGCCGATCAAGAGTGGCAAACACTATCTACTCCTGCAATTGCAAGTCAGCGGGAGATTCTCAAGAATCTTTCCCAACGTCAACGTCTGCTAGCCATACAGAATATTGAGCAGTTGGTTAGGGCTGAAGATTTAGAAAAGGCGAAAATAGCAAGTACGGAATTTATCCAAAAAATTGGGTTAGATCCGTTAGTAGAGGGTAATCTCAAGGAATACATCCAACCACGCTTAGCTGCTATGATTTGGCAAGGTGTAGACTGGGTAATTATCGCTAACACCGCACAACAAGCTTGGATTTCACAACCTAATATCACCACCTTACACAATTGGGTAGTCGCATGTTATTACTGTAGCAAAAGTGATATTGAAGAGAAAAAGTTGCTCGTGGCTTTAAATAATGAGATTGTGGCTTTATCAACAGCATTGGCTAATTTAACTTATGATCCTGTTCTCCAAAATTTACCTTGGTTGGTAAATCAAGTTGTCGATTATGAGTCAGTATCTTTAGAATTGAAACGACGACTGTCAGAGATGATTGATGTTTTCAAAGATAAAAATATTAGTAATTATTTAGATCTACGCGATCGCTACCGATTGGAATTAGTATCTCTAAAATTAATGGAATCGTCCAATTGGGGAATGAAAGTTAAGGATGTGTTAATTACACCCGGTTGTTATAATCGTTACATTAATCAATGGAAAGACATCATACAGGAGAAGATCGATCCAAGTCAAAAAATCTTGCAAGCTCTTTATACACCTTGGGGGCTAGCAGTTGCTGCTTGTGTAGACGGAGACACTCAAAGAGCAATACAACTTAAACCTAAAACCAAATCGATTAGTAATGCAGAATTATTTGCAGAAAGATTTTTCGCCTATTATGAAGGTTCCTACCACTTACAACAACAAAAATGGCGACTAGCAACAGCTTCTCTTAAGCTAGCCAAGTCTGAGATTAACGCTTCTAGTGATTGGTCTCAAGAAATAGACAAACTTTCTTGCAAGCAGCGTCAAAATATATCGGACTTTAGTCAACATTTAGAGTTTGCTCAGTTTTGGTATGAAATACAAGTTAGTCCTGCGTCCAAAAACTATTTGGCTGAGTGTAAAGCAGAAGTGCTACGTGAACAACTAGCCAATGAACAAATTTCTCAAGAAAAAGCTCTGCAAGAACTTCAAGCAATTAAACGAATTGATGAGCAAAACCCTATAGTGCTTGATTTAATTGAAAAAATAGAATTCAATCAAGAACTTGAAAAAATAAGGGTACTTTTTCAAAATAATCAATATCAAGAAGTTGTGAGAATAGCTAAATACTCTCATAATCAACAGTTGAAGTTTAACACGGCTGAAATTTTCATCAAAATCTTAATTGATATTGCTAACCGGGGGGATGCGAGAGATCATGAAAGTATTCAGCAACTAGGACGCTGGGCTTATGAAATATGTCCTCATGAACCAGCATTTAAAGAAATCTATCATAGTTTAAGAATTTATTAGTAAAAGATAGGTCATGGAAAATAATCCTTACGATATTCTCGGTATATCTCCAGCATCATCAAAATCAGAAATTACAAAATCTGTAGCGTTAGCAATGAAGCGTAAGCAATATCCTGTAGATGTGATTGCTAAGGCTCAACGAAGCTTAATGAAGCCGGAAGACCGCATTATAGCTGATTATTTACGCCCAGTTTTACCCATTGCTAAGCGATTTAAATATAGCGATCTATCTACTTTAGATGCTTCAATACCAAAATTAGATTTTCTATCACAGTTTGATGGATTAGAGGCAGCGATCGCTCAAGCAAAACAAAAAGAATCTTTAGAGAGAGAATCGGTAGCAATACCATTAAAAGAACTTTTACCAGAGGGAAGTACGGCTTACAAACAGGAAGATTTTTCCAAGATTATATTATATGTAGCACAAATATTGAATGTTCATAAAAGTCAAATAAAAATAAATCAGAATTTGGTAATTTTGAGCTATGAAATTTAAAATCCTTTAACAATAACACATTACATCAATTTCTAAGTGCAAGCTTGACAAAAAAACCTTACCATTGCTACCTAAATAAATTTCCTATGTCAGACACACAACAAGCTTATATTCTCAGTCAAGAGTCACGCGACTTACTAGTACAAGCAATTAGTAACTTTCAAAAGCAAAATGTTTCACTCCAGCAGTCCATACGAGAACAGAAAACCCAAGCCGCAGCAACCACCGAAGATTTATTCTTGGAACTGTTGGAAGTTACTGATGCACTACAAAGCTTGCTGGACTATTTGGAAAATAATCCCGACCCAAGCTCTGAATTTATCCAACGCTTACCCAGGTCTGTAGGTGCAGTTAATCGTAAATTACTCAATGTATTAGAAAAACGCCAAGTCTTACCTATCGAACTGGAAGAAGCACAGCCAGACTTCAGCTTATGTCGTGTAGTTGACCGAGAAGTACGAGCTGATCTACCAGATAAAACAATTACTAAAGTTGTCCGCAAAGGGTTCCATCTAGGTGAGAACATTTTACGTCCAACAGAGGTAATTATGTCTAAATTAGAGTAAGGAATTTCTAATATTTCTAGCACATCGCTGTTTATACTTACAGTATTAGGCATCTTTAGTACTGTCTGCGCGATCGCTTTGTTAAACTGGAATAAATGGGTTTTTTATGGAATCTTGGGAGTTAGCGTTGCTGCTTTTTTAATCAACCTCTCAATTGGTCTTAATCTAGCGTCATCACTTATAGGATTTATCGGAATAGGGATACTATATTGGGTCTTAAATATGGGTGGAGAAAATAAAGCATGGACTAGATTAGAGTAAAAAATTTCCGACCCACAGTACATTATGCTGAGTTATTTGCTATGTCAACAGTGTAATTAAGGGATTGCTTAATAAATATTTAAGTAATCATTTCAGGATTTACCCTCATGTTTAATATTTATAGTAGAGGTTATTATCAATAAATAATCTATAAATAATAAACAAGGTATTTCAATGAAAATTATTAACTTACTATCCTCTTTGGTAATAGGTTTTAGTGGTCTAGTGTGGCTACAGAATGCCAGTTTGGCTGGGAGTTTTAGAGGTGTTACTGAAGTGACTGGAAGTTATAGCAATGCTGACTTGAATGTGAAAGTAACTCCCATTCTAAAAGGAAACAATTTTAGTACTGGCGCTCACACCTACTATTATGCTTACCACGGCACATTCAAGGGAGAATCAATTGACATATATGGCGGTGCTAAAAACTTTGGTAGTGATTCCCGCCAAGTCTACACATGGGATAACCAAGGCACGAAATATCAAGTGATATGGAGACCAAGTGACCCTCACTTTATCCGGTTAAGAGTGCTTAGTGGGGAACGGGAATTGCTTAATAGAATACTGTCTGAAGACTAAGCATTCAGTCAAAAATTGTGGTGTAATTTGTTGTGAATAAACCCAATTTTTGGAGAAATTTCAGGCTTGAATAGAGGGATGAGTAGCAATCGTTCCAAAAATCGTGTGACGCTCAACACCTATTTATGAATTTACCATAATATAGCTACTTTTTCAGGACATAAAAAAAGTAGCTATTTTCCTGTATTTACGACTATTTAATAATAAACTATTAATTGTATAGATAACTGCTTTAATGACTGACATCTGTACAGAAAGCTTATGATTTCAAGGTTGCTAGATCAGCTATAAGCTGATCTAAAAATGTTTATAAATAAAAGAGCAAGTTGAATTTCTCAACCTAATGCAGTTTTTCAGTTAAAAATGTGGATTTGCCAAATTTATAGGGAACATTATAAATATAAGCAGTCAAAAATTTTAGTCAATTAGGAAATCGTGTATGTCTCTAGATCTTCAGAGAAAGTCAATTATTAAGTTTACAACAATATTTATAACCACTTTCATTATATTAAGTATCCTAACTCATGCACCAGAGGCACAAGCGGTAATAATGGTTAATATCCGTGACGAACACGGACAAGTCACAACTGAGGGATGGTGGTTAATTAATATTGCCGCACCTTTATTTATCCTATCTGAAATCGTCAAATTTCTCTTCGGATTACTGTTACTACCGTTTGCACTTTTTGGGTTAAATCTAGGTCCTACATTGCTAGCAGGTGTGTGGGCAAATCTAACAGTTATGTGGCCTGGTCTACTCGTATGGGGAATATTTTCAGTTGCTGGTCAATCTGTTCAGGGGGGTAAGTAACGCAACTGGGGAACAGTACGTAGATGCCCAAGTAGGATGCAAGCAGTATTCGTGCTCATTATCGGGTTAAAGGCGTAGATACGACAACAATTTAAGGTAAGGTATATGCTCGAACCCCCTCCTATCCGCAGCGAAGCTGGTTATCATGCAAGGCAGATTATGACCGCGTGGCTACTTTTAACGCAGAAAGATATGGGTGGAACAATTATACGAAGTTATTCCGATGAGTATTTTTGCTTATTTACTCTTTCCAGGGGGGAACAAGTAAAATCCAATTAGACCGCGTGGTTAAAGTGGAGCAACAAATGTGATTTGTGGATTCAGGAAGCGTTCCAAGAAATGGCAGTTATTGACTATTGTAAGTGTTCTTGGATTTACTTACATCTCAGTTTGCCTTTTTCTGTTCTTTCGGCAACGTCACTTTATTTACCGCCCTAAGCTTGAGCTTTCAATGCTACCAAGTGCCTCGGTTTTTAACCTTCCTTATAAGGATGTGTGGATACAGAGATCAGGCTTCAAGGAACAGCTGCATGGTTGGTGGATTCCGGCTGCATCGCCACAAGCAAGATTTTCTATCATTCTTCACGAGCCTGTACAAATACTTAAATCTCCCAAAGTCATGTTGTATCTTTGCGGAGTTGGTAATAACATGGGCGATTATAACTATCTATCTAGGGTTGCGGCATTTCGGCAACTTGGTTTTTCAGTGTTGGTGTTTGATTATCGCGGTTATGGTCGCAGCGAAGGGAATTTCCCTGACGAATCACAGGTTTATGAAGATGCAAATGCTGCTTGGAATTACCTGCGCGATGTGCGTCATATCCCTTCTAAGCAAATCCTGATTTATCGCGAGTCTCTTGGCGGGGCTATTGCATTAGATTTAGCGACAAAGCATCCTGAAGCAAGTGGATTAATTATGCAAAGTTCATTTACTTCAATGCTTGACGCTATCAAGTATAGAGCTTTTGCCAAAATCTTTCCCGTTGATTTAATTCTCACAGAACGTTTTAATTCCATCTCTAAAATCAAGTCGCTGCAAGTTCCTGTGCTATTTATGCATGGAAGAGATGATTCTGTTGTACCTCCAGAAATGAGCCAGCGGTTATATAATGCAGCCCCTGAACCCAAACAGCTATTTCTGATTTCCGGTGCTGAGCACGTCAGAATTTATCAACCTGGACAATCATATCTAAAAGCAATCCAGAAATTTGTTGAGTTTCTGCCATAAAATGATAATCTTTCAAGACTTAGACTTTCACCCGAAAATTGGGTCAAGGATCTTACCTCTTTATCTAATGAATTTAAAATTGAAGTGATTGAAGAGTTTTCAACATTCGATTCAATTGAGCCTTATATGCAAGTCATCAATAAAGCAATAGAATAAATTTTAGTATAAATCAAGCGATCGCACTTCGCTTCACAACTCATTTATTTTACAAAAAATAGCGGCTGATACGTAAAAACACTTAGAAACATACCAATCATATAAATGCTCTTGTTTACTTTTTATTATTGATATTACATACTTCTTACTATAATTTGTCTGTTTTAATACAATTAGTCTTGCAGTAAAAAATAGCACTAGTTATGATGATATTAATCCTTGCTAAAGTGACTCTATATGGATTTTATTGACGAAATCAAAGGTATATCTCAGCAGATTCAGAAGCTAAGACAGCAAATTCAGACTGAAGAAGCTACTAAAAACGCTTTTATAATGCCGTTTATTAATGCATTAGGATATAACGTATTCAATCCAATGGAGGTTTGCCCTGAGTTCACGGCGGATGTTCCTGGATTGAAAGGAGAGAAAGTAGATTATGCCATTATGATGGATGGAGCGCCAATCATCTTGATTGAATGTAAAATGTGCGGAGCAAGCTTGGAAAACCCAAAACACAGCTCACAGCTACATAGATACTTTCATGCTACTGAAGCTAAGTTTGGTGTTTTAACCAATGGCATTCTCTATCGTTTATACACAGATATAGAGAAAAGCAACGTTATGGATGAAAAACCATTTTTTGAAATCAACATGCTAGATTTTAATGAATCTAGTATTAATGAACTCAAGCGTTTTTCTAAAGCTGCTTTTCACCCAAAAGAAATGGCAGATTTTGCCAAAAATCTCCTTTATACAAGAGAGATTAAGCGCCTGATGGCAGAACAGTTGATTTCACCTTCACCAGAATTTGTCAAGTTTTTTACTAGTCAAGTATACACGGGAAGGTTAACGGAATCAGTCGTCAGTAAATTTACAGAAATTACTCAGCGATCGCTCAAAGAATTTATTAATGATCGAATCACTGACAGATTAAAATCTGCTATTGATCTTCCTGACAATACAACAACAGTATCGCAGTTCACTGAGGAGCAGAATGAGACAGAACCTGAACCAGAGAATGAGTTTGTTGTCACAGATGAAGAGATGGAAGGGTTGTATATTGTGAAGGCTATTCTGCGAGAAATTGCTGATATCAGCCATCTTAAATTCAAAGCCACAAAAAACTATTTAGGCATCAATTTTGATGGCAAGGTATCAAAAACAGTTTGCCGTCTCTGGTTTAAATCAGGTAGAAAATTTATTGGCATTATTGATGCTGATGGGAAGGAAGCCAAAAAAGCGCTTTCACAATTAGATGAAATTTACGGAATAGCAGAAATATTGAAAGACCGAGCAAAATATCTAACTCAGAACACCTCAAAACAATCAAAGACTGTTGAATTGTCCGAGTCATAAATTTGGCAGTCACTAAGATAACCTAGGTGAAGCTCAAAACTTATCTAACTTTTATTGAGGGAAGCTTAGCTTTAGCTGAGATTAATCTGGCTGAGATGCTTAATTAACTAGACACTTTGGATCACAAAAGGCTCTGTTGTTGTTGCCTGAGTATTTTCTTAAATATCTCATTTACGCAGATGCTCGAATTTTATTAAGTGCTTCTTGAGCTAGTTTACAAACCACTACATTGTCATCTTTTAAAGAGTCCGTCAGATCTGCTACTGCATCGCTATCCTGAAGTTCTCCCAGCGCCCAAGCTGCCATACCACGGACACTGTAAACCTGATCTTGTAAACTATCGATGAGAGCCTTAACTGCTATTTTATCTCCAAGTTCTCCGAGTGCTAAAGCAGCTTCTGTACGAATCATCGGCACCTCATCTTTCAGACAAGAAATAATTGCGGTGGTGGTCTGTAGGTCTTTCCGACGGCGAAGTGCTTGAATTGAGCGTTGACGATGGCTTGGTTCTGGATCTTGAAGTGAAGCCATGATCAAGTTTGTGAGTTGGGCATCGTTGACGGCGATTATTGACCTCAGTATCTCATAACGGACATTTTTATCTGGGTCTTGAAGGTGCTGAGCTAATATCTTGAAAAGATGAGGGTGATTGCATTTCAGTAACCAGGAAATAATCCACTCAAAGATTGATATAGGCTCAAATATTTGTAATTCCCAGAACTGGAGGATATTCGCGCGTGATTTCAGCGCTTCTAGTAGCATTGCTGTCGCACGAGGATCTTCAAAGTTAGTCATTGCTCTGACAATAGCTGAAAAAAGCATAGGTGCGTATTTATTCCGGAACATAGAAGATATATTCCCTAAATCGCTCCTATTACGAGTTTCGAGAGCGTTCAGTAAAGCTGGAATCGCTTCTGGATCTCCAAGCTTACCAAGTGCGAAGGCGATCACTGAATGCAGATCACTCTGAAAGTTATCTGCCAAAATTTGTATTAAGGGAGCAACTGCACGGCGATCGCCCAGTTCTGCTAGTGCTCGAACGGCTTGAGCGCGGACAAAGAAATCTCCATCCTCTAAAGCTTGTAGCAATGACTCGAAGACTCCCTCGCCCCCAATTTTGCCTAATGACTGGACAGCGTTCGCTCTGACATTGCTGGAGCGATGTTCTAATGCTCTTAAAAGTGGCGCAATAGCCTCTGGAGTACCCAAATCACCGAGTCTTCGAGCCGCATCTTCATGCCCCACACCGTCGTAAATCAAATTCTGTAAAGTCCGAATCAATGGAAATGCTGGATTCTTTACTGAAACCGGGACGTTATTAAAGTCTTCATGGTTTGGATCGAGCAACACTGAGTCACCGGAAGACTGCAAGAGTTCTGGAGGGAGGACTTGCTCTAAGTTTTCGAGGGTTCTAGCTGCCATATATTGTAAAGCCACCTCTTCAGGAGCAGATGGTGGGGCGTGAAGTGCCTGAGTCAACTGCTCTAAAGCTGTCGGATCGGTAAGATCGACTGAGTTGGCAGACTTCATCAGCCAGGATGGAATAGAAGGTGTTGAAATTGCGATTTCTGGGTTATACTTTTGCTGAATTTGGCGAACCTGTTCTTCGTTTTGTTCAAGGTATTTATTTTGAAGGTAGTAAGCACCTGTTTCATAGCACTCTGCTGCCATCAGAAACAGACTGGTAAGGCTGGGATACTTCAGGGTTACACCATCCTCAAGAAACAACCACCATACAGGCGATGCTTCCTGCTTTTCCGTTTCACAAACCACCAGCAGATATTCTTTGCCGTCGAACATCAAAACTGGAAACCACGGTTTTTGCCAAACTTCCTCAGGATGATTATCACGTAAATCGTCTTGATATTGTTGAATTTGGGTATATTCCTCGATCGCCTGCGAAAGCGGAAGTAAACCATAACCGGGCAGTAACCCGCAATATTCCCAATTTCTGTCACCATTTCGCCATTGATATAGCTCATAGACCTCTTCCGGCAGTGTGAAGGGCAATCCCATGATTTGCTGGTCAATTTCTGCACGAGTGAGTCCTGGTTGAAGAGACAGGGCAAGCTCTGGATTATTTTTGACTAGCCAATTCAGAATGCGATCTAAAGCCTTGGTAAGGGATGACATAGAACTATCTCAACGTTACTCACTCAAGTATTCCCAGGCTGACAGAGTTTCTTACCTTTCTTTGTAAATAAGTGTAAATGTTTCTGCTTATAGTGCATAAAACACCAGAGTCCAACATTTTCTTTAATAAGTACAAGTGAGGTTCTGGTATGAAAAATATACCCAAATTGGCTATTGGTGCTGGCATCTGTGTGCTGGGTATTTTTGGCAGCTTAGGCAGTGCAGGTGCATCCCTGATAGCACAGGAATGGTTCTTTGGCAAATGGGACTGCCATATTGACGGACGCCCTGCCAAGATGCAATGGTACGTGGTAGACGATCCGCAAACAACCTGCGACGGTAACATTTGCTCCAGTACTGATGGCGTGCGCCTTGTCGGTCGATTTAGTGATAACGGCAGTCCTTGGGTTAGTTTAGCAAAACGTTATTCCAATGCACGCCAAGAGTTAGGCATTCGTTATTTAGGTAAAGAGCAAGATAACTGGTATCTCAAATATAACAAAACTACGCGAGTAGCTGATGGCTGGACGACATGGCGCAGTAAACGTTACCCACTGCAATGTCAGAATCGCCACTAATACTTTACATGCAGGTAAGTGAGGTCGCATACTTCGGTGACCACACCACACCCAATACGTTTCGCTTAGCATTTTCTTGCTGTAGCTGCTTAACTTACATAGGAGTATTTATAATAAAAGTACCACTACATAGTAGAAGTAGTCATAGTCGCAGGTGAAAACAAATGAGTCCAGAACAAGAATTGTTAACAAAATGGCGTTCCCTTCCTAAAGAGAAACAGGAAGAAGTTTTAAATTTTGTATAATTTATTCAGGCAAAATTGGTGAAGCCTCAACCTATAACTCCTATAAATAAATCTCAATTGGGAAAACGTCTGCGGCAAATACGTGCCGAAATCGTTTCTGATGGTACACATTTGTTAACTCAAGATGAACTTGAAAAAGAAATTGCTAAGCGTCGTGGTGGATTACAGGAAATTGATACGTGATGATTCACCAAAGTCAAATATATGTAGAGGTGGTAACTTATGAACCAAGCCCAAACACAGACTGAAGCAAAATTATACACCTTTGATGAGTTTATCGAGTGGTATCCAGAAAACTCAGAATTCCGTTACGAATTGCATGATGGAGTAATTATTGAGATGCCTAAACCTAGGGGAAAGCATTCAAATCTAACAGGTTCTCTGATTGAAAAATTACTTATAACCATTAGAGAGATGGGTTTCGGCGACATTTGGACAATACCTAGAGAATCGATTGTTAAACCGCATCGCCATAAGTCTGGATACGAACCGGATATAATTGTTTTAAATAAAGAAACTATCGGTATTGAGACACGCTGGGAAAGTGAATCAGTTATTCACTCATGCACTTCGGTCAAATTGATAGTAGAAGTTGTTAGTACCAATTGGCAGGATGACTACTACGATAAACTTCGTGATTATGAAGGTATGGGCATTCCTGAATACTGGATTGTTGATTATGCTGCTTTAGGAGGACGTGATTTTATAGGATATCCGAAACAACCCACTATCTTTGTATGTGAGCTGATTGATGGGGAATATGTAAAAACAATGTTTAGAGGAAATGAGTTGATTAAATCACCTACCTTGCTTCAATTAAACGTCACCGCGCAACAAATTTTTGATTTGGGGGAGTAAGTAGTAAACGGCACATTAGCAAATTCAATCCTCTAGTTGAAACAAGATGATGCAAAAATCTGCTTTGTGATCTCTATCAGGATATGAAAACAGCGAATTTACAATCCTCCAAACCACTCATATCCTTGATCTTCCCAGTATCCTTTGCTTGGCATCAACTGATGAGTCAACAGGATTTGAGTCACCCATTTGCTTTGTTTGTAGCCTAACTTAATTGGAGAAGCAAGACGCAGAGGCGCACCATTATCAACAGACAAAGGCTGCCCATTTTTCTGATATGCCATCAACGTTTGCGGATGCATTGCCGATGCCAAATCCCAACTTTCGTAGTAGCCATCGGCAGATTTGAAGTAAACATAGCGGACACTCGATTTGGGCTGGGCTAGTCGAAATAATTCGCGCAGTCGAACCCCACTCCATTGAACTATAGCCGCCCATCCTTCAACACAAACATGCTGAATCACCATTGACGCCAGCGGAAATTCCTGAAGGTCTGTCAGACTTAGCTGTAGGGGGTGATTAACTTCACCTTCAATCTGTAAGCGATATTTTGTGGGATCAATTTGCGGAGTTTGATCAAACGTGTTGATCAGTAGTTTATCTGGTTCAATCGCACTAAGTGGATATTCACTTACAGGTTTCTGACTGAGCAGCAGAGCTTGTGTTGCTTGATTGAGTGGCTCAAATGCTTGTCCAACTTCGCTCGACCCCAGACTTGAACCACAACTACTAAGCAGTAAACTGGCACTATAAAGTCCAGACCACTGCAACAATTGACGACGAGAAATAGGCTTAGACATTTTTGAATAATCCTCAAATAAACATTGATCTTATCAGGCGAATACTACCAACTCTTAATGCTAAAAATGAGTGAATAAATGTAAATAAGATAAAGGTGGGAACAGCAATAAAATGAATTGTACGAAGTATCTGCCAATTTACAAATAGACTAGATAACCAATGAAATTGTACAGGCTTGTACATTGATAACCCGGATGCGATCGATAAAACTAAAACCGGCACAATTGCCGTGTAAACAATTCGATGGAGTGCGTAATTTTTGCGTTTAGCGTTCTGGCTTACTCGCAACGCCTTGACATCACTATCACTGGCAAATCGTTTCTGCCAACGGCGTGAAATCAGCACATACAAACCATACCACAAAAGGTTCAACGCATAAAACCACATGGCAGCAAAATGCCAACTACGTCCGCCTCCCAACCATCCGCCCAGGGTGAGGAAACTGGGAAAATGCCAACCTTCACGTCCACCAAATACTGGATTCGCGTTATAGATTTGTAATCCACTAAAAAGCATCACAAACAGACTGATGAGATTCGTCCAGTGGAAGATTTTTGCCAAAAGTGCTTGAGTCGGAATCGGCGGGGATTTTCGACGTTTTGCGGACGTTGTAGAAGTCATTATTAAAGTTCCTAATTCTAAATCTAAAACCCTAGAAATAATGGAGCAAACTAAAGCTGGATTTAAACATCTCAACGTAGTAGATTTGAGAGTGCGAGCATAAGTTAGCGGCGCTGACGAGAAACTTTGTCCATCAAATTTTCACAGAATAAAGTACAAACCGACTACCTGCATAATTGCTAACTTAGTCGGTTTAACTTGTAGACAGTTGATCAATAAACATTGTACAGGTGAGATCCGAAGAAACTAGGGTTTATTAGGTGTTTCTTTTTTCATGGCGTCACCTTGCTTCATGGCGTCACCTTGCTTCATGGCATCACCCTGTTTCATGGCATCACCCTGTTTCATGGCATCACCTTGCTTCATGGCATCACCCTGTTTCATTGCATCACCTTGCTTCATTGCATCTCCCTGTTTCATAGCATCAGGTTGAGTGGTAGTAGCAGCACTCGGAAGTTGCTGATTACCTGCTGTAGGAGTACTAGAGCAAGCGGCGAGGCTACCGACTAAAGCCAAGTTAGCGACTAAAGCAATAATTTTCCAGTTCATAATTGTTACCATCCAAATTGTAAGTTGAACTTGAGCGATTAATGAGTTATAATTGTCCGACTAAACGAACCTTCTACTAAATTGAAGTATGCTGTATGGGACTGAAGCCTATCTGAACTTAACCGACAGATTTCCTGAATTTATGGGTTGAAGGTTCTCACATTAAATTCAGCGTTTTCTCAGATAACTGTGCATTCGAGTGTGACTACGCTGACTAAGCGCACATGGAACGAGAAATCCAGATAAAAACCGACTGTTTCAGCTATTTGCTGGCTTGAGCAGCAACCCGCTGAATCGCCTCGACCTGAGTCGGGTAGCAGTAGATCACCGCTGCCAACTCGGACGGCTCCATTTTGTGCATCACTGCCAGGGTAAGCAGTGGTAAGGACTCACCTGCATGAGCACCCACAAAGGTCGCCCCAACAATGACCCCATTGTAGATATACAAGGCGACAAACCCGTCTGCCTCCCCGTCGATCATCGCCCGCTCAACTTTTGCCAACTCTAATCGGTGGGTGTCGATGGCGATCCCCCGTTCCACCGCTTCCTGCGGGGTAATCCCGACTTGGGCAATTTCTGGGTCGGTGTAGGTGCAGTGGGGAATGACCAGATCCGAAACTCGTTTCCCGGCTCCATCCAGTGCGTTTGCCACTGCCAGTTTGCCCGTCGCGTGCGCTACGTGGGTGTACTTCTGCGGTAGGGCGACGTCCCCAGCGGCGTATACTGCGGGGTTCGTTGTTCGGAGGTAGTCGTCGGTTTCGACCCCAGCAGCACTGAACTTCACCCCGCAAGCTTCCAGTGCCATTCCATCCACATTGACCTTCCGCCCAGCCCCGACTAGGAGTGCGTCGTAAGCAAGTTCCGACCCGTCACTCAGAGTCAGTCGCTTTTGTCCGTCGTCCACTTTCGTCGCCTTCACCCCTAAGTGCAGCCGCACCCCTTCTGCCGCCAATCGTGCCGCCAGCACCTCAGATGCTGCTACTGCCTCAGATGGCAGTATGCGTTCTGGACTACCGACCAAATCGACTTCACTACCCAGCCGACGGAACGCTTGAGCCAGTTCGCAATTTACCGTACCGCTACCAAGGCAGACCAACCGTCTCGGCAGCGCGGTCAACTCGAATACGGTTTCATTCGTCAGGTAGTCGGCGGTGGCAAGCCCCTGTACATCGGGGATATTCGGTTTGCTGCCCGATGCGATTAGGGCTTTCTCGAACCGCAGCCGTCGTCCATCAACCTCGATCGTATCGGGGCTGACAAATCGAGCGTCGCCGAGGAACACGTCAATACCTGCCCCAGCGGCGATCGATACAGATCCTCCGCTACTGCTGAAAGCTCGCATCTCCCGCACACGGGTCATGACAGCGGCGAAATCAACTCGCGGCGCATCGTTGAGCATATATCCAAACTTCTCCCCCTCGTGGGCATGGAACACAGCGCGGGCAGCGCGAAGCAGAGCTTTGCTCGGAGTGCAACCGAAGTTCACGCAGGTACCGCCAGTCAGGTTCCGCTCGACCATCGCAACAGTATGTCCGGCGGAAGCGGCGACTAAAGCAGCAGTCATTCCTGCTGGACCGCCCCCGATAACTACTAAATCGTACAGATCTTTTGGTTGAGGGAATTGCCAGTCGGTTGGGTGACCTTGAGCGATCGTCTGGCGGTTTGGCTCGTCGAAGGGGGCGATGGTTGCGGCGGACATTAGCTACCTCTTTTAATTATCAAATTTCACACTAGGGTGATGTTTCAGACTTGTGGATGAAAGTTAAACGATAATGGTGCCAGTCAAAATCATTGTGGAATCGGCACACGACCAATCAGAAAACTTATCGCTCAAATTTTGCAGTGGATTGTGACGATGTGAGCAGTTGCAGCACTGTGACAGCAAGAATGATCAGTATGCCGCCGATGAGTTGCTTCGGCGTTAGCGTTTGACCAAACCACAGCCACGCTAGCGTAGAAGCGATAACGGGTTCGAGCGTTGCAATAATCACAGCCCGTTCAGCCTGAATGCGTTGGATACCCCAGAAAAACAGGGAGTAAGGGAGCAGATTTCCGGCGATGCCAACATAAATAACTTTCCAGACATTCTCTGGCTCCAGCAACGTCACAGGAACTCCTTGCGTTATCTGGTAAGCAAGCCAGAATAAACTGGCGATCGCAAAGGTTTTCAGCATAACTCCCAGCGATTCATCAGAACGTCCGACTCGCTCACTTTGAAGGTTGTAAGCGGTGAAGAACACAGCACTTGATAAACCAATGAAAATACTCAACCCGTTAAATTGACTGAGATTACTCTCCAATACCTTCGACACCAGCACAACTCCAACAATCAATAAAAGCATTGCTGCAAGTACTGATCGCGAAGGTATACGCCGAGTGGTCAACGCTGTCCACAGCACGAACATAATAGGCGATGTAAACAGCAGTAGAATAGCAACAGCAACCGGAAGACGGGCGACCGCCAAGTAATTTGCCCCGGTTAAACCAGCAAATAACAAGCCTAGGATAAACTGTTGTCGGCTCATCGCTTTCGCTTCTGGTTTTCTCCTGAAAGTATTAACAACAGCAAGACCAAATGTGGCGATCGCTATACTGGATACTGCCAGTTCAAAGGGATTCACGCCTGCTACAAACAAACTACTGATCACGTTGGTAGATACTGCCCAGAGAATGACTGCGAAACTCACCGCAACTAGACCTAACGTGCGTTGATAAACTTTAGTTGCTGTTTCAGGTGTTGATGTTTTTAGCACAGAATCCTTTTCCTATTCAATCGATCACAGTTTTAGCCCTGCTTGATCTTCTTGGCGCATTTGCCGAAAGCAAGTGCGGACTTCCTCGATCAAGAGATCCGGCTGTTCAAACGCTGCGAAGTGACCACCTCGGTCCAGCTCGTTCCAGTGTATGATGTTACGATAGTAGCGCTCCGCCCAAGAGCGCGGCACGGCTAGTGTAAAGGGATCTATTGACTTCTTTTCCATAGAGATAAAGTCACCACACAAAACGTCAAAATTTGTCAGCTAAGAAATACTTAACAAGTGCAGAAGTCGTTTCAGAGAATGTAAAGCATTGTCTTTACCAAGCAACCAACCTACGTCTTGGCATGCCGATCTAGGCTTGATGCGGATACCACTCATCAGGCTCTGGATATTGCCAGTCATCCGGGAAGATATAGGTCTCAAGGCAGGTTGTTGTCGCGCTCTCGGTTTCAAAGAAGGCGAAATGATTTTTACCCATCCAACTACCTGACTGCACGAGTTGAAAGCCACGTTGTTTAAACTCAGCTATCCGCTGTTCAAATTGGACATTGTTGCAGTCATAGGCTACATGATGAATCCCCTCGCCGTGACGAAGGAGGAACTCTGCAAAAATAGTGGAGCCTGAGACTGGCTCTATAATTTCCCAAATCATGGTGCCTAGTTTTGCGAAACACACTTTCATCGTGAAGGGACTCGGCTTGCCGCGATAGGTCTGGTTCGTCGTGTTCTCTGGGCTAAACGTATGAACCTGCCACGGACCGATCCCAAGGCGGCATAGACCTTCCATAGTGCGTTGATGATCTCCCGTGACAATAGCAATCTCGACGGCATTACCGAGAAACGGATTGGAGATGCTGTCTGTGCTCAGTGCTTCCACTTTCATCTCCCGTGGAATTTGGATCGTCGAAGATTCCCTCAAATCTAAAACGGATTGGGGTCGATCACTCTCTGAATCAGCGTCACGACGAGCCTCAGTCACCATAGCCACTGCTTCAATTTCGATCATCGCTTCGGGCGTGTAGAGGCTGGACACCTCGACAATGCTGTCAGCCGGATAGGGTTCGGTGAAATACTTACGGCGGAGTTCGACGACTTCACCGAAATTGCTCATGTCCGTCAGGAAAATGGTCACTTTGGCAACGTTGTTGAGACTGGAACCACCAGCTACGAGTGCGCGATCAAGGTTAGAAAAAGCCTGCTCGCCTTGAGCGCGGAAGCCACCAGCTACAATCTGACCGTCGTCGGCATAACCAGCTTGACCTGATATAAAAATTAAGTCCCCAACCTGAATGCCCTGGGACAGGAGAAAGGGTTTATAAGGATCGGGATCGGTCGCGATTCGATTGAGGGTCATGCTAAATGTCTTGACGGTAGGGTAGTTTTCATTGATTTTAGGGAGAAGGTTCCTTAGTTACTGGACATCGGACGCGCTAGTTTTTTCATGATGACTACTGTGATTGTCTAACGTGAGTTGTCATAAAGCGACGGATATGATTTGCGATCGCCTCCCCTTCCTCTTCCAGGGCAAAATGTCCGGTATCGAGTAAATGAAACTCAATATCTTTCAGATCGCGCTTGTAGGCATAAGCACCTTCGGCTGGGAACATGTAATCGTTCTGACCCCAAACAATCAGGGTCGGTGGCTGATAGTTACGGAAATACTCCTGCCATTGCGGGTATAACGGTGGATTAGTGCCATAGCTATACAGCAGCGCCAGTTGAATCTCATCGTTGCCAGGGCGATCGAGGAAGAGTTGATCCATATTCCAAGTATCAGGGCTGATCGCTTCAAGATTATGAGCGCCGTCGGTATATTGCCACTTCGTTGCTTCCAGTGTGACAAAGTGTTTGAGCTTGTCAGCATTCTCAGGCGAACGCTCTTGCCAGTACGCCTTGATTGGGTCCCAAAATTCGCGCAGACCTTCTTCGTAGGCATTCCCGTTTTGGACAATGAGCGCTTCCACTCGTTCGGGATATTTAGCCGCAATGCGATAGCCAATGGGAGCACCATAATCCATTAAATAAAGGCTATATCGCTTCAGATCGATCGCGGTAATAAATTTCTCCACGATCTCAGCCAGGTGATCAAACGTGTAGTCGAACTCATTCACGGTTGGCATCGAACTATTGCCATAGCCAGGATAATCAGGTGCAACCAGATGGAAGCTAGAGGCAAGCGCAGGCATGAGATTGCGGAACATGTGAGAAGAGGTCGGGAAGCCGTGCAACAGCAGAATTGTCGGATTATTGGGAGAACCAGCTTCTCGATAGAAGATATCTAGACCATCGATCGAAACTGTGCGGAATGTGGTCATAGAATTACTCCTTGTCAGGTTATGGGTGTTGAGTTTGTGGGGTGACGAGCGTCTGTAGACCTCTTTACCGATTGCCCATTAATTCTGTTGCAATTTCTATCGTGCGGTCAATTCAGATGAAAACACGCTATCGCTGAAAATAGTCGCGCCAACTTTTAGGTAAGGTTTCGAGTTGAGCAACGCGGTGAAGTAACTCTGGATTATCCTCCTCATGAACATAAAGTTGAGTGATATCAGCAACCGTGATGTTGTTTTGATCCCGGCTCTCCAACTCCAGAGTGTCTCCGGCTCCGACTTCGCCCTCTTGCAAAACACGGAAGTAAAATCCGGTTCGACGACTTGCGAGAAATCGCTTTACCATATCAGGCTGGCCAAACCGAACCCCCAGTTTGTAGCAGGGCAAGCGAGGTTGTGTCACCATCAGATGAGCAGTGCCGATCCCAAAGCGATCGCCAATGTTTACGTCCTCTTCTCTCAGAGAAAGTGGTTGTGAAATTTTCACCAAAGATGCCTAGAGTCAACTCTGTGTCAGGCAATTCACTTCGCCAGTAAGCGTAATGCTCGAACGGATACACATAAACTGCTTTGTCTAGTCCTCCATGAACAGTTAGATCAGCCTGTTGATCACCGTCTAAATTGAGCGGTCGCAGCATGACACGATCGCGGGCAGGCTCTTTGAAAATTCCAGTGCTAAGTGTTTTTCCTTTCCAAGTCACTTCACGCGGAAGTCCGACGTTAACAGAAATGAGTTTCATCTTATTTTCCCTATTTCCCTAAACGGTGGGTTTTGAAAACAAACCCTAAAGAAAAATGGTTCTACCGCTTATTTTATGGTGAATTAACACTAAAATGCCAAGATA
>Ga0209512_1002306_pt1 | contig 20692 bp, 20 predicted proteins | sample frozenSSSSmetaG_FD_184142 | JGI IMG/M metagenome (GOLD analysis project Ga0209512, IMG submission 184142) | Glacier valley bacterial and archeal communities from Borup Fiord, Nunavut, Canada, to study Microbial Dark Matter (Phase II) -... | ecosystem: Environmental > Aquatic > Freshwater > Ice >... | reverse complement strand
GTAGGGAAATAACCCCATTTCTCCTGGTATTTTGAACTTCCGTCAGCCCTCATCGTACCGTACAACAAGTATTTATCTTTGAAATTGTAGGAAAGACGTCCGAAATAGGAAAGTCCGTATTCGCGTTTTCCATCATCACCAACACCTGCAACCACAACTTTTCCAGACTGATTAATATACCATGACTGTTGATTATCGGTCGGGAAATTTAAACCTTGTGCTTTTAGCATATTGAATGCTTCATCGCGAAATGAAGTTCCTGCCATTAAAGAAACGTTGTGGTCTCCAAAATGGTCATTATAAGTAAGGACGTTATCCCAAATTTGATCAGAATAGGTTTCGGCTTTTTTATTTATCGATGCATCAACTCTTTGAAAACTATTGCCAACAAAATAAGGCAAATCCACATTGCGCTCATCCAGAGATGTGAAGGCATGGTTATAAGTTGATTTTAACGACAATTTCTTAGGAATCAGATCAATTTTTACATAGAAATTAGCCAACAACTTTCTGATCTTTAATTGTTTATTACTGAAGTCAAGCGTCGGAAAGGGGTTTTGCCCGCTCCGATAACCTAAATCCTGTGCATTTGCATATCTGGTAGGATGTGCATTTACGTTAGTTTCATCATAAATTGGCATGATAGGAACGGCAAAATAGGCCAGGCTCCAGGCTGCCTGATCGGCACTGTATTTAATCGCGTTACTTGAAATCATATTGCCACCGACGGTCAGCCAGTCTGTCGCATTAAAATCTACTTTAGCGCGTAAGTTAAACCGGTTATATTCATTTTTCATATCCAGGATTCCTTGCTGCGAAAAGTAGTTCGTTCCAATAGAATAAGAAGCTTTTTCGGTTCCGCCTGAAACATCAAGGCTATGGTTCTGAATAACTGCAGGGCGCATGATTTCCTTGTACCAGTCAGTGTTTACATCCGGAACATTGGGGTTGATCCGGCTCCGGCCGTAACGTTGCATTGCATTCAAAATAAAACTTGCGTCTGGTACTGAACCAGATTCATTGGCCATTGTAGTGAATTGTTCAGCATTAGCCATTTTTAATACATTCTGAGCAACCTGTGTACCATAATATCCATTGTAGGTGATTTCAGATTTCTTATTGAATCCACCTGATTTGGTTTCAATCAGAACGACACCATTGGCAGCTCTCACACCGTAAATTGCAGAAGCCGAGGCATCTTTAAGTACAGACATAGAAGCAATATCCGCGGTGTTCAAAAAATCGATGTTGCTAAAGAACATTCCATCGACTACATACAGAGGTGCTTCATTATTACTTCCCGGATAAGAGCCAACACCACGAATCCTGATGGTTGGAGAATCGCCCGGTGCACCACTACTTACGACCTGTAGACCTGCAACTTTTCCTTGTAAGGATTGCATGGCCTGACCTGTAGGCGTTTTAATAAGCTCTTCCGTTTTTATTGTAGTAATAGAAGAGGTAAGGTCTTTTACCTTTTGTGTTCCATAACCTACAACTACTACTTCGCCGATGCCCACAACATTTTCTTCCAGCTTAATATTGATGGAAGTGCGATTGTTAACAGGAACCTCCTGCGTTTTATAACCAATAAAACTAAAAATAAGTGTCGCCTGGTCAGGGGTTTGCAAAGTATAATTACCGTCAATATCGGTAACCATTCCGGTAGCCGTCCCTTTGATAGAAACAGACACACCGGGTAAGCTACCTGCGTTATCAGAAACCTTTCCCGAGACCTTCACTCCCTGCTGGGCATAAAGGAAGGTAATGGAGAAAAAAAGATTCAACAGAAAGATCAGTCTTTTCATACGTTAAATTTTTAAAATATTTGTAACGAAGATATAATGCCGACTACCTGAAAAAAAGAAAATGACTACACTTCTGACACTCCATACGTTTGCACATGATCAATCTAACTCATCTTTACCACTTCATGAAGCATTTACATTTTTTATTTAATTATTTATCAATCATATATAAATTTGTATTTTTGACATTTATTATTCCAGGTACATGCCATATACTTCGGATAGTGAGCTATTTTTTTCATAAATTACAGGAAGATTGATTAAAAGTGTCCGTTTATGCCTATTTGCATGAAGGCTGAACTTTTAAAAGATCGTCAAAAAGATTAAATAATCGTTAACTTTTCAACGAATGAACTTGAGTGATCAAATTTCGCAAGAAAAGAGAAAAAGCATATTAGACTATGCCCTATTAAGTTTTCTCATGATTCTGCTTTCGCATCAATATACCTTTGCATTAGAAGATAAGAATCCTGTCGTTAAAAATTTTTTAAAAACCGATTATAATGCCGACAACCAAAACTGGTCGGTTGCTGAAGATCATGAGGGGATTGTCTATTTTGCAAATAATAAAGGATTACTTGAATTTGATGGAATCTCCTGGAAACTATATCCTTCACCTAACGGGAATATTATCAGATGTGTGGCCATCGACAAAAACAATAGGATATATACCAGCGGTTACCGTGAACTGGGTTACTGGGAGCGTAATAAATCCGGGGCGCTGAAATATATTTCACTAACTCCGCTTGCAGATAAATACTTCATCCCCAATGTAGAGTTTTGGAACATTATTCCGGTCGGCGACAAGGTTTATTTCCACTCCTTTTTGCAAGTACTGGTTTGGGAGGACGGCCGTATTATTCCAATTCAACTGCCATCATTCTCTAACTCAATGTTCCTTGTTGATGAGAAAATTGTAATTGACCTGTTGGATGGTTTATATACAATTGAAAAAAATGCGCTTAAACCTTTTATTACGGGTGCTTTTTTTAATCAAAAACAAATCAGGTTCGTCTTTCGCGTTGAAAACAAAAAAATAATAATTGGCACAAACTCCGAAGGCATCTTTGTATACGACGGCCTCAATTTCAATCTACTAAACCCTGAATGGAACGACTATTTTGTAAAAAACAAGGTGAACCGGGCTTCACAGGCAGCCAATGGCAACCTGATCATAGGCACAATACTCGATGGAATCATCGATTTCGATAAAAACGGTCAACTGCTGTTTAAACTCAATACCCAAAACGGATTACAAAACAACACGGTTCTGGGCATTGCAATTGATAAGAACCAAAATATCTGGCAAGCACTCGACCGCGGAATTGATTTCATCACCTTTCGCGGTAAAAGTTCGTACACATTGCATCCCGTAAGAGATGTCGGTGCAGTATATACTGCTGCAATATTCAATAACTATTTCTACCTTGGTACCAACCAGGGTCTCTACTATAAAAAGCAAGACGATCCCAAAGAAAATTTCGTTTTGATGCCCCAAACCGAGGGTCAGGTATGGAATTGTAAAATTTTCAATGGAAAACTGTTTGTCGGCCATAACAATGGGACCTTTGAAGTTTCTGAAAAAGGGCTGAAAAAAATATCGAATGTCAATGGCGCCTTCGCAATTACCCCTGACCCAAAAATGCCTGGATTCCTGCTGCAATCGACCTATTCGGATATTGTTGCCATTGATTTTTCGGGCAATGAACCCCGATGGACATGGAACCTGAAGAATTTCAATGACCTAATCCAATACATTGAGGTTGATATTCGCGGAAATATATGGGCTGGACATATGCACCGTGGCATTTACCAGCTAAAGCTTTCGGATAGCAGGGAAGAAGTCATAAAGTCGGTTTATTACGGCGAAGACTCGCCTTTTGGAAAAGATCATAGCATTCATCCGTTTAAAGTTGAAGACCGGATGGTTTTTACAACAGACAAAAAATTATTTACTTACGATGAGTTAAAAGATACAATCGTAGAATACGCCGATTTAAATAACCAGTTAGGACATTTTGCAAGTGCGCACCGGATTTTTGCAGCACCCAATCATCACTATTGGTTTATAACAAACGAATCGATTGCGCTTTTCCAACTAAAAGATAATGCTGCCCGGTTAATTAAGGTCTACCCCGTCTCATTGTTTTCTCACCAACTAATCGAAAACTTCGAAAATATCATCCCGTTATCGGAACAGGAAGCCATCCTTTGTATGGAGAACGGATATGCCATTCTAAACGCAAACCAGCCTGAAAGTGAATCGTTGATAAAGAATAAAAGTCTGGTATTAAGGGATTTTATCACCACCGACAGACGTGGATATGCCGACACGCTCTCCCCAAACCGTCCGTCCTATACCTTAAGTTTCAATCGGAACAACGCGCAATTAAAATTCTCCTTCCCGTTATTCACAACTGACAAAATTTCGTTTCAGGCCTACCTCGAAGGGATCGACCCGGCATGGCGGACGCCGGTTGCGCTTCCTGTATTTAAGTTTGAACGGCTTCCGGAAGGGACTTACACACTTCGGGTAAAGGCAACCGACGCCTGGGGTACAGAAAGTAAGACACTTGAAATCAAATTAGTGATCTTGCCTCCATGGTTTCTTACAATCTGGGCTAAAATCGGATATGTAATTATCATTATTCTGATGCTTTTAATGTTCCAGAAACGGATTATAGACGAGACCCGAAGTAAAGAGAAACGAAAAAGAGAAGAGAAAGAGAAAGAACTGATCCGTTTGAGAAACGAAAAACTTCAGGATGAGATCTCATTTAAAAGTCAGGAACTTGCTAATTCGACGATGTTAATCATCAAAAAAAATGAGTTTCTCCTCGACCTTAAACGAGTCTTAAAATCACAAAAAAACCAATTAGAATCGCGTTTCCCGGATAAATATTACTTCGATCTGGTAAAGAAAATCGACGATAACATTTCCAGCAGCGACGACTGGAAAACTTTCGATACAAACTTTGAAAGGGCACATGAGGAATTCATAAAAAAACTAAAAACCGGTTATCCGAAACTGACCCCGGGCGATCTGAGATTATGTGCCTATCTCAGAATGAATTTATCAAGCAAAGAGATCGCTCCTCTTTTGGGAATATCGGTGCGTGGACTGGAGAACCATCGGTACCGTCTGCGCAAGAAAATGGGGCTGGATGTTGATATAAACCTAAGTGAATTTTTGATGAGCACAAATTAAAAAAAAATCGCAGGAACCGAATCAAACAGTATAGGACACAATAAAAAAAATCAATACCTTTGTTAAACTAAATTTTCTAAAAATGAAAAGTGAAAAATTGATAAGTATCGCATTAATAATTATAGCAGTTATCGCTATTTTTATTATCGGTGGATTTGTTATTTTAAACAATAACAATTCATCAGGTACTGCTTATGAAATAGGAAGATCAGCGGGGAAAATGGCGAGTCCCTACCTTTTTAGCTTAGGAATAATGGCGTTAATATTAATAATAGTCAGGGAAATTATGAAAAAATTTTGATTAGTTTATGATGGTGAAATGACAATTGGCGAATTAAAGAAGCATGGAAATTTTGGGATCGGAACGTTTAATGCACTTGATGGTGAAATGGTTTTGTACGATGGCCATTGTTATAAAGTAACCTCTGACTCCAAAGTATTAGAAGTCAGTGATTCAATTGTAATCCGAAGTGTTCCAAAGCAGGAAAAGCCTTACAAACGGCTGATTGAAGCTTATAAAGCCCAGGGAATTTATACTTTCACTCATCAGGAAGGTATTCTGTTTGGGTATAAATTTCCGGTTTATTTGAAAGATGTGAATATGGATGATTTTCACCTCCACTTCCTGTCAACTGACAAAACCAAAGGTGGCCACCTGATGAATTGCAAATTCTCAAAAGGAACTGTTTCAGTTGCCTTCATTCGTAACTACAACTTACAACTTCCTGATAATTTATATTTTAACACAACCACATTCACCAATAAAAAATCCGAATTACTTAAAATTGAAGGTGGGGAAAATTGACAATGAAAATTTAAAATGCAGTATCCTTTGGCATTTTATCAATTAAAAGAATTTAGCTATATTTACAAATAAAGATACAGACTATTGTTTGTGTAAAATAACAAACATTGGAAGTACGCAAAATTGAAATACACTTAAATATTGGAATTATGTTTGCAGTACATGGTATATATGATGGCAAATCTGTAAAGATCACTGATAAATTAACAGAAAAAAAGAAATATAAAGTTGTTGTGACTTTTATTGAAGAGTTACAATCTAATGATAATGAACTACGTGACTTTTCTGCACAAACAACTGGATTAGACTTTTGGGAGGACCCTAAAGAAGATATTTACCAGGACTATTTAACACCAGCTTCTTAATTATGGCTAAAATTGGTGAAATCATATTGATTCCATTCCCATTTGCTGATTTGTCCAATAAAAAAGTCAGACCGGCTGTTGTAATAGCTGAAACTGACGATAAATATATGGATTTAGTTGTTTCTGCAATAAGTTCAGTCGTTCCTTCAAAAATCTCATCGCGGGAAATATTATTAAAGCCAGATAGAACCAATAATTTAAGAGCTGATTCAGTTATAAAAGTAGATCGGATCGTAACCCTAAAAAGAGAGAATAAGATAGCTGATTTAGGTAAACTTTCAGCTGAGCAACTTGCTATTTTTAAAAGTATATTTGCAAAAATAATAGAATAATTCTACAAGAAATATAGAAAGGGATCCCAAAATTGAGATCCCTTTTCTAAATTATATATCCTTAATTGGAAGCCACTTAAACTTTATAGTATTGTTCCCAGCCTTTACGGGGAGGAAGCCCAACCAAAAGATCATTCGCTAATTTATTGTTGGTGATGTTCTTGGTATCTCTGTTGAATTCAAGTTTAGTGTTCAGCTTTTGTGCCATCACACCAAGCGAGAAAATCTGGCTCAATGGACCGGCAATCTCGAATGGTGACCGGGTTTTCTCTTCACCTTTACATGCTTTCAGAAAATTGGCATAATGGTTCGAAGGACTTTTAGGAACTTCAGGAAGTTTAGAGGCCATTTCTTTTGCTTTTTCAGCCGGAATAATTGATAAAGTGCTGCCATGAGAACCACCTTTAAAGGTAAGTTCCTTGCTGTAAATGATCTTCCCCGGATTCAATTTTGCAGGCTGAATCTTTCCAACGCTTGTCGGCGGAATATTCGGATCTAATTCTGAAACACCATAACCTTCGGGCACCTGTGGAATATTGTTGACGCCATCGTACCATGTGATGTCGAGCGGTGGCATATTGCCGCGTTCAGGAAACCGGAATAATATCGTAGATGACATTGGATAGAAAAATGGATTGTGTCCTTCTGCTTTCAGCATACTCACTTCGTATGGAAGTCCCAGATTCAGAAATTGGTGGGCAGTATCGATGATGTGAGCACCCCAATCGCCCAAAGCGCCTAAACCGAAATCGTACCAACAGCGCCATTGGCCATTCACAAAATCCTTGTTATAATCGTGTTGCTGCGTTACACCTAACCAAATATCCCAATCAAGCGTTCCAGGGATTGGTTCTGCCGCCGGGAAACTTTTAATGTTGGGATCCCAGCCATGCCACCTGCGCGCCGAGTTCATATGTGCAGTAATTGCTGTCACATCTTTAATGATACCGGCTTCGGTCCATGCTTTAAACTGGAAATAGTTTGCTTCGGAATGCCCCTGGTTTCCCATCTGTGTCACTACCTTCGGATATTTCTTAGCGGCCTTCATCATCAGCTCGATTTCGTTGAAAGTACGTGCCATTGGTTTCTCAACGAACACATGTATACCCAAACCCATTGCCATCATTACAATCGGAAAATGAGAATGGTCGGGTACTCCAACGGAAACCGCTTCTATTTGACTCCCAATCTTGTCGAACATCGTTCTGAAATCCTGGAAGCGAGGTACATCCGGAAATTTTTCGAGTACCTTCAGCGTGTGTGGAGCTCCCATATCAACATCACAGAATGCGACAATATTAGCCAACCCTGTATTAAATAGGGACATAACATCCGATCCTCCCTGATTTCCAATGCCAATGCAGGCTAAATTTACCCGTTCACCAGCACTTGCAAGTCCTGCTTCTGGTGCTGTTTTGGCAGAAGCTTTGGTCCAAATCGTAGGAAGCGCAGTTGCTGCCGAAAGCAAGAGCGCCTGTTTGAAAAACGATCGGCGTGAATTTTCATTTGAATTCATTCGTAAATATATTTAGTTGTGAAATATGCTTATTCAAAAAGTACAGTGGAATACGCATCCATTTTTTCAATTTAAGTTACAAACTTAATCAAACAATGAAATATATCTGCAAATTGTAAATGATCCAAAGGGAAATTGCCGTTTTTGAGTCAAAAAAGATTCGATTATCTTGTTCCTAAATTACGAAATTTAGCACAATCAATTCAAGCATGGTTTAAAAACAATTGTTAATTTCACGCGGTTTTTATTCCGCCATATCAATCTTACTAAATTTTACTTACTAAAGTGATCTGCAAATGACAAGACGAATTATCGGTATCAAAGAAAAGCTTCCTTTATTAGAGAGTTTGCCCCTTAGTTTTCAACACCTGACAGCCATGTTTGGTGCCACCATCCTTGTCCCGATTTTATTGGGCATCGATCCGGCTATCGCATTATTAATGAACGGTGTTGGCACCTTGCTTTATTCGTGGGTTACCAAAGGTGGAATCCCTGCTTACTTAGGCTCAAGTTTTGCTTTTATCGCACCTTCACTTTTGATAATTAGTTCATACAATGGTTTCAGCCATGCCCAATCAGGTTTTATCTTTTTTGGGTTATTTTTCATTCTGATCTCCTTCGTCGTTAAATATTGGGGTATAAAATGGATCGATGTGGTGATGCCACCAGCTGTGATGGGTGCTGTTGTCGCTATTATTGGATTGGAACTTGCTCCGGTCGCTGCACAACAAGCGGGCCTTGCTCCTTGGCCAACTGCGGTCGGTCAGATAGTTGCTCCGTTCATTGTAACTCCAAACGTTGTTTTTGTATCGATGTTCACTTTATGCATTGGCATCATAGGTTCTGTAATGTTTAGAGGATTTATGCAGGTGATCCCCATTTTAGTGGCAGTTGTCGCAGGTTATTTTCTTGCACTTGCAATGGGAATGGTCGACACCGCAACAATCAGCAACGCTGCCTGGTTTGCAATGCCAAAGTTTCAGGCACCTGTTTTTGATATAAATGCCATCGTCATTATAGCTCCGGCTTGTATTGTAGTTCTGGCCGAGCATATTAGCCATTTGATCGTCACAGGTAAAATTACAGATACTGATCTAATGAAAGATCCGGGACTACACCGTTCGCTGCTTGGTGATGGTTTAAGTAATGTTTTATCAGGGTTTGCCGGTTCACCACCAAACACAACTTATGGCGAAAACATTGGAGTGATGGCTATTACACGTGTCTACTCAGTTTGGATCATTCGTGGCGCGGCTATTTTGGCCATTGCATTTTCATGCATTGGTAAAATTTCGGCCGCCATCTCTACTATTCCATCACCCGTAATGGGAGGAATTACAATGCTGCTCTATGGTGTCATCGCCGTTCAGGGATTCAGAATGTTTGTTGAGCAGAAAGTTGATTTCAGTAAAAACAGCAATATGGTCCTTGGAGCTGTCACTTTTGTAGTTGGCGTAAGTGGCGCCAGTATAAGCATCGGTTCAGTTCAATTGAAAGGAATGGCCTTTGCGGCAATTATCGGTGTTGTTTTGTCCTTACTTTTCTACCTGTTTACAAAAATGGGGTTGATGAATAAGGACGTTTAAATTAGACAACCCCCTTCGAGCGGTCTTTAGATCCTTGAAGGGGGTTGTTTATTTAGTAGAAATTTATTTTAAACCACCCTTCGAGGGCTTTCAACCGCTCGAAGGGTTTTGTTTATTCCTGATAAGTATTTATTCCGAAAGTTTCGACTGTCCGATCGACCTTTTTCACAAGACCCTGCAACACTTGTCCTGGTCCAACTTCTGTAAATGAGGTACAACCATCAGATATCATATTCTTCACGGTCTGTGTCCAGCGTACGGGTGCAGTCAGCTGAGCAATCAGGTTTTTCTTGATTACCTCTGGATCAGAAACGGGACCGGCTGTTACATTCTGGTAAACAGGACAAACAGGCGTACTAAAATGAGTGGAGTTAATGGCTTCGGCCAGTTCGGCACGGGCTGGTTCCATGAGTGGAGAATGGAATGCACCACCAACACTCAATTTTATAGCGCGTTTGGCGCCGGCTTCGGTCAATTTAGCACAAGCCAAATCGATCCCTTTAAAAGAACCGGAAATCACGAGCTGACCAGGACAATTAAAATTTGCCGGAACAACAATCTCGTCGATCTCGCCACAAATTTTTTCTACAATCCCGTCATCAAGACCAATGATTGCAGCCATCGTTGAAGGTTCGGCTTCGCAAGCCTTTTGCATGGCCTGTGCACGCTTAGAAACAAGCATAAGCCCATCTTCGAAGGTCAACGCACCGTTGGCAACCAATGCGGAGAATTCACCCAGTGAATGCCCTGCTACCATTTCGGGCTTAAAACCATCACCCAATGTTTTTGCAAGCAGAACTGAATGGAGGAATATGGCAGGCTGCGTCACTTTTGTTTGCCTGAGATCCTCGTCGGTACCACTAAACATCAGATCAGTGATGCGGAAACCAAGCAGCTCGTTCGCTTTTTCGAATAACTCGTGTGCCATGGGCGAATTGTCGTACAGGTCTTTACCCATGCCAACAAACTGGGCGCCTTGCCCCGGAAAAACATATGCCTTCATAATTCTATTTTGTAAAATTTTGACTGCAAATATATAAAATGTCCCTTTTAAAATAGAGCATTGCTGAAAGTTATGCCCTGACGCAGATTTGCAGTTAAGATAAATCAGAGCTGATAAGCTTTATAAATTCCTGACGTGTAGCCTCTTTCTGAAATGCCCCTGTAAAATCGGAAGTAGTAGTTACTGAATTTTGCTTCTCAATTCCCCTCATACTCATACACATATGTTTCGCCTCGATTACCACGGCCACACCAAGCGGATTTAATGTATTTTGAATGCACTCCTTAATTTGCATCGTAAGGCGCTCCTGTACCTGCAGCCGCCTCGAAAAAGCCTCGACAACGCGGGCAATCTTGCTCAAACCAGTGATGTATCCATTGGGAATATAGGCAACGTATGCCTTTCCGAAAAAAGGAAGTAAATGATGTTCACAAAGGGAATATATCTCAATATCCTTCACGATAACCATTTGGCGATAATCTTCTTTAAACATTGCAGATTTTAGAATCTCTTCCGGATCCATATTATATCCCTGAGTTAAAAACTGCATCGCTTTTGATATTCTGACAGGTGATTTAAGTAGTCCTTCACGTTCTGTATCTTCGCCAAGCAATTTCAAGATCTCGCGATAATGACCCGCCATTTTCAATACATTTTCTTCGTTGTAAACTTCAACCTTACTGTAACCCCCATTATCTTTACTATTCAAGGAAAACTTCATAAATTAAATTTTTGACTAATAAGAATTTAAACAACTCAATCTTCATAAAGTTTATATTAAAAGTCTTCACCACTACATTCTACACAGTGATGAGAAACTTTCTGCTCCGGGTTCAATTGAAAACGAAGTCGTATCCGCAAAATAGATTCAAAATAGCATGAAAACAAGAATTTTCTTCGCCTTTAAAAAATATTTTACAATTTCGACGTACAAATGAACGACTTTTTTTAACCTTTTTCGAAAAAATGAGTATGAATGTATGTAAACAAGTTGATAGTTTAACGAAACGTTATTCTACGATTAAATTAAATCATTTATTCAATTGATTGCCGATGAGAATCCTTTTTGTGGGTGCTACATGCTTTGAACTATATCAGTTTTTCGAAAACCTTAAAGAATCGCCAAATAATAAAGGACCGGTTTTCCATTACAACTGGCATAATCTTGATATCGATCTAATAATTACCGGATTAGGTACAACATTTACGGCTTATTTTCTAACAAAGGCACTTAATCTTTGCAGTTACGATCTGGTCATTAATGCTGGAATTGCCGGAAGTTACAGGGACGAAATTTCTATCGGTACAGTTGTAAACGTTAAAAGTGAACAATTTTGTGACTTCGGTATAGAAGAACCCGATTCTCTTAAAACAGTTTTTGAAGCCGGTTTTATTGATCCGGATGACTTCCCGTTTCACAGCGGCAAGCTGATGAATCCATATTGGTACGAAAACCTCGAATTACCAGCTGTGAACGGTGTTACGAGCAACATTAGTCATGGTTCAATTAAAAGTATTGCCAGAATAAAAAAAGAATTTGATCCTGATATCGAATCAATGGAAGGCGCTGCAGTATTCTATGTTTGCCTTTCAGAAAAGGTTCCTTTTCTTGAAATCAGGGCAATTTCGAATTACGTTGATATTCGTGATACCGAGAAATGGGATATTCCGACTGCCACAGAAAATCTCACCAACGAAATTTTCAGATTCCTGCGTAAATTTGCTGCCATCAGGCAACTGTCCTGATCGGTGGAAAAATAAAACCTCATGATTGCGATATACAAGGGCATATCAGTATAAGCGAAAAACAAGCGACTCAGTATTAGGCTACGGAGGTGTTCAGTATTCTAATACGGAGGCAATCAGTATTAGGCTACGGAGGTGCTCCGTATCAGGCTACTGAGCCAGTCAGTATAAGATTGGGATGAGACTCGGAATAATACCAATAAATTGACATCAACGTTATTCAAGGACAATCCCAAATCCTTTGTCAAATAAAAGCTTACCATCAACTTTCAATCCATCCGGATTGGCAAAACCAACTATTTTATTGGTCTTCCCTTTCAAAATCAATTGCTCCATCTGACTGTCTGTTAATCCTTTGCCCATGAAAACAAATGGAACACGCAACATGCACCCATTCCGGAATTCAGCGCATCCCCAGGCCGATTTACCCTTTATGATCAGACCTTTCTTACATCGTGGGCAACGCAGTTCTTCAGGAGCTTTTGGCTCAAACGAAAGACTCATATCGCTATTTAGTAGAATATTACCAGAAATTAGATTACCCTCGGAGTCCGTTATTTTGATTTCACTACTACGTCGCTTCCTACACAAAGCCTTAACATTGGTGTCACTCAGTTTTTTTCCTCCAAAATCAAACGGAAGTCTGAAATCACATCCATCGCGGTAAGCTGTACAGCCCCAGGTCTGTTTTCCCTGAATCACCTCCCCTTTTTTGCATTTCGGGCAAATAATTTTCTCATTTACTTCCGCCGAAGGTTTGGGCTTATTCTCCGTTTTTTTGACAACCGTGTCAGGAGTCTTCTCCTCGACCGCAGCAATTGTAATCACCTTTCTATTTGATAATTTCACCTGATTCACAATTTCGGTGACCATCTCCTTCAATTCAACCATAAAGGCTGCAATTTCATATTTACCCGCTTCGATTTCACGCAGCTTCTTTTCCCATATCCCGGTTAGTTCTGCCGATTTGAGCAATTCATTTTCGATGGTTTGGATCAACTCAATCCCGGTAGGATTCGCAATAATTTTTTTCTTATCCCGACGAATATACTTTCGCCTGAAAAGTGTTTCGATGATATTGGCCCTTGTGGAAGGCCGCCCAATACCATTTTGTTTGAGCAGATCACGAAGCTCTTCATCATCAACACTTTTACCAGCTGTCTCCATCGCTCTGAGCAGTGTTGCTTCCGTATAATGTTTGGGGGGCTGTGTCATCTTTTCACCCAACTCAGGTTCGTGAGGGCCATGCTCCCCTTTTTCGAACAGAGGTAGTATATTTTCATCAGACGAAGCTCTCCCCGAATCATCCTTGTAAACAACACGCCAACCCGGTTCCAGAATCTGTTTCCCGGTCGCCTTAAACTCGACTTTATTTACGTCGCCCAACACAGTAATATTGGCCACTTTACAATCGGGGTAAAAGGCACTGATAAATCGGCGGGCGACCATATCATACACTTTTCGCTCGTCAGGGTTCAACGAATTGGAGAGAACACCTGTCGGAATAATTGCATGGTGATCTGTAATCTTTTTATCGTCAAATATTTTGGTTGATTTCTTAATCTTTGAAGCGAGTAAAGGTGCAGTAAACTCCTGATAAGGGGTCAATTTCTCCAGAATACCAGGAACTTTTGGATAGATATCTTCTGAAAGATAGGTCGTATCGACACGCGGATATGTCGTAAGTTTCTTTTCGTATAAACTTTGAATCAGGCGAAGTGTTTCCTCTGCTGTAAAGCCGTACTTCCGGTTGCAATCGACCTGCAACGACGTAAGGTCAAAAAGTCGCAACGGTGCCTCATTCCCGGCTTTCCGCTCGTACGAGACAATAAAGAACTCATGGCCAACAATTTCCGCCAGCTTCACCGCAGCCTCTTCCTGTGTTGCAAAGCGCCCTGAAGAAGCTCCGAATAAAACCTCGCGATATTTTGTTTTCAGTTCCCAGTAAGGTTCCGGTTTAAAATTGTCAATTTCGAGTTGACGGGTCACGATGATTGAAAGTGTTGGTGTTTGCACCCTTCCGATCGAAAGCACCTGCTTATTTTGTCCGTATTTTAAGGTGTAAAGTCTTGTGGCGTTCATCCCAAGCAGCCAGTCGCCAATCGCACGGGCGCTTCCGGCAGCGTAAAGATTATCAAATTCATGGCCATCGCGCAAATGATCGAAACCTTCCTTTATTGCCTCCTCAGTAAGAGACGAAATCCATAACCGTTTTAATGGTTTGTTGTTAGCAGCCTTTGCAAGTACCCAACGTTGAATAAGCTCTCCCTCCTGGCCGGCATCACCGCAATTAATAACCTCATCTGCATTATTCACGAGCTTTTCAATGATTCCAAACTGCTTTTTCACACCATTATCGTTAATCAGTTTGATGCCAAACCTTTCGGGCAACATGGGCAGCGCCCGCATATCCCAATACTTCCACTTATCGGTATAGTCATGCGGTTCCTTGAGCGTACAAAGATGTCCGAATGTCCAGGTCACCTGGTATCCGTTTCCTTCATAATAGCCATCCATACGGTTTTTAGCTCCTATTATAGAGGCTATCTCCTTCGCCACACTTGGTTTTTCAGCAATGCAAACTCTCACTTTGTCGATTTCAGTTCAAAGTTCAAAAGTAGTTCACTTTAACGGGAAAGGAAAACAGGTAATGAAGTTTATACAAAAAGAGGTAAAAGCAGCGATTTAAATTGCCTATTTTTGCCCACTGCAAATGGGAAAAGTAAACGAAATATATAAGCAGAATATCTATGGGGTAATCACGACCCTGACTTTTCATATTATCGTGCTGATTGTTCTGCTTACTTCGAATCTGGAATATGGCAAACAATCTGCTGAAGAGGCCGTTCTGTTGGATTTCTCGGTGGAAGAGATAAAACTTCCGGAGCCTGAAAAAGAGAAAGAACCAAAATCGGAGATCACAACTCCGAGTCAGCAAATGCAAGGATCGAATCAAACTTCATCTAACAGAGCCGTTAATGATGCTTCAAAGGATACAAAGTCATCTTCACGTTCAAACGACCCATTTTTCGATAAAGCTTACAATAAAGAGATCGAGGACGCAAAAAATCTCGTGAGTGAAGTCAATAAAACGTTGGCGAAGAAAATCCCAAAGATTGCCGATGTCAGGATGCCGGAAGACAATGCAGAGGGTAAAACCCGCGAAGAGGTTAAACAATCGAATTTCAAAGGGAAATCAAATATTCACTACTTTTTGGAAAACCGCTATCATGCAAGACTACCAATCCCGGTATATCTGGCCGAAGGTGGCGGAGAGGTGATTGTTGACATCGTTGTGGGACGCGACGGTCGCGTTTTGAGTGCCAATCCACGTCCAAACTCCAGGATTGCCGACATGACCATTCTTGCGTATGCCAAACAGGCGGCAGAAAAGACCTGGTTTAACGAAGATGCTTCAGCACCCGAAAAACAAAAAGGGACAATTACCTACCGTTTTGTTTCACAGTAATGTAATCGTCCCCTATTCCTGAATTAAAACACAAAGCCGGGTAGAAATTTCAAATAAAGTTACGGAAGTGCTTCATAAACTGCACGCGTTCCCATGCCGCAGGGTTACCGCTATTGGCCTGACTTAAACGTCCCCGGAATTCATCAATTGTATTAAATTCATGCACTTCCATCCATTTACAAAGTTCATCAACCATCTTACGAATATGCGATGTTTCATTGATATACAACGTTGAAACTACCTGGCAGGCATGAGCACCAGCTAACAATTGTTTGATAAGACCGGCACCATCATGAACACCTGTGGAAGCAACTACATCACAACTAACCCGTCCCGAAACCATTGATACCCATCGAAGTGTGTTCCCCAAATCGGAAGGAGAACTAAGTACAAATCCCGAGGAAACAACAAGGTGATTGATGTCGATATCAGGCAACCACGATCGGTTAAAAAGAACAATACCTTCAACTCCTGCCTCATCGATGTGTTGCACATAACGAATCAAATTCGATTGGAACGTACTAATTTTCAATGCTACAGGAATCCTTATCATACCTTTTACTTTCGAAATAATATCAAAAGTAGTATCCAAAATTTCCTTTTCTCCACGCAGATTATCCGACGGCAGAAAAAACAGATTCAACTCAAGTGCGTCAGCCCCCGCTTTTTCAATCTCTTTTGCGAAATAGGTCCATTTCTGCGAACTTACGCAATTGATGCTGGCAATTATTGGAATTTGAACAGCGATTTTTGCATCTGCGATGAGTTCAAGATAATTCAATAAAAGATCATCCTTGACAATTGTTTCCATGTAATCCATGGTCTCTGGAAATACAAAGTTTTGGTTTGTCATAGTATGAATTGTCTCCTCCATTTCAATGATGATTTCCTCCTCGAATAAGGATTTAAGCACAACAGCTGCAGCACCCATATCTTCAAGATTTTTAATCTTTTCGACAGAATCGGTAAGTCCGCTACTTCCCACAATAATCGGATTTTTTAGTTGAAGTCCTAAATAGCTTGTAGATAAATCTGGCATTTTCAGTTGAGTTATATATTTAAAATATTTGTTAATAATCAAAATTTGAATGAAATAATAACTTCATAATGATCTGACGGAAACCATCGGAAAAAGGACGATGTTCAAAACACTTATTCTCAAATACATGAATATTCAAGTGTAAAATTGATTGTTTCATATCAGGTAATCTAAAAGGTTTTACTGCTATTAACATTCCTAAAAGTGAAATTGTTTCAACTGTTATTTTTTGTGAAATATTTTAGCCTCGTATGATAATTGCGTTATATTTGGATCTTATTTAGAATTAGTACAAATGACATGGCAATTAAAACTTACATAGTAGAAGGGATGACCTGCAAAAACTGCAAGGCTCACGTTGAGAGAAGTATTAAAAATATCACCGGAGTTGATGATGTGATTGCCGATCTTGCCAATGGTCAGGTAAGAGTTTCGGGAAACGAAATTGATGATCAGAAAGTAAAACAATCGGTTGAGGATTCAGGATATATATTTAAAGGTGAAGCGAATAATGCTCCCAGAGGTTCAGATGTCTGGTTGAGTTAATGACGTAAAATATAAATTAATAATCCATTTTATCAATCGGATAATCTGGTATTTACAGAATATTCAAAATATCAGATTATCCGAATTCACTTTCTAAAGTCCGATTTCTTCTATGAGTCCCGATCCTAATCTTTTGATGCAACTTACGCAAACACAAATGCCTTTTGGAAAATATAAAGGAACCCTTTTGTGCGATCTTCCCGTTTCGTACCTCGAATGGTTCGAACAGAAAGGTTTTCCGCAGGGCAAGCTGGGAATTCAATTGCAGACCATTTATGAGATTAAGCTGAACGGACTCGAATATTTGCTTGTTCCACTCAAAAAAAGCCGTACTATCCGATGACAACAGCATCACTTGCGGAGTTGAGAAGGGCTTTAAGAAATGTCCCGTCCGCTGATCTGCCAGACTTATGTATCAGACTGGCAAGGTATAAAAAGGAGAACAAAGAACTCCTCTCCTACCTCTTGTTTGAAGTTGATGATGAACCAGAATATATCAAGGGTGTAAAAACTGAGATAGACGATCACTTCCTCGAATTAACCCGGACCACCCCCTACATGACAAAAAAGGGAATTCGCAAAGCGCTCACTTTCACCAATCAGAAAATTCGATATTCGGGACAAAAACGGACAGAAGTAGAGCTGCTTATCTATTTCTGTAAGAAATTCAAGAATGAAATCTCATTTCGTAATAACCTCACCCTCAAGAATATCTATCTTCGTCAAATTCAAAGAATCAAAAAAACACTTGCAACTTTGCACGAGGATTTGCAATTCGATTTTGGAGAAGAGGTGAAAAAGTTGGAATAAAAAAATGAGTGATTAATGGTTAATGGTTAATGAAAAATTCCAGCCATTATATTACTGAATATTAACAGATCACAGTTCAATTTCTCTCCATCTCTCCATCTCTCCATCTCTCTTTCTCTCCATCTCTCTTTCTCTCCATCTCTCTTTCTCTCCATCTCTCTTTCTCTCCATCTCTCTTTCTCTCCATCTCTAAGTCATCCCCTTATTTACGTTCACTTTCTTTCTTCAATGTATCGAGATAGAGTTGTTCGACCTTTGTGCGCGCCCAGGGGGTTTTGCGTAAAAACTTAAGGCTCGACTGGATACTTGGATTGCTGATAAAACAATTAACCCTGATTCGCTGACCAAGCAGTTCCCAACCAAAACGATCAACCAGATGATTGAGAATCACTTCAAGCGTAATGCCATGTAATGGATTATTTTTCTGTTCAAGATTCATATCAACCTTTTGCCTGTGCTAAATAATTAGAATTTAAATTTTGGAGGTTTAACAATCGCTACCGGTTGTTTCTTTTGCTTGCCAAACTTTGGATTTCGTGTTCCAGGCCCACCCAGGTTGATCTTCTTGTTCTTCTCCTTCTTTTCGTGAAAAGCGCCCTGCGAATCTTTGATTGTGGAAGCTTTGTGATAATTTTTATCAAAAAGATTGGTCGGACTCTCCTCCTCGGTATAAACGGTTGAGAAAATCAGATTATCAGGCAATGGTTCGATCGGAATAAGCTGGTTCATCAATACCTCTGCTTCAATCTGATACGCTTTTTCTTTTTCAGTAACAAACGAAATGGTAACACCCTCTTTTTCTGCTCGTCCTGTACGTCCCATACGGTTGATATAGTCACCAGCAGTCTCGGCCATCTCAAAATTGATCACATGAGTAACATCGCTGATATCGAGACCACGTGCAATAAGATCCGTTGTGACAAGTACACGGTAAATTCCCTCTTCAAAATGTTTCAAGGCATTGATCCTGAAATTCTGTGATTTATTTGAATGCAATACCCCTATCTGCTCTGGAAATTTCGCATTGATGGTCTCGAACAATCGGTCGGCAGTTTTTTTCTTGCTTACGAAAACCAGTACCCTGCTAAATTCCTTATTTTCTGTTAGTAAAAGTTCCAAAAGATTAACCTTGGTATAATAATTCGGAACATGATAAACCTTTTGAATAATTTTTTCGATTGGAGCGCCGTGTTCCGCAACTTCAATCTTGGTCGTGTTCGAAAAGAAATCGGTAATTAATCGTCCTACTTCTTCGGTAAGTGTGGCGGAAAACATCAGGTTTTGTCTCTTACCAGGAATAATCTCCATCAAACTGATCAGTTGTGGCCTGAATCCAAGATTGAGCATCTCATCAACTTCGTCGATCACAAGCTTTTGAATCGATTTCAAACGAAGAATACCAGTCATTGAAAGATCGACCAACCGTCCCGGAGTAGCAACCAGGATATCAAGTCCATCGAATAAAAGTTGTTTTTGGTTATTAATATTGGTACCACCATAAACACCTACAACCCGAACGGTCATGTAGGTGGTTAGTTTGCGTATCTCTTCAACAACCTGAATTACCAATTCTCTTGTTGGTACCAAAATCAGAATCCGGGGATCTTTCTGATTCGAAAAATTGAGTTGTCTTAAAATAGGGAGTAAATAGGCCAGTGTTTTACCAGTTCCTGTCTGAGCAATCCCAATCACATCCTTGCCTGACATCACTACCGGGAAAGCCTTTTCCTGGATCGGAGTTGGATTCACAAACTCCTGATCGGCCAAAGCCTTTAGCAGTGAACTACTTAAATTTAATTCATCAAAAATCACCTGTGTCCAATATTAATTTGCGACAAAGGTACACCGATTCTGTCATATGATGACAATCGTTTCAGTTATTATCACAATACCAGTTAAAAGGTGAATGTTTAAAGGTTAAAGTAATTGCAGGGTTTCAACCATTCCACTTTAACCTTTAAACTTTGATATTACCGTTTTCCATCACGTTTGGCTTTCTTCTCAGCCCTTTTCTCTTTGAGGTTTTTTTCGGGTTCCTTTTTGTTCTTGTCTTTTGTTGGACTCTTCTCTTTAGCCATAACAGTCGTTTTTTAAATGTTTGTGTTATTCAGTACAAAAATAAATTCATTTACCAGAATTAAATAATAAAGTTGCGAAAAGTTTACCTGGCATTGATTTAAGATTCAACTGAATTTTGATGGAACAGCTTATATTTGACAAAATTTTATAATTTTGCTGCTGACTAAATGAAACTGCATGAAAACTAAATGGTTCAAACCGGGAAATTCCACTAAATTACTTCCACATCCTATGATATTCAAATTATCTTTATCCCTTATTTTATTACTGACAATTCAGCATCTTACAATTGCAGAAAATAAAGGGCGAACATTGATTGCCAAAGGCGCAAAACCAGAAAAACTGGCCGGCGACTTTTCATTTACAGAAGGACCCGCCTG
>Ga0209512_1002305_pt1 | contig 20702 bp, 18 predicted proteins | sample frozenSSSSmetaG_FD_184142 | JGI IMG/M metagenome (GOLD analysis project Ga0209512, IMG submission 184142) | Glacier valley bacterial and archeal communities from Borup Fiord, Nunavut, Canada, to study Microbial Dark Matter (Phase II) -... | ecosystem: Environmental > Aquatic > Freshwater > Ice >... | reverse complement strand
CTTTGACGTTTCTTTGAGCACTCTAATAATATCAGCTATTGGCGCTGCAGGTTTAGCAGACATCAATAAAGCTGCAACGCCAGCCACATGAGGAGTTGCCATCGAAGTCCCGTCCATATAATTGTACTCATAAGTAGCATCAGGTCTTTTTGTCGGCGGAATGCAAGAGTAAACTTGAACACCAGGAGCCACCAGATCAGGTTTAGTAACTAATTCATTTGTCATTCCAGGGAAGACAAGACTAGCTCCACTACTGAAGAAAGCAACATCAACCTGATCTTCTGACAACTTTTCGACTGCACCAACAGAAAAAGCATTATGACTGTTACCTGGTGAGCTAGTATTGCGGTGATTCTCATTACCGATCGCCACTACAGGCAAAATGCCATACTGGTTAAACAAAATATCTAACACTTCCGCAAAAAGTGGTTCATAATAGCTCAATCCCAAAGACATATTAATAATGTCAGCACCTTGTTCAATCGCCCAAGAAATACCCTCTAACAAAGTCCGCAAAGTCGCATCTCCAATCAACACACCCGCAACTAACAAATTTGCTTGTGGTGCGACCCCAATCGAAATCCCATTTGCTGTTTTTCCACCAGCGATAGTCCCACAAACATGAGTCCCATGCTGTCCTGCATCAAAAGCCGGACTCGCAGTGATGCGCCGACCTAGGGGATCGATCACAACAAACTCACGGACGCGATCCTTCAGTGCTGAGTGAGCAGCGTAAACACCAGTATCCAGCACCGCCACATTAATTTGATCTCCCCGAGTTGTCTCCCACAACTTAGGAATTTCCAGTTGTCTCAGACCCCAAGTAGCACTGTCTTGATGCTGTTGCTGATCCAAATCAGGATAGTGAACTCGGCGCGGTTGAATCAGATGAATCTTTTGATTAGGCAAAATCGCCACGACATTCGGTTGTTCTGCCAAAGCTGCTAGAGTTTTGGGAGTAACTTCCACCGTTGCTACAGGCAAAGTTCCAGAACCAATGGCGGAGACCTTCAGTGGTTGATCATCGTTATATCCAAGATCGCGGCTAGCTTCTTGATAGTTATCAAAAATTTCCTCAACTTCAGCTTTTTGAATAGCGGCGTTTTGTTTGACTTGGTCAAGCCTCCGCCTCAATTCGCGCATCCGACCTCGTAACGGTGGTCCTTCAATTGCTGGGGCTTCGTAGACTACAATCGCATCTCGCTTGTCATCTTCCCCCATATCCACCAGAAACTGCTCAAAAGCTGGCGATATTTTGGCTGTAGTCATTTCGTACCTCTCAATTCAGTCTTATTACCTTAATTAATATTGGCAAAAATACCGATTGAGTACGCAAAAACCATACCTCGATCTCCAGAAGAAGCATATCTTTGGCTCAGACAGCAGTTATGTCAAAATTAATTGTTACCAGGGTAACAAATTAATTTATTTTACTGCCAAAAACAATTGAGGACTTGTGTAAATTATTGCCAGCGTATGCGATCGCAAGCTCTATGATTTTTTTTCCAAGTTAATTGTTATTTTGACCTCATCTCAACTCCTTACGTACACATAAGTATAATCTGCTGCTTCGACTTAATAAATATCAATCTATACACTGTTGCCAAATCTTTCTAATTAATATTTATTTTTCTGCTCTATATAATAATTACTAGATTCCTGAAGATACTTACTTTAACTTAGGAGAAAATTTTGTATTTTTTAGTACAGTTCGCCGATTAATTACTGTCATAATATTGCAATCTAAAGCTGAAGACCGTTGACGCTTTGGTTAAATTTTGCATGTGAGGAGAATCAGACCAAATGACAAGAAGATTTAACCGCCGGAAATTTATACTTTACGGAACTGCAACTTTAGGAACCAGCTTTCTCCTAAAAGCTTGCGCCAACAATGGAACCAGTACCACAGCCGAGAGTCCATCCGCCGTATCATCAACCGCAGCATCGCCAGTTGCTGCAGCTACTAGTGGAGACACAATTAAAGTCGGAATTTTGCACTCTCTGAGTGGCACAATGGCGATAAGTGAGAAAAGCGTTGTTGATGCTGAAAATTTAGCCATTGAAGAAATTAATAATGCTGGCGGAGTCCTAGGCAAAAAAATCGAAGCAGTGACCGAAGACGGTGCTTCCAACTGGGATACATTTAAAGAAAAAGCCACCAAACTCATCGACCAAGATAAAGTTGCAGTTGTATTCGGTTGCTGGACTTCCGCTAGCCGTAAAAATGTCAAACCAGTATTTGAAAGCAAAGACCATATGCTCTGGTATCCAGTGCAATATGAAGGTCAAGAATGCTCCCAAAATATCTTCTATACTGGTGCTGCTCCCAACCAGCAAATCGAACCCTCTGTAGATTGGCTATTAAAAAACAAAGGTAAAAATTTCTTCTTAGTTGGTTCCGACTACGTTTTCCCCCGCACAGCCAACACCATTATTAAAGCGCAACTCGCAGCTTCCGGCGGTAAAGTAGTTGGGGAAGATTACTTACCTCTTGGTAATAACGAAGTCACACCAATTATCACCAAAATCAAACAAGCCTTACCAAACGGCGGGATAATATACAACACACTCAACGGTGATAGCAACGTTGCCTTCTTCAAACAACTTCAAGGAGCAGGATTGGGACCAGATAAATACCCAACCATGTCTGTAAGTATTGCCGAAGAAGAAGTCAAAGCAATTGGTAAAGAATACCTCAAAGGTCACTACGCCGCCTGGAACTACTTCATGTCCGTAGACACCCCAGCAAATAAAAAGTTTGTCGAGGCGTTTAAGAAAAAGTACGGACCAGACCGAGTAACAAATGACCCAATGGAAGCAGCTTACATCATGGTTTATCTATGGAAACAAGCTGTAGAAAAAGCGAAAACTACTGACATCAAACAAGTGCGAGTAGCAGCATTAGGTCAAACCTTCGATGCACCAGAAGGCAAAGTAACGATGGAAACCAACCATCACCTATCTAAAGTTGTACGGATTGGTCAGATTGGCGATGATGGTCAATTTAAGATTGTATATTCTAGCGATAAAGCTGTTGCACCGATACCTTGGAATCAATTCGTGAAAGAAACTAAGGGTTATGGTTGCGACTGGTCTAATCCGAGTAAGGGTGGGAAGTACAAGACGACTTGATCTTTTTTGAAACGCGGAGGGGCGCTGAGGTAGCGCGGAGGGGCGCGGAGTAACTCTGTGATCCTCTGCGTTTTTTTAATTCAGGAGGTAAAGAGTGTTAGATGCTTTGTTCAATGGGATTAGTATTGGGGCGGTTTTGTTGATTGCGGCTTTGGGGCTGGCGATTGTTTTTGGGTTGATGGGTGTGATTAATATGGCGCACGGTGAGCTGATGATGCTTGGTGCGTATACTACTTTTGTTGTGCAAAATGTTTGTAAGCAGTTGGGGGGTTTGTGGTTTGAGGGTTATATTTTTTTGGCGCTGATTTTTGCTTTTATACTGACTGCTGCGGTGGGGTTAGTTCTGGAACGAGGGGTGATTCGTTTTCTTTATGGGCGACCTCTAGAGACTTTGTTGGCTACTTGGGGTGTGAGTTTGATTTTGCAGCAGTTTGTTCGCAGTGTGAATTGGTTGCTGGTGATTGGGATTGCTTTATTTTGTCTGTTCTTTTTTGGGGGTTTGTGGTTACAACGTCGGTTTGTTCGTAAAAGTTGGGTGGTGACGGTGCTGTTTTTGCTATCGTTAGGGATAGCGATCGCTAGCTGCAAGTTTTTGGCACAAGTTTATAAATCAGCTTTGACTCAGCCTTGGTTTGGTGCTCAAAATGTGGATGTGACTGCGCCTAGTTGGTTGCGCGGTGGTATACCTTTTGGCGGTTTTCAGTTGCCTTTTGCACGGTTGTTTATTATTGGTTTAACAATTGTTTGTGTTGCGGGTATTTATATATTTTTGCAACGGACTAGTTGGGGTTTGCGAATTCGGGCGGTAACGCAAAATCGCAGTATGAGTGCTTGTTTGGGTATTCCTACGCAAAAGATTGATGCTCTCACTTTTGCTTTGGGTTCGGGTTTGGCTGGTGTGGCGGGATGCGCTATCAGTTTACTCGGTTCTGTGGGACCTAATACTGGACAAAATTATATTGTTGATACTTTTATGGTGGTGGTTGTCGGTGGTGTGGGTAATCTACTGGGAACTATTATCGCGGCTTTGGCGATTGGGACGTTGAATTATTTGGTGGGTTCGGGTACTTTGGCTTTGCTGTTGACGCCGATTCCACCTTTGGCTGATTTGTTTACGTTCTTTGCAACTACCAGTATGGCAAAGGTGATGGTGTTTGCGCTGATTATTGCTTTTTTACAGGTGAAGCCAGCGGGGATTTTTCCGCAGAAAGGGCGGACTGTTGATGCTTAATAAACCGCAACACAGAGGAGGCTTATGAATAAGAGAGGAAGAAGGGGAGTATTGTTTGAGGTGGGGGTGGTAGTAGCGATCGCTTTATTCCTCATTGTGATCATGCCGTTGGTACTTTCGGGTTTTCGGCTGACTTTGTTGGGGCGGTTTTTGGCTTTGGCAATTGCGGCTCTGGGTATCGATTTGATCTGGGGTTATACTGGGTTGTTGAGTTTGGGTCATGGGGTTTTCTTTGGTTTAGGTGGATATGCGATCGCGATGCATCTCAAGTTGCAAGTCCCTCAAGGTGAGTTACCCGATTTTATGGGTCTTTATGGTGGGACTGAGTTACCCTGGTTTTGGCAGCCTTTTCATTCTTTTCCATTAGCGGCGATTGCTGTTGTTTTGATTCCTGGTATGTTGGCGGGAATACTAGGATATTTAGTGTTCCGCAATCGCATCCGGGGTGTGTATTTTTCGATTCTGACGCAAGCGGCGACAATTGTCTTTTTTAACTTTTTTAATGGTCAGCAAAAGCTGTTTAATGGGACTAATGGTTTAATCGATTACACGACTTTGTTTGGGGCGACGGTTAGCGATAGTAAAACTCAATTCGTCTTCTATGTGCTGACTGTATTATTTTTAGCTGCAACTTATGCGCTGTGTCGTTGGTTAACTAGCGGAATTTTTGGTAATGTGCTGCTGGCGATTCGGGATGATGAACCAAGAATGCGGTTTTCTGGTTATAATCCTACCGATTATAAAGTTTTGGTGTTTGCGATTTCGGGGGCGATCGCGGGAATCGCGGGAGCTTTTTATACAGTACAATCTGGTTCTGTCTCACCCCGCGCAATGGATATTGCTTTTTCGATTGAAATGGTGATTTGGGTGGCTGTGGGTGGACGCGCTAGTTTAATTGGTGCTGTATTTGGCACTTTGCTGGTAAATTACGCCCGGACTTTCTTTAGTGAACAGTTTGCTGAGATTTGGTTATTCTTCCAAGGGGCGCTGTTTTTAATTGTAGTCACTGTGCTACCTGATGGGATTGTCGGTTGGGTACGAAAGCAAAATTTTCGGCTTTTCCGCCGCCCGACAGAAATTTCTACTTATCCCAGTTTAGAAGAAAATATTGAGGTGGAGCATGAAAGCCAAAATACTAGAAACTGAAAATGTCACAGTCAGTTTTGACGGCTTTAAAGCACTTAGAAATCTCAACTTTAATATGGATGTGGGTGAGTTGCGGGTGGTAATTGGTCCTAACGGTGCGGGTAAAACGACGTTTCTGGATGTAATTACAGGTAAGGTGCAGCCAACTGAAGGGCGAGTGTTGTTTAAAGGGAAAAATCTACGTAGGATACCTGAGTATAAAATTGCCCGGTTGGGGATTGGGCGCAAGTTCCAAACTCCGCGCATTTTCCTTAACTTAACCCCGCGCGAAAACCTCGAACTAACTGCTAATCGCAATAAAAATGTCTTTCCCACTTTATTTCGGCGTCCGGCTTCAGCAGAAGTCAACAGCATTGCTGGCTTATTAGAAACTATCGGTTTGACCGATAAACCAGACATCGCCGCTGGCTTACTTTCACACGGTGAAAAACAACGCTTGGAAATTGGGATGTTGGTCGCTCAGTCTCCAGATTTATTACTGGTTGATGAACCCGTGGCAGGTTTGACGGACGAAGAAACGGAAAATGTTGGTGAGTTACTTTTGGCATTAGCGCAGAGTCATTCTATCCTCGTTATTGAACATGATATGGAATTTGTCCGCCAAATTGCGCGGCAAGTTACAGTTCTTCATGAAGGTTCAGTCTTATTTGAGGGCACAATTGACGAGGTTCAAAACGACCCCCGTGTGATTGAAGTTTATCTGGGAAAGCCATCAGAGTGAAGCTATCCTTTTTTTCACTGTAATGGATACAATTTTTATTGTGGCGATCGCTTAAAAATCAAACTACAATCTTGAGACGGTAATTATGCAAGCTTTAGCCCCTGACACCAACACGCAAACTAAAATGTTGCAAGTCTCTGGTTTAAATGTCTACTACGGCGAAAGTCACATTCTCCGCAATGTTGATTTGAGTATTGCACCAAGGCAAATGGTGTGCCTAATCGGACGTAATGGCGTCGGTAAAACTACTCTCCTCAAGTCAATTATGGGGTTGCTGAAGCCGCGCAGTGGGACGATGATTTTTGGCGGAGAAGTTATTAATACCAAATCACCCGACCGCCGCGCCAAGATGGGTATCGGCTATGTTCCTCAAGGACGGGAAATTATCCCGCGTTTGACAGTTAAAGAAAATCTTTTGCTGGGTTTGGAGGCTAGACAAAAGCCGGTGAAAAATCCCGCAATTCCTGATGATATTTTTGCGCTATTTCCGGTGTTGAAAACGATGTTGGCGCGGATGGGGGGAGATTTAAGTGGTGGACAGCAACAACAACTAGCGATCGCGCGTGCGTTAATGGGTCAACCCCAATTACTCGTTTTAGACGAACCGACCGAAGGCATTCAACCGTCGATTATTTTAGAAATTGAAGCCGCCGTCCGCCGCATCGTCGAAACTAGTGGTATTTCTGTATTACTGGTAGAACAGCATCTCCACTTTGTCCGCCAAGCTGATTACTATTATGCCATGCAAAAAGGCGGTATCGTCGCCTCTGGTTCCACCCGCGAACTGAGTCAGGATGTGATTCAAAAGTTTTTAGCAGTCTAAGTATGTAAGCGTTATAAATATTAATGGTTCGTAGTTGGGCTAAAGCGCTAAAGCGCAACTACAAGCCGATTCCCAAGATTTTATATTTCTTTACTTTGTTTTTATGAGCGCTTATCTACTTAGCACTATCAAACACTGATGCAAGCTAAAGTATAACTTATAACTTCCATCTATTTATCCACACTCGGTTGAGGTAAAAATAATGTTTTAATGATTTCATCGCATACTTGGCGACTAACAAAACAATCTGTCCGCAAACAATCCAACAACAGCTTATTTGCATCATAATACTGTTTCAGAAGTTTTTGCTCTTCTTGAGTAAAATCATGTAAACCACTTCCTAATAAATTAGTATCTAACGCTGCTTTACGCGCAACATTTCTAGCTAAATCCGCGCCTAATTTTAATATTTCTTCATCCAATTGAGTCTGATCAAGCTTGTCAAAGAAGTTACGTTGTATCTCTTCCAACTCCTCTCGCTTATCTTGTCGAATTCTCTGAGATTTAATGCCATATTCAACGGCAATTTTCACAATTTCATCAGCCGAAATCGCATCTCTAATTTTTTGAGGTTCTGATTCATCATACTTTTTCGCTTCAATAACTCCCTGTTCCAAATTGTTAATATCTTTGAATATTCGAGTAAAACAATTTCCACAGATTAAATACTTAGCGTGAACATCTAACGTAATACAAAGCTGTCTATCGTGGTCAATTTCATAATCAATGTCAAAATAAAATGCCCGCATAGCAGTATAAAATCTATCTCGCGCGGAATCGTCTGGGAATTCAAACGGATGCTGTAATGATTCAGTCTTTTCGTTAACATCCCCTAGATAATGCTGTAATTTATCATTATTGACTAAAATCTCATCAGCTTTTTGTTTGATCAGCAAAAATAGTTTTTCAGCATCTGGAAGCATTTCTGCTACCAACAAGAAAACCTGTCGCCACTTGGGATTTGTAATCTGTTTAACTAAATTTTTTAATTCTTTAGTATTTAGTGACTCTTCATCCTGAAGTGATTCATCACCTAAGTGAGGACTTAAACTAACAATCCGCTTAGCGATGAAGTACTCATGAAATGTAATATGAGAAAATGAGTAAATACCTTTAGCCCGTTCGATTACAAGTCCGTGTTGAGATTCAATAGAGTTTAAAAGTTCTTCAACATCTACTTGTGATTTGGGAATATTATCATGAATTGAGATTTTACTGAGATACTTTTCAACAATATTTTTAACTTCCGCTGGGGTAAAGAAATAATTTTCAAATGTAGTAAATGCAATTCGGCTAAGCAAATCTTCCTTACGTGTAGGTGACATTTTCTCATAGAACTCATCTCGATGAATTCCGCGCTTAGCATCCCATTTTTTCAATAAAATATATAATCCTTCGCGATAAAGTTCAGAACGATTATTTGGTAGACAACCAGATTCTTCAAATACTAAACATAAAAGAGTTAGTAAAAGAGGAGTAACAGCTAATTGATAGGCACGGTTATTTCCATTTAGGCATTTGATAAAATCTACTGACTTTACCAACTTACTGTCAAACCAATGTTGAGCAAATTCATTAACTTGATGCTCATCAAAATCGGCTACCTCTACCTCAATAAACTTATCAAAAGTATAATCCCAGGCAGCAATTCGACAAGTAATAATGTAATGATTTTCAAAAAATATTCTCGAAAAATTTCTAACTTCTTTCAATATCCGCTCTTGATGCTCTATACTGACTTCATCTAACCCATCCAGTAGAATCAAAGCCAGCCCATGCTTAAACAGATAATCAAATTGCTCTGCTGTCACATCGCACCCAGAGTACTGCTGTTTAATATATTCAAATAAACTAGGTTTATCTGAAGCCTCGGCAAAATACTTTAAAGGAATAAAAATTGGCACCAGATTGGATTGAAAATTCCCCTGATTACACTGGATTGCCAGATACTTCAAGAAGGTAGTTTTACCTGCACCGGGCTTTCCTAAGACAATCAGTTTTTTATATTTATTGACTGCATCTACGCCGGGAACTTTCTCCTCAACAACTTTACCCAGTCCAAATCGGTCAAAGTCTTCATACTCGCACTCTTTCAGCAATTCCTCGATAGTCTTACGCCTAGTTGCGGTTAGCTTTTCCAAAATATTGACGTGAGTGTAAATTTGACTCAACTTAATTGGTTGCGTCATATCCAAGATTCGCATACTCCCACACCACTCTTGGATGAGTTCCCTGACCTTGCTTCGCACCTCTTGCACCAAAGGTGGTACGTACCCAGACACAACCTTTTGCCAGTCAAGGCATAGTTCTTGACAAATACTGGTAAAATACTTCTCCCAAATGCTCTCACCGTTAAAAAACTTACTAATAACCGAACGATTACAACCCAAATGGTGAGCTAGAGACTCTTGGGTGAATCTTCGCTGAGTAAAAGCCTCTTGTGCTTGCTTTACGCCTTCTGGAGAAGCTTTAAGGGCGGGTTTTGACATTTTTGTTTGAAGCCTAACTTATAACCATAGCAATTATAGCTTCATAAAGCAACACTCTGGGGTAGTTAACGCTTTAAAAAGGCGATAAGTAAGCAAAATAAAAAAATAAACCAACAGCCTTGCCAAATAAAATCAACTCAGCTATCATATGTTTAAGCCAGTAATTAAAGGCTTCGGTATTGTCATAAGTAAAACTGCGCTCTCGGTTATTTATCGGGAATGTGGACATATGCGGTTGACAACATAGAGAAAAGAATGGTGGAAAGTTTTTTATTGTTGACTTCCGAATCTCTCAATCATATTTACCTCGCTCGGCTGGTACATCTGATAAAAACCAACAGTAAAATGCTTGATAACCAAATATTTAACTAGCATCAAAGAACAAGAATTAATCACAAGCTGATTCATCTGATTTTCCACTCTTCCAATTTTTTTCAAAGTTTCAACGGGTATATTCAAATATAAGGAGAAGATGATGACAGAAATTTATTTATTAGCATTGGTGACAGGTTTAGGCAGTGTCTGGTACGGATTCAAGTTATCTGAACAGGTCTATTGCATTGCACTTGTGTTTACCGGAGCAATACTATTAGTTATGGGGCTTATCGCCGCTCCATCACTTATGAAAATCGCTGTTTTGGGTCTTCTATGGTTGTGCAGCAATAATATTTTGATGACAAAAGAGCGGTTTTAAAATTTATTACAATTGTAACTGGTGAATTACCTTGCTTTCGCCAAAAATAATGCGGCTACAATGATTGGTATCTAAAAGATATATAGTTAAAACTCCGCCTGAGAACGGGTTTCATATACAAGTTGCAGGCACTCTTCAAAGTCATTACCCTGCCATGTTCCAGCAAATTTGAGTAAGTCTCCTGCAGTAGAGCCTCGGATAATAGGTGTTGCTTCTAGATCGAGAGGCTGAGGGGAGTTGGAAGTAGCGGCTAAAGTGGTTACAAAGTCTATTTGTGTATCTTTGGTCTTCAAAAAGCGCAGAAAATCCAGTGTCTCAGAGAGGAGATTGTCTAGATCGTGATTCAATTTCTTGAAGAAGCAGTTTTTTTATAGTCATTATGGATGCTCTTTTTATTGTATGAGAAAGCTGGCATGAGAGCAATTTTTACTCTCAGATCTATCATGACACTTCTGAATCGCTTGTCACTTATCCTTTTGTTGTGTTATCAAAAAAGAAGAACAGTTTTAGTAAGACTCTTATTTCTGTGCAATATTTCCCTAGATTCGATGGGAGATAGCGCTCCATACTAATTGACGCAAGGCTGCTGAACCCTAGTCAACCCTCACTTCAAAATATAGCGGGCATTTAATCCCGACTAGATACTTCATGCAGCCGAAAAATCTCAACCGCCTGCTGCGAGCACTTGCTCGCCAGGGACTTGACGTGCAATATCACAATTGCACCTACTCTGTACGTTGGCTAAATTCTCCCGATGCTTTAGCCGCCGAAGTCCTCTTGCCAGAAGGTTTCCCTGTAGAAGCGAAAGCACTTAAGCAACTGGCAAATCTTGCCAACGTCCATCATCCCGCTGGGGGTCACGTTTGTCGCATCTGTGCCACGCCGGATTTCCAGGAAAGGTGATGCGGGAGTTGCTATCGGTTCAATTGTCGAGACCGTAGGACAAGTTATTCCCGCAGCCGTCGGGAGTGACATTAACTGCGGTATGCGCTTGCATGTAGCTGACCTTTCTGTTGACCAATTTCTGTCACAACGACAGTCTTTTGTGGATTTGATGAAAGGTGACTATTTCTTTGGCACTCGCGATGTGACAATGACGGCGAAGGCGACCCGTGCGTTATTCCAACATGGGGTTCTCGGTTGGCTTGCTGCCATGATAGACAAACCAACGGGCAGTGTGGTCAATTCTGATTTGACTCAACTGGCAAATGAAGTCGATCACATCTATTTAGCTGGTTCAATGGCAGGTGATTGCCGATGGGCACCTCCCGAACTTGTGCCGATTGAAGGGCTGGTTCGAGATGGCGGTTTGGCAACCATCGGTCAAGGTAATCACTTTGTCGAGGTGCAATGGGTTGATCGCATCGAAAATCGTGCTTTGGCTCATGCTTGGGGAATCAAAGAGGGGCAATTAGCTTTTATGATTCACTCTGGTTCTCGTAATGTTGGCAAGTATATTGGAGGAATGTGGCGCGATCGCACTCAAGCTGCATGGCAACCCGATAGCAAATATCCTGATTCTCGCCTTTTTCCCCTTTCTGTCGCCGCTAACCCCGAACTTGTTGCTGACTATTTGCAAGCTGAAGCAACAGCCGCAAACTATGGCTTCGTGAATCGGTTGTTGTTAGCAGAGTTGCTGCGCTTACGACTGCGGCAAGTATATGGAGATCTAGAAGCGCCGCTAATTTATGACTTACCGCACAATATTACCTTACCAGAAGGCAAAGGTTGGGTCACGCGTAAAGGTGCATGTCCTGCCCATGAAGGACAACCAGCGATCATTCCCGGCTCAATGGGTGCGCCTTCTTATCTTGTGGTCGGACGTGGCAATCCTGACTTCTGCTGCAGTGCTTCTCACGGTGCAGGACGGTTACGTTCTCGATTTGATCTAAGTCGTGCTGGTGCGCGTGAAGATGAGGAATCCTTGGGCTTAACAGGTGTTGACTGTATCACTTTAAGGGAGGAGCGTCGAATCGAGGAAGCCCCCGCTGCCTACAAACCGATCGCTCCTGTAATTGAAGCACAAGTAAATGCCAAAATGATCGATGTGGTTGCTCGTCTACAGCCGATTTTGACATTCAAAGCATAAGCTAGTGTGCGCGTGTCTCGTCAGAGAAAGTTGGCGCACGCGCACAGGAAAGCAAAAGGAGTGATGGAACTCTAGGAAAGTAGATTTAAACACACAACGGCAATACTTGGTTGGAAAGATGCGGATGGATGTGAGAAAATAATCACATGAGTTCACTAATCGAAGAAATCCGTCAAAAAGTTACTGATGATTTGTTTGAGTTTTCCAAGCACGCTGTTGACCAGTCGATCTTGCGGCAAATCCAGGTTCAAGAAGTTAGGCAGGCGATCGCCAATGGACAGGTTGTTGAGAACTATCCAGATGATAAATATGGTCCGAGCTGTCTTGTTGGCGGTTTGACCCAAGCTCTACGTCCCATTCACGTCCAATGCAGTTATCCCTCCCGTCGCCTGCTAAAAATTATCACCGTGTATGAACCTGACCCACAGATATGGAATGATGACTTTACACAGAGGAGAAGCCGCAATGATGAGTCATGAACAAGAAACGCTAGTTGAGAAGCAGGTAACTTACACACTCCAACTAAATGGACAAATCTTCGTAATTGAAAATGTACCTGCTCGCGTGAATGAAGAAACCGGAGAACAATTTTTTTCTCCATCAACAGTAGAGCATTTACAGCAAATTATACTTACTAAGCAAGAACCGGAGCGCTTTGTTGAAGTTCCTGTGTATAACTATGCAGCATAAAGTTAGACACGCTTAAACCTCAATAAAATCTTCCTTCAGATAGGGAAGCTTTCCGCCCGCTGGCGTCTGCCCAATCTTATCCAAAGCTTGAACATACTTTGCTGGTCGAATATGATAAGCATCAATGCGGTATGGTGCTTCTGGAACACTTGAACTTTTTCAAATTATTTGATTTGCTGCGTCTATTAAGTCGAGCGCTATCACGTTCGGCTGTGGATAAACGCTCAAATAGGCTTTCTCTTCTTGAGTAATGAAGGCGGTTTTTAGCCCTGCAAGTGCAGCCCCCATAATATCCCAAGCATGAGCCGCCACCATCCAAATTTCACCATGATCGGCTTTTACTAAGCCATATACCTTTGGATGCGGCTTGGTTTTTTGGACAGCATCGCAGGAAAGAATATGAGAGAAAAAAGGCAAAGCATTCGATTTTTCAAGTAGCTTACGGGTAGAATCTTCACTGCCATTGCTTAAAGCAACCAACTCCCATCCTGCGGTTTGTAGTCTTTTAAAAGCGTTCAGTGCTTCCGGTTGAATTTCTAATTCTGCAAACGCATTGAGTACTTGCTTAAGCATACCTTCTGTCGCTTCAATCTCCAACATGGCAAGAACTCTCGGTAATTCTGCTGCCAAAACTTCCTTGAAAGGTTGATAACCACCCGCACAAGAAAGCGCTATCGCATCTCGCAACGTTTGAGCATACCAAAGAGACAGCGCACTTTTAGGCGCACCCAGTTCGATTAATTTCTGTTGAGGTTTATCCAAACTGAAGCAAGTGCCAATGATATCAAAAACAACCGTCCCTTGAGTACTCATAGATATTGTCGTGCATAATACCAATCAACTTACGGTAAATAACTGTAGAAATTCTCACCTCTAACTACTGGCACATTTTCTGTGTAGAGAAAGGTTAAGCACTTATAACTATTCTGATTTGTGCTATGGTATATTTGATTGACTAATCAATCAACGATTTTATGCCTCCACGCGACGAGCAAGACTTTGAAGGTCGGCGACAGCAGATTATTGACGGTGCATTGCATGTCTTTGCTACTAAAGGCTTTGAAAAAGCGACCAACAAAGATATTGCTGTAGCGGCGGGAATTGGCTCACCTGGTCTGATTTACCACTATTTTCAGGATAAAAGCCACTTATTTCAACAGGTGGTTGAGCAACGCCTTCCAGTGCTGCAATTACTGATTCACAGTGAGGAGGAGATGATGACTAAGCCACCGCAGGATGCGCTTACCCTTTTTGGTAAAGCATTTCTCAATGTCTTAGATAATCCTACATCTTTAGCTCTCATGAAGCTATTGCTAGGGGAATCTTTCCGACAACCGCAAGTAGCACAGATCATCAACACGATTGGACCTAGCCGTTCTTTTAGCTTCTTAACTCACTATTTAGAAAGGCAAATATCACTTGGAGTACTCAAACCGATGCATCCAGGTGCCGCAGCCCGTTGTTTTGTGGGTTCTTTAGTTGCCTATATTATTACGCGGCAAGTATTCTTACAGTCTGATACAGAGGAAATTAGCGCTGAGATGATGGTCGCAACTGCCGTTCAAGTTTTTTTGGGAGGAATGTTGACGCATGAGGTAGATAGCGATCGCCTGACTTAAAGGCAATATTTTTTTGTCGCATTATTAATTGAATCATCAATTCCTGTTTACGCCATTATTGATTGAGCAATCAATCAAAATTAAAATTTCTATTTAGCACTACGGAGACGTCATGACACAAACACAGACCGATCCCGAAAATGACTCAAAACAGGTTCCTAGCATACCTCAACAAATCAAACAGAAACCTCAGCGGCGCATTCCCAAACCACTACTAGTTCTGGGGATTTTAGCGCTCTTAGCAGCAGGCGGATACGGTATTTATCGCGGATTCCTTGATCATCCTGAACCTGCTGGTTTATTTTTAAGCGGTCGGATTGAGGGTGATGAAACCGATATATCGGCAAAAACTGGTGGCAAAATTGCGACAGTAGCTGTCAGGAAGGGAGATGTAGTGAAACCCGGTCAGTTGTTAATCCAAATTGATGATGCTGACCTGCGTGCCCAAGTGCGAGGATATGAAGCCAAAGTGCGATCAGCACAGGAAAACTTGAAGCGTTATGAACAGCAGTTACCTATTCTGTCAGCCCAGTTAGAACAAGCTAATTTGACCACGCAGCAGGTGAAGCAAGAGAGTCAGGGCAAAATTAGAGAAGTCGAGAATACGCTTGCTGCATCTCGTGCTCAGCTAGTTCAAGCTCAGGCTAATCTAAAGCTGGCGCAAGTAAAGCAACGCCGATATGGAGATTTAGCAGCCCAAGGCGCTGTGTCACTTCAAACAAGGGATGAGTACGACACCAGCGTCCAAACCAACCAAGCAACCGTTGATGCTGCACGCCAGCAGGTAAAGTCGGCTCAGGGAGGACTGATTCAAGCTCAAGCCACTCTCCGCAATCCACCCATCAAAGCCGCCGCAGCATTACAACTGGAAAGACAGATTGCTCAAGCCCGTACTGATATCGCCAAAGAACAGCAAGAAGTCCGCAATGCCCAAGCAACCCTAGAACAGTATCAAGCGAATTTAAATTACTTAGTGATAAATAGCCCACTCGCAGGTAACGTCATCACCCGTTCTGTAGAGCCAGGGGAAGTAGTTGCTGCGGGAAACCCCTTACTGACAATCATCAACCTCGATAATCTTTACCTGCGTGGCTTCGTTCCTGAAGGAGATATCGGTAAAGTCAGAGTCGGTCAACCAGCGCTAGTTTATTTAGATGCATCCAAACAACCGCTACAAGCAACAGTCACGCGCGTAGACCCCAAAGCCAGCTTTACTCCCGAAAACACCTATTTCAAAAAAGATCGCGTAACTCAAGTTTTTGGCGTCGAACTCACCATCAAAAATCCGCAAGGACTAGCAAAACCAGGAATGCCTGCTGACGGTCGAATTCTCGGAAATGATCCATGATTAATGCTGAAAAGTTAATTTCATAACTTAAAATTATGACTGCAAGCCAAGCGATCGCTCTTCAAAAACATATCAACACCCCTGTCATCTCCATCCGCGATTTACACCATACATATAATAAGCACACCTTAGCTGTAGCCGGCATCAACTTAGACATTTATCAAGGTGAGATTTTTGGACTGATTGGACCTGATGGTGCAGGCAAAACCACAACATTTCAGATTCTTTCGGGAGTAATGGCACAAAGCGGAGGTATTGTCGAAATTCTCGGTTCCAGCCCTAGAGATGCGTGTTTAAAGATGGGCTACCTCACCCAACGCTTCAGCCTTTACCTAGATATGAGCATTGAGGAAAACTTGCGTTACTGGGCCGGATTACGCGAAGTCAGTAATTCTACTTTTAGAAGCCGTAGCGAACATTACTTAAAATTACTAGATTTAACACAGTTTAAAGAACGCCTAGCAGGAAAACTTTCCGGCGGAATGAAGCAGAAATTAGCTTTATGTTGTGCTTTGATTCATCAACCACAAATATTACTCTTGGATGAACCAACTACAGGAGTAGATCCCATATCACGCCGTGATTTTTGGGACATCTTGGCTACTCTGGCGGAGAGTGAAGGAATGACGACGGTGGTTGCTACTCCCTACCTTGATGAGGCAGAACGTTGTTCGCGGATTGCTTTAATGTATGAAGGTAAAATTCAGCAGTGTGATACACCCGCGAAGATTAAAGCGAGTCTAGGTGTGCAACGGTTAGAGGTCTACTTACCTGTCGCCCAGTTAGACCAAGTAGCGGACATATTGAAGCACCATGTCGATGTTCGCTCATTCGTTTCTGACGTGCAACGGTTTGGCGATCGCTTAGATATCCTCACATCCCAGCCAAAAGAAACCACTGACATAATTCGTTACATTTTAGATGGGCAAAAAATACCCATTCATCACTTTGCAATTGATACTCCAACGTTAGAGAACACATTTGTCGCCCGTTTGCGAGAACTCAAAGGTGAGAATTCTGAAAGTAAATATCCGCGAATTTATCCCCTTGACCAAGATCGAGGTACAGCGATCGGGGCAAAAAATCTGAATAAAAACTTCGGTAATTTCCACGCGGTTAAAAATATTAATTTAGACATTAAGTACGGTGAAGTATTTGGTTTATTAGGTGCGAACGGAGCCGGAAAGACAACCGCAATCAAAATGCTTTGTGGCTTGCTACCTGTGAGTTCTGGTAAAGTCACTTTAGTTGGAGAAAGTCAGCTACGCAGTGCAAAAGTCCGGCAGAAAATCGGCTATATGTCGCAAAAATTTACCCTCTACGATGACCTAAGTATTGGACAGAATTTGGAATTTTACTGCGGTGTCTATGGTATTCCTCGTCGCCATCGTCAAGCCAAGAAAAATTGGGTCTTGGAGATCACTGATTTAGTCGGTCAAGAAGACAGGCTAACTGCTGACTTACCAGGCGGTTGGAAGCAGCGTGTAGCTTTTGGTGCAGCGGTGATGCATGAACCAAAAGTGGTGTTTCTCGACGAACCGACTTCCGGTGTTGACCCGCTAGCACGCAGACAATTTTGGCGCTGGATTAACCAATTCGCAAGCGAAGGAATGGCGATATTAGTAACTACCCATTACTTAGAAGAAGCCGAACAATGCAACCGCTTGGGTTTCATGGTAGCGGGAGAACTAGTAGCACAAGGAACTCCTCGCCAAGTCAAAGAAGAACAACAAAAAAAATTAGTGGAATGGGAATGCGAACCACTGCAACAGGCTGCTGATTTGCTGAAAGAGAAACTTGAACGTTGGCGAGTTTCAATTTTTGGTTCTCGTTTGCATACCATATTAGAACCCAACATCCAGATTTCTCAAGTAGAAAACTGGCTCACATCAGCAGGGATCAAAGTCCAAAACCACCGTGAAATTGAATTTTCTTTAGAAGACGTATTTATCAGTGTTGTGGAACAGGCGCGACAGCGTGGTCTAAATATACCAGCGTGAGTGGGGGAGTAGGGGAGTTGTTCAAGGTAATACCAGATGGCAATACGACCAAAACGCATTTTTGCTCAGACTGTGAAAGAATTAACGCAACTAGGACGCGATCGCCTGACTCTTACTCTGGCAATAGGATTACCATTAATTTTGTTGCTGCTATTTGGCTTTGCTGTGTCGCTAGAAGTGAATAAAATTAACTTTGCGATTCAAGATCTCGACCTTACACCTAAAAGCCGCGAGTATATCGCCACCTTTGAACGCACTAATAAATTTAACTTAGTCGCCATTGGACCTGCGATCAATATACCGCGACTACTAGATCAGGGTAAAGTCTCAGCAGGGTTGATTATTCCGCCCGAATTTTCCCGAGACTTAAGACGATTAGGACGTAACGCCGAAGTCCAAATTTTGGTAGATGGTACTGATGCTAATACTGCCAATATTGTCCGAGGCTACGCTAAAGCAACTACTAACGCCTTTGTCGAAAATCTGAACGGTAGTAAAAGCTTACGTGTCAGTCTTCAGTCTCGACTGTGGTACAACCCTGGTTTAAAAAGTTTACAATATATCGGTCCGGGCGCGATCGTGATTACCGTCACACTATTCCCCCCACTCCTTGCTGGCTTAGCAACAGCCAAAGAACACGAACAAGGGACAATTATTCAGGTTTACGTATCTAGCCTCACAGGTACAGAATACTTGCTAGGTAAAGCAGCCGCATTCTGGCTAGTAGGTATGGCAGAAGTATTATTAGTAAATATAGAAGCATGGCTGTTCTTCGGTCTGTGGTTTATTGGTGATTCCACCCCAATGATTCTCAGTTCATGTCTTTACATAGCTTGTGGTGTATTTTGGGGAATATTTATCGGTAGCAGTACTAAAAACCAAAGTAGTGCAATCCAAGCCGTTTCCTTCACAGCCTTTTTGTTATCACTCCAATTATCTGGATTCACCTATCCAATCGCCAATATTCCCATTGCCCTACGTTGGGTGCCAAGCCTTGTCCCAGCTAGATACTACATTGAAATATCTCGCGATGCCTACGCTCGTGGCATCGGCTGGCTAGGCGTGTGGTTTCCAGTCTTAACATTAATACTATTAACCAGCTTCTTTTTCTCCTTAGCTTGGCGCAAAATGCAAAATATGCAAATACAGTCTTAATATTCTTCACCTATGAAAAACACTATTCTAGACACCATATTAGGCAGCCGTTTTTTTGCTTTATTCACAAAAGAATTTGCCCAGATATTTCGTAATCGACAGCTAATGATTCAATTGCTACTACCACCTACAGTATTTTTACTATTATTTGGTTTTGCTCTCAGTCCCAACTTTGAAAACCTCAAGATAGGCATTACTGACTACAGCCACAGCAGTAAATCTCGTGAATTTACCGAAATTTTCAATCAGACAAAAGCCTTTGTAATTAGTCGCTATTACGCCAACCAGCAGGATATGATTGCTGACTTGGCAACGGGTAAACTCACAGTCGGGATCACCATCCCGCCAGAATTCGCCGATGATTTTGCCCGGAAGCGTCCAATTCAAGTGCAAGCACTGTACGATGCAGTAGATGCCAATACCGCAAGTATATCTTCTAGCTATATCAGCCAATTAGTTAGTGACTATAACTCGCGTTACAGTACTGCGAGTCAAACCGGACTCCGCAACCAAATACGATTACAAACCTCTGTGTTTTACAATCCTGGGCTGGACACTTCCTGGTTTATTGTGTCAGGAATATTTGGGATTATACTCACCACTATCGGTTCCCAAGCCGCCGCCTCGTTAGTAGTGCGAGAAAAAGAAGCAGGGACGATTGAGCAGTTGGTGATGACTCCAGCCTCTAATACAGAGGTAATATTAGCAAAGGTGTGTCCGTTACTCATTTTGCTGACTATCGATGTTTTAATAGCGCTGCTTGTGGCAAAATCAGTCTTTGGCGTACCACTGCGAGGTAATTTAGTAGTATTTGTCGCCATCGCCGTGCTTTACTTTTTAGTTGGTATCAGCATCGGTATCCTAATTGCTACCTACTCAAAAAGCGAACAACAGACGCAGCTAACTGCTTTCTTTGTCAACCCACCGCTGGTGCTTCTGTGCGGCGCAACTACACCAATATCCTCAATGCCTACATTTATGCAATGGCTAACTTATCTCGATCCTCTACGTTACTTTACGGAGATTTGTCGCGGATTCTTGCTTAAAGGTGTTGGTTTGGAAACACTCTGGCCGCAAGTTGTGATTTTGCTAAGTTTTGCTGTAGTGTTGATGAGTCTCAGTATCCGCCAGTTCCGGCAACAATTGGGTTGAAACTAACATAAATACCACTTTAGGGTAAGTAAAATACAGAAAAAACAGCTTAAACTGTGAGATAACTGCATAAGCATCCAAAATCGCATCCTATTAAATTAAAGAAAGCACTTATCTATGTCTTCGTGGTTTAACGAGGGGTAAATTCTATGTCTATTTGGGTTTTAATCGCCTTAGCTTCTTATTGTTTGGGAGTTTTCTGCTACTGGTTTGACGAACAAGCAAAATACCAGGAATTGGATGAATATACTAATTTTCCGATAATTTGGGCAACGAAGTTAGTTTTGGTGTCTGGTTGTTTTTTAGAGGCTTTGCTCTGGCCTGTTAGTTTGATTTTGGGTGACTCAATCAGTTTAGAACGGCAATTAGATTAATAGTTGTCTGAGGTACTGTTATACATCACTTTTATCAGC
>Ga0209512_1002303_pt1 | contig 20704 bp, 14 predicted proteins | sample frozenSSSSmetaG_FD_184142 | JGI IMG/M metagenome (GOLD analysis project Ga0209512, IMG submission 184142) | Glacier valley bacterial and archeal communities from Borup Fiord, Nunavut, Canada, to study Microbial Dark Matter (Phase II) -... | ecosystem: Environmental > Aquatic > Freshwater > Ice >... | reverse complement strand
CGGATGAAGCGGTGTTTAAATTATTTTATCTGGCCTTGAATAACATCAGTCAAAAATGGACCATGCCCATTCAAGACTGGAAAGCTGCATTAAATCGCTTTACAATCCAGTTCGGTGATCGCATGCCACACCATTAAATTCAAACACCGTTTACACAAAATTCAGGACACCCCCTGTCGGCGGGGTTAACCCACACCTACACACTTAATCCCGTATCACGCAATGCAATCACATCTGAATAAAGTTAGATGATGGACTCCTTAACCGCGCGATTTTGCCAGGATTTGGCCTGTTGATGATGTTCACGATCACTATATGCTGCTGACACCATCGTTACGTGATGAGGATTGTCCCGACACGCGAGTTCAAAATACTTCTCTGCATTCTGAATGCTTTTCGTTACGTAGTGACCATCTAAATACATTAAGCCAAGTTGTAATTGTGCGTTCTGATCCCCGTCCCCTGCCAACGGAAAAAACGTCTCAAATAATAATTCCTCTTCCGAAGCCTTGCGATTTTTGTCCTTGATGGTGACCTCAAAATCACCCAGTCCCGGTTTCATTACAAAATGTGCCCGGGAAATCTCCAGCGTTGCCTGATCATTTCCAATGAATTTTCTGTAATAGAACAAAGCCCCTTCACTGTTTTGTTCCGTGCCCAAACCACAGTAATACATATCGCCAAGATGTTTATATGCCTGGTTATGACCGTTTTTGGCTGCTGTTCTGAAAACGTTGATCGCCTTTGCCTGGTCTTCTTTACCACCTAAACCCACTAATCTTTCAGCTGCTTTAACAGCGGTCTTTTGGTGCGGGGAATCACATGCTTTGCTATAGCATTGCGCTGCGGTTTGCTTATTTTGGGTACGAAGGTTGCTGCGTGTTTCAAAAGACAGACCTAATTTATAGTCGGCTTTGGGATGCCCATTCTGCGAGGCGCTTGTCAGGTATTGCTCTGCATTAGAATCGCTTTGCCTGACATAATAATCTCCCTTACGCATGTACATAACGCCAAGCCGGTACTGCGCATCCGCATTCCCTTGCTCAGCTAACGGATAGTTGGTATTAAAAATCGTTTCATACACCTGATTTGTCAGGGCAGAGTTCTTTGATTTTATTGCCGCAATGGTTTCTTTTATCATGGCATGCGACGCATGCTTTAGCTCAATGGCTTTTTGATACCAGTAGATAGCTTTTGCAAAATCTTGCTTAACTTCAATCCCTTGTTGGAAAAACTCGCCAACATAAAAACATGCCGACGGCGAATCTACCTCTTTTCCCTTCAAGAAGTAGTTCAGCGCTTCCTGAGGATTTTTTGGAACCCCCCAGACCTTTGTAATAAAAATAACCAATATTGGAATTAGCTTTAGCATAACCAAGAGCAACAGCTTTCTGAAAACATGTCATTGCTATTGCATCATCCGGTGTCTCGCCAAGATGTCCATCCAGGTGCAATCTTCCCAAATTGTTGGCTGCCTCGCCCAAAAAATTCTTTGCTTTTTCAAAATAGAGTGCCGCTTTTTGAAAAACTTTTTGACTGCGATAAATGCATCCCAGATCGTTAGAAGCTTCTACGGAGCCTTTCTTTTCTGCTTCTTCGAAACATTGAATCGCCTGTGCGACGTTAAACTGTGCATTAAGGATATTACCCAATCGACGACATGCTTGGGCCGCGCCAAGCCCTTGTCCTTGTTGATAACTATCGAGCGCTTGTTTGTATTTTCCCTGTTCCACATACAGGTCGCCGAGATGTATGCAAGCATCCACCAGACCTTTCTGTCCTGCTTGCTGAAAGTAGTCTTCGGCACGTTGATATTCTTGCTTAATACGATAGATAAGTCCGAGCTCGATCAGTGTTTCTGTTAAACCTTTCTTTACTGCGGCTTCGTAGAACATAATAGTTTGCGGATAACCTTTTTCTTTATCTTCGGTTGTGCGGTGAAAATGTCCTAAAGCATGACATGCCCGTGCAGCAATTTTCCCTTCTGCTCTTTGATAACATTGAAACGCTTCTTCATATTTTTCCTCCGCCTGATACAAATCACCCAGGAAAATACAAGCTTCATTGGCGACATCGTCTTCGGCCTCAGCGTCATCTTTTTGTTCCACTTCGCTATTAATTTCTTTCCCTTTTTTCTCCGCCAGTTCATAGCAGTTAATCGCTTTGTCACGATTTCCGAGCCTGTCGCGCTGTTGAAAATATAAACCTCCCAACTCAATCAGCCCCTTTGCTGCGGATTTTCCCGGAGCTGGCTGGTAAGCCAAAAAGGCGTCGTCATAATTACTTTGTTCCTTATAGAGATCGCCCAGATGAAGCCATGCCTCAACGCATCCTTTGTCACCTGCTATCCGATAGCATTTAATCGCTATGTCAACTTGGTCGATTTCACGAAATAAATGTCCGAGATAATCAAAGGATTTAGCGGCGATCTCACCGCTTGCTCTTTGATAGTGCACAAATGCCTGATCAAGATTTTTTGTTACACAACACAAATCCCCCAATTTGATGCAGGCATCAACTGAACCTTTTCCTTCCGCTTCCTGATAACAAAGGGCCGCCTTATCAAAGTTGCCTTCAATGCCAATAGCTTCACCATATAAATCGCCGAGCTCAAGACAAGCCAGCGCAGCTATTGCGCCTTTTCCTTGCCGGTAACATGCTAACTCTTGTTCGTAATCACGCTCGTCCCGATAAAGATTACCGAGGTCAATATAGGCATTGTCATTCCCTTTTTTTATTGCCTCCTGGTAGCTGGCAATCGCTTTTTCACGATTTGGTTTAGTACCAAGACCTTGTTGATATAAACCAGCAAGACGGTTGCAGGCTTGGGCGGAGCCTTTCCCCGGACTCTGAAAAATCGCGGCTTGGTAATTGACCTTCGCCTTTACATACTTTTTTTCTTCTTTGCATAACTCGCCAAGTTTGGTGCTGGCTTTGGCAGAACCTTTAACCTGGGCTATTTTGTAATATCGTTTGGCCGTCTTTTCATTTTTTACGACACCCAGCCCCTGTTGCGACATCTTTCCAAGTTGGTAATTGGCTTGTGCCGCTGATTTATCACCCCCTCCTGCCAACGGGTCAAAAACCTTGCTAGCTTGATGGAAGTAGTGGGTCGCCTTTTCTTCGTCTGACTCAACACCAAGTCCTTGTTGAAACATTTTTCCAAGTTGATAGTTGGCTTGTGCCCCAAACAAATTCTCTTGCTCTGCCAGGGAGGAAAAAATTTGAATAGCTTGCAGGTACGCACCTTCTTTTTTTCGCGCTAACGCTGTAGTTAGCCGGGTAATGTTGTCATTGACAGCTAATTGATTATTGACCAGTACCGGGAGTGAATCGGATAAATGGGCTTCGGTTGTCGAATCCAGGAGTAGCGTATGGTCTATCTCTTCTTGTCCAACACTGTCTGATTGAATATCGTTGTCGTCACTGATGAATAACCGAATACCAGGCACGGGTTGGTCTGAGCCGGATGCACTGATTTTGGCCTCCCGGCGCGCATCCTTCTGTTTACTAAGAACTGGCAAAACTTTACTGCTGTCACTTTTCGATTCCTGTTCAATAAGGTCTGATGGAATATCGTTGTCGATATAGACGGATAACTGATTACCAGGTGTGGGTTAGCCCGAACCGGACGTAATGGTTTTGGCCCTCGGGCTCACATCAATAAAGTCTGATTGATGTGCATCTTCATTTTCGCTCTCAGTTGACTGGTCTGCAAAAATAGTGTCATTCACTCCTGTTGAATTAATTGAAATGACTAAAGTAGGAGTTGTCTTAACTGGTTGCTTTTTGACGGCATACGGCGAAAGACCGTTGCCTTTCAATGAAGCCAGAGGAGGGGGAAAAAAATGGATTGTGTTGCACGATCTGCTCCTGTTACTCATAAAGTTAAGGTGGGAAGCGGCTGAAATTAAATTGTCCTGGCTAAGACGTAGTGCGCGGGAAACGTCAAAAAACAGGACTGTATGGAAAATTTTGGCTAAGTGATATTGGTGGAACTCCCAATAGGAAACTTCGATCCCACCGCTTCACTTTTTGTCCGGAAGAAGAAATTGCTGTCTGCGTAATAGTATTAAACAAGACAAGATCGACCGCACTTTACGCAATACCAACATGTTTAGGTGGCACCGTCGCTAATGCTTATCGATCGTGTGGGCAAGCTCGTTGTGTGAAATTGATTTAAAAATGTCAGCACAAATTACATCAACAATTAGCGTGATCTCCGTAAAATGACCATTGAGATCAACGCCTGTTTCGACCATCAATCCACGGGCTCATCGGCATAAGTAATAACAATAATATTAGCGATCATTTGGGGGCTGGCATCAATTTAAGAAGCTTATTAATCACAAAAAATTTGTCTTAAACTTAATCTGACAGACACTTTTAAAATTTGTTATCTGTCAGATCCGGTCTGAGCCAGCAGCACAACAAACTACGAGGAAGATTCGTTATTTAGTGAATTGATACGGTCTCTTCCCTGCACGACCACCAATCCACTTGATTCATCTTCCGAAGTTTGCCAACTGAGTAGTGCACGACGAGAACCAACATCGCCCGACGCCTCTTTTTTTTCTGTGCAATTTCTGACCACAGCCCTCACCAATAAAAGTAAAATTGTTATCTCAAAACCTACTGTCATCCAAGTTAATATGTCGTTAGTTTTACCAACTTGACCAACATTGGGCGCTTCCGGAAAAGAGCTGTTACAAAGCATTCGTGAATGATCATTACCAACAGGTTGGCAATTCATCAGAAAACTCTGCATGGCAATAATATATTCATCTGCAGCTGCACTATTGGACCTTGAAAGAAGGTCTTTCGCAGAGGCCGTTATAGTTAAACCTATTCCCGCGAACAAACCGGTCAGTTTTTCACAACGATCCGCTGCCGGGGAACTATCGGCTTGTTCCCAACCTAATAAATATTTTCCTGCGTTAAGTAACTGCATAACACACCTCCCTTTTTATTAAAAATTACAACAAAAGTAGATAAACCCCCAAAGTTGAAAGTGGTTTATCAATGATGTCATCACCGCTTCTGTGTGCCATGATGTACAACGAAAGTCAGCACTATTTCCTCCCAAATTTATAAATCATTCCCCGATCAAACCTGCCCCCAAATCGCGTAGCGCCGTACAAATTCTCTCCATCTGAGATTAAACGCGTAACAGGACGATCTCCGTCATCGCCCCCATTCCTGATGCCGGTAAAGGAGTGCAGAATTTCCAACGGCGCTTTATCATCAAGCGCGATTCTGAAAATAGTGCCTTTGTATATAGTGTCGTGTGGTTCGCCGCCGTCGCCACCATTATTCCTGGTGCCATCCCCTTGGGTAGTGCCATACAACTTGCCATCCTTTAATTGAAGTAACTCAAAGATAGGATAACCATTCCTCTTAACAAACGAATAATGTGTGCTTAGCTTGTCGTCGTCTGCTTTGTTTAAATCAACCTTGAAAATTCTGCCTCCATCATGTTCTCCGCCATACTTAGCAACACCATATAATTTTCCATCCGTTGCTTGCATTAATCCTGAATAGGGAAGCGCATACGGATCCGAATAAATGCCAGGAGAGTCTTTGTCGCGATCTTCTGTGCGGTGTGTGGGAAAACTTCCTCCAGCCTCGAAATGAGCAATAACCTTAAAGCCCGAGCCATCTGTTTTAATCGCAAAGATAGTGCCCCTGCCATTCTTCCCGCCCATTTCCGTGGTCCCATACAGGTCGTTCCCAACAAGAAGTAATCTGCCAACAGGGCGAACTCCGTACGTGGAGGCGTCTGCGAACGTAAAGGTATGTAATGGAGTAACTTCTCCTAAATAGTTTCTCTCAAAGACGGAGCCGCCATTAATTCTGTCTTGAATCAATATATCGCCGTAGGTAATTCCATATAAATTATTATCTACGCCGTTACCTTGAATTAAATCAGCAACCGGCCCTTGATTTGAAGCGGGAAAAGATGCTGCGTTTTGTTCAAAGAGGTTTGATACCGTATCGAGCGTGTAAATTGCACCGACATAGTTCGAGCCGGCAAGATAGGTATTTCCATAAAGATTGCCATCATTGGCTCGCATGATTCCCGTAGGAAATGCAGGGTCAAAATAAAAAGGAGGTCGGGTTCCGCCATTTCCTTCTAACGGGTGAAGATATTGTATGACCCTTCCCGATGTGAGATAAAACAAGTAACCCGTCTTATCATTATTATTGTCGTTACGGATAATTGTTGTCGTCGTCATTCCATAAAAAGTGCCATCGTCGTTTCGAATTAATGCGACTGGATAATATCCGGCGGCATTGTTAGGGAAAGACTGATAAACAGAAACGGGCGCAACTGAGCAATTCACCTGCACGTCATTCACCGGTGCGTTTTTAACAGTTCCGCTCCCGTTGATGACTTCGCACTGCTGTAAAAATGGATAACCATTATTAGTTATCGTCACCTTATAGGGATCGCCAATGCCGACTTTGGTCGGAAATTGAAAAGTCTTGTTTGAATCCAGCGTTATCTCATCAGCTCCGTTGTTCAACAAGGTGATCGTCTGTCCCGCATCCAAACCGGACAGCGTGCCAGAGATACGGAAGCTCTTATTTTCGTCAACGCAATTCACTACGACAGTAGTAATGTTTTGTACGACATTGTTTCCGGTATTTTGACTGGGGGTACAAATTTGGCCAGCAGGATTTTTTGCAACAGTCACATTGTAGTAACCATTAAAAACCACCTTATTACCAAAGACAAATTGGGGGAATCCCGGGCTGGCGGTGTTTATAGTCAATGTATCGACAACCCCACCATTGCTATTGCGGTTATTAAGTACGAGATCACCTTGAGCTAACCCAGTCACGGTACCGCCGATGGTAAATTCGTCGGGAACTGTGCCGCAATTAACAATGACTTTGGGCATATCTGCCGAAACAGGGCCTTCTTCATTGGTCAGCGTACAATTCTGAGCTTCTGGATAAGTTTCTATGGCGACCGTGTACCGGCTACCGCGAGCGAGCAATTGAGGAAACTGAAATGCCCCGTTTTCCGTTAGAGTTAATACATCAGTCGTGTTATTCGAGAGCACAATATAATGACGATCGAGTAATCCGGAGAGTAGGCCCTTAACGACATAAGCGTCCGCTATTGCGGAACAAATGACATTGACAACGGACATATTTGGCGATCCGACTCCGGAGCCGTTATTCACCGTACAAACCTGCCCGTCAGGCTGTGATTTCACCCGGACCAGATACTTGCCGCCTTGCGGGATCAGGGTGCTAAATGAAAAGTTGCCATCTTTGCTGACCAACAATCTATCGCCACCGCGATCAATGCCGTTATCGTTTTTTAATAAAACAGAACTCCCTTTCAAACCGCTTACATTGACAACGAGCGGGTATCCATTTAATGAAATGACTTCACCATTACCACCGCACGCCGTTAATACGGCAAGGCTGCTCAGCACCAAAAATTTTTTTATCGAATGCAAATTAAAAGTATTTAATTTCGAATGCATTAATTTTTTCCATAACTTTTTTTGAAATGCAGGTTCGTGATTTATCCGTGTCCAGTGGATTGAAAATGGATAATGAAGAGCTGGAGTCGGAATAGTGATATCGCGAAAAAAATGGAGAATTAATTCAGATCCGTTTGGGTACTTTTCAGTATAAAAGGAGCTTGTAAGATTGCTATTGGGGCTTTTACTGATAGGGTTTTTACCTAAGTTTTACGCCTACATACAGCATAGTTTTGCTCCTACAGCTAAGCCGCTTATTGAGGAAGTCAGGAAATGAAAATCGCGATTTACTAATGTATGGGATGCGTACGAAGGTGCCTCTGAAGAAGCTGAAAATAGGAAGCTGCGTTCTGGCTTGATGATGTTCTTAAAAGATCATCTGAGCCAATCAGGTTTGGGTCTGGCGGAAGCGGCACCGCTTTTTGGCGTTACACAACCTCGTGTTTCTGTTCTTATGTGGGGTGCTTGAGCCACTGGAATTATTTCTGCCATGCTTGCCAGGCAAAGAACCCTTCCTTGCGGTTTGGACTAACCAAGCAAACTCGCCCGCATTAGCCGCAATGGGTCGTAGAGGATGTATTTATAGGCACGTTCGATAATTGGAAAACTCTCAGCGACCATATGCCCCCGGTCACGACTCTTAAAATTCATGCGTAAAGAAATTTCGATTAACATCATGCGGATCGGATGACAACTAGAACGTTTACACAATCATTCAAGTTCGAAATAATCTGTGTCGAGCCGTTTAACGGAATAGGTAGCGACGTCCGAAACACCAATTCCGAAATCAATCATTAGTCCAGCAAGCCGCACTCCATCTATCAATACAACTTTTTGCTGAATACGTTTTACGTATTCGTCAGCTTCTCTTGTAAACCGCGAGGTCGTAATGAATACCCCTTTGTTAGCAGCATGTCCTACCAGGCTACCGACAAAGTTACGGACTTCGGGGCTGCCAACCGTCCCCTCCCACCTTTTTGCTTGAAGATAAACCGCATCTAAACCAAGACGGTCTTCTTTGATGATTCCATCAATTCCGCCATCAGAAGTTTTTCCAACTGCCTGTCCAGCATCTTTACGTGAGCCCCCGTATCCCATCGCCAACAATAAATCGACCACCAGTTGCTCAAAGAATTCAGGAGGGCATTTCATGACCTGAGCAATTAAAGCCTGCGCGAGTTGTTCACGAATACTTTGGTAGGCACTTTCCAGTTGTTCTTCAGGCGTTTGCTCCGAGACTTCACCGGCAATTTGCCCTTGTTCACGCTCAGAGGGGGTTATTCCGTTTGAGCCTTCAGTTTGGCCGCGAAATACTTGGAACTCTTTGAATCTACTCAAAGTCCGGTTATCGATACGTGCGTGTCCTTCCGCGAGTAGGTCTCGCCCGCGTTGGGTTATGTGAAAGCGATTTCGGCCTGTATGGTCAATTACCAGTGCCTTCGATAAAAATGATTTTGCCCATGCAACCCGGTTACTAAATTTGGTTTGCCGTCCACTCGGTAAAACCTCCGCGATTTCTTCCGGGGTCAACTTAAGACAGTCGGCCAAATACACAGCAACGTCCTGTGTTGAGTGAATCTGACCATCCGCCGTGTATTTAAGAAATGGTAAGAAAAGGTCTTGAAATAGCGGTATTGGCATGAGGTGTCCTTGAAATGTGAATTGATTTTACCGCAGACATTGTGCCTCAGTAACGTGCTCTATCTCCAGACTGCAAAGTCCCCAACCGATGGCGCAAGAGCATCCAAAGTATGTGGGGGAGCCGCAGACAAAAGGCCTTGTCCATGGGTGGTTGCGGCCCCGGCCGCATCTTGTATGTGGGGGCGCAGCCCGCCCTTTGGGCGAAAATTAGCGATGTAAACCTGTGACGAAAATATTCGCGTAAGGTCATCCGGAAAAATGGATGCGTACCTTCCAGTTTTTTTTGTCGTGAGGCGGCTAGACGCTTGTTATCGGGTTCAACTTGATGGTGTCGCTATCAAGAGCAATCTCGAATACCGTTCTGAGAAAGTTAAGTTTTTTGTCGACGGTTTTTGCTGATAGTCCCTTATTTAGCAAAGAATCCCGGAATTGCACCACATGGGTTTTACGAACCGCATAAGCCATCAACCCCGGATGCTGTTGCTTGAATTCGTTGAAGACGCTGCCATCCGTATTAGTTTTCGCTTTTGTCTGAACCGCCCAATAGTCAACCAACTTATCCAAAGTAAGGTCTGAGTGAGTGTGCGCCGGAGTCTGCACAGCATGACCGACTCGCGTGCCATACGGTCGTGATTCAAACCCTGCTTCAGTCCGCAGAAGTTCATATGCCAGTCGCTGGTAGGCAGGACTTGCCTCATTTAGTTCGAGGCCCGTTTCATGTATGAGTTGTTTCATCGGAGCGGCAACAAAGGACACGTCGCCGCGAGCAGCGGCCTTCACCACAGGGGGGGTGACAGGCTCCGATGATATCCGCATACAAACTACCTCCTGATTCGGTCATGCCTTGCCGGCCTCAATCCTCGTCACTGGCAAGTCACTTGATTTTGCAAGACTGGCAAATTTGCTGAATTTCGTCATCAGAAAGGAATAGCCGGATAACCGGATTGGTAGAAAGAGTGAGTTGCACCCGAATGAGCGCAAGCTCTTGCTAGATTTCGTTTCGCTTAGCAGCTGCGAGCGCAACCGCAGTACGGAAGTCTTTGGTTTTCAGACTGTCAAAAATAATAGTCTGGCCAAATAACGACACCAATTCTACGGGCACTCGCGCCCGGAAATAATAGATGCCACTGCTTTTCATGGAACGAGATTTGTTTGATTTTTCACCTTAACCCTCCACGTAATGTGTATCAATCGCGTGTATCAGTGAAGGGTTTGTAAGGTGTTGAAATGATTGAATAACTAACTTCAATCACTTACTTAATTGTGGCGGAGAAAGGGGGATTCGAACCCCCGGTAGGCTATGAACCTACACACGCTTTCCAGGCGTGCGACTTAAACCACTCATCCATCTCTCCTGCTTTTTTCTGCTTATTTCCTATTCCAGGGCGCACGGTGCGCTCGCGAAGCCGGCGATTATAGCAAAAAAATGTTAACTAGCGCGCATATAAATTACCATCTTCAATGCGCACCGCATCGCCATTGCGCCAGCGTGGGTCATGCATTATAAATCGTTGTCTTCCGCCGTTATCCATGCGTACGATCACTTCAAAAGAAGTCGTTGCTGACCTTCTCTTTTCAACGACATTTCCTGCATAACCGCCTCCTAGTGCGCCTGCGATGGTGGCCAAAGTACGTCCGTTACCGTTACCAACCTGGTTACCAAGCAGTCCGCCTACCACTGCGCCAACTCCGGCACCAATGCCGCTTGATGGCGCTTCTTGTTCGATGGCTCTCGCTGACTCAACTACGCCGCAATTTGGGCAATATGGCGGGGCCTGGCTATATTGATTGTCCTGATAAACCGGTGCAGCCGGTGCAGCGTGTTTGACCGGTTTCTTCACCGGTTTTTTATGTACAACTTTTGGAGGCGGCGCCGGTGCCGGTTCAGGTGCTGCTGCCACAACCGGCGCAGCTGTCACTGGCGCTGTTACAGCGGGCTCAGCAACGGTAGCGGTTGCACCAATTGTGGTTGGTGTGGTTGCAACTGGCGGCGTATTTTTGCTGAAATTGGGAAGTAAGCCCATCATCGCTGCAATGCCTGTTAAGCAGGCAAGAATTAAAGCAATAGCGGCAGCGGCCGTAAGAGGGTGAATTTTTGGCCTTTTGTTTTCTGCGTCCATGTTTATTCTCTTGAAAAATGTGATTAAAGCGCGGGTTAACTAACTTAGGCTGAATTTTACTTCGGTTCTTAGTTAAACAATATCCTTTAAATGTAACGAAAGTTAAATAACGCATTCTAATAAAGTTGATTACCGCCTTGCCTGGAGCATAGAATTCCGGTTGCATTTTGAAAGGTGATATGACTAAACGAGTAGATGTGGTGGTGATAGGCGCAGGCGCAGCGGGCTTGATGTGTGCAGCGGTTGCGGGGCAGCGCGGTAAAAGCGTGGTGTTAATTGATCATTCCAGCGTATTGGCAGAGAAGATTCGTATTTCTGGCGGAGGCCGCTGCAATTTCACCAATCTTCATGCCGGCCCACAAAATTTCTTGTCTGAAAATCCGCATTTTTGTAAAAGCGTGCTGGCGCGTTACACGCCGCAAGATTTTTTAAATTTAATGAAACGTTACTGCATTGCTTATCATGAAAAACACAAAGGACAATTATTTTGTGACGATTCTGCCGAGCAAATTATTCACATGTTAAAAATGGAATGTCAGGCTGGCGGTGTTGAAATCCGGATGTCGTGCAAAGTGCAAAAATTAATCTGCGTGGACGCGCAGTTTCAACTTCACACAGATCACGGAGAGCTGCACACCGCCAGCGTGGTTGTCGCAACGGGCGGATTATCAATTCCAAAAATTGGTGCAACTGATTTTGCTTATCGTATCGCTAAACAATTTGATATTCCTGTTATTGCTCCGACGCCGGCCCTGGTTCCGCTGACGTTTGATGCGGAAAGTTGGCAAACTTTTGCGCCATTAGCAGGAATTGCGTTGGAAGTGGAAATTGAAACAGGCGTAAAAAAGCAGCGTGGATATTTTCGTGAGGATCTGCTATTTACGCATCGTGGATTATCCGGGCCCGCGGTGTTACAAATTTCCAGTTATTGGCAAGCGGGCAGCGATATACGTATTAATCTGTTACCGGAAATTAAGTTGGCTGAACAATTAATCCATGAAAAATCGAACAGCCGTAAAAATCTGGGCAATGTATTGGCGCACTATTTGCCAGCACGATTAGCGGAAGGCTGGTTGCGGGCTGGCGGATATCAGGCTGATCAACGTATTGCAGATATGCAGGATAAAACGCTGCGCACATTGGGTGAATCAATTAATAATTGGAAAATTACTCCTGATGGATCGGAAGGTTATAGAAAAGCAGAGGTGACGCGCGGTGGTATCAAGACAGACGCACTTTCCCAACAAACCATGATGGTGAAAAAAGTGCCTGGCTTATATTTTGTTGGCGAAGCGGTCGATGTGACGGGTTGGCTGGGCGGTTACAATTTTCAATGGGCATGGGCTTCTGGCGTTACCGCAGGGCAATCGGTTTAATGTGGGCTTTTTGCGTGAATTTCGTTCAAATTTCTTCCATTATTAAATTTAGTCTGCTAGAATCTCGCTCCTCCTATTAATTCTTGGTTTGAGCTTACATGACCACAATTCGCCTTAAAGAAAACGAACCGTTCGAAGTCGCTATGCGTCGCTTCAAGCGCACCATTGAAAAAACCGGTCTGTTGACTGAGTTGCGCGCACGCGAGTTTTATGAAAAACCGACAGCTGAACGCAAACGTAAATTAGCCGCAGCGGTTAAGCGTCATTACAAACGTATTCGTAGCATGCAATTGCCTAAAAAAATGTATTAAGGTGATGCACTGATACCTGCCATTCGTGCATTGATGTGCATGTTGGTGCGGTAGCAGATCAACGTTACAGTTCACATGCAGCAGCCCGCTCCGGTTAACCCGCAGCGGGCTTTGTTATTTTTATTCATTTTGAAACTACGGAGCAACTCATGAGTTTAAAAGAACAAATCACTGAAGACATGAAGAACGCCATGCGTGCGAAAGAAACAGTTAAATTGGGCACGATTCGTTTGTTAACTGCTGCGATGAAACAAAAGGAAGTCGATGAGCGTGTTGAATTAACTGACGCCATGGTGCTGGCAATTATTGAAAAAATGATTAAGCAGCGCAAAGATTCTATCTCTCAGTTTGAAGCTGGCGGACGTCAGGATTTGGCCGATATCGAAAAAGCAGAAGTGATCGTTTTAACAGCTTATATGCCCGCCGCATTATCAGACGCAGAAATCGCCGCCGAAGTTGCAGCAGCTGTGGCACAAGTCAATCCAACAGGCCCAAAAGATATGGGCAAAGTGATGGCGATAGTCAAAGCAAAATTGGCTGGACGTGCTGATATGACTGCGGTGTCGGGTTTGGTTAAAGCGGCGCTCACTAAATAAGCTCTACAAATAAATCAACAAAGTCGTGATCCCACAATCTTTTATCGCCGATTTAATTGCCCGCGTTGACATCGTTGACGTGGTGGGCCGCTACGTGCAGCTCAAAAAAGGCGGCGCCAATTACATGGGTTTATGCCCATTTCATAACGAAAAATCCCCCAGTTTTACGGTGAGCCCCACCAAGCAGTTTTATCACTGCTTTGGTTGTGGTGCGCATGGAACTGCCATTGGATTTTTGATGGAATATTCTGGCTTGGGTTTTGTCGATGCGATCAAAGATTTAGCGCAAAGTCACGGCATGGTTGTGCCGGAAGATGATGCAATGCAACCCCTGCAACGTGCCGAGATTCAGGCAAAAAGTCTGGCATTAAGCGAAGCAATGACGCGTGCGAATGAGTATTATCGCGGCCAGTTAAAAACAGCGCCGGACGCCATCGCCTATTTGCAGAGCCGTGGATTAAGCGGCGAAGTGGCAGCAAAGTTTGGCATTGGTTACGCGCCAGATGGTTGGGATAATTTACGCCAAGAATTTGCTGATTATGACAATCCGGCATTAACCGAATCTGGCCTCGTGATTGATAAAGAAGGTGAAGACGGCGGCAAGAGTAAACGTTACGACCGCTTCCGTGACCGCATCATATTTCCCATTAAAAATACCAAAGGTCAGGTCATCGGATTTGGCGGACGTGTGATGGGAAGTGGTGAACCTAAATATTTGAATTCGCCGGAAACACCGCTCTTTCAAAAAGGGTACGAATTGTATGGTTTGTTTGAAGCGCGACAAGCTATTCGTGAAGCGGGTTATGTGTTGGTAACAGAAGGCTACATGGATGTGGTAGCGCTTGCGCAAAAAGGATTTCCGCAAGCGGTGGCAACGCTGGGAACGGCATGTACTTCAACACATGTTCAAAAATTATTACGTCAGACCGATCAGGTTATTTTTAGCTTTGATGGCGACGTGGCCGGCCGGCGCGCCGCGCGCCGTGCCTTGGATGCGTGCATGCCATTGGTGAACGACAGTAAAACAATCAAATTTTTATTTTTGCCTGCTGAGCATGATCCGGACAGTTATATCCGTGAATTTGGCGCGGAAGTTTTTTTGAAAACTGTGCAAGACGCCATGCCGCTTTCGCAATTTTTATTAAACCTTGTCAGCCAGGATAACGATTTAACGACCCTGGAAGGAAGAGCGCGTACGCAGTTTGAAGCTAAATCCGCTTTGCAGACGATGGTGCCGTCCAGTTTGCGCTTGCAAATTGTGCGTGGTTTAGGGCAGCTAACGCAAACCACGCCCATGGAAATTGAGACCATGTTTGAGTTAGAACAACCAGTGGCGCGGGTGAAAGTAGCTTCACCCAAAGTGAAGCGAACTGCCCCGATGGGTTTAGAGCGTCAGATGATGCGTATTATTTTGGCGCATCCCTCGTTGGCAGAGCTGATGGATGAGGCCGCTTTAGCTGCGGCGGCGGAATTGGCGCCGGACGGAGCACAAATGCTGAGTCAATTGGTGATTGCCGCACAGGCGATGGGCGAGAATGCACAATTTGCTGCTTTATCGGATCAATTACAAAATGGAGTTCCGGGAAACTCAGATTTTGATGAGTTGATCAAAGAAATTGCAGGGCAAAGTGAAACCGAAATGGAGTTGTGTCATCAAGAATTGGTTTGGGCAATCCGAAATATGAAAATGCAACAAATCAAGGCAGAACAAGTACGATTGACCAATCAAGGTTTGCAGGGTGAATCGGACAAGTTGCGATTTTATGAATTGAAAAAACAATTAGATAAATTGAATCGTCAAAATAGTGAAGAAGTGGCATCACGTTCCTGACTAAGTATTAACCTGCGGAAAAATCACGATCCTTTTTTGATAGAACAGCCCTGTGTGTTTAGCGTGAGCGGCTAGGGAAAAGTCTCGCATTGGTGCTATACTGCGCGGCTTACGTTTTCAGGTGTTGCCTCTATTTACATCAATAATTAAGCGCATATTGGCTGGATGTAATAATTTTTTTGTGTTGATCAGAGATGGCAGGCAGTTTGGTAACGGTTGTGCAATACAGTGCGCGTGCAGTGAATTCGGTGAGCCTGATGCTCCTTTCGAGTAACCTTTGATTTTGATTCAATGGCTAAAGCATGAAAAAACCCGCTAAAATCCCCGCAAAAAAACCAGCAAAAAAGTTGACAACTAAGTTGGCAACTTCGGCAAAAAAGGTCCCGATAAAATCCCGTGCAACAGAAAAAAAAGGTGCTAATCTGAAATCGGGAACTGTCTTAAAAAAGACTGCTACGACTAGTTCAAAAAAGGTGGTCAGGCCGGCTGTTAAGTCAGCAACTAAGTCAGCAACTAAGTCAGCAACTAAGTCAGCAACTAAGTCAGCAACTAAGTCAGTCACTAAAAAGACTCCGGTCAAGGTAGCTGTGCCGCGTAAGGCAGTAAAAGCGGTGAGTGCGGGCAAAGTTGCAGTTAAGAAAGCAGTGGCAGCAAAAACGGTTACTAAAGCAGCTGCGAAGCATGTTCAGGCAAATAAAAATTCAAAAAAAGTGTCGGCTGGTAAGGTTGCATTGAGCAAATCTAAAAGTAAACCGGGTGTTGCGATTGCAGTTAAAAAAACTAAAAATGTAGTAACAAGAATGACACATAAAGTAGTGCCGAAGTTAACAGTTAAAGCAGCAGTCAATACCAAAAAAGTAATGCCAAATTCCAAAAAGAATGAGGCAGCAGTTTCTCCGATAAAAGTGAATAAAACTATTGCGTTAAAAAGTGATTTAAAGACTGTGACTAAACCAACCAACACTTCAGCAAAAGCTGAAAAAGCGCATGAGATTACGGGGGCGCGCACTACCGCCAGCTCTTCTGCACCGTTCGTCAACCAGACTACCGACGCTGCTGTGTTAGCGGCAATAGATACGTCTGGTTATATTTTGCCCGGCGTAAAAGTGCCAGGCCGTCGTGGTCGGAAGCCGAAAGAATATCAACCCGAAAATGAAGAGATGGCCGCCTTAAATGCGGTTGAGCGCGCTGAATTAAAAGCCGCCGACAAAGCAAAGGCGAAAGATCGTAAAGCTAAAGAAAAAGCGTTACTCAAAGAAGCATTTTCTGCTGATACAGAAGCCACTGAAGAAGAGTTAGAACGTCGTCGCCAAAAGTTAAAAGCCCTGATCAAAATGGGAAAAGATCGCGGTTATCTGACTTATGCCGAGATTAACGATCACCTTCCTGAAAATATTGTCGATCCTGAAGCGATTGAAGGCATCATCGGCACGTTTAACGATATGGGTATTGCTGTTTATGAGCAGGCCCCAGACGCCGAAACGCTACTCTTGTCCGATAACGTTGTGCAGGTTGCCAGCGACGATGATGATGCGGAAGCGGCTGCGGAAGCGGCGTTATCTACAGTGGATTCCGATTTCGGTCGCACTACAGATCCGGTACGTATGTATATGCGTGAAATGGGTTCGGTAGATTTGTTGACGCGTGAAGGCGAAATTGTTATCGCCAAAAAAATCGAAGAAGGCTTGAAAGATATGATTCAAGCCATTTCTGCGTGTCCTACGACGATTGCAGAAATAATGTCACATGCCGATCGTATTACAAGCGGTGAAACTAAAATTGACGAGATTGTTGACGGTTTGGTTGATTTCAACGCGGGTGATGCGCCGGTAGTTGTGGTTGCAGCGAATGTTGCCGACGATGAAGAAGAGGGAGAAGAAGGCGAAGAAGAGGAAGAAGAAGATGAGGTCGCCGGCGCAAGTGCTGCTGGTGCCGCAGGTTACACAGCAGAACAATTGGAACAATTGAAACGCGATGCGTTGGCCAAGTTTGCCATCATCTCCAGCCAATTTGAAAAAATGCGCAGAGCATTTGAAAAAGAGGGCTATAACTCCAGGCCTTACGTCAAAGCGCAAGAAATCATTTCTAATGAATTATTGGGTATACGTTTCACTGCCAAAGTAGTTGAAAAACTGTGTGACACGTTGCGTAATCAGGTGGATGAAGTTCGCCATATTGAAAAACAAATTCTGGATGTGGTCGTGAATCGTTGCGGCATGCCGCGCGCGCAATTTATTAAGAGTTTTCCGGGCAATGAAGTCAATATGGCGTGGGTAGTAAAAGAAGTGAATTCCGGCCATTCTTATAGTGCGATTTTGGGGCGCAATGTCCCGGCAGTTCAACAGCTGCAGCAAAAATTAATTGATCTGCAGTCACGCGTAGTTTTACCTTTGCCTGATTTGCGCAGCATTAATAAAAAAATGTCCGCCGGTGAAATGAAGGCGCGTCGTGCTAAGCGTGAAATGACGGAAGCCAACTTGCGTCTGGTTATTTCTATCGCTAAAAAATACACGAATCGTGGTTTGCAATTTCTGGATTTGATTCAGGAAGGCAATATCGGATTGATGAAAGCCGTTGATAAGTTTGAGTATCGTCGCGGTTATAAGTTTTCAACATACGCAACATGGTGGATACGTCAGGCGATTACGCGTTCCATCGCAGATCAGGCACGCACGATTCGTATTCCGGTGCATATGATTGAAACCATCAACAAAATGAATCGTATTTCACGACAAATTTTGCAAGAAACCGGAGCCGAACCTGACGCGGCAACGTTGGCAATTAAAATGGAAATGCCGGAAGATAAAATCCGCAAGATCATGAAAATTGCCAAAGAGCCGATTTCAATGGAAACGCCGATCGGTGACGATGATGATTCTCATCTGGGTGATTTTATTGAAGACAACAATACATTAGCGCCATCCGACGCCGCGTTACATGCGTCGATGCGCAATGTGGTCAAAGATGTGTTGGATTCATTAACACCACGTGAAGCCAAAGTATTACGCATGCGTTTCGGCGTTGAAATGTCAACGGATCATACGCTGGAAGAAGTGGGAAAACAGTTTGATGTGACTCGCGAACGGATCCGTCAGATAGAAGCGAAAGCACTACGAAAACTGCGTCATCCATCGCGTTCCGACAGGCTCAAGAGCTTCCTGGAAGGGAATTAATCGGTTACAATTGCTGCCGTTTTTGGGCAGCAATTTTTTTTAATCCTGAGAATTTTAAGAAGGTGTTTTTCAGTCTTACTGTTTCACCAATCTTGCAAGATTGGGCCTCTAGCTCATGTTGGTTAGAGCAGCGGACTCATAATCCGTTGGTACCGTGTTCGACTCACGGGAGGCCCACCAGAACTTGGCAATAAAAAAAAGGGTTGCAATAATTTGCAGCCCCTTTTCTTTTGAAATATCACTTTTACAAAAAAATTAAGCCAGCTCGTGTGACTTCCTGGCTTTTTCCTCCTGTAAGGTACAAATTCGTATCTATCCTTGCCTCTACTGCCTCCAAAGTATGATCTTGAAACAAAAGCAGTGTTAAAAAATCGATCTCAGCCATCGCAGCGTTGGCTGAATTGCGTGGGGTTGGGTATCAAATTCCAAATCAGTCGATGCTAATTAAGGCTTTTGTTTTGCAAGAGGCCAAATTATCGAGTGAGATTGAGAATGTTGTTACAACAAACGATGAGTTATATAAAGCGTTTGCAGAGGTAGAAGGTCAATTTGATACGGCCACTAATCTTTTATATGTCGATAAAAATGAAATTTATCCACACGTTTAGAAAATGGGTCGTTCACGTTTTATCAGATTCCTGTGAAGCAACCTTTTTATTTTTGCCAGAAACTACCAAAGACGGCTTAGCTAACTCGCCCACTTTGCCGACAAAATTATCGCCAGATGTAACCGTTTTTTTAACGAAAACAGAAAACAGCCAATCCGACCACGGACTTTTATATGACTTTCTCTCGATCAATCGTAAGGGTAGTTCTTCCAACCTGGTCAGAGCAGATGAAAATAGACGCGCTTGAAATTCCGGATCGGTATCGGAAAATTTCGCCGCTTCGCGCCTATATCCTTCATAAGCTTTTGAGATGGCAGCTTTGTATCCATAATCCTCAGCTAATTTGAATCGTTGACCAATTTGTCTGGTTGCCACGCAAGCACACCAAAATGGGCCGCCAATAAAAAGCAATGTCAAAATCAGTTCAACCCAGATCAGGATATTGTTTTGCACGTTATTAACACTATTATGTTTGATCAGGTTAGTAAGAGCGGATAGCTGCATAGAACCTAATAAGCCACCGATAATTAATGCAACTACCAATCCAAAAACCCATATCCACATTGTCTCGGTGATTTCCTTCGACCGTTCAGTAAATGCCTGAGCTAAGTTCTCATTAGTCTTCGATCGGTAAGCATCCTCACATTGCGCGATGATCGTTTCTGCATCATTGGCACTTGCTTTTAAAATCTCTTCATACTTAAGCGATTCTTCTTTGGCATTTTTTATGACCGTGTAATCCAGGGTCGAATCCGCGGCTACTTTTTTAAGTTGCTTAGCTAGTTTTTGCAGTGCTTTGCTAATTTCCTCTGACTGCACTTCTGGACTTTTAAATGCTTCCATTAAAGCCTGTTTAAGTGCGCCCAGCGTGGATAAGTAGCTCGAGACCGCATCTGCACAATTTTCTCCCCAGATTTGACCTACTGTGCGTAACCTAAGAAATTCCAGGCGCCGGATGTAATCGGTCAACAGTAATTCGTTGGATTGAAGGTCCCCGTGCTCATTGCTGCTCTCATTATTATTAATTAGTTCAATGAGGTTGTTGGTAACTGTCAATAGCTCATCACGCGTCAGTCCGGGAAAACTTCCGTTGTTCTGGGCGATATTAAAAGGGTCATTATTGGGCAGAAGTTTTACTTGAACGGATAACTGTTCAAGTTCTGCTTTTAATGAGGTCAGAGTTGGGTGCATTGTTTCCCTTTACCAGTTGATAGTTCGTCCTTTTTCAATGTAGTTCTTCTTTTGTAATAAATCTATTATTACCGTTCTCTCGCAGCTTTAGAGCTTGTCGCAAAAGGAAAAAAGTGTTGTAGAGTGCGCACACTTTTTTGCCCGGGAGGCCGTAGATAAATCGGAAAACTATTAAGAATTGTGTGATCAACCAACCGCGCAGGCATAAAAGCGTACCACCTACGACCCGTAACACCTCAATAACCCGGGGCGAACGTAAACAGACAAGCGTCATGCTGAGGCTAGACGTTGAGCCATGATATCTTGCAATGGTGGGATGTGATCACTACACGAGATGCGGTCAACCAGGTAATCC
>Ga0209512_1002299_pt1 | contig 20721 bp, 17 predicted proteins | sample frozenSSSSmetaG_FD_184142 | JGI IMG/M metagenome (GOLD analysis project Ga0209512, IMG submission 184142) | Glacier valley bacterial and archeal communities from Borup Fiord, Nunavut, Canada, to study Microbial Dark Matter (Phase II) -... | ecosystem: Environmental > Aquatic > Freshwater > Ice >... | reverse complement strand
CGCTTATGACGATCCGGTGTGGGTCGAGGAACTTTTACGGGCGGGCGCGCAGGGCTACGTGGTCAAAAGTGACGATCTTTCGCTGCGGCTGGCAGATGCGATCCGCGTGGTGGCACAGGGGCGCACGTTCTTATCGCCCACTGCCGCCAGCAGCCTGACGCTCGCCAATAAAAAGTACACGCTCACCACCCGCGAACGTGCGATCTTGCGATTGGCTGCCGAAGGGCAATCCAACCCGGAGATCGCAACGGCGCTTGGCGTTTCAGATGGCACGGTACGCAATCACATCTCGAATATTTACGCCAAGCTGGAAGTGACCACCCGTGACGGCGCGATCCGGGCGGCGCAGCATATGCGTGAGCTGCCCAAACCCGGTGCCAGCGTCCGCCACGAACTGCAAACGCCGCTGCATACGCTGCTCGGCGTGGCGCGCTTGCTGGAAAATAAGCTGGCGCGCGATGGTCAACTGCTCACAGCGGACGCCGAAATGCTGCACTTGATCGTGTTGGAAGCGCAGCGGCTGGACGGCTTGCTGGACGATCTGACGGAATAAGATGAGTATTCCCGACACATTTAAGCTACTAAATGCTAACCAAAGCTAACATCCTTTGCCTATGCACGTTGACGATCGTCTGTCAACGAGGAGGTGTCTCTCAAAGCAGTCAGCCGAAGCCAACTGCGCCACTGAGTGTCGTTCAGGCTTGGTTATCGCCTAGCGCCACTCAGTGCGCGCCGTGACTGAAAGCGTTTCAAATCTTACGTGCAGCACTATGCTACGCAGCCGCCAAATTTGAAGTTATTCAAGTACGACACACGACGCTCAGTATAACACACAAAAAAGGAAAATGGGGGTCTGTTAAGGATGAAGGGAAATTGGCGGGTATAGAAAGATTTGTAATTCTAATGACTACTATTTGTCAACCCCATCCTAAATCCCTCCCCACCTACGATCACACGGCAGAGCGGGACTTTTACACAGCCTGTGACTCCCTTGCCCTGTAATCGGGGAAAGGGCAGGGGTTAGGGGTCAACGTACCAGAATTTGCAGCCATCTTCCTGACTTTGCGTGTGCCTGCATAGAATTTGGTGAATACTCCGCGACGCCCTACAATCAGAGTCTATCCGCAGCGCGTTTTGAACGATAAGGCAGCGCCGCGCGTAAAGCATCACATGAACACCTATCGACTTTTGCAAGCGCTTCGCAATCATTGGGATCATCCGGTCAACCCCATTTACCGCGCTGAACTGCGCCATATGCCCGCCTGGGACAGTGCCGACATCGATCGTCGATCGGGGCAACTGGTGCGCGTGGGTGGTTTGCTCATCGGCGGCTTGGTGCTGATCACCGGGGCACGCGCGCTGACCAATGTGCCGGGTCTGGTCATGCTGTCCGATATGCTGCTGCAAGCGACATGCTTATCGGCGGGTGGCGTGCTGCTGGTCTTGCTGGTCTTGCTGACGTTTTTGTGGCCGATCATGGTGGCACTCGCGACCAGCGATACGATCGTGCGCGAACGTGAGCGCCGCACCTGGTCTGCGCTGCTGGTCACGCCGTTCGATTGGGGCGATCTGCTGACGGCCAAGCTCGCATCGGCGCTGCAATGGCTCAATCGTCCGTTCACGTTCGTCTGGTGGATACAAGGCTTGCTGCTGCTGCTGGTAGGCGTCCTGGTATTTGGCCCGGTGGAGCGGTTGGAATCGTCGTTTTCACCCGTGATCGTGCTGAGCTTGGCGTTGGTCGCGGGCGCACAATTCGGGATTGCGCGCTTGCAGGATTACAGCAGTGCTTGCGTGATCGGTTTGGCGGCGTCGATCGCAGCCGAGTCGCGGCAAATGGCCTGGACTTTCGCGCTGATCGGTGTCGTGACGATGGTGCTGATGCGCCTGGCGTTGACGGCATTGCTGCTGTCGCTGCTATCGATCCCATCACCGCAAGCGCTGATCCTCTTACTCGCCACCGGCCCAACCGCCGAAATCGCGTTAGGCGTGCCGCTGCCGTTGGCGGTCGTGCTGCTGATTTTGCTTCCATTAGCGCGTGAAGTGATGATTCGATTCGGCTATCAGTGGGTAGTCGGACAGCTTGGTCTGGTGGCAAGCAGCAGCTAACCCGTGGGCACCTATCAAATCTTGTTGCAGTTATGGAAGTACGCCAACTCACCGCGCCACCCGCTGGTACGGTTCGAGCTGCGCCGTCCGCCGATGTGGGCTGGTTACATGGGTCCGCTGAGACGCGCTTACGGTTGGACGGTGCGTATCGCGATCGGCCTGTTGATCGTTGCGGTGCTGATGGAACTGGTCATACATTCGCGTGTATCGTTCATGCTAGGGATGCTCATGCTGATGCTGCCATTGGCGGGCGTGGGGCTGCTAGCCATGGTCGGGCTGAGCATGATCGGCTGGCAAATTCCGCTGGCGTTAGCGGGTAGCGCGATGATCGTGTACGAGCGCAGCGCGCGCACCTGGGATATTCTGCTGACCACGCCAATCCCGCACAGCGATATTTTGCTGGCGAAGTTAGCCGTCGGCCTCTCGCGGATGCAAACGTTCATCACCCTTTCGACGCTGTTACAAGCGATTCCGCTGCTGTCACTGTTAGGTACGGTAAACCGCGCGCCGAACGGATCGTTCTGGCTGACGCTGGCGATCAGTGTGCTATTTGTTATTGATCGTGCGCAGCAGTTCGCGCTGGCGGGACTGTTGGGATTGCTGGCCTCGCTGTTGGCGGATACGTGGTCGGTGGCGGCGGTGGGCGCGATCGCGTTAGGCGCGGTGCTCTGGCTGGCGCGAACGGTGATCACCTTTGGGCTGACGGCGGCGTTGATTGGTGAGCAAGCGATCGATATTGGGCAAATCGTGGTGATTGGGCTGCCCGCATTGGCAGGCGCGACTCGCTATCCGTGGGTAGGCACGCTGATGCTGCTCGCCACCTTGATCGCGCAGGAATGGATCGTGCGCCGCTTGTTCGCCTGGATGTTGGGGCGGGTGTCGCGCTAGAGTTTTATATCTTATCTAGTCCACGAAAGGATGTCTACCAAGGGCACCAGTGCGTAAGACATGCTGCTTGCCACCATCATCCATCCCAGTGCATGGAGCATGAGCGAACTCCACCAATCGGCATCCTGAAATAGTCTCTCATCACTTCGAAATAGAAGTGTATCATTCTCAGCTGCCGGTGCAGCTTTCTTTTTGATTAGCATATGCTTTCCACGCCATTTAATATATAGCGTTAAGCTAGCCAAACTGAGCAGTATAACACACGACGTGACGACAAGATTTATCCTTGAATTAAATTAGACAACCACTTTCCAAATATCTAGCCCACTGATCGAACAAAGGATCATTAGTATAGGTATCGTAAGCTCCATTGCTAACCGATCCAAACTCCATTGTGTGATCGTCATGCTGCGCCTCTCCAGATAACGAGAAGTGCATCCGCGGTAAAACATAAATCCGATGACCCCAAAAATGATGAGCACCCACGCAGGTAAGCTACCTATAATGCCCAGTGGGATAATCAGCGACAACAAGCCGGTCGCAAACGCAAGACGCAAAGTAAATGCGTTGGTGAAGTGTCGGTTGCGCGCTAGCCAAATTGCTATCAGGCCGCTGCTACTTATCATCATTATAAATACGGATGCTGTCGCCATAACAAGGGATACTTCAATACGATCATCTAAAAGCCAAACGCATACCGCAAGCCATGCAATCACGCCAAGCACAATGCTAAGTGCGCTCGCTAATGCCGATGCTCTATGCTGTTCGTTTGCTGGAAAGGAGTAGCGCCAGACCTGCGTGAGCAGCCACGCGTAAAGTAAAAATGGCAGCGCCACAATTGCGCCTACAGCAAAAAACACGCTGCCATTTGAAGCGTTTATCATCAACGTGTGCGGGTGCAAGTCGGTCATGCCATTGTGCGTCAATGTCCACGGACGTGACGCCACGCCTGGGCTGTTCGGGTTAGGTCCGACTAAAACGCCTTCCGTGCCCATTAGGATGTAAAGCACTGAAGGATCAGCAGGTGAAAAAGCGGCGCCCAATGGTAAGTTGGTAGCCGGAAGCTGAAACGCGTCACTGCCAGTGGTATGTGAAGTGAAGATTGAACGGAACACAGGTCGCGGGAATGACCAGACGAGTTTATCGGCAATATATAAATCTTCACCGTGCATCGCAGCGGATAAAACTTCAGGTGGAGTATCCGGCCATCCTTGAGTCGTTACATGCCAGTTTTGACCATAATCGCCAGTTTCGTAAATTACGTGCGGAATTTCTTCACTGGGCGGATCATTAGGAAAGGAGTGATGTTGAGTCTCTACCCACGCGTAAGCTGTACCCGCCACCGATGAATCAGCAGCAACTTTCATCACGGTTGCCGGGAAAAACCTGCCACTATCTTCGTCGCAGGCAAGCGCCGCCAGCGCTAACATGATCAATGGGAGTAGGGCAAGCCAGCGGCGCATTGTGTTTTCCTTATTTGGCAGAGCTTTTTAGTTCAGTCTATCACAAATTGTTACGGAACGTCGGCACGCGGCACGGCATTATCACGCGTGACCTGCATCACGAAACGCGCGCTGTCCTTCAGAATGCGGCGCTGCTCATCCGCATAGTCTACGTACACAATGCCGAAACGCTGCGTATAGCCGTAGCCCCACTCAAAGTTATCCATCAGCGACCAGATGAAATAGCCATGCAGCGGGACGCCTTCCGCTTGCGCACGAGCCGCTGCCGCAAAGTGCGATTGCAGGTAGGCCACCCGTCGCCAATCGTGAACGCCGTCCGGCTCCAATTGATCCGCGAAAGCTGCGCCGTTCTCGGTGACGTACAGCATCGCCGGATGGTAATCACGATGGACGCGCTTCAACAGGCGATACAAACCTTCCGGGAAGATTTCCCAACCCATCGTCGTATACTCGGCATTCGGCACGCGCTCAGTTTTGATGTGCAGCGGTGGATTGCCCTCTGGATTATTGCTGGTGACGCCGCGCATATAATAGTTGACGCCCAAAAAGTCGGTGGGCGTGGCGATGATCCGCATATCGTCTTGCTCAGGGGTGGGCACGTCCGCCCCGTACACATCGATCATATCGGCGGGATACTGACCGTTATACAGGGCGTCCATATACCAGCGCGTGCCAAAGCCGTCATTGCGATGGGCAGCGGCGATCGATTCGGCGGTATCGTCGGCGGGTTCGGCCTGCGTCAGATTCAGCACAATGCCGATTTGACCCTTGCCATGCGTGTTCTGGCGCAGCACCGGCACGGCTTTACCATGCGCCAGCAGCAGATTGTGCGTCGCCAGCAAGCCAGCTTTGAAGCCTTCCGTGCGACCGGGCGCATGGACGCCCATTGTGTATCCCAAAAAGGCGCTGCACCACGGCTCATTGAGCGTGACCCAATGCGTGACGCGATCGCCCAACGCGCGCGAAGTGACATCGGCGTAATGCACAAACCGATCGGCAGTATCACGATTGAGCCACCCACCTTTATCTTCCAGCGGCTGCGGCAAATCCCAATGGTAAAGCGTCAGAAAGGGGGTAATGCCAGCGGCTAAAAGCTTATCCACCAGACGGCTATAAAAATCAAGGCCGTTCTGATTGACCGTTTCGCCACCATCGGGGATGATACGCGGCCAGGCAGTCGAAAAGCGATATGCCTTGACGCCTAAATCCTTGAGAATCTGAATGTCTTCATCGACGCGATGATAATGGTCACAGGCGACATCGCCCGTATCGCCGTTGAGCGTCTTGCCAGGGGTGTGTGAGAAGCGATCCCAGATCGATTCGCCGCGTCCGTCTTCATGGACAGCGCCTTCAATCTGATAAGAAGCAGTGGCTGCGCCCCACATAAAATGAGCGGGCAGCGTGTGTCGCGCTTGATCGGTCATACAAAAAGTCTCCGAAAAGAATAAATCTTCGCGGAGACACTATAACATAGAACAGGAGTTGACCCCTAATCCGCCCTTGACCCCTAACCCCCGCCCTTTCCCCGATTACAGGGGAAGGGGGTCGGAGGGAAGCTATGAACTAGACCAGCGCGGGCGCGTTGATCGTGCCGACTTCGGGCGAGTCCATCAGCAGCTCGAAGGCTTCGCGATCAAGCGTTTCGTGTTCGAGCAGCGCATTCGCCAGCGCGTGAAGTTTCACTGCATGTTCCGTCAGGAGCGCTTGCGCACGCTTGTAGGCATGGTCAATGATCACGCTCACTTCGTGGTCGATCGCGGCGGCAGCTTCTTCACTGTAATCGCGGCGTTCCATGAAGTCGCGACCAAGGAATACCGCGCCGCTGTTTTCCGCTTCGCCAAAGGTGCGCAAGCCGAGTTCGTCGCTCATGCCGTAGCGCGTGATCATCGAGCGAGCGATTTGAGTAGCGCGTTGCAAGTCGTTCGATGCGCCAGTAGTTACGCTGTCGAAGATCATCGCTTCAGCAGCGCGTCCGCCGAACAGGGCAGCCAGCTCGTCCTCGAATTCTTCACGGGTCACCAGACGGCTGTCGTCTTCCGGCAAGCTCCACGTTACACCGAGCGCCATACCGCGCGCCACGATCGTGATCTTATGCACAGGGTTAGCGTGCTCCAAACGGTGCATGACAATGGCGTGTCCCGCTTCGTGATAGGCGATCACGCGCCGCTCGCTCAACGAGATCAGGCGTGATTTGCGCTCCGGTCCGGCCACGACGCGCTCCATGCTTTCCTGCATATCCCGCATCGAGATCGCTTTTTTGCCGTGCCGCGCCGCCAGAATTGCGCCTTCGTTGACCATGTTTTCCAGGTCAGCGCCGACAAAGCCGGGCGTCAGTTTGGCGAGCGTATCCAGGTTCACGTCGGACGTGAGCGGCTTGCCACGCGTATGCACTTCCAGGATTGCGCGCCGTCCGCCACGGTCAGGCCGATCCAGGATCACTTTGCGGTCAAAACGGCCTGCGCGCAGCAGTGCCGGATCGAGCACATCGGGGCGGTTGGTGGCGGCGATGACAATCACGTTCGTAGTGTTGTCGAATCCATCCATCTCGACCAGAATCTGATTGAGCGTTTGTTCGCGCTCATCATGCCCGCCGCCGAGTCCGGTACCGCGCTGGCGACCTACCGCATCGATTTCGTCCACAAAAATGATCGACGGCGACTCCGCTTTGGCGCGTTCAAACAAATCGCGGACGCGGCTTGCACCAACGCCAACGAACATTTCAACGAATTCCGAGCCGCTGATATTGAAGAATGGCGCGCCCGCTTCACCCGCCACGGCGCGTGCCAGCAGCGTTTTACCGGTTCCGGGTGGGCCGACCATCAGCACGCCTTTAGGGATACGCGCGCCAAGCTGGATAAATTTGTCCGGTTCTTTCAGGAACTCGACAATCTCGTGCAAATCTTGCTTGGCTTCATCAGCGCCCGCCACATCACCAAAAGTGACCATCGGGCGTTCCACATCGCGCGTCACGCGTGCTTTGCTGCGCCCAAAGTTCATTGCCTGATCCTGACCAGAACGCATTGAACGCGTCATGCGCCACAGGAACCAGATAATGACGCCGATTGGCAGCAGCGTGAAAAGCCCAAAGCTGATCAACTGACTGCTGCTGTTGCCTGAATCAACGCTGAAGACGACCGCCTGAATGCGATCCGCAGACACGCCCAACTGCCTGAGCGTTTCCGCCATTGTCGTAGATTGCTCTTTAGACGAATTGGCGACAGTACTATCACGGAATTGAATAGTGAGATCAGTGTCGTTATGCACGACGATCGTTTTTACATTGCCTTGTTGAACCTGTTTGGCAACATCACTCAGCGACATTGCATCGCGATTACCAACCAAATTGGGCAATATGACAAACAGGACAAGTCCCGCCAAAACAATCACTCCGACCAGTGCCGCCATTCTGACGTTATTGTTTTCGGTGATTGGTGGCGTTTTCGGTCTGTTCAAGGTGTCCTCCGAAGTTTTTTGTACATAATTAATGATAGCGCTTTACTATCAGAATCGCATAGAAAATTTGCAGTGCCTTCATAAGCATCGTGTGAGAAGCACGCTGGCATTGTGCCACAGCAGCCGATCCGCAAATGATTGTTCACGTTTGTTTGCAAAATGTGACAGGTTCCGACAGCATCCAAGCGCGCTTTCGCTTATACTGTACTACTGTACAGCAATTGTATATTCTACGCACAATCAGTCAAAAGGTTTCGATATATGCCCAAACGCTTTTTTACGCGCATTTTTGCGTGTCTGTTCGCCAGCTTGTTGTTGTCTGCTCATTCTGATCTTGCCAATGCGCCAGTACGCGCCGTCCGTGCTGCCGATAACGATCTGGTCGCTTCCCTGGAGAGCCTTGCGCCGTCCGTCAGCGTTAAACGGGTTGGCACGGACGCCTGGATCACCGTCGATGCCGAGTCGCTGGTCGGGGTTGGCGACAGCATCCGTACCACCACGAACGGCCATGCACGGATTACATTTTTTGCAAATGGTACGGACACCGAAGTGCTGCCCGGCTCAGAATTTCGGATCGATGCGTTCAGCGGATCGGAAGCACAATATCAATTGGCGGTAACCGTCGTTGTGGGGCAGACTACGCAGCGGATTGCCAAGCTGCTCGATACTGGATCAAGCTATACGATCAACAGCACCGGCCTTGAACTGACCGTGCGCGGTACGACATTCGCGGTACGAGTCGAACCGAATGGACGTTCCTCAACCATTGTCCAAACCGGCGCAGTTAAAACAAAGAGCGTAGGCGCAGCAGCGCTCAAAGACCCAACCCATGCTGAAAATATCGTCCCTACAGGCTATGGTGTCCGTGCGGAAGCGGGTAAAGGGTTGAGCGATGTTGTGAAAGCCGCCAGTTTCTCTCAATTGGACGCAGTGCTCGATGGTTGCGATGCGTTCATCCAAACGGTGGGCGATGTGCGGCTCAACGTGCGTATTGGGCCGAGCTTGAGTTTCGCGCGTATCGGCTACCTTGACAACAAAACGCAGCAGCATTTGATCGGCATCACCGAAACTGAACCGTGGTATCGGGTGGTGTTCAAAGGTGGCTTTGGGTGGGTCTATGCACCTGCGCTTAAATTGGCGGCGTGTCGCGGCTTGCGTCAATATCCGAGTACGACAGGCGCTGAAGACCCGACGTTGTATCAGGGGTTGGATAGCGACATCGATCCGAATACACTTTTAGTGCCGATCGCTACGCCTACTGCACAGGCTTCTGCGACGCCGTGATCCGTCGTCGCCAGTTGGCAGTCAACTATCAGGTATCGCGCGTCCGGCTGCTGCGCCAGGGGCTTTTGCTGAGCGGCATTGTGGCGCTTTTGCTGCTGTTATTCAATTCAGCAGGGCTGTTTGAGCAGCTCGGCTTGCAAGCCAGCAATTTGTTGTACGTCCCGGCACCCCTGACGGGTAAAATTGTGATCGTGGCGATCGATGATGCCACGCTGAACGCATATGGTCGTTCAGTGGCAGGTTGGCCGCGTCAGCTACATGCCGACTTGCTCAAAACATTGAGCGCTGACGGTGCCCGCGTGGTCGCTTTTGACTTATTGTTTGACGCACCATCGCCGGATGACGCCAGCTTTGCCGCAGTCATTCAGGAGGTGCGGCAAAACAAAGTTGGGACGCGCACCGTCTTGATCGTGAGCGCCGATCAGGGCAGTATATTTCACATCACACCCGGCCAATCGATCAGCGTTGATCATGTTTTAATGCCCACCAGCGCATTACAAGGCAGCACGCTCGGCCATGTCAACGTATTGGCCGACCCGGATGGTGATGTGCGTCGGATGCTGCTCAACCTGCACACGCCGACGCATGATTGGCTGTCACTGAGCGCCGCCGCCCTGTTAAGCTATTTGCGCGTGCCGTCTAGTGCGTTCTCACAGGTGGTCGCGATCACGCCGGATACGATACAACTGACCGCGCAGCACATGGCGCACGTCAATTCATCGGGGCAAATGTTGATTAATTACTTTGGACCCGCCAACACCTTCCCGACTTACTCGTACCGCGACGTTTACGATCAGAAGGTTGAGCCGAGCGTATTTCAGGACAAGATCGTATTGGTCGGAGCGCTCAATGCAACGGGCATCACCGATCGTTACTTTGTGCCGGGATCGGGCGGCGTCCCGATGAGCGGCATTGAAATTCACGCTAACGCGCTCGAAACGCTGCTGCAAAATCGGTCATTGAGCGCGTTTAGTCCGGCGGCTTATGCCCTGCTGATTGTGTTGGCGTCGCTGATCAGCGCGCTGATCTTCACGCAGTGCCGCTGGTATGTCACGCTGGCACTGTACGTGAGCAGCCTGATCGTCGGCTTCATCGCAGTATCAGCCATTTTCAGCTTGCTGCGGATTATTGTGCCACCGCTGTATCCGGCGTTTGCGCTGACACTCACGGCGGCAGGCGCGTTGATCACCAACATCACGCAGGAAACGCAGCGGCGCAGCCAGGTACAAAAGCTGTTGGACAGCGCCACTCAGATCAGCCAGCAGCGTTTCAGCATCAATGATATTCTGGAGAATGTTGCCAGAGATATTACGCGCTTGTTCGGCAGCGAGGGGGCTATCTGGCTGTGGGACGAGCGGACTAATGACGATAGTTCGCCAGGACGGCTGATGCCGACTTTCAAGCGCAATGTGATGCTCGACGAAAGCGCAATGACTGCTTTTCACGAGCGCCGCCTGATTCAGCAGGAATCAGCCTTGATCAGTCCGCTGACGTTTCAAAATCGAGTGTTGGGTGTTATTGCTGTCTATCGCAAAACGACGCGTGGACGCTTTAACGGCGAACAGGTGGCGCTCTTTCAGTTGTTGGTCGCTCAGGTGGCACCCGCCATCGAAAACGCAGCGCTCTATACGCGCCAGCTTGAACAAAACGATTTGCTGGAGGCGATCCTTGCCAGCACGCCCGACCCGATTCTGGTGATGGATCGCGCGGGCGAACTGCTGCGCAGCAATCGTGTCGCGGATATGCTGCTCAAGCGCGACCCTGCCGACTCGCAGCCGTTGTGGGAAGTATTGCGCAGCATGGGCATTATGGGGAATAAGTCAGCGTCAGATAATCAAAATGGCAGTGCTCCGCAATCGAAAGGCTCAAGCGAGACGCCACGCGAAATTACGTTGGGTACGCAAACCTATTTGCTGCGCGTGTCACCCCTTCAGCGCGAGAATGAGGGTTGGGTGCTCGACCTGAACAATATTTCGGCGCTCAAAGAATTGGACGCGCTTAAAACGCAAATGCTGCGCATGGCGTCGCATGATCTCAAAAACCCGCTGGCCGTGATCATGGGCATGAGCGAAATGATGCTGGACGGTTTGATCGATGTGCCGTTGGCGGGTGAACAGCGCGAATTTGTGGGCATGATCGATGAATCAGCGCGCCGCATGTTAGCGATCATCAACGATCTGCTGGACATCGAACGGATGCGCGCCGGACGGCTCGATCTGGCTACTTTGGAGTTAGGGGAGCTGGTGGCCGGAGTGGTCACCGAATATGCGTCACAAGTGCGCAGTAAGCAGCAAACGCTCGCATTTACGCCACCTGTCACACCAATCTTGCTGGATGGTGATTGGCGGCAGCTTCATGAAGCGATCACCAATTTGATCGGTAATGCAATCAAATATACGCCGGAATGTGGCAGCATCGGCGTGACGCTGACCCCTCAAACCGACAGCGTGCAGCTTGACGTTTCCGATACCGGAGTCGGCATTGCACTTGATGCACAAGCCAAATTGTTCACACCTTTTTATCGAATACGAACGCTGGCAACCGCTCACATTGAAGGCACCGGCTTAGGCTTGAGCCTGGTCAAAGCGGTGATAGAAGCGCATGGTGGCAAAATCAGCCTGGAGAGTACCGAAGGGCAGGGCACTATCTTTCACGTTGAGCTGCCGATCCTGAATGCAGCGAACCCCACTTTAGATTGAAAGCTACAGCTTTGCCAAAAAAGGCTAAAACAGTGACTTTTGAACGGGCTTTTTTGGCTTTTTCGGTGCTGGTTTATCCGGTTTAGCGAGTGGATCCAAGGGGTCGGCGTTCGCCAGCAGATCAAGCAGCGATGTTTGGACGGTCACGAGCGGCGGCGGTTCGTCACTCAGCACTGGATCATTGAACGCTGGTTCGGTGGACGCAAACGAGATTGACGCTTCCAACAGCATGACTTCCGCTTCGGGCGGCACAGAATCCGCCACAACAGCATTAATGATAGATGCTTCTTCGGTCATCACCGGATCAGCAAGGAGCGCGATGCTATCCGTTTCTGCATTGGTCTCTGTGCCGATCATTTCTGTGCTGATCGCATCGTCTGTAGCGACTTCAGATACCTGCGCAAATTCGGCCTGCAACGCGCCAACCTCATCATCCGTGAAGCCGGTATCGCGCAGCACCGTATACAGGCTGGCTTCATTGAGCACATCGCCCGCCCGCAGTACGTGGATATAGTGCGCTCGCAAACAGTCGCGCCAAGCGTCGAAAAAGATAGACTCGTTCATGATTCGCTCAACCCCGCTCCATCCGAAAATTCAGATGGGGCGGGATTATTAAGCGTGATCTATTTTTTGGCGACCGCGACCGTGCTGAAATCGGTGCGACCCGGAAAGGCTTGGAAGCCCTTCTCAAAAGTGAAGTTTTTGCTTGCTGCGCCGACGACCGGGAAGAAGTACGGCACAATCAGCGGACCGCTTTGAGACAGCAGATTTTGAATCTGCTTGTAAGCAGCGACGCGTGTATCATGATCGAGTGACGTTCCAGCAAGATCGATTTGCTTGTCCAGCTCAGGATTCGAGATGTGCGTTTCGTTCCATTTGCCGCCCGTCTTCAAACCAAAGTCGAGTTCCTGCTGAGGAGTCGAGCGCGCGCCCCATCCGGTAATGCCGAGCGGCACTTCGAGCCAACCCTTATCAGCGTAGTACGTCGTCTCGTCTTCAACTTTGATGTTGATCACGACGCCTGCTTTTCCCCATTGATCTTTAATCGCCGTGGCGAAGTCCGGGCGGCCACCCGTATTCGGGACGTGCAGATCGAAGGTCAGCGAGCCATCCGGGTAACCCGCATCCGCGAGCAGCTTCTTTGCGCCTGCCGGATCAAAAGCGGGCAGCGGCGTATTCGGATCGAAGTAATCCTTGAAGTACGGGCCGATCGGCGTATCGCGACCATCTGCGCCAAGGCCGAGCTGTACGATCTGGTTGATTTCCTGGCGGTTCGTCGCCATCTTGAGCGCTTGCACAACCTTCGGATCATTACCCGGCTTCTGATCGACGCGCAAGCGCAGAATGTCATGACCGCTGGTCGGGAAGTTGACCGTCTGCAAAGTAGGATCGCTTTGCAGGGCAATGAAGCGCGCATTGGGCATCCGCAGCAGCACGTCGATCTGGCCGCCTTGCAGCGCTGCCAATGAGGCCGACGTATCCGCGTAATGGTGTTCCATGCCCGCTAGCCGTGGCAAACCAGGCTGCCAGTATTTATCGTTGGCGACGAATGTAGTGCGATCGCCAGGGGTGATTTTATCGACTTTGAAAGCACCCGTCCCGATGAACGTCGTAGCCGGGTCTTTGGTGTCTTTTTTGAGCACCAACGCGTGATTGTCCGACAGGTTGAACAAGAAATCCGGCTCGGTCTTGCTGAGCTTGAACACCACCGTCAGATCGTCGGGCGCGCTGATATCTGCAACGTTGGTGAACAGCGCTGAGGCGTCCGAGACGATCCCGTTGTTCTTATCGGTATTGCGCAAACGGTTGAACGTCCAGACCACATCGGCAGACGTGAAGGCCGATCCGTCATGAAAGGTTACGCCCTTGACCAGATGCAGTGTATATTGCAGCCCGTCTTTGCTGATGTCCCACGATTGCGCAAGGCGCGGCGCAAGTTCGGCACTCGGCGTAATGTCGATCAAATAGTCGTACACGGCGTTACAGAAAGATACTTCGGCGTCGGCTTGAATGAATGCCGGATCCAAATTCTTGACTGGCTCCCAGCCAACTTTGAGTATCCCGGTGCGCGCTTGCGCATCAGGTGCGGCGGCTGATGACACGCGCAAATTACGCAGGTACGGAGCGGCCAAGGCCAGCCCAACACCTGTACTGGCGGCCTTCAAAAACTCGCGGCGGCTGACGCCTTTTTTCTGATTTTTCATCGCGGAAAAACTCCTCGTTCTTATACGACTCTTGATCGACTTTTCGATCGCCACTCATTATAAGCGATCAACGTCCGAGGGATCAAACTTAGCCTCAGGCATTGAAGCTAAGAACGAGTGAGCTGTCTGATTCTTTCGGAAGCTGCGCTGCAATCTGTCAACGCTGGATAATTATTATTCCTGTTGTTCTTTTGCCGGATCAAACAGCGCGGGCAGCAGCGAGCGCAGCCATGCGACTTCAGCCGTTAAATTTGTGGCAACGGTTGCAAGCTCCTTGTAATGGGCTTGAAGTTCGGCCAGATCAAATTCTATTTCTCTGAATAGGCTGCTGCTGGCGAGATTTCTGCTCACCTGAATCGGTGTAATATTTTGGTCGGCTGCGAAAAACGAGGCAACGATCAGGCCATCACCGCTGTACGACTCGCTCACAGTGTGCGACAAAATGATGTGACCGCCATGCTGCTTGATTAAATCGAGGCATTTGTAATGAATGATCGGATCGTCGGAGAGCGAATGATGGTGCGTCGAGATGAAAACAAAGCGGATTTTGCCACTATCGATACTTTTGAGGCTGCCCTCCAACATCGCCAGTTCAGCGCCTTGAATATCCGCATGGAGCATCTCGACATGATCAATGTGATAGCTGTCGATCAAATCATCGACAGAAAGCATTATCGAATCACGGATCACGTTTTCCGCCTCAAACCTGAACGGGACATTCGCGCGCGAAACAGCACCGATAAATGCTTCGATGAAGGTGGCGTGCATCCCATTCAGTGCGAAATTTTTCTTGCCAAGGGCTGCTCGTCGTGGGTCAGGCTCGACAAGATAATTGACCGCACCGGGGATCGCTTTTTGAAACCACATCGAATAATAACCCCAAAAAGCGCCAAGCTCGATCATGGTGGCATTGGGCGAAATGTGCTTCAAAATCTCATGAAAGGCTTTTTCTTCCTGCGGTTCGTGGTGACCTTTCAAAGTTTGGATGATCACCGCCATCCACAAATCAAAGTAGCCACCCGCGATCACACGCACGCCATTGTGCATGAGCTGATACGATTGGGACTGATCGGCTTGCACGATAATCTGGCCTGCGTTTGCAACTTTCGGGATGGCCTCGCAATCCGTGCAGCTCGTGGTCATGCGAATGCGCGGCCAGGTTTCATCATTGGGCGGTAAAATGCTGTCGGGGGTCAACATGCGTTTGTTTCCGTTTGTCCAATATATCCGGCAAGGCTTACAATCGTAACGGGAAATCTGCCAAATAGAAACTGTGCGGGACACGCCTCAAGCGATGCGTAAATTGTTTGCCACATTAATCGCGGTACTGCTATTGACCGCGTGTACCGCCAATACTGACGCGCCCACTTACGCGGCACTGCCGATCACAGGCGATCCTGCGGCGGGGCAGGTGATCTTTCAAGCGGGTGTGAAGAATGCGGCGGCGTGCAGCGCTTGTCATATCGTGGACGACGCGCCGCCCGAAGTGGGGCCAACACTCAAAGGGATCGCGAAGGCGGCAGGGTCACGGGCAGCCGGGCAAAGCGCCGAAGTGTATCTGTTCACGTCGATCGTCAATCCGAATGCCTATCTGGTACCGGGCTATGCCGCGAATATCATGCCACAAACCTACGCTAAAACACTCAGCGCACAGCAAATTCGCGACCTGATCAGTTATTTATTGACGCTCAAATAACAGCACATCAGATTTGTCACAACCCGCCCACCATGAGAAACGCCTGAGCGATCTTGACCGCGACTCAGTGTGTGTTACACTTATGAGCATGAAAATACGTTATGCATTGATCATCCTTCTGACAATTTGCGGGCTGCTCAGTATACAACGCAGCACGCCCGCGCTTGCTGACGATGATGTGGGTTGGATTTTGGGGCAGATCAACAGCTTGCGGGCGGCGCATGGGATCAGGCCGCTAACGCTCAATCCGCAGTTGATGAGTTCTGCCACCGGACACAGCCAATACCTGGCGAACAATCCGTACTCGAATCCACATATCGAGGCAAACGGCAGTACGCCCCGATCGCGCATTGCAGCCGCAGGCTACCCCGGCAGCGTCACAGGCGAAAACGTGTACGGCGGCGGGTTGGCAACGGCGGCGATCGCTTACAATTGGTGGGTCGGGTCGCCAGTGCATTATGCGGGCATGGTCAACGCTGATTTCAGCGAAGTTGGGATCGGCATTGGCAGCGGGCCATATGGTCATTTTTTCACGACCGATTTTGGCGATCGCGGTGCGCCACAGCCTACCCAAAATCCGGCTAATCCGCCTGCTGGCCCGCCGTCTGCCAATTCAGGGGGTGCGCCGCCTGCTCAAGCGCCGCGACCCACGCACCGCCCGTATACACCCGTCCCGACCGACACCCCCGCGCCAAGTGCGACCCCCTCCGACACGTTTACGCCGCTGCCTACGCATACTTCCGAGCCAAGTGGAACGCCCATCAGCGCGACCGAAACCCCTATCGAGATCGAAGTAGTACCGCAAGGTGCGGTTGCGCTGCTGCCATCATCGACCATCATGGCTGCAGACGTACCGACCACTGCCAGTTTTAATCCGACCACCGCACCGCCAACCGTCACACCCATCGCAATCGCTGCTGTTCAGAGCGTCGGAACAGCAGCACCGTCAAACGCGCTGATTTCTGTTGCGAGTGGCAGTATTGATAACGCTGCCGCTGTTGACAAGCGAGTCGCAGCGCCAGCCGACAGTGGAAATCCACTGCGTACTATCATCCCATTTGCACTCGCTTTGCAAGTGATCGTGTTAGGTGGGCTTATAGTGAAGGGAAAACGTCGCGTATGATTCCGAACAAAGACAAGGGCACGCAAGAACCGCTCAACGTGTTGGTGTTGATGGATTTTAACGACGCGCTGATCGACAAGCTGAAAGCGCTTTCGCCACGCTTACGGGTGACTCGCAAAAATGTCAAGAGCGCCAGCGAAATCCCGGATGATACCTGGAAAACGGTCGATATTTTGTACACAACATGGCTTGTCCCTGAGCCAGACCGAGCGCCCCGCCTGCGCTGGATTCAGACTCACTTCGCGGGGGTTGATAAGTTGATGGCGCAGCCGCTGCTGTCGTCTGAAGATATCATGGTGACGACGACCAGCGGCATTCATGCGCCGAATATGGCGGAATATACGTTTGCAATGATGCTGGCCTTTGCGCACAAGCTGCCGATCATGTTCCACTTACAGCAAAAATCGGAGTGGCCGGATAATCGGCATGAACTGCTGCTGCCACGTGATTTGCGCGCCTCAACGCTCGGCATTGTGGGTTATGGCAGCATTGGGCGGGCAACGGCGCGGCTTGCGCAAGGCTTTGGGATGCAGGTGCTGGCAACTAAACGCGATGTGATGCACCCTGCCGCGCGTAATGAGTACACTGTGCCTGATACGGGTGACCCGGAAGGCGTCATGGCGAACCGTTTGTATCCGCCGGAAGCGCTCAAATCGATGCTGGCCGAGTGCAATTTTGTGCAGGTCACTGTTCCGGCCACACCCGCCAACTTTCACCTGATCAACGCGGATGTGCTGACGGCCATGAAAAAGACGGCGGTGCTGATCAGCGTGGGGCGCGGCGAAGCGATCGATGAACAGGCATTGATTCATGCGCTGCAAAGCGGGCAAATCGGCGGCGCGGCATTGGATGTGTTCGAGCAGGAGCCATTGCCCGCCACCAGTCCATTCTGGAAAATGGATAACGTGATCATCAGTCCGCATGTATCGGGCAACAACGATCACTATAACGAGTCAGCGGCGGATGTTTTCGCGCAAAACCTGGAGCGCTACCTGGTGCATGAAGAACTGTTGAATCAGGTTGATCGCAAGCGCGGCTATTAGACTGTTAGCGGGGATTAGCAGGGATGCTCGACAGATGAACGCGATCACCGAAAATATCGATCGATTGACCGCCGATGTGTCCGCCAAACGCGAAACACTGGATAATGCGCTGTTCATCATGCAAACATGGGTAGCGCGTAATGCGTCGATCCTGACTGACGCCGATCGCACGATCTTCAGTCAGACGCTGGCGACTGAGAAAGAGCCGCAGCAGCGCGACGGCTCCGCTTACGGCGACGACAGTTCATTGGTGTCCAGTATTTTGCGGCTGCACACCATGCGCCTACTCTATCGCTATGATTTTGAACACGAGCCGCCGCTTGCCAAGGCGATCGATGATCCTTATGATCGCGGGACGCGCCAACTGCGGATCGCACTGCACGCCGCCGAGCAAGCAATCAACGAAGCGCGTGTCGATACGGCGATCGCCAACGCGCATCAGATCATGGGTGATGGAGGGGCAAATCATCGCTGGTTACAAGATGCGCTGTCCCGCCTGCAAGCGGCTACCAAAACAGATTTGCTGCGCCTGGTCGAGACGATCCCATCACCCACCTTACCTACGCTCAACCTGTTTCAGAAGGCCACCTTCTTTGTGTTTGGGATCAAACCTGCCGAGATCGCGCGGCGCAACCTGCGCAGTTTACGCCAGCTTGCCGAACTGCAAAACACGCAGCTAGCGGAGATGGCGCATTTGCTGCTCATGTCCTTTGAAGCGATCGACGATCGACCGGGGGTGAGCCAAACATTAGCGCTGCTGACGCGCGTGAGTCCGACTGGCCACATTGATGAAAGCAAGGTTGAATCGAATGCTTAAACGTGATTATCTGATGCGCTCGATCCAGGTCTTTACCGAGACCATGATGCAAATGATGAAGCTGCGCCTTGAGCATCGGCATGATGAAGCGTTCGCACTGATCGATCAAACCGGTCAGCAGTTGTTCAAACTGAATGCGCAGATGATCAGCAAACTATCATCGCAAACGTTGATCGATATGCTGGATACGCCCGACGACAGCGGCGCGCGCCTGTGCCTGATGTTGGCGCAGTTGATCCACGAGCAAGCCGCCAATTACGAAGCGAAAGGCGACTTGATCATGAGTGCGCCGCTGTATTTGAAGGCGCTGCAAATCGATATAGGAATGCTGGTTTTTCGCATCTCCGATATATCAGAGGAACAGGCGGCGCAGGTGTCGAGCCTCTTGGAAAAGCTCGACGTGCTCGAACTGCCCGCCGATACTCGTTACAACTTGTTTCACTATTTCGGCAAACGCGGTCAATATGCCCATGCCGAAGATACGCTGTTCGATTTGCTGGATACCGACGAAGCCACCGCCCCGCAATTATTAGAGGACGGCATCGCGTTTTATGAGCGTTTGCAACGTCAGAGCGACGCCGATTTGATCGCGGGCGATTTGCCACGCGCCGAAGTCGAGTCCGCGTTGCAGGAGTTGATCATGCGGCGCACCTAATTCGCGAGCTGCATGTCTCCGGCGATCTCGGCTACTGTGCTTGAGCCACGCACGCGCAAACGGGGTAGCGTCAGCATATCCGCGGTCGAATTGCTGACGGTGCTGCGCGTGCTGAATGCCGCCGTCAGACCTGCCGCGCGAATCGCTTTGAGCGTGTTCAGATCATAGCGTCCGGCGGGGTACGCAAAGAAGCGCGGACGCGCGCCGATGTGCGTTTCGATGGCGTTCATAGAGCCGACGATTTCGTTATCCAGCCACGCCTTATCACGCCCGCTCATATTTTCATGAGTGCGGCTGTGCGCTTCGATCGACATGCCCGCCTGCGCCATTTCCTTGATTTGCGCCCAGTTCAGATAGCCGCTGCGCCCTTGATCGACCCAATCCGTCACGATGAAGAAGGTGCCGACAAAGCCAAATTGTTTCAGGATCGGAAAAGCGTTGGTATAAGCGTCAATATAACCATCATCGAAAGTGAGCAGCACCGATTTCGGCGGCAATTTTGTTCCCTTGAGCAGCGCCTCGGACAGCATATCCGGCGTGATGCTCGTGTAGCCATGCGTTTTGAGCCACTGCATCTGCTGCAAAAAGTGAGCGGGCGATACGGCCAGCACACGCAAACTTATATCAGCGTCGGCGGGTGGTGCGCTGATGTAGTGATACATTAACGTCGGCACGCGGATTGTGATCCGAGCGGCGTGCGCATCACTATGAGCAGTCGCGCTTGTGGCCGATGGAAGCAATACCGCCAATAACGCAATGGCGACAAAGGCAATGAAACGTGCGCGTAATTTCAAACGCATAGCAAATCCTCAACAAGTCGTTAAACGTTCGGCACAACAAACGAAAAGGCCAGATCAGGTACAATTGATCTGGCCTTGAAAGCGGAGGGGGTGGGATTCGAACCCACGATGCCCTTGCGGGCATAACGCTTTTCGAGAGCGCCCCGTTCAGCCACTCTGGCACCCCTCCCTACCTATGCGATTTTCCTGTGATCAATGGCGATGTCCTTGCGCCCGTAACGCTGAGAAAAAGCTCACTAACAGCGCCGCCGCTTCATCCGCAAACAGACCACTTTCCGCCGCCACATGATGATTCAACTTTGGATGCGTGAGTAAGTCCAGTACGCTGCTTGCCGCGCCCGCCTTCGGATCAGGTGCTGCGTACACCAGTCGCGGAAGCCTTGCCAGCACCATCGCGCCCGCACACATCGCGCATGGCTCAAGTGTGCAGTACAACGTCACATCATCCAGCCGCCAATGCTGCATGAACACCGATGCTTGCCGCATGGCG